>ERZ795047.1713-NODE-1713-length-22522-cov-20.773624_pt1 | contig 22522 bp, 16 predicted proteins | sample MGYA00375131_ERZ795047 | MGnify/ENA primary metagenome ERZ795047 (study PRJEB30176, sample SAMN05720228) | activated sludge metagenome | isolation source: Anaerobic digester | place: Japan | collected 2015-05-20 ...
AATCTGGCGTTGTATGAGTATGGGTCGCAGCACCCCGTGCAGTCAAGTCGGGCTCGTCTGCACCCATCACAAAATAGCCATCAAGAGTGGTGTCAAATATCCAATTGGTCGGGGCTGTAGCGCCATCAAAAAGAATGCGCGTGCCTAACGGAACTTCGTAATGACCTTGCGGACTTTCTACAGTAATCACTCTCATTTTACAAACACCAACTGAACATCTAATCCCTTTGCAGTACTACCCGCATAAGTAACATCTATACGCAGGCGTTGTCCTTTTGTAACAGTAGTGGAACCAGTCCCTCTTGTTCCGCTTGCAGCCGTATTATAGTTATTGGCTGCCAGAGAGGCGGAGGTTGAAAGCAGGTTCGTGCTGGTATCGAGGCGGTAAATCTGGACACTGATTGCTCCGCTGGTAGATGGGGTAACTACTCCAATATCCACTTTGGAAAGCACAGCGCCATCTACATCGTAAGGAACAAAGATTTGAGCTTTTCCTGTTCCGCCAGATACCAATGTATTCTCATCAAATACACGCACATTAATAATTGTGGGTTGGTTAATGAGTTTTTCTGGTGTGATAATTCCATCCGCAATTTGATTAGTGGCACTCACCCCGCCTGCGGCAATCTTTCCTGCGGTAACAGCACCATCAGCTAAACTCGCTGAACCCAATGTTCCAAATCCAAGAGTCGTTCCAGAACGCCTTAGCACATAGCCATCACTTGAGGCAATAATATCGGCTGGATCTCCTGCGGTATTGGATGACCTCCCAATAACCGAATACGCTGAACTATCTCGGAGCTTTGCGTCGGTAACAGCATTGTCAGCAATTAAATCGCCTGAAAGACCCGCAGAAATTACACGCCCAGAAATAGTAATGCCAGAACCAGCGGTCAACCAAGTGGATGCATCTAACGGCAAGTTGTTTCCGTGGATATAAATTAGCCCTTGCTGGTCTACAGCCCAATCCGTTGCCGCAGGCAATGTTACTGATAAGTTTGTGCCAGATAAATTAAGCCCATATCCTACTGTCAAGTATTGCAATTTCCCAGCGCTATCATCAAAGAAAACCAAGCGATCGGCATTGGGATCTGTATTAAGTCCATCCATCTTTGTAAAAGGCAACAAAAAGTTCGTTGCTAAATGGGTTGTATTGATTGCACCAGCTTTAATATTGGAACTATCAACCGAATCTTCAGCTAATTTAGGATTAGTGATTGCGCCACCAGCAATCTTTTCGGATGTTATACAGCCATCCTTAAGTTGGTAGGTTTCAATGTCTGTGATAATCTTGTAAAAGTCAGCAAACTTATTGCGATTTGCTGGGTCAGCCTCTGTCGGGTCAACCACCCAAAACCAAAGCTTGTCTTCGGATTTTGGAACGGTTGAATATTCACCCATCTCGGATAATTTCTTAAATAATAAGTCTGTCATTTATTCCTCACAATAAGTTTTTTAGTGCATTGATGGCATCCTCAATGGTTTCGCATTGATGTTCCCAAATGATGACAGCATCTGCCCAAGTTCCTCTCATCCTCTGGTTAAGAGCGGCTTGTTGAAATTCTGATTGCGCCCGAAACCTGCCACTATGCCAGTATTCGCCGTGAACAAAAAGCGGCGTTGGCTTGGGTGTTGTGTATACCAGAAAGTCAACAATAATTAATCCTCTAACTCCTGGAATGCCAACATATTTTTGATACTCATACTCATATCCCAATCGGTCAAGCGCAATGCCAACATTGTATTCGTTGACCGAATCAACAGGCTTGCCCTGAATAATGAGATCATCAGTGGCGTCCAATTACTTTCCTTTTACTTTCCGCAAACGCGGATTTTTCTTTTTTGCAGCAGGACTTGCGGCTCTTGTTCTGGATGCCAAGATTGCCCCAGCCTTTTCCATACCATAGGGCTTACCCGTGCGCGGATTTATCTTCTTGGCAATTTCGGATTGAACCTTTTTGAAGCCTGGATGCTGCGCAGAGCTCTTAGCCATACTTCACCTCACATCTCATATAATACCATTGTGCCCAAATGTTTGTATTCTTTTTGTCCCGACCCATCGCCCATCTGAGATACGGCTTGATAAGTCGTAATAGAGGCTGGGTCAATGAACACATATTTGTTGTCCGTAACAAAATCATTTGTGTTCATTAATAGCGGATTGGGTTCTACCGCCGAGTTACTCCAATTGAACAATGTGTCGTAAATTAATCCAGGATTATCCGTGAGCGGTCTATCCTGTAAGTCTTTCATCGGCTCTAATAAGAAATTGATCTGCCAGCTGCGCTTTACTGGAACCCTCAGCACAGAATTGATCACAATTGCGCGTATGCGTGGTGTCTCATCTGGCTCGGTATTGGAGCCCATTGCAATGCGCAATTTGAGGCGTTTGCCAGAGCAGCTGTTATCATTGGTAAAATTGATTTCCTGAGTAGCATAGGCACCGCCCCGCCCAGCCAGTTTCCAGTCTTTATCATTATCTACCTTGTAATAGATGTAAACGTTATATTCGGTTCCTCTTGGTTTCTCCGTGTCCGTGCAATCAGAAAAAATAGTAACGCTCTTGAAGAACTTGTTGACGTCCTTTAATTCAAAGTCAAACCAGGCGGTTTCTATGTAAGGCTTTTGGGATATGTTGATGTCGTGACCGTAGTATTTATATCCAGCTTGGAATAGCGGGTTTAGCGCAATTGGAATAGAGACAAGCCCAGTTCCTTCACTAATAAGCATTCTGTCGGGGTTGTCAAATCCAGGAATAGTTTGAATGGTGATATCCGTAATCATCTTGCCAATCGTACTGGCACGATAAATTTCATGCCAACCAAATTCGGTAGCGCAAAGCACAGACGATGTTCCATAGATACCAGCATTAATCGCTGCGTAGTATCTGCCAGCATAAGGAATTAGTTTAGCTATCTCTCCCTGCCTGCTACTGGGTAAGGCGTCTTTCCCAGTAGGACCGACATCATCTAATCTCTGGTCATAGTATCTTTCAATCATGCCCCCTTCCATACCGAAGTAAAGATAAACGCCCTGTTGCATATTTGCCTTGCCATTATTTTCTGAGCGCAGATATTTCATTTCTGCAACTGGCAGTTTAGCATAGACATTATTTACAATCGAACCAAAACTATCCTCTTTGAAAATGTAAGGAACTTGCGGTTCGCCATACATCACCATACCAGTAATGTTTGAAGACTCATCCCCACAGACAATGTGATACGGCAAAAATTTGTGCTCTGTTACTAATTGCTGCTTGTTATCATCGTCTGGGTAGGGAGCATAATACTCATCAGTTTGATATAAGAATATCTGCTGATTGTAATCTTGGATCATGCGCTCGTAAGAAGTAATTAAGCCTTTATCAGGGTCGTCCTCGGCTTGCTCATTGGCTAAATCCTGCTGAACCCTGGCTCTCTGGATGCGCAAATCGTCGCGCTCGTGCTTATTCACATCAAAGAAGAACAGATTAATTTTGCCATCCGCATATCCCCCCTCATCCCACTTTTTTACAAAGCTGTAATCAACTTTGCTGTCATCCGTTCTGGCGCGCCACAATACTGCTTCGCCTGTAACCAACACACCAGATTCTATGAGGTCAGCATAAACTGGTTGGTCAAACGCTTCCGTTGACGAAGTTTCATTGAACTGATTAGAGACGTGCTCGGCAAATTCTCTTGTCCAAGTTCCAGCATTGTTGTATTCGTGCATAATCCTAATGGGCGCTTTTGTACCCTGCGCAAATACAACATAATCCTCTACCACTTGTATGTCTGTGACGGGAGCAGTTAACCCGTGCCCAGTTATTTCCGTCCACTTATCTGTTCCAAGAATGACATACTCGGTCATGACAGATTGTTGTAAATTCCACTGTGGTTCTACCCGTATCACGCCCTGTGCGCTATTGCGAAGAATTTTTCGCCACGGCTGAGTTTCATCCTCTCCTGGCCCATTATAAATAAGGATGACTTTTCCAGTTAATTCATTAACTGACATTGGTATTCTTGTTAAGGTAACTCCCAAATCAGTGGCGTTGTTTCCCGCATTGCCACGATAGCCATTCATAAATAATTTCGGCGCACCAATATCGGTTTGCTCATTAACAACCGCATACATCTGATGCTTGTATTCAAAAACCTTAATATAAGAGTTTGAACCGTAAATTAAAGAGCCATATAAAGATGCCCACGGTAAAATAACCGCCCATTCACCAGATTGATATTCTAAAATTAAATCATCATATTCGTCGTCAATAACCAAAATAATATTTTGGTTTGGGTTGGCTGTTTCTGCTGCAAATATATATCCGTCCTCAGTTTGTCCACCCCAACCGCCTGTGATAGAAAAACGCAACTCAAGCTCTTGGGAGAAATCTTTCAAGACAATGATTAAATTTTGCCCTTCAAGAACACCAACATTGCAAGTTAATACCTTCTCCACCCATCTTTCATTATCTAATGGCGGTTCATCATAAGACGAAGTCTTAAATTCCAAGTCATTAATATCTGGCATATCTGCGTCAGCATCAATAACAGTGACTGCATACTTAAAACTTAGAGGAACATCGGGCACTTCTTGCCAGAAAAGATTTAGACTTATGGCTCTAATGTTTCCAGAATTATTAATTTTTATTTTGAAAGCTATGGGATCGCTTTCGTCATCGAGTTCCAAGTAATCGGAATATTCAGACTCTATGTCTTGATTGAGCGCCTCTACCCCAATTCCCTCTTGAATTGTTTCAAGAGGGCCACAAATAGGAAATTCCCTTGTCGTATCCATGCGATAAGAATCGTAATATTTAGATCTATCTTTGGAAAACTCATCAGCGCCACGTCCGCCAGAGAAATCTGTTTGGACTTCTGTTATATAGGGGAGTTCGAGGTTGTCATATCCCGTGCTGCCCTGTGAGGTGCGCAAGGTGGTTCGGGGCATGGACGAGATTTGCATTCCCCGTGGATCAACCTTGCCACGATTATCGCAGAGAATTAATCCCAGCGAGTTGCCGAGATGATCGGTAAGTTTGATATCGTGTGTGGGAGCTTTTACCTTGCTTCCAACTGTTACCATGCTTAGTGAATTAGCCATTAGTACCTTGCCAGTATCGGGTCTCTTTCTAATTGTCGTACAGGAAATTGAAGCGCAAGCCGCTGTGCCATTTGTTGGGCGTTTTGTAAGAGGAACTGTTCCTTGTCGTCTGCATTGCCTGCGTATTGCATTCTGTCTAATAGGTACATATATGCAGCCGTCCAAGCCAGCCTTTTCAGATTGTAATTCGGATTGATTATGTCGTTATCGTTATAAACTTGCGGATGGCTTTTGAGATAATAAATTCTAATGGGTTCGCTTGGGGCAGTATCAAATCCCCAGCCAAACAATATTTTGCCGTTTATTTCCAGCCAATTTCCAATCCTGAATTTCCTGCTGCCCGCATATTCTATTCTCAAAACATTGCTCACACCAGCGGGCAGCACTAATTCTTGCGCACCAGTTAGAATTGTGGCGGTGTCCTCAATTTCTACATACTCCCCCATTTGAACTAAGGCATTATTCACGGCTGACACAAGGGCTTCACGATGCGCATTGGTAACATTGTATAATGTTCCTTGTACAATGGTTCCATCGAAAGTTTCGCAATAAAATTCTCCGTTTACATGCTTATAGCTAATGACTCGGCGGGTATTATTGAGATTGACAGAACCTGAAAGAATAAATACGGTGCCATTATTGAAGTACCCATCAGGCTCCCAGCGATTGGTGTCGTAGAAGTAATCGGCGTTGAGTTGGGCGGTTGTTTTCCCGCCCACTAATACCCCAGCCAACCTCGCAGTTTCGAGCATTGCATTAAACAGTGTTGCCATCTTGAGCCTCTAACTTTGTACAAATTATCTCATTTACTGGGATTTGGATCTTTTCACCAGCGGGATTAGTGAGCTCCATAATGATATTGCGTGCGTGCTTGATAACAAACCTTGCCCTTTCTAATAGCGAACGCAGCACAAGCATTGTGTAGCAGCAGTGATAATTGCCCTGACTATTCCCGTAGAGCATAAACAGCAAAGCTTCGTCTATATTATTTTTGTAGAGTTGCAATCCAGCATATTCTGCGGATGGAACGGCGATACACAATTCACCACCAGGCTTTAGGGCTTTATATATAGCCTCTAAAAGAGCAATAACATCCTTGCGCTCAACCTCTGGCAAAGAATTGGTCGAGTAAATCAAGTCATACTCATTTTCTTTTTCCCCAATGGACAAGTCATTAAAAGCATATTTGTCCACCTCGCTATCTTCTGGGGGCAAGAAAATTTCATTTCCAACATACGCCACCTTCATAATATGTTCTCACTTTCGTAAATTAATTTTTTGTAATTATCAATGGTAGTTGCACCCAATTTCCAATGGGAGCATTGCACAGTTGTGTCAAGGTATGGCTTCACGCCAACATGCTCGGCAAGCTCGCAAAAATAATAATCTTCCGTTCGTCCGTTCTCCAGCGCAAAGAATGGGAATGGGCGCTTATCATTTTCGTCATCGCTTTGCTTGCGAACCGATTCCATATACACACCATCCTTTATCATCGGGGCAAGATTTACTGGCGCATTGCCTTCGAAAATCCTGTCGTTCGGCATAGGAAGCAAAGTACCATCGTAGCGCACATAAACTGTATGCCCAGCCATGATTTTTTCAAATACAGAGCGCTTGGTCAAAGTGCATCCAAATCCAACCGCGTCTACCTCCAACAATGCGCCTATTGGATATTTATAAACGGGAGAATACAGATTGCTTTTCTCGCGTTTATAAGCAATTGGATAACAGGTTTCGCTGGGCATATAATAAACACCAGCGATAAACTCGTGCCCAGATTTTACTAAAGTCGATATAGCCAACTGGGGCGGGACGGTATCATCGTCCATCCAGAATAAGTAATCCGCTCCATCATCCAAAAATCCCTTAGTTATTTCTTGGCGATTAGCATCAGTTAAAGACAGTCTTTTAACCACATTTCCAACAATACTATTCTTGTTGTGATCGGGCAAAGCTGAACCAATCGCCCTGATTTTTCCAATAATAATATTTCCTGCGCGTTCCTCAGATAAAATTAATTCAACCAATCCAGTCCAAAACTGAAATGACTGATAAATGTTGCAAGCAATTCCAATATCAACTACGGGTTTTATGGGAGTTGAAACCACTCATCACCTCTTCCTTGAGAAAGTAAATAGTTTTTACGATTAAGGCAATCTTCACAGAGCGCATCTTTGGTCACGCCCTTAAAAAGCTCCATAAGCAGAGTGCCGTCCTCATCGTTCTTAAATGTGTTGAGGAAAGATACCTTAAGCATCTTTCCACAGTGCTTACAGCGCACAATTGGTTGCGTAGATAATTGAGACATATTATTGTTTTTGGGGGAGGATTTCTCCTCCCCCACTATTAATTTGCGGGCACGTTCTTTATCAATGCGTGCGACTTTTCGAGTTTCACACAGAAAGTAAATTCGCCTGTGAGTTCCTCTCGGTCGTAGTCACCGCTCTTAGCAAGTGGTGTTACAGTCCACGGGCGCAATGTCAGCATACCAACGTTTTCCAAAGTCAACATTGGAATAGTGCCTTGCTTTTGCCAGCGGTCAATCAAAAAATTAACATTACCAAACGGCGTACGAACCGTCTGAACTTCAACGCCAAAGACCGATTGGTCAGGCGAGTAACGCACAAACGCAGAATTATCGAACAGCGCTTGAACTTTTGTGAAATCGCTTGGGTTGCAGATGGCCAGAAAGTCGCCACTGCCACCCGCATCATAGATTTTTTGAGCAGCAGAGTTGATTACCCCAACAGCAAACGCAGATCCTTGTACCGTATTGCTGGTAATGAATACCTCGTAGCCACCCATAGTGCGAGGAGTGCTGGAGCTTCCAGCATCTCTCTTTCCATTTTGAAGCGTTAGTTCAATCAAGCGCATTTGTTCTGGAATGGATTTTGCTTCTTGATATTCCATAGGATTGGTAATGCCATAGAAGTCAATAGATTGGGCAGTGCCACTAACCCGCACTTCCTTCTCGAAGATTTGGGTGTAGTTATAGTTGTTGCTGACAGGCGTTGTTCCAATTGGAGTTGCCTCTGCAGCTTCAAGGCGCGCCATACCAACAATGCTAAACGTGGCAGTTGATGCGATTGTAGCAGTAGATGTACCGCCAAATCCACGCGTTACAACTACCTCTTTGGTGCTTGGGCTGACACTCGATACCCACAATAACTCTGTTCCAATCTTTAAGATGTGACCGGGCTGGAGCATATTTGCATCAGCAGCAGTAATGGTAGTAGCGCTACCAGCCACAGATGCAGCCATGCTCAGCGTGCCAGCGAGCGGAGAAAGATTATCTTCTAACCACTCGACTTTAGTACCTTTATTTACAAAACGAAACTTGGACGACGCGCCATCAAGACCACCAATTGCCTCAATAAATGGGGCATCGCTGGGGTCAAGCATGGCGATGTAATCAGTAATAACCCGCTTTTGCGCGACGGTATTCTGATAAGACGTAACGGGATATGGATCGTTAGACATTTTATCACCTCATAGTTTATTTTTTATATGTCCGTCAGCCCCTCCTTCCGATATTTTTCTTTCAGTTGCAAAATTGCAACATGATTGCCCCTGCGAATCGTGGGGTGCTTCCCCAACCTAATCTGCTCGATTTCAGCATTATATTGTTGGCGCAGTATGTCGGGGGAGCTTGCCCGCGAAGTTTGAGCTGTCATTGTCGGAATGCGGGTTTCGGGTGAACTTGATTTATTCGAGCGTTCCTTACACAGATCATTGAATTTAAGCAGATATTCGAAGTCTGAGCTGACCTCACCAATCAATTTATTTGCTTCTGGTGGGCTAATATAAACACCTGTTTTTTCCATAATCTTAGTAATTTCCGCGTTCAAATCGAAGCTGCTTGCCTGTTTAGGTTGTGGAGCAACCGCACTGATTTGTTCCACCGAATCGTCTGGCTCAATCATAGCTTGATTAACTGCCGCTTGCTTTAGAGCAATCTCTTGTTCGGGAGTTAAAGAGACGCCACCCGCTTTGGCTAACTTAATCGACTGTTCTGCTAATTTTTGAGCGTTGGCAATCCGTTTATCTAACTGGCTACCCAGCTTGTCTGCGTGAGATTGGGCTTTCCGCAGGACATCCTCAGAAATATCCTGTTTCAATCTCTCAATCATTGCAGCGAGCTCTTGCTTGCTGACAGGCTCATTTCCGCTAACCTCTGTTTCCAAAGGTTTGTTAGAAGATACTTCAGAGTTTCCCGTCTCTGTTGCACCTTCCCTTCCATAAACTTGTTCTGGCATAGTGTAACTCCTCAATTTTTATTATATCACAACTATAATCCAAGAAACGCTTCTAACCATAATTCAAAGTCGCCTCCTGGTCTACCTAATTCTTCCCAGAGCACCATCAGTTCTGCCGAAGCGCCTTCGGATAAAACGGGTTCTGGGTCTCCCTCTTCGGGATATTTCCTCAACATTGTATAATACATTAGCTCAGTAAGCAAATTTGGATCAAATTGCGCTACTGTGCTTTTCCACTGCTCGCTGGTGTAATCAACGGGATAACTTGCCAAATCACTACCAGCTTTAGCTGCTCGCTCTTCCAGATAAGATGCAACTGTCGGATGCGTGCGCTTATATTCCTTGAGCCAATTTCTGTACTCGTTCAATTCTGGAAAGTCGTTTTCTAATTTTTCTCTCTTATAGCTGCCCTCCGGTAACTTGTAATATAACGCATTGAGCCAGTAGTAATTGGGGAACAATTGCTTTCTGGTATCAATGAACGTTTGAATTTCTGCCGAGACGTCTTCTGGATATCTCTGAATGGGCGGTACGGTTCTTTTAGCGCCCGCCTTGTTGTATTCTGTTTCTGGAGCTTCGTAACCCAAAGCACGCACCCAAACTGTGTAGGTGTCCAAGTCAATTGCTTCGTAATTTCTGGTTTCGCTATCCAAAAAGTAAACCTTGAACTCCTCGCCCAAAGCGTCTGCCACCTGTTGTTTGTCAGGTGTGGGAAGATCTATATAGCGTTCCCAGATGAGGTTTATCATGTGCGCTCGCATCCTTTCCTCAGGTTCTTTGAAAATAAAATTGCGCACCTGATATTCTGGGTATTCCTCGTAGAAATTGTTGAGGCTGTCGGGATTGCCGCTGAGATATTCAGTCCAAGCCTTTTGATATTCGTCCTTCAATCCTCTTGTTTCCATCTCTGCGGGTGGATAAATTCCAGCAGGGAACATACTCGCTCCCAGTAAGCCCACCAAATAAACGGGGTTGTATTCTCCCTGTTCAATCGCTTTGGCAACCAAAGTGCCTGGATATTTAAGGGCTTGCATTTCTTGGGCTCTGTAAAGGGCTTCCTCATAGAGCGGCCCGCTATGCGTGTCCATTGCATCAATTGCCTCGTCTGGATCTGCACCCTCAACCACCATCCACAACAAAGCATTGTCCGTCCAGTATTCGCCAAATTCTCCCAAAATAGAGATGCCCGCTTTTTCCCGCCACCAGTCTCCAGGGGCGGATAGAAGTTTTCCAATGAAAGCTACTGGGCTGTCCCTTCCCCAAGTCTCCATTGCATTGCCCAGTCTGGTAATGGGCATCGGGTAGATTTTTTCAGGCTGACCCGTAAGCCCATAATACAAAGCCGTAATCTCAGGACTGGGGCTAAGGAACATAGACGCCAGCGTCATCGGGTCTTCGGTCGCTGCTTCCTCATTTAACTTAACGTAAGCTACGGCATCATCCCAAATCTGACCACTTCGTTCCTCTATCGCTTTCAAGGCATCTTCCTCAGAGATTGCCCCAGCTGCCACCAAGCTACGAATGCGATAAGCAGCTGCGTTGGTGAGATCTTTGTTGAGGTCAGATAGTCGCATCAATGGCTGGAAGAGTTGCGCTGGGGCAAATAATTTTTGCATCGGGTCAATAAATATGTCGCTTCCGAGATAATCGGGCAGATATTGTTTTGGCAGGTGGATAATCATTTTTCCGCCCAGCCTTGCGGGGTAGCCTTTTAGAGCGTTCTTGCGCAACAATTCCTCATACTTGGCATACCAACCAGCAATCTTGGGTTGGGTGAGCAAGCGCTTTGCCCAGTGCATTATTGAGCGGGTGTACCAGAATTGATAGGGGAAGATAACATTGAGGTAATCGTCAATCCCACGCTTGCGAGAGTAATCCAAGAGCGTATCGTTGACGATGCTCTTGCCATAGTACATAGCCAATATCTGTTTCTTGGATATGTTCTTTTTGACAATCTCAATCCATTTTCCCAGAGCAGCATTGGCTTCTGGAGTGCTGGCAAAATTGTATGTGGTTTCGGTTTCAACACGCAGGTTTTGTTGAAGTTCATCCGCCATTATTCTGGCAATGTTGTTGGCATCAATGTGAATAAGTTCCTCCATCCCAGAAACATAATCCATATTGACCTCAGATGTGCCTACGGGGATTTCAGACAGAGGAACCAGTTTCACGGGATTGGTATTGGAAAGCAAATCGTTCGCCTTGATGCTGTTAAATGCATCCGAGAGCTTGGCTAACTTGCTCAGCTTTTCAATGGCGGTATTGAGCAAGGCACTGTCCAATGTGCCTTCGGGGGCATTGCGTTGGAGGTCAAGTGTGGCTTTGGAAACATCGTAAAGTTCAGCCTCATCAATCGCTTTGGTTTCTAAGTACTTGGCTTCTAAGGCATCTACTCGTTCCACCAAAGCTTGCAATGTTTCGGGCGTAAAAGCAGTCGGCTTGGATATTTCAGGTAATTCTGGGGTAACGGAGTATTCGTCAAGTTTTCCAGCAATCTCATCCCAATGGCTAATCCCAATGGCGCGCATAATTTCAGCGTTGATTTTCTCGGAGTCGGCACTTTCACCAATCTTATTGAGCCATTTGACGCCCTTCTTGTTCAGCAGATAATCTGCCATCAACATATCGTTGGCATAACTGCCGAGCCGCTCTTTGCTCATCCAAATATCAAGGGTTGCTCTTGCGCCCTCTAACTCTGCTTGAGCTTTCAATTTGTCAGGGAGTTCGGCAATATCTTTCTTACTTATAAAAGTTTTGATGATATCTATGGGTTCAACGGGCTGGGTTTGCAGTGGCAGCGGTTCGGTTTGTAATTCTGTGCCAGTTGCGCGCACCTTGAAGAACTTCTCGTAGTTCCCATCAACGAAGTTAGATCTGATTTCAGCAATCTTGGGACGCCATTCTTCGTTCCAGAACTTCTCCGAGTAAGCCGCGCGCTCGCTTTGATCCTCTATGGTTTGAAGCTTTTTGTAGTAGTCATTGCGCATCTCGCGCAGTTCAGCAAAGCCCTTAATAACCCCGTCCATTAATTCTTTGGCGCCCTGAGCGTAGTCAGAAGTCTTCATAAAATCAAATAGCGGGTTGAGTGGCGCGCCTTGCTTTGTGAGCATATCTACCCAGATATCTCCGATTTTCTTGAGCGTTTCTGCCTCAACAGTATCAAGGTTCTTCATCACATAATCAGTTTGGCTGATGACATCGTCCCAGCTTATGGGGGTTTCAGTTTCAGCAGCGGAGAAGTAGCGATTGCGGGCAGTATCTATGGTGTTAAAGGCGCTGACGGCTTCGTTGTGCCAAGCCATAATTGCATCGGAGATTTCTTTGCCATCCAAGCCCATCGTGTTCGCCAAGCTGGAGAGGGTTGTCTCTAACCTGAGCATCTCTTGGGCATAGCGCTTGTTGGCTATACGGCGTTGGTTGTTGTAAAGCGCGTGAGCTAAATCTGAATTGCCCTCTTGAATTAGCTTGCGATAGGAATACATCACATCGTCCCAACTGTCCATAATGTTCTGACGGAATAAGGTGTAGTCCATCAGTGCTTCGCCGAATACGCTAATCGTTCCCGCAACCCCTTCTGCCCCTACGGTATTGGCGACATCTTGGGCTCTTATCAAAAGGTCATTGGTAACATAGCGGTGGATGGAGTCGTCCATCTCCTCGATGAGCTTGGTTTTGAAAGCATACACATCGTCAGGGGTTTTAACGTTCTTGATATTCTCTTCAATGAAGTTGTAAATCCCCATCTTGTTGGCAAGGTCTTTGAACATTTCAGTGGTGGCTGCGTCTCCACCTGAAATCTTTTCAATCGCCCGATTGAAGCTGTCAGCCATATCAAGGGTACGCAAGGTAACTTGGCGGGTTTCTGGGCTGATAATTTTATCTATCTGGTCAGGGCTGATAGCTGAATTGAATATACGGTTAAGTGTCTCAATCTGCGCATCGCTCAGTCCAGTTCTTAACTGGGTCTTCAGTGCGGTTGGCAGAGGGTCGTTAGGCACGATGTTCATTGCTTGCCGATAGGCTTGCATGTAAACGGCGTTGTGGCTTGCATCTTCTATGTTCGGATAGATTTTAGCAATGGGTCCAAGAATTTTGTCAACAGTTTTTGAATATCCCTGTTTGGTTTTCGTAATCCAATCGCCTGGATTAATGATCTTATTTATCTTGCCAACATTGGCGCTTATTTCTCTGGTCAATCCAAACCCAGAGACCGTTTCAGGAACATAAATCCCCAGTTCTTGCAGATCAGCTTTCATTTTCTTTACATTCGCAATACCAGGCATACCTGTGTAGAAAAACGGGGTGGCGATATTGGAGATGAGGTTCCCAACCCAAGTCGGAATAGAAAGGGTGATCACTTGCGTTGTTACCAGTTGCTTGCGCAGTTCCGCCAATCTGAACGCCCAGCTTTTGGGGGTAATGTTGTATTCTTTGATAAGAAAGTCCTGTATGCCGTCAATCGCAATATTGCTCGCCTGAATAACAAAAGCCTGGTCATTAACGGGCAGAGGCTTTTTCCCTTTGAACGGAGCAAGAATGTCCTCTACATACCTTGTTGATAATTCCCCATTAGATAAAGTCTGGCGCATATTAATATCCGCCTCATCGGCAGAGCCAGAAAGGGCTGCGACCAGTTTTGAGCGCAAGTTTTCTGGCTCTAACTTAACAATATCGGTGTCGCTCATCCCAAGAATGTTTGCGGCCTTCTTAATGAATTGGCGCTGGGGCAAACTGTCATTGTATAGTTTACTAAGCGCTACAATTGGCCCATCAGCAGCTGCCACAGCTTTGAAGCCATCGGCTAAGGTAGCCATAGCTCCGCTGTCTTGGATAAAAGCTTTTGCCAAATCGGTTACTTGAAAGGTGTCCATCCCATCGGCAATGTAGCGCAAACTGTTGACGAACAAGTCGGGGTTGTTTCCAGAAGTCGCCAATAATACTTGGAGGGTGTCCACGAAGTTGTTGATGTAACCAATTGCTTTGGAAGATGGGGTTAAGTCAGCCAGAGACATAATCTTTCTCACCACCTTCTCTGGGAATACAGATAAGAGCTTGCTCACCTGCTTGGCTTCTGTGGGAGACAAATCGGCAATCTTCTCAGGCTGGAATGTTCCCTGACGAACGCCTTTCAGGTCTTCAATGGTAGCCTCCACGCTTTCTAAGTTGGCGGCTAACTCAGCCATATTTTGATCCAAAACAACTTCGCCGACCTTTACGGGTTCAGGGGAAATCTTATAGACGCCGTCTAAGGTAATCGGGTTCCCCTCTTTATCAACGGCTTTCAGAACGACATTGTCATCTGCCCTGACATAGTAGGTGTTGCCATCCTTGTTGTAGATATAAATGCTATCGGTGGTTTCGTTGCCGTTCACCAATAATTTCTGGACGATTAAATCTGAATAAGTTCCGCCTGTTCCATCAATAGTTTCCAGTTTCTCGGTGTTCAGGTCAGGAACTTCAATAACATCCAAATCGCTCATAGTTCCTTTGGGCTTAGATGCAGCTTCCACAATACCTTGCGCAAAGGCGTTGAGGGCATCCTGTGGGATGATTAGGTTCCCCTGAGCATCTTCTCCAAAAGCCACCCCACCACGCCCAAGCTCCTCGCTGGTGTAAAAGCGGCTGACATCGCCGTATTTTATGGTGACATCGCCCTTCGGACTGATCTCCATTTTGACAGGAACGGTGGTATCTCCACTCTTAACGTTCATATCAAACACGGTGTCAAACTTGACCCCGTATCCTGACAACTTCATCGCATTATACATATTGATGGTGTCAACAATGGACAGGGTTCCGTGCGTGCTGGGCTGCCACAAGCCCATTTTCTTGTATTGCTTTAAGGTGATGTTAGAGTCGATGCCCTTCTTATAAGCCCGATACTGTGAAAGCCCCTCGAACTGCCTTACAATCCCTTCAACCGCTTGTTGGACACCCATAGGTAAGGCATCAATAGCCAAATTGCCCTGCGCAGATTTAGCGGCTTGATTCAACTGGTAGGCTTTTATCGCCCCGTCTATGTCGCCAGCGTCCATTGCCTTTGTGTATTTGAAATCGGCGTAGTCGGCAATAACTTTGTTGGCAGCTGGGAATAGGAAATTTGATGGGTCTAAAAACATCCCAGCAATAAAGTCATTAAGGTTTCCTGAATAACCACCGACAGCTGTCCAGTATGCGCGGACAGCCTCAAGGTCTCCTTTGGTTCGGTCAGGCCCAAGTGCCTGAACCATACGGTAGGCTTCCATCAAACCGTCCACGCCAATGTCATCTAAGGCTTTTTGGGGTGTGGAATAGCCCTTTTCCAATTCCCAAACCTCACCCTTGCCTGCCACACCTGTTCCTGCAACCGCAGAGATGGTGTTAATGAGAGTTTTGGAGACGGGTTGATTGAGTTCATAGGTGAGTGAAGCTGCTACCCAAGCGTCAACCACCCTTTGCTTCATTTCCTCTGGCTTCCAAGCAGGGGTTTGGGCGATGTATTCCCCGCGCGATAATCCTTCACGCGGAGCAGCCAGTTCAGAAAGGATGACGGCAGAGCCAATTGTTCTTTCTACGGCTTCTGCGCCCAAGTTAAAAACCCTTAAAAGTTTATCAACGGCAGGAATATTAATATTGGCGCCCTGAGAGCGAGCAAAAGTGTAAGCCGCCACTCCCACTCCAGCAATGGCAGCTATAATACCCAGCGCTGGGGCAGCTGCAACACCAGCCGCAGCTGCCGCTAAGCCTCCCACAAATCCAACGGCTCCATAAGTGCCCAGTCCTGCCATAGCTGCTTGAATTGCGCCAGGGATAGCTACAGTTATACCTGGGCGCCCTGTTTGTTTGGCAGTAGAGGTTAGGGAGAGCAGCGTTTGCTGCCATCCCTTCATTTCATTCCAGTCGAAAGGTTGGTTTTCAGGAGAGGACAGCTTCTCGATATTGGCGACAAGCTGTTGGTAATCCTCGTCAGGTATCTTTCCTTCCAATGCTTTGAGGATTGCAGAAGCGGGAGCGTCCTCATCCATCTGAGCAATTTGTTCGGTGACTGTTTGGTAAACCTCTTGTTTCCTCAGCGCCTCTTGCTGTTGCGCCAGGGCGGCTTCATCTACAGCGGCTTGGTATTTCTCTGGGATGGTGGCGTAACCCTGGGGAGTTGTTTGGGTGCGTTGTCTCCAAGCGACAGGATTGTCCTGAAAATAAGCCACATACTGTTCGGTTGTCCCAAACGGAAGGGGTTCCCAATTCGCCCAGTCCTCGCTCTCATTAAAAGTTTTGAGAACCTTGTATTGGTTTTTAATAAAGTCCTGCACATCCGAAGTAAGCCATTCGGGATAATCCTCCGCCAGCTTATGCACATCAATGTAGGTTTTCCAATATCCGATGTTGCGCGGATTTCCCCAAAAGCCCTGATATTTCTGAGTTGTGTCCCATACGGCAGAGGGGTATAGCGGAGCGGTTTTAGCAACATCCTCTGGTTTCCAATAGTATTGGTTGGGCGCTTTGGGGGCGACCCAAGCCTTGTTGTATCCCTCTGGAACGAAGTCAGAAAGCGAGCCCGTGTAACCCTCTTTTGCAGCACGCTCTTTGAGCCAGCGGTATCTTTGCATAGTATACTGGGACTTACTTATCCCAGTATTGCGCATCGTATTCAATTGCTCTAAGGAAGGCTCGCTCATTTAAGTATCCATTGCACTAAGTTATTGTAGAACTGGGAACGCCTCACAGACTCACCATAAATACCAGGCGTGGATGAGTAGTCATAAGAACCGCCGCCATATCCACCCCAACCACCTCCTCCTCCACCTTGTTGATATGTGGGTTGGTAAACGGGCATCTGATAAGGGCTTCCGCCGACCTCATAAGGGTCAAATCCCCAAGCGTCCACGCGCATTGGATTGGTGGTTGAGTATCGCGGGGTGAGACCCATTGCAATCACGGATTGATCGTAAGCACCAATTCCGATATTCTTGTAACTACCAGGACCGTAGCCGATGTAATAATTCAAGGGGCGGGTGAGCCAATCGCGCAAGGTTTGCTGAGGGGGCCGGAAACTTATATTATATGTCTGACCTTCAACGCGGGGAGGCGGATTAGTTCTTATCTGCGGGCTGCTTTGTCCAGTCTTAATCGGAGTCCAAGTGTTCCACTCTTCCTTCCCAGTTTCTATTTGAGGTGAAATCTTTTTATAGCGATTATAGCCAACTGTTGCTTGGGACTTGGCATACTTTTTTATGTCGGGCATATCACACCTCTTGTCTTAACTGGTCATATTCAGCCTTTAGCTTGGGGTCAAGCACAATCTTTGAGTAAAGTTGTGGGTTGGTGCGCATATACGCTAAGGCATACTGAGAAGCCATATTCACGGCGCGTTCATACCACTTGTCCTCAAGCTCCCTGATAGTTGCTCTGGTAAATGCTTTCGAGAGCATATAAAGATTGGTGGCTTCAAGAGAATCTATCATTGTTCACCTTGCTGCATCACTTGGGCTAAGGGGCTTGGCGGCGTGGGCTGCTGACCAGGTCGTGTAGCAGGAATTGCGCCCTTTCCCACAATCGGGGGCATCCCACCCTTAGCTGGATTGAATTGTTCTGGAACGGCTTGCTGTTCCTGCTGTGCCTGTTGCTGTGCTTGAGCTTGAGCTTGAATGTTTTGCATTATCTCGTTTTGCATCTGGTTGGTGAGGTATTCCCCGACCATCTTATTGACAAACTGCTCCTCGATGATTTCCTTATCCATATCGCCAGACTGACCGATGTTAAGGATGTTTTCCCTAATCCAAGAGTTAGAAGCCAAGCCGTATTGTTTGAGCATCCCAGCGACATTGGCTTGTTGGAGCTTATCTTGGGGCAAGTCAGCGTCCAAAGTAACGTCAATGATGAGGTCATCAGGAAGCTCAGCAGGATCAATGTTGATCTTGCGAGAGTTAATCAGGGCAGTTCTGATCTTTTGCTTATCTTTTATCAGGCTGAACATTGTCTCGAAGGCAGTCCCGATGCCCCAACCGCCTGCCCTTTGGGCAGCTACCAGAGGCAGTCTACCCGATTGGGAGAGCAACGCCACAGTAGAGAAAGCTGTCCTTTCGGGGACTTCCCTTCCAAAGACCTGTTTGTAAAGCGTGCTTTCCTGTGTGAGCCTGTCAAGAATATCCATACCTACTAAGGCGTCTTTATTAAACACATCCCTTTGGAGCGGGTAGAGTTTATCACCAGGCTGCAAATGGACGATGCCGCCGACATTATCAAAATCGACTGTTATGGCGCTGTCCTCGATGCCACGCTCGTGAACGAACATTGCATTCGCGGCAACATTATACAAATTGGTGAACAGGGCGGTGAGTTCGAGGTTCATTCTATCCCAAAGTTCGCCCTTCCAGAGACCATAGAGCAGAGGTTGGTATTTATATTCTGCTTCTGGGCTGATAAGCGAGCCTTCCGCACCCTGAACAACGATAGGAATGCGGGGTAAATTGTGCACGCCATTGTCTTCAAGACCAATTATGGGTTCGGGGATGTCGTCAATCCAAGCAAAGTGGACGTCCAAGTCCCAATAATCCTTATAAGTGATGAAATCGCTGGGAGAATAGTTCTGAATTTGAGGCAAATCGCCAAAAATAGAGCGAATTTCGGAGGCAGTCATCTTGGTTTCGCGATAATAAGCGCAAAGTCCCAAAGAATCGAACTCAGCCGCCCCACATTTCGGGTCTAATGGCTGAAAAAGGAACGGCGTGGACTCGGAAAGCTTCTTGTAGCGGAATTTTGCAGCTTTTGAGAGCATTTTATTGTTCTTTTCAGCCTCGATGTAGAGGTCTTCGGTGTCCACAATCGCCAAATGGAACACGCCATAGCGCAAAAGTGAGTTCACCAGCTCATAATGGACGGGTTTTTGCAGATTTCTGCCGCTGTGATACCACACCGCCTTGCAAATCCGCTCGATATTATCGGCTTCGGCTTTAGCAACGGTGTTATTTACATCGTATGGAACTTTTATAATGGGGTCTACGGCGGTAAGCAGGCGCACTGCTCCCAGAAATTCGTTGCGCGCATCGGGTGAAGTGGTAAATTTGACGTTCTCCGTGCCCTTTCCTGTTGGTTTCCCCTTCCACTCCATCTGAATCATCTCGTCCATACTGCGCTGCATCGAATGGAGTCTTGACTCTGACTTCATCAGGTCATTGCCGTGATATTTGGCTTCAGTAAAAGTTTTCATAATTAAATCCTTGATAAGCTGACGAAAGGCGATTTTTCATATTTTGGCTTTTCCACCTTGCGGTATTCCCTTACGTTAGTTAGGAGATACCTAAGTGCGTCGTATGCATGATCCTCCATAGAGGAGTCAACATCCTCAGGATGATACTTATCATACACCAAATTAGTCAATTGTTTTATTAAGTTGTAGCAATTCTCGAAGACGAGCAGCCCTGGCTTCCCGTCTTCAAGGTTCATCAGTAAGCGGTCAACTTTTCTCTTGCCGTTGATGCGGTCATTATCGCCTTTTCTAATATAGCAGCCATTCTCTGCGTAGATAATGGCAGACGAGGTCACTTCGTTTTGTGTTTTAGCAACCCACATTGATGGGTCGGCGAAGCGCATCGCTTTCTTTTCGCGGTCATCAGAGATGTCCATAATCTTGCGAGCTTGCATTCTATCGGTTAAATTGGTTTCGTATAACTCTTTATAGATTATAACCCTACCATTATCAGGATTGCGTGCGCCAAATAAAGCGCAGAACGGAGCGTGGTAGCCCCAGTCAATCCCCACAAAGCGTGTCCAGTAGTCGGGGATGTCAATCGGCTGAATGACATGTGTTGATCTGGCGAAGGTGCGGAAGGCGCGTCCGCTGAACACGTCCCAATCTCCATAGAGCCAAGCGCGCTTGAGGTCTTCTGGCAAGCTATTGAGCATAATCCAGTAGGACTCGTCCAAGTGAGGGTTGTCGGTAGGCAGGGCAGGAACGAAGTTAAATTCATTCGATAGGGGCTGCAATTCTGGGGGGTAGATGTGATTAATGAAATAGTCTTTCACCCATTGGTTGCCAATGCCGTCTGGGTTGCTGGCGGCGATGAAGCGCGGGTCTTTGAGACCTGGCCAGCGCAAGGAACCCGACAAAACATTAAAAGTCTCAACGGGGTGTTCAGTGAGCTCGTCCACGGCGATGATGCCGAACTCAGAGGACTTATACTTCATTGGGTCGTCCAAGTTGCGCAAGGTAAGCACAGGCCCGCCCCATTGGTCGTAAACGTAGTAAGCCAAGCCAAGCGTTTTGGTTTCCTTCAATTCCCCCAGCCAATCAGGAAACTCCAATTCAATTTTGCTAATCTGTCTGTCTTTCAGGGATGCATACGTGGAGCTGAACAATCCGCCAACAATGCCAGGAAGTCCATTCCCTGCTTGGTAGAGCAGCCAGCTCATCGCAGCCCAGCGCAGCCAATAGCTTTTACCAGGCCCGCGAGAGCCAGCAAATAAGGTGTAGCGGTGGTCGAAGATAGACTTATACGCTTCTTCTTGCTTCGGCGTGAATTTGGTTATCTCACTCCACGACACCTGGCTCGTCAATTACCACCTCTTCATTTTTAGGGTCAGCAAAGTTCTTATCAAAGATAATTGACTGAACCGTGTTGTTCACGCGCACATTGCTCACAGGCGGGTCAATGTAGTTCAAAACCATTATGACGTTCTTTATCCAGTTATTGGGCGAGAAGTCAAAGTGCTTGCCTGGAATAATCGTTCCGTCCGTGTCGCGCGTGTCAGGTAATACCACCCTTCCCGTTGAAATCATCTGAGCTAACGCATCCGCTAAGATCTGCTTGCGCGTCACCTTGAAAATCTCACCGCAATCGTCTATCTCAATCTCTCGGTCGAACTCATCTTTGATCAACGTGGAAAGACGGCGCGTGTCAGTGATCTCCCCTCCACCCGACCACTTGTGCTTGGTCATCACCCCAAATCTACCACCACTTGTTCTAATTGGATTTGCCATGTTCTTCTCCTAAAATGCGTCGAGCCAGGTGAAGGAGTGCACCTGGCTCATCTCAGAAAGGAGGCAGGAAATGTCGGAATATTTCCCATAAGCAGTATACACACTATTTTTCATTTGTCAAGTTTTTCCTTTAATTTATCAATACGTGGTATAACCCATTTTTCTTTCCAATATCCTATCAAATCTGATTTTGTGTAATTTTTCCATTCTGGATTATTAGTTTTACCCAACAGATATTCTTGCCAATTTTCGGCAAGTGGGCAACAATAATAACCTCTTTGCCAGCCAATGTTTAATATATTTTTTGATAATCCTGCTGCCTCCAATCCGTTTTTTAATACGCGCATTTTCCAATTAGAACCTTGACCATATTTATATGTCTTAAATTTTTCTTCTGGAATGAGTTGCTTTATAATTTCCCAACTTTCATTGGATGTAATATGAATGTGGCTCTGACCCTTCGTATATCCAACAAATCTCCAATTCATTAATCGGTTATATATTGCTGATTTACCAAACGCCCCCATTGTGTCAACATAAACAAGATGCGGTTCTTTTTTAACCCCAGATATTAGCGGAGTTGAATTTTTGTATTTGTCATAGATTACATGTCGCACCTCTGGAAACATTAATGTCAATGCTATTAACTTTGAACCAAGAACACTATTATATGGTGGAACTGCGCCAAGTATGTAGGCTGTCATGCAGTTATATAACTTATTAACTTTCTGGTCTTTATCCCAGCCAATAAATTCGTCTCTTATTCCAAGACCAATTAATGGGTCTGTTAATCCAACAATGCCAATAAGTTTATCGTTGTATTCATCGAAAACAAGAAATCTAACTCGCCTGCCAAATCCAGTTGTAACTGGTATTGACCAAAAAGTAGTAGCGTAAGCCCATATTCGTCTTTGTTGTTCTGTCACTACCGCTACCAAGTATGGGTTTATTTCTTGGATGTTTATTTCATCAGGAGTAGCAAAATAGACCTTGACCTCATCTTTGAACTTAAGCCCATTGGTATTGGTTTGCTTTGATAATTGATATTGCGTTAATCGCATATCATTGACAGTAAGTTGACCAGTTTTGCTCTCAAAGTGAATCCCATAACCATCAAGGCAACCTGTTATTCTCTGCCTAATTATGTCCAATGAATCAATATTATTGTACGTCAAGTTTTTCCTCATCTTCGTACACAATGTCATACGGATCGTCTATGATTTTT
>ERZ795047.1718-NODE-1718-length-22452-cov-4.888289_pt1 | contig 22452 bp, 29 predicted proteins | sample MGYA00375131_ERZ795047 | MGnify/ENA primary metagenome ERZ795047 (study PRJEB30176, sample SAMN05720228) | activated sludge metagenome | isolation source: Anaerobic digester | place: Japan | collected 2015-05-20 ...
CCGGTTCGCGGTCACGATTGAATTCACGGAAGATGATTTCCTTCAGCCATTCGCGATCATTGAAGTTTACGAATACTACTTCCGGAAATACTACTCCCGGAAAGTCTTCTTCGCTTCCCTTTTTTTCGCGCGTGCTTTCGAACTTTTCATCTTCCATCGCTTCGCGTGCTTCGCGTCTTTCTTGCTTGCCGTCTTCGTCCGGCTGAATGTCGCGGTCAAAATGAATCATTTGCTTTTCGGTTTATAGGTTAGATTGAATCAAGAATTTTCTTCCGGCGATCCGCGTCTTCGCGCTGTTCCTTCTTCAACTTGTCACGAAACGCAATAAGCTTTTCAAGGACTTGATAATTCTTTCTCTTTCGATCAAGGATTCGCGAAATCAACGAAGGCGAACAGCCGACTTCCTTTGCCGCCTCCGTCATGTGACCGTTCAAATCGCGCTTCAACTTCTGAAGCGCGCGGAATTCCGTTTCGGGTTTTACTTCATTTTCCATCGTGTCAAATATACGTCAACGGTCTGACAAAGTTTCGTCAACAGGTTGACAAGTTTTCAACATCGAACGATAGTTCGTGAACCAAACCGATTTGACATCGTAACGGCCTCGAATCGAAACCCTTGCTTTGCTTAAGGCGATGTCAATGCGTTCGGCGAACTGAAGTTCTTTGCCCGTGACTTTCGTTCCGTCAGCCAGTTGAACGGTGAAGTCAATTTCATAGGTTGTGAAGGATGTCATCATTTCGGGATTTTGAAAGAAATGAAATTTTGATTTCCGCTTTCCTGGTTTTCCTGAAGCTTCAGAACGACAAGTTCAGTCGGAATGCGAACAGATATTTCAGATGAAAGCCGTACTTCGTCATTTGTGTTCTTCCTGACAAACTGAATAGCACGATGAAGAACTTCCCTTTTGTTTGCTTCGTCAAGGAAGATGATTCCGAATTCTTCGAAGTAATCAAGCGGACCGAATTCACCGGAAGCTTCAATTTTCTTTTCATGATCGTTTCCGTCCTGAATGGAAATCCATCCGCGATATGTTCCGTTGATCTTCTTCAAATCGAATTCGATTTCGTGACCGCGACTGAAGTAATCAATCGCGCGAATTCCTGAAATGTTTCTTTTTTCGTTCATTGCTTTCGGTTTTATCGTTTGTTGATTTTGTCTTTTGCCTTTACCCTGAATGAATGTCCTGAATAGTCAATCCATACAAATTCGCCTTCATTTGGGTCTTTTCTTTTTTTTGACTTCGGACTTTCCCAAGTTCCAAGAATTCGAAACACAACAAAGTGATTCGTTACTGTTAGCGCGACAAGCTTGATTTTTGTTTCGGAAACCGTTACTTCGAATCGATCCCCTTCGATGAATTTATTTTCCATTGCTATTCCTGTTTTTTGATTTCGACAAGAAAGAAATTCGTAGTAAGTTCAGGAAGCTTTCCGATTGTAAGCGTTTCCATCTTTTGAGCAATGAACTGAAATTTGTTTTCGCCGCGTTTATAAATAGTGTAATCAGTCCGGCCGAATCTGCATGAAGCGGAATGATGACTTCCGATTACTGAAGCAAGGAATTTCAAAGCCTTGCGCTCGGTTGCCGTCATGTGAAGTCCGCGTTCGATTTTGATTTTCATTTCACTTCGTTCTTTGCGTTTATTGAAGGTGACATCGAATAACTTCCCTGAAGGACGAATTCGCAACCGTCCGAAATCTTCAACTTCCTTTTTATTGTTTCCGATCCGCGTTGAAATGTTGCCGTCTTTTCAGTCCTTCCAATGCAAACGAAAGCAGGGCGAAGCTTTGAATCTCCGATGAAGTGCATTTCATAGGATTTCCCGGATTCGAATTTTTTGATTTGCTCGTTCATGGATTCGGGTTCGTTTGATTTGATAAGTCAAAGATACGGCGAAAGTCACACGCTTGTCAATACCTTGTCAAAAGAAAGTTTGTAAGGCGTTGAAATTCAGCCTAAAAAGATTCAAATTTTAACATTTGAAGGGCTGATTTTGGGCGGGAAGCCTGAAAATCCGGGTTCACGAACCCCTGAAAATTGCCGTCAGGCTTACGGAAACGGCCCTACGGGAGCGGTTCTGGCCGATGTTTAGGGCAAGTGAGCGGGAAAGACCGCCTTCGCTATAAGTAAAAAGAAAGGCTTCCTTTTCCGGGAAGCCTTCCGAATGTCATTTCATGTCTTTCGGAAGTTGAAAATGTGGCGTATCGTTTCGCTTTGCCTTCCCTAACTTGATCCAATCGCCGCCCCATTCGATCCCGCGCTTCTTCATGAATTCAGCGAAGCGCGCGAAAAGCCTTTCCGACCAATCGAGCGAATTATCTTTTCGTCTGAAGGCAACATCAACCGCGCGCGCGGGAAGTTTATTGTGTTCACTTGTTCCTGGCCTTGCGTTCGTTCTCCATTCATCCGCTTCATCAATCTTTCCGTCACCGTCATCATCTTTACCGTTGCGGGACATCATGAAAAGAATTTCTTGTTCTTCGTTGTCGCGATGTGTGCAGGTCGCGAAAGGTTGCGGATCATCCGGATATAACTTTCCCCATTCTACAACAGCTTCGGTATAGGCGGTCCGAAGTCTTTCATCTAACAAATTGATGTCACGGGATGCCATTTGCTTAACCTTTTTTAAGAACAAGAAAGAGAATGAAGCAAGCAATCAACAAAGCGAAGAATCCAGTTCGGAAAAATCCGAAAAGCGGATCGCGAACGACCGTCTTCGTCATCGTTTCAATTACTTCCTTTTGCTTCACGTTCAATTGAACGAGCGAATCAACCTTCAATCGGAATTCGTCTTCACGGCAAAGCAAAGAAAGGATTCCGGAAGTATCAATTTGCGCGCTTGCGACAAGCTGGCGTTCTCCCGGATTGCGCGTTCTGCCGGTCCCCCTGGATGAATGCTGAATAAGAAGTCCCCGATTGATTGAATCGCAAAGCGAACGAAGATCAATCTTCAAAGGTTCGCTTTCAATTGCCGGAACATTTACAGGAACAGAAACGAAAACCGTATCGGTATCGTTAGGCAATTGATAAGACCGCGTTTCGACAATCGTTCGCGTCTTACAGCATGAATAAAGAAGAAGCGCGGCAATCATTACAATCGCCGCGCTTTTGATTCGTTCGGTCATGATCCCGATTTTCTGAAGTGAAGGAAATCGCCGAAGGAATCAATTTCTTTTTTCGTCATCCGGCAAGGAAGGATTCTTCCCCGACATTCCCGGAAGGATGACATCGTTCAAAAGCAGAACCGTTGCATTCAGGATCGTGACAAGCTTCACGAAGAATGTGGTGACGGGCGCGGAAACTTCGATTCCACCTTCGGTAAGATATGGAACAATGACGTTCACCATTGTTACAACGAAGCCGATGACGTTCACCGCGACAAGCGGCCACTTCCAACCCTTCATGATCCATTCGCCGGTAACCGAATCGAAGAAGCTTTTGCGGACTGCGATCAAAAGCATGATGATCGCGCCAACAATTACATTCCCAATCGGCCCGAAGATCGTACCTTCACCCTGAAGGGAAGTCAGGAACAGAATACATCCGGCGATAATCGCCGCAATTACAGAAACTTTTTTCATGTTGATTTTGTTTGTTGGTTTGAATTTAGGATTCGAATATATTATTTTTTCAGTTATGGCTTCACCGAATCTCTTTCGTTGATTAAAATCTGTTTCAACAAAAGCCGAATTTCTTCATCAACTTCAGCGCGTTTTTCCGCGACTTCCTTCATCGCCTTCATCGCTGCCGTATTATTGTTCAGCGTTTCAAGCATTTCCTTCCGGTCCTGTTCAATGTACTTTTCAAGCTTTTCGTCCCGGCGATTGTCGCGGTTGATAAGGTATCGAACAGCGATAACCAACAGAAGGACAAGCGGACCTTGATCCAGTAAGCGCGTCCAGTCAATTTGCGAAGCTACTTCGCTAACCTGAAGAATCATAAATCATTTACCTTTCAATTGCTGTTTCAATGTGACTTTTCGAAGTTGAACTTTCTTTCTCCGGAATTGATGAAGCTATTCGCGCCGCGCTTCCTTTATGCGGTTGCGCCTTTACCATTTCGGAATACATGAAGACCTGGATTCCGGCGAACCGAAGATTCCTGAAGCGATTCACGAACGGACGGAAATAATCTTCAACGGACTTCAAAGAATTCGTTCTGAAATAATTTTGCATGAATGCAGATTCAGCCGATACAAGTACGATCAAATCCTTCTTCACGTTCGGATCAATAGAATATTGCGCTGAATCAAGCGCGCGAAGCCTGGAAATCATGTAGTTTGAATCGGGAGAAGTTCGATAGCAATGGAACAAAAGAACATCTTGATTCTTTACAAGATGAATCGGAAGCCAAAATTTCACCGGCCAACCATGATACCAAGTGAACGAAGCTTTTGAATTTTTCGCCGCCCGGTGTGAATCGGACATTTGAACGGAATCTTTCTTCCATTCGGAAAGAACCGCAGCATCCGTAATCTTTCCCGAAGAATCTTTCGCGTTCCAATACTCCCGTTCCATGTTGAAACGGTTGAATCGCTCCAATGAATCAAGACATCCGGCGTTATATTGCGAACGGCTTCCCGAAAAGACGGAAGAAGAACCGCCTGTCGCTTCAAAGATTTCAACCCCGTAGTTTTTGCGAACGTCTTTCACAAATGCACGAAGTTGATTCCACCTGGAAGAAGCGATGTTTGAAAGCCCGTAAACGCTTACAAGGTTGTAACCATAGTCCCGAACATATCGCTTCAAGGAATCTTCCCGCGAAGCGTTTCCGATGATTGTAGCGAATTCGCTTCCTACATACAATCCGCGAAATTCTTTCTTCGCGGTATCGCAATAGTTGACGCGGATCGTATCCCGGACAACAATTTTAACCGTGTCACGAATGACGATTCGAACGGTATCCGGTTTCGCTTTCGCTTGCGTAAAGCTTCCGACCTTTTGACCGGAAGCGTTTACAATCGAAAACGTATCAACTTGACCGCGCGCGGAAACGAAGAATGAAAGAATGAAGGCAATCAGAAGGACCTTTTTCATTTAGTCGAAGTCTTCACGTTTTTCTTCAGCCAATGCGTAAAGAAGCGAAGCGGTTTCCTTTGATACCTGCGAACCGGAAACTTCAATCGCATTGTAAAGTTCTGAAGTAACATCTTGTGAAAAAGACGTTTCATAATTCTGATAGTCGGAAGGAAGATCGGACTCCAACACTTCCTTACAATGTCCGGCTTTCGAAACAAAAACTTTCCCGATTGAAGGGATGACGAAAATAAATCTTCCGTCCTGAAGCTGGTAAACTTTAGCAGTATTCATCATTTGTTTGTTTAATTGATTATGATTAGATTGATTCTAATTGAAATTTGAATCCGGTAAACGTCCCTTTGTCAAATGATTTCACCGTGCTGAATACTACCGGAACATTTGCGCCCGGTATGTACGTCCCCGACAACGTAGATTCGTATGCCTTTACGGAAAACGTATCTACGCCTCCGATGTTCAATCGAAGTTCCATATCAAACCCTGAATCCATTAGTTGCGATGGGGTGAATAATCCTACATGGACGAAATCATAATCTGTAAGATCGTCAAGTTCACCCGATCCATACTGAACGAACTTCGGTTGACCGATAACTTTTCGCGGCGTTGTTGCTGAAAGCGCGAAAAAGTTCTTCAATGCAGCGTCAAGCATTGCGCGCGCTTCATCAATTGTAATAATCGTTGCGGACATTTTTCACTTCCCTTTTTAGATGCTGTAAGAATTTACTGGACCGGAAATCCTTGAATCCCCTTCATTGTATTCGGGAAATTCAGAAGACTTTTCGCAAAGATACTTTTTCACTTGTTCGAAGTACGAATTCCCTTGCGCCTTCAGGCTGTTCGAAAGAATTGAAATTTCTTCGGCTGAAGCCTGTTCGGAATGTTGACTTTGCTTCTTCACCACTCCGTGACTTGTTATCGTGATTTGATTCTTTCGGACGAACTTCGCGACTGACCAATAAGCAAGCGCGATCCTTGCGCCGGAAAAAATTATCGCGTCACCGCTTGAATCAGTATAGGTATCTCCATCCAACAGAAGTACGTTTCGCGGATCGGTAGGATTTATGATGACATCTGCGAAAAGCTTTTCGCCTAATCCTTTCCGAAGATCATCGTCCTGCGCTTCCCGAATAGAAGCGTTCAACCTTTCTTCGTCAACCGATTCAGGAATGTAAATTGTTTCTGAAGTGAAATAGCTTTTATCAATCAACATCTTTAGCCCTCGATTTGTATAGGCGTTCCGTTTACAATTGCCGAAGCTTGCGAAGCCGTCAGCCCGAACAGGATTTGAAGTGCGTTCGACTTCTGTTCCTTGCTTAAAGCGGTATCAACGACAATACTTGTCAAAGATTGCGTTCCCCCGACCCCTAATTGAATTGCAAGCGGTTGACCTTCATTCCCGCTTTCAAAGCTTGCCGGAAGAATTGCAACCCCTTCAGCATTCGCGAATGTTTTATTTTCTGAATACCGGAAGAATAGTTGATATTGTTGAAGAAGCCATCGCCGCTCGCTTGCCGTATAGGCATTATAGAACGAATAAGCATCTTGCATTTCTTGCTGCGAAGGACCAAGCTTCCCAGGCGTTTGATCTCCCAACAATACGGGCGGGATTGCATACCGCAAACGAATGTTTTCCTTTACTTCTGCATTCGTTACGGTGAATAGCTTGTCCGTGTCCTGGATTTCAATCTTCTTCAGATCAAAGGTTGAATCTTTTGAAGGCTTTTCAACGTGCCAAAACTTACTTGAATTCCTTGATCCCTGCTTTTCTTTGATGCTTTTGTGAAGCTGTTCGCGAGCGTCTTCCGACTTGTAAGGCTCCGTGACAAGCAAATGACTTGCAAGAAAATTCGAAGTAATGTTTGAAAATCTTTGATGCTTCCCTTCGTTGTCGGAAAGACATTCAAGCCATATCGGATCGAGCGAAGAAAGCGGATATTTCAAAGATCCGTCCATCGAGCAATAAAGTATCTGACCCGGATATTTTTCAATTCCCCCCGAATTCAAAACTTCTTCTGCAATCGTTTCCGGATCGGGATTGAAAAGAAAGTATTCCGTTATGGAATCCTTTTTCAAATTCTTGTCGGACCAATCAACGGCATGAAGAACGCGAATGACTTTCCCTTCCTTGTCCGGCTTCAATCGAAGTTCTTCAAATGGAATCGGACGAACTTCCGTCCATTGACCAAGCCCGTTAAATTGAAAGTGAAGCGCGAACCCTCGAAAGAGTGCAACCGATTCCGCATTCGCTTTGTGAACTTCATCAAACTTTTGACCGGATGAATTGACAATCGACGAATAAATCTTCGGATCATTCAGGCCCGATCCTTCAATGAACTTTGAAAATGTTTCAATACAATTTGTCGCGCGTCCGGATAGGGCGCAAGCTTTTTTCATCCGTTGCGGATAAGCGTTGTCCCGGTCGAAATTCAAAATCCCTTCACGCTTGTTCAGCTTGATTTGGATTCGATCTTCAACCTGGATGATTTCGCTTTTTACTTCGCTTGCGGTTGCCATTGCCTACGCCCTATCTTTTGTCGCGCGTCAAAATTACTTTTCTGAACCTTCGCCGCCTTTACCGGATTCTCCGGAATCGCCGCCTTTACCGGCTTTGCCCTTCGAAGATTTGTCCTTCAATCCCTGAAGCAATTCTTTCAGGTTGGAAGGATACTTCGAAAAGCAATTCAACCGCGCCTTCGTGTTTTCCGAAAGTGCCAACAGCGCGGATTCATCCGTGATGTTGTTCGGTGTGACGTGCGTTTTCAGTTCGGGAACATAAATTTTCATTCCCGGTTTCATTACAAACTTTTCGCTTGCCATGTCGTTGTGATTTGAAGTTGTATTATTTTGGATTTGAGTAAGTCCGTGAATATCCGAATTATTTTCTTGATTGAAAAAGGAATTGATTTCTTCCAGGTATGAAGTAAGAACATCAATGCAACAAATCAAGAAACCCTTTTCCTTGTAATGTAGCGCGTTCGCTAACTGCGTTAATGGAACGCTGTTTCGTATTTGAACTGGTGACTTACCGACAAGATCAAGGATTTCCGGAAGTAGTTCTTTCTTGCTTTGCATGATTCAAAAATAAAAAAGGGAAAGGGACTTGTTCAATCCCCTTCCCTTTTATTTCGATCATTGATTAAGCCGTTTCAAGACCTACAATGAAGGACTTCGTTGTTTCGTAGTCCGTGTCGAAAATCGTGAGCGGTGGCGTGTCTTCGAATTGATCTTGATCCGGACCAAGAACCAACCGCCAGGCTCCGGCAGTATCCGCGTCCGAAGGATTTCGGGAAGCTTGCGTCAATACCAAACCTACGCCAAGTCCGTATAATTCGAACGCCATGTTTCCGGAAGTGCCCTTCCATTTGTTTTCGACAATCGCGCAAACTTCGGAGTCCGCAAGTTCGGTCAGAACCTTTTTCCCGGCTCCGCTATTGTCGAACAACAGGAAGTCAAGATTGTGAACCCAGTTGTTGATATAACGACCGCGATTCATCGAAGACGAAGGATTATTCGAAGACTTGATCCCCTTGAATTTATACGCCACCTTCGTAGCATTCAGGGAAAACCCGGTCAGGATCATCGGGTTCGTGTCGTAAGTCAGCGAAGAAACATCAAGGTCCGCGCGATTGAACAGCCAAAGCGTTGTTTCGGTTCCGGCTTTCGGTTTCGTGTCACAATTCGCAAGGTTGCCGCCCGAAAGCGTTCCGCAAGCGCGCGCATCAACTGAAAGCGAAGTTTGATGTTGGAAAATCGGTCCGAATTGCGGAACAAGCAAACCGGAATTCTTGTCTTTCTTGAAATGGATTTTCATTCGGTTCTTCTTTCTTTTTTCGTGAATGATTTGTCGGAATGTTCAGGCTGCTTAATAGGCAACCTGAACCATGTAATCCGATTTCTGTTTCGCATCCAGATTATACCCGAAGTCAACAATATACTTCTTCGACTTGCGGTCATAGAATGAATCCATTTCAGAAAGATTCGATTCATCTTCGGTTCCGATCCAAACTTCCGACTTACTGATAAGAACCGCGCGATGTGGCAAATAATACTTCGTACCCGTGCTGAAGTAAGCCGAAATAGTACGGTCCCAAAAGTTAATAGGGACAATCGGAATTCCTTCGAACATTAAAGCGCGATAACCGCCTTCGATACGTTGATACGAAGCGTCAATGTTACGGGAACGAAGTTCCTTCGCGTATTGATCGGCAAGCGACTGAGTGCAAAGAATCATCAAGTCAGATGAATCGCGAAGGCGATAGTCTGCATTATATTTCAATGCTTCGAAAATGCTTTCCGCTACTTTTGCTGTCGTATCGGTAGCGTCAAACTTTTGATCTGCGAAAGTCGTTTCCGCGTTTTTATCAATCGTAACGCGCCGGTCCGTCTCTGCCGTTGCGATGTCAATCCATTGCGCCCAAAGTCCATCAATTACGTTGAAGTACGTCTTGTCCGTTCCGGCTGTAAGATTGCCGCCCGAACCTACGACTTCGGCTGCTTTGTCACCAAAGTGAGCGTGACGAAGAATTGATTCCGCGATAGCATCCGAAAGGCGATCTTCCATGAAGTTCGCGAAATCGGTATCGGTCAAGTCTTCTTTCTGAAGACCGTTCTTCATTCCCCAAACAAAGAAGGACGGAAGCAAGTCTTTCCAACATTGTTCAAAGCGATCTCCGATATATTCAGGGTCCCAAAACTTTTCAGACATGGAAACGCCACCAGCGTTCGGTGTGGGATCGCATGAAGATCGCTTCTTACCGACAAGTCCAAGCCGTCCCAGGAATACGATTTGTTGCTTTGCCTTAATTCCGGTTGCAATCGAATGAATCGCATCAAGACCGGGTTTCAAGAATACTTTTTCGTAAACCGCCTCATTCAGCGACATGATTTCTTTACCGGAAAAAGTAACATCGCCCGGCGTAATGACTGAAAGCGCGGCAAGTCCTGTCAATTGCGAACGCTTTGAAACGATATGACTTGCGGCGATTCCGATTGCGCCGAATGCGATCAAGGTTGCAGGGTTATTGCATCCAAGCGCGAAGGCAATCAACATAACCGCGAACGCGGAAAGAACCTTCAGGGTAAGGCTTTTGATTTTTGTTTTCACTTTGAATCCTCTTTATTTGTTTGTTGATGATTGATGATTATTTCTGTTTCCGGGAAAGTCAATCTTCCTTCTTCTTTCCGTAGGCTTTTTTCCGCTCTTGCATCGCTTCTTTCGTGACGGAACCGCGACCTTCGTCTTCATGATTGAATTTCTGTTCGCCTGCAAGCGGGACTTTTACGCCCTTCATTTTCTGAAGACGATCTTCAAGGGATTTCACCTTTTTCGAAACTTCGGTAACGTCTTTTCCATACGTTGCCTGAAGCGCGGAAAGCTTTTCGGTTGCATCCTTCAGTTGATCGGAAAGCGATTTGATCTTTGCCTGAAGCGCGCTGACATCCTTCTGTTCTTCGCCGCCTGCCGATTCCGAAGAAGAAGCGGAAACAACTTCAGTAATCGTTCCGGTTTCATCCGTTACGACTTTCGTTCCGTCAGTCATTTCGATTTCTTGCGAAGCAATCGGATCGCCGGTCGCGGTATCCGTAATAACATCTCCAACAGATGCCATGCCGTCACCGTCCTCATCGCTTACGGTAATCGCTTGCCCTCCTGCGGTTGTCGTTTCGAACGACTTACTTTCGGAACCGCCATTGATTGCGGTTTCAATGTTGTTGATGATCGCTTCCGTTTCTTTGACGGTTTCGCCCGGCTTCTTTCCGGATTTTGATTTCCCTTTCATGAAGGTCCCTTTTTTGTTGGTGAAGTATTTGGTAAGAAATTGAACAATCAATGATTCATCTTTTTCGATTGCCGAAAAGATTTCCGGATTCTCGTCAAGAAATTCCGTAATCTTCACGCCAAGATCGGCGATGTCTTTCGACTTGAAAAGCGATTCGGTAGCTGCTGGCGAATCAACGATGTCGGAAGCAAGGAAAGACGAAAAGCGTTGATAGTACCTTTTCACGTCATTCCCTTCTGAATCCTTTTCCGGTTTTTCTTCCGGCTGATCCGGGATGTAAACGATAGAATTCCCGATCATGTCAGGCTCCTCGCGTGACATTCGAAGAACATAGTCATGAATGTTTCCGAAGTTCGGGGAATCCTTTGCAACATCTGAAAGGTGCAAGTCGGCAAGAACTACATTTTTGCCGTCTTCATTCTTTCCGATTCGAAATTCTTTGAACCTTCCCAGGTATGAACCTAAAGCGGTTCCGCAAGCGTTCGGATGTCCGAACCTTGACTTCACTCCCTGGCTTTGTTCATTCCCGGCTTTGACAAGTTGATTCAGGAAAACGTCATCAAAATTATCGCCGTAAGCGTCAACATCTTCGCCGATGAATTCTTGAATGATAACAATCCCGCGAATTACAGAACCGTCTTCTTCTGCTTTCTGCGAAGTTCCTTTGAAGGAAATCTTCGGGGTCCTATGTAGCTTTTTAGCCATTATTCCCGCAAATCAAATAAATTTAAAATTCATCCTTGCAATTAGTGTCAAATTTTTGCACTACCGGAAGAATGAAACATCGCGCCAAACATATCGAACCGGGCTTCCGGTAGTTTCACTTACATACTTGACCGCTTTCGTTTTCGAATAGCCGTAAACCTTCATCGCAAGGTCAACCAGGCGAATCGTTTTTCTTGCTCTTACTATTCGAAGCGGAATGATTCCAGCTTTAATGAAATGTTGAAGCGTTCCTTCGGATTCCATCCTGTCAAGTTCTGAAAGAATCTTCCTTGATTGTTCAGATGTTTGCGCCGTCAACAATCCGCGCTCTTGTTTCGGTTGCATTTATTACGTCTTTAACGTCAGTAATTATCTGAATGTCCTGAACAGCATCGCGGACCGCGCTTGCAACATCTTCCGTCTTGATTGTCGTAATAAAGACCGGGGAAGAATTCATCGAAGGTGACGCGAACCCGCCTTGTTCGAAGCCCGAAGAAGAAACGGAACGCCCGGAAATTCTTTGTTTGCGAAGCGGTTCAATTACATTTGAAACGATTGAAGCTACTTCAGGCCGGTCAAGTTCATAGGAACTTACGATGTATTCTCTTTTATGATAGTCGTAAGGCTTACGACCTACTGAAGTGCTGATTTCTTTCCGCGATCCGTTGCCTGTGTAACCGCCTTCTTTTGAATAACCGCCTTGTTCAAACTGATCCACATTCTGCGAAGCGATGCGCGCGACATTCGCTATCCCGGTAGCTATAATCGTTCCGGCAAGAATAGGACCGAAGACCGGACCGGCTCCCGTAGGTGGTGGCGCAAGTGCGGCGGCGGCGGCCCTGTATGTATCAATATACGCTTGCGAAATCGCCAATCCCTTGTAAGCAAATGAACCGCGCTTGAATAAGTCCTTCGTTTTTCCGATAGCATCGGAAACGATTGCAAGTTTGTTTTGTTCAGCCTGGATCGTCGCTTCGTTTCGAAGCTTAACATACTTCTTTTCAATCGCCGTCTTTTCTTCTTCGGTCCTTTGCTTCGAATCCAATTCGGCCTGCTCTTGCAAATCGAGCTGCTGAAGCTTCAAAGAAAGTTCTTCGCTGAATCCGCTTGTCGCTCCTTCGATTCGAAGTTGATTCAATTCAAGTTCAGCGTCTATCTGACTTAACTTCGCTTCCCGGATTGTTTCGGTTGTGTCATTCGAAAACTTCTTCAGAAGTCCGAGCGATTCAGATTGATACTTCGATTCAATCGAAGAAAGTTCATCGTTCCCTTCCTGGATGATTCGCGCTTCATCTGCCTTCTGTTCTTCAAGCGACTTCGACTTAAATTCATTTGAAGCGCGAAGCCTTGTCAATTCATCGTCCGTCCGCTTCAGGCTTTGCGCTTCTTCTTCCTTCCTTGCCTGTTCACGGATACGAAGTTCAAATTGAAGCGCGTCATTCAATTGCTTCAATTGCGCGTCAAGGTTCGCCGCGCGATCCTTCGCCGTGTTCTGAATAAGAAGATTGTTTTCGGCTTCGTTCGCCGCCTTTTCGATTTCAATCTTTCTTTTCGACCTGGAAAGAATGTCGTTCAATTCTTCTTCAGCGTACTTCTTCCGAATTGACTTGATCCTTTCTTCTGAATCAAGAATGGCATTTTCGCGAAGTTGCTTTTCGCGCTGACCATTCCCGACAATTGCAGAAAGCTTTTCATCCAAAGCAAGTTTCTCCGCTTCGATTTCTTTTGCTTGCTCGTCTTTTATCAAAGCGATCTGCGAAGAACGGACCTTGAATAGCAATTCGCGCCGCTTGTCTTCAGCGTTCTTCAGGATTTCAAACTTCTTCAGTTCGTAATCGGCTTCAATTGCTGAAGTATCTTCGCCCTTCTTTTGCGCCGCTCCTATTGCGATTTGATATTCTTGTTCGGCGATCTGAAGTCGCTTGCTTGTGTCATCTTGCCCGGTCAATTGCTGACGTTTCAATTCGATATTCAGAAGGTCAAGGGAAATTTTTTCAGCGTTCACCCTTTGCTGTTCGTTGAATTCCTCCTGGCTGACAAGAATTTCTTGATAGTTCTTCACGAATGCTTCTTTGTATTCCTGAAGCTTCTTCTTCTGATCTTCATTCAATTCACCGTTCACCTTCTCAAGCTTATATAGATTTTCGATTTGCTTGATGATGTTCGAATTTTGCGCGCGAAGCTTTTCTTCCTCGATCAGCCTTGTATCCCTTCCGGAAGCTTTTGCAAGCTTCGCTTCAAAGTCGTATCGCGCTCCGATTTTTTCCGTAACCTTTTCGAGCAAATCAATGTTCTTCTTCAATTGCGCTTCCTGTTCGGAATCAATAAGCCCGATGAATTGGCCTAATTGCTTCAGCTTGTTTATTGCACCTTCGGCAAGTTCAATCAAAAGCTTGAAAGGGAGAAGCGCGGTCCCTACTATTCCACCGATGTTCTTGAATTTATCAATCGCCGTTCCGATAGCGGTTGAAATAGACTTGAAATTCTGAACAAGCAAAGTCAATCCAATTACAAGCGCGCCGATCCCGGTAGAAATCAATGCTGCGCTAAAAATTCGAAGACCTACCGAAGATGCCGCAACATTTATTCCGAATATTTTCAGAAGATTTGAACTGATCGCAAGCGCGCCATTCCATAAAAAGTTAGCGGCCGCGTTCGCTTTCAATACAAGTGAAGATTCTTTCTGAAGCGCGTTCGTTATTTCGGTAACAGAATTGAGAATCAAAAGCGCGGACGTTGTTTTCTGAATAGCCTTTTGAATGTCTTCATTTTCATCTCCGAAGATTTGCGTTGCGCCCTGGACAAGCGTAAATCCAGCGACAACCGTTTTCACACCTTGAGCGATTGCATCGAATGAAGACGTATCGGAAGCAAGATTATTGATGCTGTCTTTGATGTCATCAAGTTTTTTCTTCGCTTCAACCGTCAATTCTTCCAATTGCTTTTTAACTTCTCCCGTTGAAGCAACTGAAGCATCCCGAAGGGTTTTGAAAACGGCCGTCAATTCTTTAAATGATCCAGCTTGATTCAAGGCTTCTTTTCCGAATGAAAGAATATCGCCCTGAATTGCATCGAATGAAGAAGTAAACGATTGCGCGTTTCTTACGGTTTCTGAAATCCCTGCATTTACTCCCTTTACAGCATTCGCCGAAGCATCAAATCCTTCTTTGTTGATGCCAACCTTCAGCGCGGCAAGTTCGACAAGCTTTTCACGAACACCATCAAGCGCGCTTTTGTAGTTTCCTACATTCCTTTGATTCCTTCCAGTAGCTTGTTCCTGTTCTAAAAGCTTTGCATTCAGTTCTGTTATGCTTTGCTTCAAAGCCTTCCCGCGTTCGGAAGATTCTCTTTCCGCTTCTCCTAATAAATTCCATTCGCGGATGCTTGCGGACAATTGAAGCTGAAGTTGTCGAAGACTTCCTTCGCTATTCTTGTTCGCCGCAATCGCAAGTTCAACCGCCTTTTCTTGATTTCGAATCTCGCTTGTAAGTGCTTTCTGTTCGGCTTTGTTCTGAATCAAATCTTTCGTAAGATTTTGATACATAACTCCGGCCGATTCTCCTGCCTTTTCAAGTACTTTCATTTGCTCCGCGATTGCGGATTCAGTTTCTTTCAACTTTGAAAGTTCAGCGCGACCGCTTGCGACCTTTGTAATAAGTCCTTTCAAGTCAATGTCAACTTGAAGAATGACCGTTGATTTCACGTCTGCCATTTTACCCCTTTACCCTTTTAATTTCTGACTTGATGAATGAAAGCGTTTCTTCGATTGAATAATGATCCAGGAAGAAAAGACCTGAAAAGTTTTTCCATGACCAGGCGATTCTTGCTTCACATGAATTGATCGAAACCTTTGCAAGAATCTTCCCGTCACGGTATTCGTGAACTATTGTTCTTTGCTTTTCCATTTTCCTTGCGGACATTTTGTAAGGTTTGAAAATATCGTTTTCAGTTCAATGATACATCCGCAAGAAATACCTTCGACCGGATCAAGGAATTTCCCGCATGAATGGAAGTCCGGTCCGACCTTTACCCCGGCGATTGAAGGACCTTTGTTCGAAGTGAACTGATCGCATCCGCGACATATCTTCAAGGCTTCTTTCTTTTTCATATCCGTATCAATTCAACGTCCGTTACCCTGTTCGCTCCAACATAGTTGATGACCTTGTTTAGGTAGAAATACGCGGCGAATTGCTTCAGATAAATCGGCCTGAAGTGATCCACATTCTGAATGTCAATCGAATTCAATTTAAACTTAACGCGAATTTTCTTCGCCCTATTCAGCATTGAAATGATTTCCGAATAGTTGTCCCGAAGAAGTGAATTGTTCCATCCAAGATTTTGTTCTTTGTCAGGATGAATGAAATAGCAATAAGGGACATTCGTAGTAATTGACGCGCTTGATGTTCCATCATCGTATGTGAGTGAAGAAACGTCTTCACCCGATATGTCAGGATGAAGATCAAGAATCAAAAGTCGCGGTTCTGTTTTTATTGACGGGACGACCGGCGATGCTGTTTCATCAAAACGATTGATTCGCGGAACCTTTACCGGGTTCGTTGAATCAAGTCTTTCAATCATATCGCTTCCGGCAAATGGAAGCTTTACTTGTTCTTCAATTGCCGGAAGTGTTTCATCGTCAACGGTGAATTCTCCGTCACCAATTCCAACCGTTACGTTTTCATCCTCTTTAAACTTGAATGAATTGCCTTGACCGTACTTCCCGAACCGGAAAGCAATCGGAACTATTTCATTCCCGGCTTCGTCTTTCTGAATGTGAAGTTTGTCCGACCAATCAAGCGCGTTCGATTTGTTCTTTGCTATAAACGCGAACGATTCGCCGCGAACGATATTCGTATTCAATTCAGGCTGAAATGTAATCGCTCCGATTTGCGCGATTGCCTTGATGAAATCCTTTTGCGTAATGTTGGCGATGTTACGACTTACTATAAATGGATCGCCGTACTGAAGATAAATTTCAGAAAAGATTTCCGCTTCACCGTAACTTCCTAAAGTGAAGTATCCTTTCGGAAGTGCGACCATTCCTATCGGAATTATTGTGTATAGCCTTACATCAACGTAACATCCTGGACCGCTTTGATACGTTCCTTCAGGAAGTTCAACATCAAAAGAAATGTTTCTTGTACTTCCGTTCGTAACATAGAAACCGGGTGACGTTACTCTTTTCGTTACTTGATAAGACTGATAACATCGAAGTTCAATTTTGTAAATTGAAGCGTAGGGTTGGCCACCTATCAAAGTAGCTTCGCAATGAAATTTCAATTTGAACTGATTCGGAACCTGAACCGTTTGCGGGAAATTGAATCTTTGACCTTGCCCGTTATTGTCAACCCCTGCAACATCCAACCAATTCCCACCGATGTCAATCGTTCCGGATTGTGTAACAGGATCGCCGGAATTGTCATCTTCAAGAATCAAGTTTTGATCTGCATAGGTAGGGACAACAACTGACGTTTTCTTCCCGTAGAAAATTTTTCCGCTCGTTCGAAATGTTTCGTTTGCAAGAACAAGAATCAATTTCGAATAGAAGTCCGAAGAAAAGAATTCGCCTGTAAGAACAAAGCCAGCTTCTTCGAATATCTTGTTCACGATAGTCTTCACAAACATCGCCGGAAGAAGCCTTCGCGGATCAACGATTCCGGACGTACTCAAATAAGTTTCATCATCCGTGAACGCAATGATCGGATACAAAAACCCTTCACCCGTTTGACCGCGATTGTCTTTGATTGAATCGAAGTTCCATAAATGATTCCATTGTGAAAGGTCGAGGTCGCGAAGATACTTTCCTTCAATCTTTGAAAAGAAATCAATCGAACCTGAATAAAGGTTGATATTGAATGACCTTTCGGTTTCTTCAACTATTGCGATCCCGTTCGGGATGGCATCAACACCATCTTTCACCAACCGCGCCTTGTTCTTTCTGTAAGGGATTGCGGAAAAGGACTGAACCGAATCCGACAATTCAAGCGCGATTCTGTTTCTTCGCGTCTTCGGGACTTCAACTTGATTCGTGAAATTGAATTGCCGGTCCTGAACATTTGCAAGATCATTGACCTGCAAAGTCAAAGCGAATGTTTGATTTCCTAAATCAAGTTCAACTTCATTGATGAACAGCCGGTCCATTCATTGATCTTTCTTTTATCGGGTGAATTTGAAATGGGCTGCACATGGACGAAACTTCAGAAGGTCGCGCGTTATCCAGTTGTCATCGCAATAAACAACTTCCCATTTGCGGAACTTATTCGCCTCAGTCTTTCGAAGACGATAATCAAGTTCAACAAGTTTGTCTTCTCCTGGATCGAAGTAAATCAAAATTATATCGCGTTCGCTTGCGAACTTCTGAAGGCTTTCGTAATTGTCCGCGTATCTTCCGTAAAAGATTTTTCTTTTGAAGAACATGATTCGGGCAATCTTCCGGATTCGATCAGAAAACGAAAGCTTCACTTTTGAATTTTCCTTTTCGCTCATTGCGTTTGAATGTTGATGTCAAGTAACTGGATCGTTAGTTCGATTGAATGTCTTTTGTTCCTTGTCTTCCTTTTGTAATCGGAACGATTGACGCGAACCGTTTTCCATCCCGGAAGATTGTCAGGACGCAAGTAGTACATTTGAACTTCAGGCGAATAAATCAGGTTCTCGATTCCTTCAATCTGTTCTGTTGTCAATTGCTCCGCTCCAATTTTAAGAGAAGGGACCGCGCTTTTACCTACGAACTTTCCTGTTGAAGTTTGCGATTCAATCGCCCCGAAGTATTTCGAAAACACTTCTCCCGCCTTCCATTCGATTTCTCTTTCTTGCGTTCCACCGAAACACCAATAATCCCAACCCCCAAGCGTATTGATCCACCGAATATAAATCGGATTGCGCGGGATGCAATGTTCCAAGTCAACGAAGATTTCTTCAAGCGTGTTTTCTTGTGCAACCGAAGTAAGACTAAAGTGATTCATCTGAACTTTGACTGACTTTGCGGCCGTTCCATATCCACCCGACATCATCAAGCGATTCAGATAGAATCTTTCAGAAAACAATAAAGGGAAGTCTGTTGTCGCTCCGGTTGATCCGTCCTGAAGAATAATCGTTTCGGTTTTCTGAAGCCCTCCGGAAAGAAGAAGATTGAACGAATAATAAAAAGACAAGTCGAAAGGGAATCCGATGAAATACTTCGGACGCTTGAAGTTCGTCAGATACTTCGTTGCTCCGCTATCCGTGTCAACCGTAAAAAATCGGACCATATTAGAACCGCCCTTGTTGCCAGGTTGCATTGCGGCGTAAATCGTATTTACCGAAGTTTCGTTATCAAGTATTGATTCGGAAAGCCCGTCCCAAACTGAATAAATCTTCAGTTCAACATAACCGCTTTTTTCCTTGTCAGCGTAATTCAGTTGATTGTAAAAGAATGAATCATCGCAAGAAACAAGGTTTCGAAGAAGTGTAGAAGCTTCAAAGTAAATCTTCCCGGATTTATCCGGAAAGTATTGCGCCGAAAATTCTTCTGAAATGTAATCTCCGGAAACGACATCCTTCTTCCTTACCGTTACGATTGCCCGAAAATTTTTTCTTTGATCGAACATATTGACAAAGCAAGTCCCGTCAGCTTGATACGGAATGTCAACATCCAATTCGCCAGGCGCGTTCACAAAAGTTACGGTCGCGATCCCCGAATAGTATGAATCCTGAAAGAAAATCTTTTCACCAACCGAAACGGATTCAACAAAGCCTGAAGGAAACGGAATAGGCGCAAAGGTCAAGCGACAAAATCCCGAACCGTTGTCCGTCACGAAAACGCCTTCGTAATCTTTTCTTCGAAGCGTTATTTCCGTAGGCGAATGGGATGCGTATAAAAGACATGGATGACCATTTGGCGCGTACTCAAACGGAAATACTTCAATTGATACTCCCATGAATTTAACCTTTCGGATTTAATACTTTCGTTAATTCAGTAGCGACATCCTGAAGGTTTGCATCCGTCAGGATTTTTGCCTTTAGTGAATCAAGGTTTTCTTTCGTCACAACTTCGGAAAGAACTCCCGTTCGTATTCCCTTGATGTTGGTATAGGTTCCCTCGCTTTTGATCTTGTTCACGATCTTCCAAGCAAGGGACTTCTTTTCCTTTTCAGTAGAAAAATCAAGTCCGTATTTTCTCCATTCCAACCAAGCGTAAATTCTTCCGAACGGAACCTTTCCTGGTCCGCGTCCGCGTTCCTGATATTCGAATGACCGGCTTCCGTCCTGAACTTGTCCGCGAATCAATTCGCCGCCCTGGACATTGAATACAACCGTTCGAAGGCTTTTCGCCGATTCTCCCGAAGCAATAAGTTTTTTTGACTTCTGCTTTTCCTGGATAACCGAAACGATTTCTTCGGAAAGCCATTCATCAAGGATTCGTTTCTTTTCTTCGGGATCATTCAGGGAAGACAAGGTTCGCCCTCCGGAACTTTTACGGTTATATTCAGATACCAACCGTCAGCGTTGAAATCAAAGTCATTGAAAACTTCGTTCGATTGAACTTCACCTTCGATTTCAAAATAGTCGCTTTCGAAAAACCTTCGAACGATTTCATCAACGGAAACTGAAAGCGCTGAAACAATGTCTTCACGCTCGTTCATCTTATGATGAAGCTTTGATTTGAATAGTACTGCAATCGAAAGCTTCACTTTCGGTTCAATCGTTCCGAACTTGTTCGGGGTTCTAATTACGCGAAGCGGACGCGCAAGGAAAAAGATCGGGAACTTTTCTTCAGGGATGCTCAATTGATCCTGAAGATTCATTTCTTCAGGCTCCATTGAAAAGAAATTGAAAACGAAAGGATCGCTTGTGTTTGGATCAATCCCGGTTTCGAGCGCGTCCGAAATTTCTTTTACCTTTTCGACAAGTGAATTCATCGTTCGTTCCTTCGTGACTTGATTTCGTAAAGTCTTTTATTGAATTCGGAAACTTCGTTCTTCATTAACCTGAAAAGCATGACATCTGACCAGGGGGAATTCATAACCCGATCAACCTTCGTAACATCGCCTTCAGTCATGCTATAAATCAAGTTCATCGGTCCGAATTTTTTGAAGTTTTCGATTCCCGCTTCCCATTCATCAAGGTCATCGCTTGCGATTGATTGCGCGATTTCCCTTTCCCGTTCTTCCAATCTACCGACATTTTCAAAAAAAAAGTTCCGACCGACAAGGCTTTGACGAAAGGAAGGTTTTCGCAATGTGTTACCGCGAATTGCTGAACCCGTGTTGTATCGAAATCGCGTTCTTCGACATACGGTTGAAGATAAATCGCAATCGCCAAAGGCAGGACCGGAACGATTGTTCCAAGCTCGTTGACCTTCGGGATGACTTCCTGAACAAACATCATCTTCGAACCGATCCGTTCTTCATCCAACTTCTTCGGAATGCGAATCTTTACCGTATTGCCTGAAGAAACCGGATGTTCGAATTCAAGAAAGTTCGGAACATCCTGGACATACTTCCCGACATTAAGCGGTTCCTTTTCGAAGCGAAGCGAATGAACGATGAAATTCAATACTTCATCCGAAATGATTGAATTCGAAAGTTCTTCGTAAGGGATAGCGAATCCGGTATAAACGCAAAGCCGGAAAAGAACGTCCTTCCATCTTTCCGGCTGTTCGCTTGCATACTGAAGCGCGTCCGACATTTGCCGGACCGTAAGTTCTTCCCATGATTCAGGGATAGGAACCGACACTTTGTTGATCTTGATTCTGTTCATACGTTACCGGCGAAAATAAAGAAAAAAACATCATTCCCGGAAACCCCTAATTCAAAAGATTTCCCGGCTTCAGTCATCAAGGGAATAAATCTTCGGATCAGCATTGAACCCGATACCGGAACCTGAAATTATTTCGCTTGCCGCGTATCGCGCTCCGTCAATTGCATGATTCCAGGAATCAATAGGTTCGTTCAAAAATAATTCCGTCCGCTTCGGATCGCGTTTGAACTTATAGTTCCGAAGTTCTTTGATAAGATTCAGGCTTTCGTCCGTCACTTCAATATCAAATCCCTTCATCAAATCGATTCCTGAAGTGATGCTTCCTTTCGGTTTCGATGCCTTTTGTATTGACCAACCCAAGTCCTCAAGTTCAGCGATTGTTATCGGCCAGTTTGGATCAGCGACAAAGGTTTCATTTTCCGAATGTCCTATCGATCGCAATCTTTTGTCGATGTCCTTTGTCTTCATCCCGGTTTCGTAGAATCTTTCATCAAGTATCAAGCGGTCACCGTGCCTGTAAACATCAACAAAAGCGGTCGGATCATTCGTGAACCCGAAGTCCATACCCGAAAGCTTTATTCTTCCGGAAGCATTGTCCGGGATTTCATTTCGGTTAATCTTCTTCCATATCGGGAAAACAAGTCCTTCCGTTTTTCCTACTTCTCCCAAACCGTAAACTTTCCACCAGTCAGGATCGCGAAGCCTACGGGCTTCAATGCTTCGAACGATCCCTGGTGCAAGGTTTTCCAAGTTGTCAAGGTATGTCGATTTGAAGAACGCGAATTCATCTTCCTTCCATGAATCCATTAGTTCATGAATGAAGAAGTGATTTGTCGGGTTGAAGTCAGCGAACACGCAAAGTCGCGTTCTTACTTCAGCCTGATCGTATATCTTGAATTGAATGTTGTTCAATTCGTTCATGAAAAGGATGTCCCGGCGTGGTCCGGTGACTTTCCCTTCGTCTTCTGCGCTGAAGAATTCGACAATTGACTTACCTATCCTGAAAGAATTTTCCGTTTGATTGTGAATCCTTTCCGAATAAATTCCGATTGAACGAAGAATCGAAATGAAGTCTTTCATTGCGCCCTTCTTCAGATGCGGTAAGCTTTCGGATACTACTGAAATTGTTAGCCCGCTCCTATTAAGCGCAATCAACACCAATAGTTGAAGGATTGAATAAGTCTTTGAA
>ERZ795047.1731-NODE-1731-length-22368-cov-45.170573_pt1 | contig 22368 bp, 15 predicted proteins | sample MGYA00375131_ERZ795047 | MGnify/ENA primary metagenome ERZ795047 (study PRJEB30176, sample SAMN05720228) | activated sludge metagenome | isolation source: Anaerobic digester | place: Japan | collected 2015-05-20 ...
CGCGCTCCCCTCCGAAAGCGGGTGCAAAAGTAGAAAAGCGTTTTTAATTACGCAAATCAATTTTCGAACTTTTTTAAGAAAAATGACAAAAATTCAGGCAACGTTCTGTTAGACAGTAAGAAAAATTTTAAAAAAATTTCATTTGAAAAAGACGCAGGGAGTATTGCAGGTTAAACCTTCCTAGTTACAAATTGCGATGCAAGTTCCAGAGTATCAGGCTTCCCCACGTCAATTACATCGGAATGGGATAAATCGGCGCCCTGAATCAAAAATTCCTTTGATAGTTTAAGATAAGCATCAACAATTGAGAACTCACCCTTTGGTGGCAGTTGCTTGAATATTTCGGGTGAAATAACATGAATGCCAGAAAATGCATATGCAGTAAGGGCTTTGGAAGGGTTAGTAATAATAACCTTACCAGTAACCATGTTCCTCCAACCAGATAGTACCATTTGCTCATTGAAAAGGAATACCCTGGAAGCCTCTCTTTTACTTACGGCTAGCGAGGCAAGCGCAGATGAGTTAAGATGATACTGATATAGGTAATGTAAATCGATGTTTGAGATTATATCGACATTGTGAACCAGAAAAGGCTCGCCCTGATCGAGAAAACTACGGGCATGAACAAGAGCACCACCGGTGTCGAGTAATCTTTCAGTTTCATCGGAAATATCGATTTGAGCATTAAAACTGCTATTACGTAAAAAATCAATAATCTGCTGTGCGTGGTGATGAACATTAACCACTATGTGATTAAAACCGAAACCAATTAGGTTATTAATGCATATTTCAAGCAGGGTTTTTCCGTTAACCTCAATAAGGGCTTTGGGTTTATCGGCTGTTAAGGGAAGTAATCGGGTGCCTAGGCCAGCGGCCAGAATCATTGCTCTCATATAAACTTACTTTTTAATAGGTTTACAAAGTTTATCCTTGCTATTTGAGCTAGCACCACACTTTATGCAGGTGTAGTCCTTACCCTCAACCTTAACCCCTGCTTTACCTTTCGCACATTTCTTTTTTGACATTCTGCTAACGCTTTTCAAGTTCGATATGCTTAACCAAAATTCTTAATCCACTATCGCCAAAAGTACTTTTAAGTTGCTTAACAAGGTTCTCTGCACAAAATACTGATCGATGTTGGCCACCAGTACAACCAAAACCAACCGATAAATGTTTAAAGTTTCGAGACAAATACCTATCTATTGCCGACTTAACTAATGAAAAAGCGTTATCGCAAAAAACATTTACTTCATCCAAAGAAAGTAAATAGTCTATTACAGGCTTATCGAGTCCGGTCAGATTCTTGTACAAATCGAGTTGGCCAGGATTGGGTAAATATCGGCAATCAAATACAAACCCTCCACCATGCTCAGGATTTAGTGGTGGATAGCCACTCTTAATAGAAAAACTATATACTTGAACGGTAAGACCATCAAAATCTTCACTTTGCTCAACTTGATATTTACTTAATAACTCTTTGTTAAGCTGACTGAGATATCTTAAACGGCGATCGTCAACCTTAGCAAGCAAATTGCTGAGGTTATGCAACGCAAGAGGAACGCTTTGAATGAAATGGGTTTTACGCTCAAAAAGACCTCTGAAACCATAAGCCCCAAGTGTTTGCAAAATTCTAAAGATAGCCATATAAGGAAATTGGGCCACCATTTCACTCCTGTCAATTGAACGATATTTGGACAGCTCATCTAGGTAATGCACTAGAAACTGCTGCCGAGTAGAATCGCTGAAATTAGCCTTTGCCTGGTATAGAAAAGAAGCTATATCGTAAAGGCCTGAGCCAACTCTGGCGCTCTGATAATCAATGAAATATGGCTGGTTAGCCAGAATCATAATATTACGGGATTGAAAATCGCGGAATTGCAGGAATTGATTATCGCCATTGAGCACCTTTTCTGCTAAATAGCCAAAGACATTTTCCAACTCGGCCTCACTATAAGTAACCCCTGAAGGCTTAAGGAAGCAGTACTTGAAATAGTACAAATCCCACATCACCGATTTGATATCGAAATGCGAAATTGGGTAAAGCTTTGATTCATCAATACCATCAAAACCCAAAATATTGAACCGGGCAAGGTTGGATATTGCTTGCCCAATCAAATTCTGAACTTCAAGAGTATCGCTGTTAGCATCAGTTATTTTATCGTACAACGACAATGAACCCAAATCGGATTGTAAGTAGTACCTTCTACAACTTGAAACACCCAATACCTTTGGAACCGAAATATTGCGATGGTGTAGATGTTCCGTGAGGTAGTAAAAGGTTTCGTTTTCCTTTACATCATCGTTAAATGTTCCAATGCACGACAGTTGCTGTGATTCAATCCTAAAGTAGATGCGTGCAGAACCAGAACCGGGCAGCTGAACAATGTTAAGGGCCGAATGCCCATATACCTCGGAAAAGAGCTTGGAAAGATTCTCGATATGGGAAATGCTATGCATGGTTTGCGAAAAGTGAAGTTAGAATAACGATGAATATTAGTGCAGGGAGCATATTGATCACGTGGAAACGTTTTATCTCTAGTATATTAAACCCTAAAGTCACTAAAAGAATACCGCCTACAGCCGATAGTTCATTTACCATGCTTCCACTTAGGCTGCTAGCCGCAAAAGAGGCGATCAATGTCAATGAACCCTGATATAGCAGCAAGGGTAAGGCGGAAAACAGAACCCCTACCCCAAGGGTTGATGCTAGCACAATGGATGAGAACCCATCCATAAGGCTTTTGAGGTAAAAAAGTTTGGGTGTTCCACCCAAACCCTCCTCAATGGCACCCAGAACAGTTAAAGAACCCATGCAGTAAAGCAGGAAAGCCACAACCAGTCCTTCCGAAAAGCGATTCCCTGATATTTTAAATCGATTTTTTAACCGGTTCGATAGGTTATCGAGCCTGCTTTGCAAATCGAGTAAAGTCCCCGATAGCACACCCAGAATTAAGCTGAATACAACCAGTAAGGGTTCATTGGTTTTAATTGCCATTGATAAGCCCAGTACCAGCGTAAAGAGCCCAACCACTTGAAAAAAAACTTTACTGTACTTTTCGGGCATACGGGATCCAATAAGCAAACCTATTGAGCCCCCAGCCAATACAGCTATTACGTTAACTAAAGTCCCAGTCACCTTTTAGCATTTTTAATATACTGCTAAAATAGAATGTTTACGTCAGAATAAACAATTGTTAAAAAAAAATTTAAGAGTAAATGAATAAAGTTAGTATATTTGAATTGAAAAATATGATTTATGCCCTTACCCACTAGTAGTAAAATGCGTATTAGCCTGTTGAAAAAGGACGAAATCATTGATTTCGTGGAGTTTAATATTACAGGCGACGCTGAAAACTATATCCGTTGCGATGATGAGTCGTATTACCTTCAAACAAACGTGTTCAATATCTTTGCAGGATGCTTTGAACGGAGCCATCATTTATTCGATTACATCTCGCCAACCATGTATAACGCCCGACGTTTCATTCCTCTCCGTAATGAACTTCTTGTAAACCTTGAAAAACTTTTGGTTATTAAGAATGTATCGCAATTTCAGCAGTACTTAAGCCAAGTTTTTTTAGGGAAGGATTTGCTGGAGGTTTTAAAACAAATTGATCCTGAATACGAAAGGCACTGGAAGGGATATATAAGAAGGCTCATTCAGGTTAACCGGCACATCATGAGGCTCATTGATCAATGCATTGACGAAGAGCGTGTTCTGTGGGTAATTCCTTACTAAGCCGATTGGTTAACCTAACTCAAACCCAAGCATACCAACCTTTTCAGCATCTTCTTCAATCTTTAATACTTTGAAACCGGTAAAATCGCGCCGGTAGTTATATGTATTCCTGTAATCCTCAAAATCTTTAGCTATAATTCTAATATCATCTCTCTCGATACGATACGTTTTGCCTATTAAATCTAAAATATTTTCGGCTGAGCCGATAACTTGCTTTTCAGTAAGTGGATTTGGCGTAGGCCACCAAGGGGTTAGGCCAAGGTTAAAGTAACGGCTAACAGCATCAACTACCATTTTAGTTGCCATAACCTTACCCTCCAGCGAGTAACCAGCAATATGCGGTGTTGCCACAAGGCATCGCTTAGCAAGTTCCAAATTCAAATCAGGTTCATTCTCCCACACATCTAAAGCAACAGCTACATTAGGGTTTTGCTCCAAATAGCTAAGCAGCGCCACCTCGTCAACTACCCCACCCCGCGATGAATTTAAAAAGTATGCTGTTGGCTTGCACAAAGCCAAATTTTTACTGCTTAACATATGGTAGGTAGGGTAATTACCTGCTCGCGTTAAAGGAACATGAAAGGTGATAATATCGGACACCTTTAGCAATTCATTTAGATCAACAAAAGACTTTATATTCTCCCTCTCAGCCCTAGGCGGATCGCAGCAAACCACATTCATACCTAAGGCATTGCCAAGGGCAACCACCTTAATGCCCACATTTCCAATGCCTACTATACCAATGGTTAGGGTTTTGGGATTAAGGTGATTTGAACTGATCCATTTCACAAGTGCAGCGGCTACCCACTGCTGTACAGCAGCAGCATTGCAACCGGGAGCGGTTTCCCACCTAATACCATTTGAATCGCAGTACTGAGTATCGATATGATCATAGCCAATGGTTGCCGAAGCAATGAACTTAACCCTTGAACCTTGCAGTAAATCTTGGTTACAGATAGTGCGTGTTCGAATAATTAGCACATCGGCATCTTTTACCACCTCTCGGTTTATAAGATGCCCGGGTAAATACTCAACATCAAAAAAGGGTTCAAAAACACCTTTAAGGTAGGGGATGTGACTATCGGCAACTAACTTCATAGGTAAATTTTGCACAAAGATAGCAAGTAAAAACTGTTATACCCAGCATTGTCAAACTGTCAAAATAAACTAATTTTACAAAAAATATGCGTAATGATTGTAGCACCATTATCGGAATTTGGTACCTACCTAAACCTTCATCCCCTTTTTGAGCGGGTTGAACAGGCGCTAATTACTTTGGATTTCAGCAAACCAGGAGAAAAAATTTACGTCGACGGGGAAAACCTCATAGCCATCCCCTCGTTTAATAAAGCACGCAGTGCAGGAGAAGCCCCATTAGAATCGCACGATAAGTATATCGATATTCAAATATGCCTGCAGGGCGAAGAAACAATGGGCTGGCGCGACAGGCAAACCTGTAGTGCTATTAAGGAGCCCTATAATAGCGATAACGACATAACCTTTTACTCCGACCACCCTACATGTTTTATCACTCTAAAACCTAATCAATTTGCAATATTTTTCCCATCCGATTGCCATGCACCGTTGATTGGAGAAGGTTTTATTAAAAAAGTGGTGTTTAAGGTTAAATTGGCCATGTAATTGCATAAAATTTGTAGTAAAAATATTACCAAACCAAACTGACCAACCTATGAAACGCAATTTATTGAGAATTGCAGCTGTACTGGCAATACTAACCATGGGTGCCTGTGCAACCATACTTAACACAACTAAGCAAAAGGTAAACTTAACCTCAAATCCAATTGGAGCCGAAGTTTATATTAATGGTAAAAGCACCAATAAAACTACACCCTGTGCGGTTTGGGTTAAGCGCAAGGTAAAGAAAGGGCCTGCAAACGGGCGCAACCAGTATATTTATGAGTTCCGTAAGGATGGCTTTGTTCCTTACACCTATACCGATAACGCAGAGGTTAGCAGTAAAATATGGCTAAACCTGTTTCTAAACGCAGTAGCCCTACCTGCTTTTGGCATCGATTTTATCTCAGGTGGTGCATACTACTACAATAACGATGTTTTGGCAACCCTGCAAAAGGAGTCCGCCGGTTATGTGGTAATCAGGGACACAGTTGTTAAACAGGTTTACGTAACTTCCCCTGAAGCCAAGGGTTATATGTTTGAAAAATTATCGGATGTTGATGTTGATATCCCAAACAATAACCTGGAGTATCCCTTGCGCTTTGCGCTGATAATTGGAAACGAGGACTACAGTAGCAAACAGGTTGATTTGAATAGAGAGGTTAATGTTGATTTTGCCCGAAACGATGCCAGCGCATTTAAGGAATATGCCATAAAGGTATTAGGGATTCCCGAAAGCAACATAATCTTTCTGCTCGATGCCACTGCTGGGCAAATGAATCAGGCCATTGCAAAAACAAATCTGATAATAAAAAATGCCAAGGGCAAAGCCGAGGTTTTTGTTTACTATGCAGGGCATGGCTTACCCGATGAGGTTACCCGCGAACCATACCTTATACCGGTTGACATTAGCGGACAAAATGCCCGCGATGGAATTAAACTAGCCGACTTATATGCCAAGCTTACAGAATACCCCACAAAAAGGGTGATCGTATTTCTGGATGCATGCTTCTCGGGCGGAGCCCGCAATAAGGAGTTAGTTGCAGCCCGCGGGGTTAAAGTTCGCCCCACTGAAAGCGTGCTTCAGGGCAATATTGCTTCACTATCGGCCGTATCGGGCGAACAAAGCGCTCTGCCATTCAAGGATAAGCACCATGGTTTCTTTACCTATTATTTACTCAAAAAACTAAAAGAGACTAAGGGCAACATTACCTTTAAGGAACTTAGCACCTACCTCGATGAGATAATACCCCTACAGTCAGTGCTACTGAACAGTAAGGAGCAAACCCCTGTGCTTAGAATGGGTATTAACCCAACCGAGGATTTAGAAAATTGGGTTCTTACAAAATAGAACTAATATGGCATTGTATTTGTTAAAGCTAGGTGCTAAACCTAGCTTTTTTTATTCCATGATTAAAAAGATTATTGGCATACTTTTTATTACATTCCTTTGCTTCCAAGGCATAAAGGGACAGGTAAAGTATAACGTAAGCGGTTACGTTAAGGATTCCCAAACGGGCGAGGTTCTCATTGGAGCAACAGTAATAGTAAAGGGAATCAATATAGGTACTGCAACAAATAGTTACGGGTTCTTTACAATTACAGTTCCAAAAGGTGAGCATACAATCTCATTTGGATATCTGGGATATAAAACCCAAGAAATGACTTTACAAGTCAATAAGGATAATAGGATTGATATTGAGATATCGCCCAACGCACAGGAAATCCAGGAGGTGGTTGTTAGCCGGGAGAAAGGGAATAGCAATGTTCAACGAGCCGAAATGAGCCTTGTAAAACTTGACATGAAAAGTGTAAAACAAATACCTGCCTTAATGGGTGAGGTTGATGTAATTAAAGCTATTCAATTACTGCCGGGGGTCCAAAGTACTGCCGAAGGGGGATCAGGATTTAGCGTTCGGGGCGGTGCTTCGGATCAGAACCTGATAATACTCGATGAGGCAACCGTTTACAATGCTTCGCATCTAATGGGGTTTTTCTCCGTTTTCAATAACGACGCAATTAAGGATATCAAGCTCTATAAGGGCGATATGCCAGCCTCGTTTGGAGGCAGATTATCGTCAGTGCTCGATATAAAGATGAAGGAAGGCAACAGCAAGGATTTTAACATAACCGGAGGGATAGGTAGCATATCGAGCCGGTTAACGGTTGAAGGTCCAATACTAAAGGATAGGAGTTCGTTCATGGTATCGGGACGCAGAACCTATGTTGATGTGTTTTTTCCACTATTTAATAATGACGATTTGAAACAAAGCACACTCTACTTTTACGACCTGAACGCAAAACTGAACTTAACTCTTAATCCCAACAACCGAATTTTTATATCCGGATACTTTGGACGCGACATGTTTGGCCGCGATATCAACGGCTTTGGCTTTGGTAACCAAACGCTTACGGCAAGGTGGAACCATATTTTCAAGCATAACCTTTTCATGAATACTACTTTGATATCAAGTAATTACACATACTTTTTGGAATCGAATACCAACGATGCGAACGCCATTAGGTGGGAATCGAACATGGATGAGGTTAGCGCAAAAATTGATTTTAACTACGCAATTGGTCCAAAATATCAGTTAAGGTTTGGCGTATCGAGCGCATACCTAACATTTATGCCTGGTTTGATAAAAGGTACTAACTCCCAATCGTTTATTCAGCGTTGGGAAATCCCCAAACAGCATACGCTGGAGCATGGTATATACTTATCGAATGAGTTTGATCTAGGAAGAATTTCATTTAAAGCAGGTTTACGCATATCGGCCTTTCAGAACATTGGGAAAGGCCAAAGCCTTGTCCTTTCGCCCGACTACAAGGTTACCGACAGAATATCCCATCCAAAGGGTGAGATTTATAATACATTTATTAGTCCTGAGCCCCGAGTGGGCTTAGTTTATAGGCTTAGCGATAGCAGCTCAATAAAAGCCAGCTACTCGCATACCACGCAGTATGTTCAGCTGGCATCAAACTCACAAGGTGGAAATCCGCTTGATGTTTGGTTTCCGGCATCGCCCAATATTAAGCCCCAGCAAGCTGACCAGTGGGCCCTTGGCTACTTTAGGAACTTTTTGAACAACCAAATAGAGGCATCGGCGGAGGTTTACTATAAAAACGTAAAAAATTTTGTGGACTTTAAGGATTTTGCCGATGTTCTGCTCAACGATGAGCTTGAAGCAGACATAAGGCAGGGCAAAGCATACTCTTACGGATTAGAACTATTCACACGTATCGACTTAGGGAAGTGGGAAGGATGGGTTAGCTATACTTACGGCAGAACCTTTCGCAAAACACAGGGAGTTAATATGGGAAGGGTTTATAGCGCAACCTACGATAAGCCCCATAATGCAACCGTTGTGCTTAGCTATCGACTTAATAAGCAAATTACCCTTTCAGCCAACTGGATTTACTCCACGGGTCAAACCTACACCCAGCCAACCGGACGATACGAAATTGATAATATTACCATACCCATATACTCTGAAAGGAATGCCAAACGCTATCCGGATTACCACAGGCTCGACTTTGCCGTAAACATTAAAACTAAGAAAAGTCTTAACCGGCGATGGAAAAGCGAATGGAATATCTCTGTTTACAACCTTTACAACAGACATAATGCATGGACCATAAATTTTGTTCAGGACGAAAAGAATCCGAACATAACCTATGCCGAAAAAACATACCTATTCCCAATTATACCCTCAGTAACCTATAACTTCAAGTTTTAGCTATGAGAAAAATATCGACCATTATAGGGATTTTAACCTTAGCACTAGCTGCATGCACGGAACGGATAAACATTGAACTAGATTCATCGGATTCCAGGCTTATAGTTTACGGCAGTATAACCACCGATACCATGAGCCACTCCGTAAGGCTAATTAAATCGGTACCGTTCTATAGTCCTACTCCACCCCCACCCGTTTCCAATGCCACGGTTTACATCATGGAAGGCAATACCCGCTACGACCTCACCGAGGATGCCAATAACCCCGGCTACTACTACACAACCCCATATGTTTTTGGTAAATCGGGGACAACATACACGCTTCATATTGAAGATGTGAATATTGGGGGTGTTACTTCGTTTCAGGCTCAAACACAAATGCCAACACTGCTCGAGGGATATCAAACCAATTACCTGGATTCAATAAACGTAAGCTACAACAGGAACTGGGATGGATGGGTAGTTAATGGTTATGCTAAAGAGCCCCAAAACATGAGAAACTATTACATGTTCCGGGTAAAAATAAACGACATACTATACAGCGACAGCCTCAGTAATCTGGTTCTGGTTGATGATAAGTTCTTTAACGGCAATAACACTGAGGGTGCTGCCTTCTACTTTATTTCTGAGAAAGATACTCTCAAAGTAGGCGATAAAGTAACCCTAGAGCTTTGCGCCATAACCCAGGATTACTACCAGTACCTAAACGAAGCCCTGAAGGCCTCAAGCCCACAATTCCCATTATTTAGCCCTCCTCCAGCCAATCCAATTACTAACCTAAATAATGGAGCCTTGGGATATTTTAGCGCTTACGCAATTATTCGGGCTTCGTACACCATGAAAGAAGAGGATTTTGAGGGACAACCATGAAGATTTACAGATAATATATGTTCCTAATATTTTAAATCACTTCAAGATACAGCTCAAAACTCAATTAAATACCAGCATTGCGAAAAACAATGTTAGGTTGGCAAATACCTTGCAATACGAGCCGTAAGCTTGCGGAAACGGAAGCGCTCAACAAAACGGTTAACCACGCGGAACATGTCGCTTAGTAATGTTAGGTAGAATATTACTGACATTAGCCAGATAACCACCAGATTAAACCAGAATGTAGGGACTAGCAAAGTGCCTAGAATTTTATAGTAGGAATAAAAATGTGCTCTTCCAATTCGGGTAGTTGGGTATGCGTATATGGGTTCGTAGCGGCGAACAAGCTTGTTATCTACTTCAACAATCTTGGTAAAATCGTTTCTATTAGTTACCAAAGCCTCCAAAGCATTATTGTGATGCATGCGGCTTAACTCAAAAAGTGTGGTTTTACCAACCAATTCCTTTTCAAGCGATTTTACCAGCGCATCGCGCCGTTCAACCCCAACTCTATACTTTGAGTTGAAGTGAGATTTTAGGGTATCGAGCTTAGCAAGTGTTATGTCGATATAGCTAGGCGTAACTCTACTAATGCCCAGGAGTCCTGTGTCAGGGTAAGTAAAATTAATAATTGGGAAATTGTGCTTTAACCTTTCGAGTTCATTCTGCACAATGCTTAACCTCTGCCTGGTTCGAGGCGTTTGCTTGCCAACAGCCAAATCGGTTTGTGCTTCTTGCAGCAATAACACCAGCTTAGGAATCAGCAACGTGGCATTGTAGTTGTTATTGCTGATATCTTTATTGATAAAAAAGAAATGTTTATTATACTCATTGTTACTAAACTGCTGTACACAAAGAGCCTCGTAGGGCCAACGGCTCAGCGTTAAATCTCCAATAATTGGAACATACTCCGAATGGGAAAGGCTCTTGTGTAACTTGTTATAGCTGATTACCACACCGCTGAACATCAGCTGCGGAACAATGATTAAGGGAATCATTACGTAAATTGCTACAACCGAGTTTAATGCGGCTGAAAGGTTCAGACCTATCATGCTTGCACAAAATGATGTGGAGAACAGAATGGCCCAGTAGGACCAGAACATTCCTTGAATCTCAAGCACATAGGTTGATATTAGAACAAATAGTAACGATTGAAATGCTGAAAAAAATGAAAGTACTACAAGTTTTGAGTTGATATAGCTGAAATAGCTGAGGTTAAGAAACTTTTCCCGGAAAAGAACTTTTCGGTCGTTAATTATCTCCTCAGCACTAATAGTCAGACCTAAAAAAATCATGGCCACCACGCTCATGAAAATGAACGCGGGAATATTATCGTTTTCGCTAAAAATGTAAGCATTTGGGTTAGTAAGGGTTCCATGAATATACTTGGAGAAGAAACTGATAACAACCGCTAATACTGGCGAAGCCAGAATGCTAATGTTCATGAACTGGGAGTTAGCAAGCTTACTTCGTAAATTTCTCCTAAAGTAAATCCACATCTGCTGTAGTTTCGATGGGATTTTAAAGTTATTGGGCGGTATTGGCGAAGAGCAGGCTGGTTCAGCAACAATAATCTTACTTTGGATATTTTGTAGGTAAAGTTCATACCATTCCTTAGCTGAACGTTTTCGCTTTCGGGTTAAGCGGCCATACTCGTTAACAACCCGGGCTTCAACAATCCTAAGAATAATGTCGGTATTAACATTTCCACAGGTAATACACTCACTCTCCTCGGGCTTAAGAAAATTGGCCATACGCTTGAAATAAACCACGGCATCCATTGGATTACCCTGGAATATTGGCCTCCCCCCCTGGTCAAGCACAATTATCTTATCGAATATCTTAAAGACATCGGATGATGGCTGATGGATATTGGTAATTACAAGTTTCCCCTTAAATGTTTGCTTTCGTAAAATTAGCATTATGCGCTCGGCATCGAGCGATGAGAGCCCTGAGGTAGGCTCATCGACAAATAGAACCGATGGCTCACGCATTAGCTCCATGGCAATGTTAAGGCGCTTGCGCTGCCCTCCGCTAATGTACTTATTGAGCGGGTTGCCAACCTTAAGGTCGCGTGCCTCAACCAGGTCGAAATCTACGAGGGTTTTATCTACCAGCTCTACAACTTCATTTTTACTGAGATGGCTGAAACAGAAAAGGGCGTTGTAGTAGAGATTTTGAAAGACCGTAAGCTCTTCAACCAGTAAATCGTCCTGGGGAACATAGCCTATAACCCCTTCAAGTTCGGTTTTGCTATTATGAACATCGTACCCGTTGATATAAACCTTACCTGAAACGGGCTTTAAATTACCATTGAGCAGGTTGATAAGGGTTGACTTGCCCACGCCACTTCCGCCCATAATTCCCACCAGCTGACCGGAGTAGGCTGAGAATGAAAAGGGGTAAACTCCATTCCGACTCCCCTTGTGCTTATACTCAATATCCTTAGCTATAATGGAAACGAAAGGCTTACCGGGGGTTTGAATAAAAACCGATACAACCTTGCTGTAGTATACTGGCGACATACGTGGCCCACGAATTACCGCACCAGGACCGAAAAGGTATGTTCTCCCCGGCTTTAGCATTCGGCTATTCATGAAAAGTTCCAACTCACCAAAGTACTTTACCAGCAAGGTGTTGGTGCTGGCAATCCTAAGTACGTAAAGTTGCCCCTGGAGTCGGTCGTTAACCAGATGTTTAATTTCCGGTATAGGGTTATCGCGTTCAGGGCTTATGAGAAGAACCTGTTGATTCCATGGTATTTGACCGGGCGACTCGCTTAGTATAAAATCGCGGCCGTTGGAAAACTCAAAATCACTAATATTGAACTGGTTGGCTACCCTACGGGCAAACTCAAGCCTATCGGGTGTGGTAAGCCTGCTATCGGCCAGGAATTCCAGCAACTGTAAAACCAGCCAAACCTTTTGATGCTGCTCAAACTCATGGTTGATAGAATCAATTATGGCATGAACCATGGGCGACTCGGTGTAGCGGTCAAGGCTTACATCCTCTAACTCCTTACGGTAGCTTACCCCAAAGTTGGTAAATCTATCAATAAACACCTTAGCCTGCTCATCGCTAAAGTCGTGATGCAGATAATCTTCCAATACATCGAGAGCAAAGCCACTGTCGGCTTTACTCTCAATGTTCACGAGTATGGCAAAAAGCTTTATAAGTGCATCGAGCAGCGACTCGCTCATGGTTTAAGGTTTGGATAAGCAAAGATAGAATTTTTCAATTGTATTGAACCGTACGGTTATAAATTGGATTGTAATTTTATAATCGCTTTACCCAAAAAATTGGTGACAACCACCTTTCCCTAGCGAGTGCTTTTAAAAATCATTTAACCTTCATATAATTAATTCAATACCCAACGCATTACTCTACCATATTTAATACCTGATACTTTGAATTGCGTGTGCTGGTATTTGCAATTGAGCCATAGCGTTACTGCAAATCAGATAGTAGTTTATGGGTAAATCGGTGGTGTTTAGTACAACCGTTACTATACTTCCGTCGGTATTATTGAACGATGCGGCAAGTAAATTGCTGCGCGATGGTGAGGTGCTTATTCGCCGTGCTCCAGGCCTAATAAACTTGGAAAAATGGCCAAGGTAGTAGTATGCAGGGGTAATAAAAAGCTCACCTGTTCGTGTGTCGCCATGCATGGGAGCAAAGCAAAAATTTCCAGCATGATTGGGTCCACCCTGCTCGTCGAGCAGGATATTCCAATCAATCCATCCTGATGTGCCACTATTAAAATCGTAAATCATTGATGTAGCATACTTTTCGGCATTTGGCCAGTAATTGTAATGGTCAGGCACAAAACGTTCAACCGTTCCCTCAGTGAAAATGATATGTTTTTCGGGGTAACTTTCGTGAACATTCCTTACGTTATCGTACATCTTTTTCCCGCCCCACCAATCCTCATACCAGTGAAAGCCAATACCCCAAGCATATTTCGATGCTTCAGGGTCAGAAAATATAACATCGGCACGGTAAGGCATCAAATCGCGGTTGTGATCCCAAACAATTATTTTTTTATCCTTTAGCCCATTGTTCCAGAAGGTGGGGCCAAGGTAGTGCTTCAGGAAATCGCGCTCCTCTTCGGCAGTAAATATGCACGACTCCCACGTTTGACGAGCCATTGGCTCATTCTGAACAGTAACACCCCAAACTGGGATTCCGGCCTTCTCGTATTCCTGTACGAACCGGACAAAATAATTAGCCCACGATTGGTAGTAACGCTGCATAAGCTTACCACCGTAAAGCATATTATTGTTGTCCTTCATGAAAGCCGGTGGGCTCCAAGGACTTGCAAGGAGTTTAGTGGTACTGCCCGATGTTTCCAGCGCTTTTTTAATGAGAGGTATCCTGTACTGCATGTCGTGCGCTATGCTAAAGGTAGCCAGTGCGCTATCGCCATCGGCAATGTAAGTGTAGCTACCGCTGCTGAAATCGCAGCTATGAATACTGGTGCGAATAAATGAGTAACCTATCCCCTTTACCGGGTGAAAGTAAGCATCGAGTAGCTTCTGCTGATTCTCAGGTGTTAAACGGGCAAAGGTTTCGGCAGCAGCATCGGTAATGGCTCCACCAATACCAATTATCTCCTGAAACTGTTTACTTGGATTTACAAAAACAGCCACTTCGGTTTCAAAAGGTTGACGAGCCGAATCGAATTCCCCTTTTGATGTTAGTGCTAGTCGGGTAACAGAATCGTTTGCTGTTGTGAAAACCTCATAGGTCTTTCCGGCAAATGATATGCCTGCATTGCTATCAACCCTAATCGTTCCTACCTTTTGGCAAGATGATAATACAACATAAGTAAACGCGGTAAGGGCAAACAATTGTATCGCTTTCATTCCAATTCCTTTTTTGAGTTCGTTTAACAAAGATACATCGGTGGAGTGAAGACTTATTGGAATGATTCACAATAATTTTTAATGAGCAAGATTTGAGAAAATATTGCAAAAAAAGATTTGCTTATACCATCAATACTTACCAATCATTAGTAAGTTTACCACCTTCAGTATTAAATGTGATTTGTGTAGATTTGAGAAGCTAATAGATAGTTAACTCCTACTACATCATCCTCGGGTTAATGAAAAAAACGCGCATCAAATAATGCGCGCTCTTTAACTATAAAAAAATCCATGCAAATACGAAACATCAATAGGCAAACCTAGTAAGTTCTATGTAAGTTTTAAGGCACTCATGTTGCACTTCAAGCAATCGTTCCTTGATACTGTTGTAGCTATTTAGCTCTGTGTAGTAATCAACAATTGATATTTCACCCTTTTGAAGCGCAAGGTATAACTTTCCAGCAATATCGAAACTACTGATGTTTTGGCTAAGGTTAATTGTGAGTTCTTGCAATGCTTTAACCTTACTGTAAAGTCGTTGTGAGCTTTGCCTAAATGAGAATAGGTAATCGTCAGTAAGCAATTGCATATACCTCTCATTAGCCCTTGCATACCTCACTGTATTTGATTTTTCCCATAATGGGATGGAAATACCTGCAACAATACCCTGAAAGCGTTCACCTCCAACCTTTTCGCTGGCATAACCAGCGTTAAAAGTAGGCAAAACCTCGGCCTTTGAAAGTTTAAGTTTTAAACGACTATTTTCAATTTCGCTTTTTAGGTAGGCCAGCTCCGGATTTTGCGATTCAGCAAGTCCAAACCAGGAATCAAAACTATCGGGCAATTCCGGAACAATAATTACAGAATCAGCAATAGCTATAGAAACCGAACCATTCAAAACTCCAAGCTCATCGGCTAAGCTTTTCTGCACAAGTTTTACTTGAGTGATTCTTGAATTTAACTCATGGTAAACAAGCTCTGCCTGTGTGTATGGAATTACACCTATTTCACCAGCCTCAAACTTTTGCTTTAGCGATTGGGCAATAACCAAAGCATTTTTCAGCTGCCTATTTAGCTCAACTAAAAGAGCGTTGTGGTAAACCAAATCGGCATAAAGCAAACCAGCTTTTTGAAGTATCTCAGAGCGTTTTGACCTATACTCATTCTCTAAAGCACTTGACATACCTTTGGCTAGCTTAGCCCTGTAAATATATGCAGTTGGAAAATCGAACTGTTGAGTAATACTGATTGTGGTTTTGTTTCCAATATCGATAGGGCTACCCCACTGGTAAATAACCTCGGCTTGGGGGTTGCTGGGCGATAACCCTATACGGGTAGCAATCCTTTCGGCTTCAAGCTTTTGCCTTAGTGCTTTTAGCATAAGGTTGTTAGAATCAACCTGCTGCAAAACCCTATCAAATGCCATTTGGGCATTTGTAATGCCAGCAAAAGCAAGCGCAACAAAAACTAAGCTAACTTTATTCCTGGTTATCATAATCACTTACAATTTCGTTTTTATCAAACATGGTGTAAACAATTGGTATAATGTATATGTTCAGAAATGTTGATGTTAAAAGTCCACCCAGAATAACCTTAGCCATTGGACTTTGAATCTCGTTTCCGGAAAGGTGTCCCTTAAAGGCAAGTGGTATTAAAGCAAGGGCAGCTGTAAGCGCAGTCATAAGAATTGCGTTAAGCCGGTCCGACGAACCCATAACTACCACCTCCTGAACATCAAATCCCATTTTTCTAAAACGAATGTAGTTAGATATTAACAGTATTCCATTTCGTGTAGCAATACCAAAAAGCGAGATAAATCCGATAATTGCCGGAATGCTTAAAACTCCCGAAGTAAGCCATATGGCAAAAACCCCACCAATAAGCGCCAAGGGAAGGTTCAATAGTATTATTCCAGCCAAGCTGAAGTTACGAAATTCCACGAAAAGGAGCATAAAAATTATTAAAATTGAAATGAGAGAAGCTATAAGGAGTGTCCGCGATGCACGGGCCTCGCTCTCGAATTGTCCACCATACTCAACTCTATATCCTTCAGGGAAAGTGATACTCTCATCAACCCTGCTACGAATATCGTTAACAACACCTCGCAGGTCGCGCCCTGCTACGTTGGCCGATATAACCAGCTTACGTTGAACATTTTCACGACTAATTGTGTTGGGGCCGGTAGTTGAAATCACGTCGGCAACCTGGTAAAGAGGAACCTTACCATGCGTAGGCGAGTCAATAAGAATCGATTTAATCCCTTCAATGGTATATGTGTAGGTTGAATCAAGCTTAACCACTAAATCGAAACGTTGCTGCCCCTCGTAAATATCGGCAAGTTTTTCGCCCCCAAGCACAATATCAACAAACTCATTGAACTCCTCAAGGCTGATGCCGTATTCTGCCAGAAGTGCCCGGTTGGCTCTAATCTGGATTTGTGGCACCTCAACCTGCTGCTCAACGTTTACATCAACCAAACCGTTAATTCCCACTATTTCAGTTTTTATCTGGTTGGCTAGAGTGTAAAGTTTAGTCAGGTCGTCGCCAAAGAGCTTAATGGCAATGCTTGCCCGCGTACCAGTAAGCATGTGGTCGATACGGTGCCCTAAAGGCTGCCCAACAGTAACTGCGATGCCCGGAATGCGGGCAAGCGATGCTCGAACATCGGCGAGGAACACATCGTTGCTGCGCTCCTTAAGCTGAAAGTTCACGTCTATCTCCGAGCTGTTGGTAGCCTGCGAATGCTCATCGAGCTCGCCTCTACCTGTTCGGCGGGCTGTTGATGTTACCTCGGGTACTGCCAGAAGCATTTTTTCTATGTAGTTTCCCACCTTATTGGTTTCATCGAGCGAGGTGCCCGGTGGTGTTACCACCGATAGCGTTAGCGAGCCCTCATTAAACTCCGGAAGGAAGCTACGCCCCAATCCAAATAAGAGTATAACTGACAAAACAAGCAGTATCAGGGTGCTACCTAACACCAATCTTTTTCTACAAAGAACCCATTGCAACGACTTTTCATAGCCATTCCTGAGCTTAGCAGCCAACCATTTCTCGTTCTCGTTTTGTTTGAGGTAGTTCTCGCCCGTTAGCAACATGCGCGCCAGCACAGGGGTAAGAGTCATAGCAACCAGCAACGACATAAAAAGCGATACAATGAATGAAATACCAAGTGGTTTAAGCATTCGCCCTTCCATGCCGCTCAAGAAAAACAAGGGAACAAAGGCTACAATAATAATCAAAGTTGCATTCAGGATTGAAGCCCTAATCTCACGCGAAGCTTCATAAACAACCGTAAAGCTCGATTGCCTTTCATGCTCAGGTTTTTCTCTATTTTGCCTCAATCGCTTGTAAACATTTTCAACATCAATTATGGCATCGTCAACCAGCGAACCAATGGCAATTGCCATTCCGCCAAGACTCATTGTATTTATGTTGATACCGAGCAATTTCATCACCACAAAGGTGGCAAGTAACGAAATGGGTATGGCAAGCAGCGATATTATTGTTGTCCGAAAACTACCCAGGAAAAGTAGAAGAATTATGGTTACAAAGATTGCACCCTCAATTAATGCCTGCTGAACGTTACCCACTGAGCGCTCAATAAAATCGGATTGACGGAATATTTTGGTGTTAAGTTTGACATCGGGGGGTAACGATTTTCTCAGATTTTCCAGATTAGCCTCTATTTTACGAGTTACCTCAAGCGTATTAATATTAGGTTGCTTTGAGATTGATAGAATAATTGCCGGTGAGGTATTGCTAGATGCATAACCCATTTTAGGAGCAGGTGCAATACGGATTTCAGCTATGTCGCTAATCTTTACAGGCATTCCGTTACGGGTAGCAACCAGTGTTTGACCAAGTTGCTCAATATCGGAAGTGCGCGCTATTCCTCGGACTACATACTCGTTGCCAAACTCCCTTATGTTAACCCCATTGGAGTTCATGCTGATAAATCGGCATGCGTTGGCCAACTCATGCATATTAACGCCCAAATGAAGCATGCGTGTGGGATTTGCCACCACCTGGTACTGCTTGTAATCGCCACCAATAATGGTAACCTGCGAAACTCCACCAGTGGCAAGAATGAGCGGCTTAACCGTCCATTCTGCAATAGTCCGAAGTTCCATCATACTTGTACTATCGGCCTGCAGGCCAATGAAAAAGATTTCGCCCATCACACTGCTCTGTGGTGCAAGCATAGGTTGGCTTACGCCTAAGGGCATTTGTTGGGCAACCGCAATAAGCTTTTCGCTAACTACCTGGCGTGCCTTTAAAACATCTACACCCCAATCGAACTCTACCCAAACAAACGAGAAACCCTGAGCCGATACTGACCTAACCCGCCTAACATCGGTAGCGCCATTCACAGCGGTCTCAATTGGAAATGTTACTAACCTCTCAACCTCCTCCGCTGCCATGCCGTGAGCATCGGTCATTACAACAACGGTAGGCGCTGTAAGGTCAGGAAAAACGTCAATGTCCATATTGGATACAGTTCGGAGTCCAATAACCGTAAGCACTAGGGTGCTTATAAGTATGAGATATTTATTTCTCAGCGAGAAACCGATTATTCTGTCGAGCATAGCCAGTTAGTTTTAGTGAACATGACCCGAGTGAGCATCGAGCGCACCCGAACTTTGTGCCATCTTTACATACACGGCACCCCGAGTTACAATCCGATTGCCAGGTTGCAAGCCCGATAAAACCTCAACCCTTGAACCATCGGTAACACCTAGCTTCACCTCGCGTTTAATGAAAGTTTCCGGGGTTAGCTGCACCATCACAAAATGGTTACCCTGCTCCTCCAGGAGAGCTGAAACCGGAACAGTAAGGGCGTTGCCCTTGGGTTGGCAAAGCAGGTAAACATCAACCACTTCGCCTACTGGCAATACCTCAACATTGGGTAATTCCAGAACAACCGGAATTAAATGGTTTTCCGATGATATTGTTCTGCCAACTGCGGCTAACCTGCCTCCTGATGATTTAAGGTTTACGACCATTCCGGAAGAGTTTACCCTAATATTTGCATCGGAAATTGAGCTTAGTAAATTCAGGAAACGAGGCTGAACGTAGCACTGTATACTTGAAACAGATAGTTTTCTCAGCTTTACTAAAGGCTGACCTGCGTTTACGTAATCGCCATTTGATACAAATACCTTCAGAACCTCAGCATTTGCAGGGCTTGCAATTTGTTGACCCTCGGCTGAATATCCGTTTTCAAAGGCCTTAAACGCTGCAAGGGCTACCTCGTAGTCGCTTTTTACCTTTTGGAATTCAGCAGTGGAAATAACCTGCTCAGCTGCCAAAGCTTTTTGACGCTCGTAAGCGGACTTGGCAAGCTCATACCTACTTTTAGCCTCGGCATAACGTAAAGCAAAGTTATCGTCGGCCATGCCCTTGGAAATTAAGCTAAGCAAAACCTCCGACTTACGAACCTGCATTCCGGGTAGAACAGATTTTTCGGTATAGCTCACTACTCCCGAAATACCTGCCACCAAAACCACCTCGTCAACCTTTGCCGGCATAACCATACCTGTAGTTTTTACAACCTGCCCAATTGGCTTTGGGGTAACTATTTCAGTAGCAAAATCAACAGCCCAAGCCTGCTCCTTTGTAAATTTGATAGTGTTTGATGCATGGCTATGCTGGGGCGAGTCTGCCCAATCGTGTTCGCAATGATAAATGGTAAACTGCCCCAACCGGTAAAATCCTTTAATGCCATTTATTACCATTTCAATTGAAGCATCGGCCTTACCGTTTACATCAAATTGTACTTTTAGCCTGTAAATTCCATCGTTACCAGTATTTAAAGCTGTAAAGGAATACGATTTTCCTTCGGCTGTTACGTTAAGCATTAATGAATCAACCTTTACAGGTTTGAAGCTCTTCATCCCTGTTACGTGAGCGGTAAGCTCAACCTCCTTGCCGGCGATAATTGGGTTGCCAACAATGTATATCTCAAGGCTATCAGTATAAGCTGTAAAGTGCGCAACTTCCTCTTCGGCTTGTTCAGCTTGTTCATGCGAATGCCCTTCATGGTTTTGACTTTGTTGCCTTTGAGTATCATTACAAGCAGTAAAAATAAATGTAGCAAGGGCTATTATTAAATAATTTTTAACCATTCCAAATCGAATTAATTATTAACGAAAAACATTAGTGTCTACTAAAAATTAAATTATGTTCTTTGAAATCCTTGATAATTCACGTTTTACGAGCTTTTTCACACGGTGACGATTTGAATTGATTATGTTAGCCTGCAAATTGGCTAACAATGAATCAGGGAAAATATGTTTTTGCTCAAATCGTTGAGTTTTTACCCCAACGGATATTTGACAGGTTTGTGACAAAATATGATGGTAACAAGTATGTTAAACATTTTACTTGTTGGAACCAATTGCTCTGCATGGTTTTCGGTCAGCTTACCAATCGTGACAGCTTGCGCGATCTGATAGTAGCTATTAATGCTCATAGCGGTAAATCATACCATCTTGGCTTTGGTAAAAATGTCACCCTCAGCAATCTGGCTAAGGCAAATCTGAAACGCAACAGCAAAATATTCGAAGAATTTGCTTATCATCTTATTGCTATTGCCCGAAAGGACAAAGCAAACGATGATTTTCAGATCAAAGGGCAGGTATATGCTTTTGATTCTACCACTATTGATCTTTGCCTTAGCGTTTTCTGGTGGGCCAAATTTAGAAAATTCAAAGGAGGTATTAAACTCCATACCTTGTTTGATATTAATACCCAGATACCTGCATTTGTGCACATTACACCTGCTTCTGTCAATGATATGAATGCTTTGGATACTTTGTTTTATGAAACTGATGCATACTATATTTTAGACAGAGGCTATGTTGATTACACTAGGCTTTACAAGATTACCCAACACTCTGCAACTTTCGTAGTCAGGGCAAAAAGTAATCTTAAATTTAATCGCATGTACTCACGTAAGCATGATAAATCAACAGGCGTTAAATCTGATCAAATTGGCAAGCTTTCAGGTTTTTATGTCTCGAAGCAATATCCCGAAAAGCTACGAAGAATTAAGTTCTACGATCAGGAAACGGATAGAACCTTTGTCTTCCTGACCAATAATTTTGAACTTACTGCCGAACAGGTAGCGTTCCTGTATAAAAATCGCTGGCAGGTGGAATTGTTTTTCAAATGGATCAAGCAACACCTTAAAATAAAAGCCTTTTGGGGCACATCCGAAAATGCAGTTAGGATACAGGTGTATTCAGCAATTATTGCTTATTGCATAGTAGCCATAGTTGGAACAAAACTAAAAATTGAGCGTTCAACCTACGAAATTCTACAGGTTTTAGGCATATCGCTTATGGACAAAACGCCTGTAAGAGAGCTCTTTACAAATATGAATTACAATGATATCAAAGAACCTTTTAATAACCAGCTGTCCCTCAGCTTATTTTAAGTGGACAGCAATGAACGAAAAATGTAAAGTAAACTTTGGTTAGTGATACTAACCATGAATACAAACCAACTAAATCGATTTA
>ERZ795047.1735-NODE-1735-length-22284-cov-5.342840_pt1 | contig 22284 bp, 14 predicted proteins | sample MGYA00375131_ERZ795047 | MGnify/ENA primary metagenome ERZ795047 (study PRJEB30176, sample SAMN05720228) | activated sludge metagenome | isolation source: Anaerobic digester | place: Japan | collected 2015-05-20 ...
ACGCTGAGCTGCTCGCGCAGCAGGCGGCGTAGCAACAGCTCGCGCTGGGCGGGGTCGTCTTCGATAATGCAAACATCTATCGGGGCTTCTTCCATAGTTTTCCGGACAAAAGTCCGTCGGCGCTTTCGACATACCGGGCCCAGCCTGTGGACTTGGCTTCCAGCCGGCCGCGGTTATCAGCCATCGCGCATGTTCAGGGGCATTGTCCTATCGGCCATATCGGCCACCGCTTCGTTTTGGTTACGCTCTGAGCGGCCGGAATTTCGCAAACGCGCAAACCGGCCCGTGGACGGCTCATGCGCACGGCGGGCGGCTTTTATCGCCCCGCCGCAGGGCCGTCCTGGAAGGCGACGCGAGCCGTATGATTAAGGATGCTTTTGCGACGCCTTTTTTGGCTGTATCGTTTAGCGTTTTGTCGGACCGCCGGGCCAGCGCGGCACAGCGGCCTACAAGAAGTTTAAGAAATGGAGGTAGCTCATGGTCGGCCCGCGACCCCAACGTATCGACCTGGATCATCTGCGACGCATGAAAGCCGCCCGGCAGAAAATCGCCATGCTGACGGCCTACGACTTCCGCATGGCCGCGGCGGCCGAAGCGGCCGGCGTGCATTCGCTACTTATCGGCGATTCGATGGGCACGGTGCTGCTGGGGCATGAGAGCACGCGCGGCACGCCGCTGTCGCTGATGGTTACGCTGGGCGAGGCCGTGCGCCGCGGGGCGCCCAGCGTGTTTCTCATCGGTGATCTGCCGTTTGAGTGCATTTCGGTCGGCGGCGAGGCGGTGCTGAGCGGGGCGCGGCGCTTCCGCGATGAGGCGGGCTGCGATGCGGTCAAGGTTGAGGTCGGTCCCGGCGAAGAGGACCTGATCGCCGGTTTGGCGCGGGCCGGCATTAACGCCGTGGCGCACCTGGGCTTGCGACCGCAACAGGTGCTCACGCCCGACGGATATCGCTCGCAGGCGCGCGACGCCGAGAGCATTGCCGACCTCGTCGCGCAGGCCCGCCGGATGGTGGCGGCCGGGGCGGCCATGCTGTTGCTCGAAGCGGTGCCGAACGAAGCTTCGCAGGCGGTGGTGGCGGCGCTCGAGGTGCCGGTGATCGGCTGCGGAGCGGGACCAGCGTGCGACGGGCACGTGCTTGTTACCGAGGACATGCTTGGCCTGGGCGCGCCGCGTCCGCCGCGTTTCGTGCCGCAGCATGCGCAACTGGGTGAACAAGTGGCCCGTGCTTTGAGCCAGTATGTGGAGGACATAGCCGCGGGCCGGTATCCGGGCCCGGAACACGTCTACCACATGCGAGGCGCTACGCACGCCGCCAAACCATGACCCGCCTTACGCCGCCCAAAGCGTGCATTGCCTGCGGTAGCCAGCCCCGGCGCAGCCTGCGTTTGACCAACGAGCATGCGCTGTCGCGCTGCCCGCAATGCGGCCTCGGCTGGTGGGAATGGGCCGATTTCGAGCCCGCCGAACTGTACGGGCAGGGTTACTTCCAGTCTGCCGAATGTTGTCAGGGCTACAACGATTATGCCGCCCTCGAACCGGGCCTGCGTCGAACCGCACGCGACCGGCTGGAGCGCATCGACAGTGTGAGGCCGGGTTGGGACCGGTCGAACGTCTCGCGGCCGGCCCGGCGTTTGCTCGACGTCGGCTGCGGCACCGGAGTGTTTCTCGATGAGGCTGCGCGGCTCGGCTGGGAGGTTGAAGGCCTGGAGGTCAGCGAGTACGCCGCCAACGTGGCGCGGCGACGGAATCTGCGCGTTCAAAGCGGCGCTATTGAGACAGCCAACTTCGCCGCTGCATCCTACGACTGCATAACGCTCTGGGATGTAATTGAACACCTGCGCGATCCAGCCGGCGTGTTGGCCAGCGCGGCGGCGGCCTTGCGGCCCGGTGGCGTGCTGGCTTTGTCTACCGGCGATCTGAACGCAACCGTCGCACGGCTTAGCGGGCGGCGCTGGCACCTGTTTACGCTGCCCGAACATTTGTTCTTCTTCACGACGGCGAGCCTGCGCGCACTGCTAGCCCGGGTTGGCCTGACCGTGGCACGTGTCACGCGCGAGGTGTACTGGGCGCCGTTGGGATATCTCGTTGAACGCCTGGCGAAGATGTTCGGCCGACCGGCGCCACCGTCATGCCAAGCCCTCAATGGCATAATTCTTCCCGCGACTTTGTTTGACGTGATTGGAATCTACGCGGTCCGCCGCGCCGCCCGACAAGCGGGTACCTGAGGCTTACGCAGCAGCAATGCACACGCCCTTGAGCGCCGAAAACCTCCTGCCGAACGGCCCATTGCGGCGAGTCGGCCATAAGTTTCTCGCCTTCGACGAGTTGGACAGCACGAATGCCTATGGGTTGGCGCACGCCGGCGGCCTGCCGGACGGCACGGTCATTGTCGCCGAGTACCAGAGCGCCGGGCGCGGCCGGCTCGGACACAGTTGGCATGCACCACGCGGGGCGTCGATCCTGCTCAGCGTGTTGCTCAAGGAGCCCGCCGACTCGCTGCTCGTCAAGCGTAGCACAATGTTGGCCGCCCTGGCCGCTTGTGAGGCCGTCGAGGCTGCTTGCGGCGCTCGGCCGCTTCTGCGCTGGCCTAATGATCTGCTGCTCTCCGGCCGCAAGCTGGCGGGGGTACTGGTCGAGTCCTCCCCCCTACCGAAGGCAGCCGGGCAGACGCCACTGCGGGCACTGGTTCTCGGGATCGGTATCAACTGCCTCCAGCAGCGCGGACATTTCAGCGGTGATTTGGCCGAGACCGCCACGTCGCTGGAGATCGAGCTGCCGCACGCGGTGGACCGGGCCGGAGTCGGCCGCTGCTTACTCGAGAGTCTCGATCGCCATTTGAGCGAGCTCGGCGCGGCACCCGGATCGACAAACCTGGTCGCAGCTTGGAAATCGTGCTGCAATGATTTGGGCCGCTGCGTTACACTCCGCCACGACCGCAAGACCTACAGCGGCACCGTGCTGGATGTCACCGACGAAGGCGATCTGTTGGTTCAGCTCGATCGCGGCGGCCGCCGTTGCTTCGCGGCCGCCACGACGACGCGGATCGCGTGAACGAAGAATCGCGTAAACGAGAATCCGAGCCCGACGCGCTAGCGAGGGCCTTGCATTATTCCCGGGGCAACACGCCCCGGCAGGAAAATCCGAGCCCGAAGCGCCAGCGAGGGCACTACGTAATTCCCCGGGGCGACACGCCCCGGCTCTGCTGGAGGTTCTATGTCTCTTCTAGTTACCGGATCGATCGCGCTAGACACTCTCGAAACCCCGGCGGGGCGGGCCGAAAACGTCCTGGGCGGCTCGGCAATCTACTTCGCACTGGCCGCCTCGCAGTTCGCCCCGGTGCGCGTCGTCGCGGCCGTCGGCGAGGACTTCGATCGCGGCCTGCTGTGCTGCTTTGATGGCAAGTGCGTCGACACGCTGGGCATCGAATTCCGCAAAGGCAGCAAGAGCTTCCGCTGGCACGGCCGATATGCCGGGACGATGAACGAGGCTCAGACGGTGGCCGTCGATTTGAACGTGCTGGGCGAAGGGGGCGCCCCGATACCGCCCGCGTTCCGCGACAGCCGCTTTGTGTTCCTGGCCAACACGCATCCGCGTTTGCAGCGTGAGTTCGCGGCTCAGTTGCCGCAGGCGCAGTTGATCGTCTGCGACACGATGAACCTGTGGATCGAGAACGAACCGGCCGAGCTGCGCCGCACCATCGCCGGCGTACACGGGCTGGTGCTGAACGAGGCCGAAGCGCGCCAGCTCAGCGGCAAATCGAACCTGGTGACAGCCGGTCGCGAGTTGCTCAAGCTCGGGCCGCGTTTCGTGGTAATCAAGAAGGGCGAGCACGGCAGCATTCTCATCTCGCAAGACGACCTGTGCATCATGCCGGCTTACCCGACGGAGAAGGTGGTGGACCCGACCGGCTGCGGCGATAGCTTCGCCGGCGCGATGATGGGCTACCTGGCCGCACAGGGCCGCTGGGACGCACCCACGCTGCGGGCCGCGATCGCCCGCGGGACGGTGGTGGCGTCCTACGTGATCGAGTCGTTCTCCGTCGAGGCGGCCGCGAAGCTTACGCGGGCGGACGTCGACCGGCGCCTGGGCGAACTGTCGCGGCTGGCGCGGTTCGAGTAGCCATCTGACGCTCCACATTCCGAAGCGACACGCCCCGGCTCTGCGGACGGTCACACGGCGTGAACGTGCAGCAGTTGCGACGCCCGGTAACGGTTGGCCACCAGAAGCGGAAAGTCGGGGCCGAGTATGGCGCGGTGCGTTTCGAGGGCCAACTCGGGCTCGTTGTTCTGCTCGCTGAGGTGGGCCAACGCGGCCCATTGGAGCCGCCCGCGGCCGCAAGCGCGCAGCAACTCGGCGGCTTCGGCATTTGACAGATGGCCGCCGGGGCCGGCGATGCGGGCTTGGAGCCAGGCCGGATACGAACCGGTGGCCAGAAGATGCGGGTCGTAGTTGCTCTCCAGGTAGACGGCGTCCAGTTCACTGAGCGCGTTCGCAAGCCCGTCGAAGGGGTGGCCGAGGTCGGTCAAAAGGCCGAGACGGCGATGAGCGTATTCGATCACGAACGCGATGCTGTCCGGGGCGTCGTGCGGCGTGGGCAGTGTGTGGACGCGGACGGGGCCGAACGTAAGCGTATCGCCGGGCTCGAAGCTGCGCACGTCGTACAGCGGACCGGCGCAGGCGGCGAGCATGCGCTGCGTGCCGGGCGCGGCGTAGATGGGCAGGTGGAAAAGCCGCTGGTAGATGCCGGCCGCGCGGGTGTGGTCCGAGTGGCTGTGCGAAAGGATGAGGCCGTGGACACCCCTGATGTCACGGCCGTTTGAGGCAAGCCGCTGCTGGGCCTGACGCCCGCTTATGCCGGCGTCAAAGAGCAGGCGCACGCCGCCGGCTTCGACGTAGGTGCAGTTGCCATTGGAGCCGGATTGCAGGGAGCAGGTCAGCACGGGGGCAGTATGTTGCCGGATGGCGGGGGCCGCAAGAAGGCGGCACCCGACGGCCCGGCGGCGCACGTCCGTGCGGGCGGATTTCCCTGGTTTTGGTTGCAATCCGCAGCTTTTTTGGTTGCAGTCCGCCGTTTTCAGTTGCAGTCCGCCCTTCGAATCGGATAGTCTCTGTTTAACCATCGAATATGGTGCGCGCCGACCCACCCGGGTTCGGAACGCAACTACTGAAGCAATTGGAGTGAGCGCAGACGTTCGGTCATGTGCGGGAAGGCTGAGTACGTTTTGAGGCAAGATAGGCGGTAGAATCCCGGCCCGGAAGCGTATCGACGTCGGGCTGACACCAGGCGCGGCCAACCACCGCGTCCGGAAATCGCCCCAATTTCGTGGCCGCCTCGGCTGCTGTCCCGACTGAACGCGGAGGAGGATTGTTATGCGGACATTGCTGAATGGCGTCGAACGGGTTTTGTCGGGCCTTCGGAGCGACGTGCGGCACACGTCGCGCCGGCTCGCCGCGTTGCTATTAATCGCGGCACTGGCCCCGCAAGCGCCGGCCGAATGCGATCCGCAGGAGGTGGGCCGGCTACTGGCCTCCGACGCCGCAGCGTACGACCATTTCGGTTATTCGGTGGCCATCTCCGGTGACACGGCGGTGGTCGGGGCCTGGTCCGATGACCACGCCGCGGGAAACGGCGCGGGATCGGCCTACGTGTTCGTCCGCTCGGATGGAGTCTGGAAGCAGCAGGCCAGGCTGACCGCTTCCGATGCCGCGACCGACGATTATTTCGGGCTGTCGGTGGCCATCTCCGGCGATACGGCGGTGATCGGGGCGCCCTGGAACGACCACGAGGGAGGAACTGATGCCGGCGCAGCGTACGTCTTTACCCGGTCACACGGATTCTGGTTCCAGCAGGCCAAGCTGACCGCTTCCGACGCTGCGGACTTTGACATATTTGGCTACTCCGTGGCCGTTTCGGGCGATACAGCCGTGATCGGGGCGTATGGCGACGACCACGCCGGAGGCAACAGTGCCGGTTCGGCGTACGTTTTCGTGCGCTCGGGCGAGACGTGGATCCAACAGGCCAAGCTTACCGCTGCAGACGCGGCGCCTTACGACGAATTCGGCGTCTGCGTGGCTGTCTCGGGCGACACGGCGGTGGTCGGGGCGTGGTTGGACGACGGCGCAGCAATAGATACCGGATCGGCCTACGTTTTCGTCCGAACTGACGAAGTCTGGACGCAGCAAGCCAAGTTGACCGCGTCCGACGCCGAGGCGTGCGATCAGTTCGGCAGCTCCGTGGCCGTCTCCAGCGACACCGCACTGGTCGGGGCGATCTACGACGACCACGGCGGATTGACAGATGCCGGGTCGGCCTACGTTTTTGTCCGCTCCGAAAGCGCGTGGTTACAGCAGGCCAAACTGACCGCCTCGGACGCCGCGACCGGCGACGAATTCGGCGTCAGCGTGGCGGTCTCCGGTGATTCGGCGGTGGTGGGAGCGTGGTTAGGCGGTGACTCCGGAGCAACAGACGCCGGATCGGCCTACGTTTTCGTGCGCGCGGACGACGATTGGACCGAGCAAGCCGAGCTGACCGGTTCCAACACCGCGGCGGGCGACTACTTCGGCAACTCTGTTGCGCTCTCCGGCAACACGGCGGTAATCGGGGCGCCCTGCACCGACCACGCCGAAAACACTGATGCCGGTTCAGCGTATGTATTCGATCTCAATTGCCAGGGCGTTTGCTGCTTCTCAAACGGCTCATGCGCCAAAATGATTGAAGCCGAATGCGACGGGGTCTGGCATTTCGAGTGGGCGGATTGCGCCGAGGCACACTGCCCACCACCCACAGGCGCATGCTGCTTGCCCGGCGGCATCTGCCAGGTGATGACGAAGGCCGAATGCGCGGCGGAGGGCGGGGTCTATCGCAATCACGGTTCGAGCTGCGAGCCGGACCCGTGTAGCGAGCGCATGGGCGCATGCTGCTTGACTGATCGTGGTTGCCAGGTGGGAACGGAGGACTACTGCGTTGCGGCCGGCGGCGTCTACCAAGGTGATGACATCTCCTGCGCGGCGGCGCAGTGTCCGCACGCGCCGTGTGCAAATATCCTGAAGTTGCGCGTAGAGGGCGAGGGTGCGGTCGAGGCGGCTCCTGCTCTTGATATCTACGATTGCGGGGCAGTGGTAGAGCTAAGCGCCACGCCGGCGCCGTGCTGGCATTTTGTTGGCTGGGAGGGGCCGGTGGCCGACAGTTCGGGCGTTGCCACTGTCACGATGTACGGGAACAAGACAGTTACGGCTGTGTTCGCAATCGATAAGCACGTGCTCGAAGTCTCAGTGGAGGGCGCGGGCCGGGTGGCGCTCAGTCCGGAGGGCGGCATATACGATTGCGGGAGTACAGTGCAACTAACGGCCACGCCGGAGCCTGGCTGGCACTTTGCCGGCTGGCGCGGAGACGCTGCGGGCGAGAATGCCGGCAGCTCCATTCTCATGGATGGTGAGCGGTACGCCACGGCCGTATTCGAGGCGGACGAGACGGACGACGCGTCATCCGGACAGGAGGCGCCGCAGTCAGCATTGTGTTCCGGTATTTCCGGCGCCTTAATCGGCTTGACGCTCATTGGGCTGATGCGAAGCGGCAGGACGGCGCGGCGGCGCAGCACCTGATAATGCTGAGCAGTTTCAAATTTCGCGTTTTGAGTTCGGGTGCCGGAGGAGAGGGCATGCTGAAGCGCTTGTTGCCGACCCGTTGCGCCATGAGTGCGAAAGGTATGTCGTCGCCGGCGCTGCAGGTTGGGATTGTCGCGGCCGCGGTTGCAGGGCTGCTCTGCCAACTGGTGGGTTGCACGCAGGCTTCTCGCCTGGACCTGGACCGGACTACCGGTGGCAATGCTGCGCTTTTCGGTCAGTTCCGCGCGTACGACGGTCAAAGCGGCGAACCGCTCACGTTTGACGACGTGGTTCGGCGCTGCGCGGCTGCGGATGTCGTCCTCTTCGGCGAGGAGCACTCGGACGCCGTGTGCAGCCAGCTCGAGGCGCAGCTCCTGGCCGCACTGGCCGCGCGGGCGCGGCCGGTCGCCCTGGCGATGGAGTTTTTCGAGCGCGATACGCAGGCTTGCCTGGACCAGTACCTCGAAGGGCAGCTTGACGAACCTGCCTTTCGCAAAGCCACGCGCCAGGGCCGCGCTTATGTGCTGGCGCATCGGCCGCTGATTGAAATGTGCCGCGCGGCCTGCATTCCCGTGATCGCGGCCAATGCTCCGCGCCGGCTGGTACGCGAATATCGCCAGTCGGACCTTGAATACGCCGAGTTCCGCGCCGGTTTGGATTCGTCCGATCAGCAGTGGCTACCGCCTGAAAATGAGTACCTGGGCGGAGAGTACCATGAGCGCTTCATCGAGACGATGACGCACCATGACGAAGCCACGCCGGGCGGCGCGCCTGGGATGCCGGCCCCATCGATTCCTCCGGGCATGCCGCCCGCTTCTCCGAATGCGCCCGGCATGGCAGGCGCACCCCATAGCACCGGGGCGGCACGCCCCGGCTCTGCTCAATCTGCTCCGACGCAGCCTGACGCCACGAGCGCTCCCGTTGACGCGAGCGCGCCCGTCGACGCGGCCGTTGACGCAAGCACGGGTGTCGCGGCGAGCTCGGCCGAAGAAGTTGCGCTGCTCGCCGAACTGGGCGCCAGCCTGGATCGTTTGGCTGAGGCCGCCGCGGAGATCAGTCGCGTGCTCGAGGAGTTCGAGGCGGCCGCGAGTCAGCCGGTGACGCAGCCGGCCAGCCCCGGGACGCCTGTAACCTCGCCGGAAGCGCCAACAGAGCCGGGGGCGGGAGATGCGTCGCCCGCTTCGCAGCCGGCGGAGACTATGCCTCAGCCGATGGCCGATCCGGAAGCGTTTTACCGGGCTCAACTCCTTTGGGATGAGGCCATGGCGAGTTCGGTGGCAGAAGCGCGGGCCTGCCTACCGCGGCACCGGGTGATGTTGATCGTCGGAGGGTTTCACGTCATCCGGGATGGCGGCACCGCTCAGAAACTCCGCTGCCGCCGGCCGAACGACCGGATCGTGACCGTGGCGTATTCGGGTACGCGGGAGCCCGCCCTGGCCTTCGACCCGAGCGACTGTAATGCCGGGGACATCATCATCTACGGCATTCAGCCGCCGCCGAAGCCCACGAGCGACAAACCGGCCGGGATGCCGCCGATGACGCAGCCGGCGCCGGCGTCTATGCCGATGACGCAGCCGGCCGGCGTCGAGGCCGCGACCATCTCCCGGCCTCAAGGGGAGTGACCCGCCTGGCGTTAAGGATCGCGGCGGCCAGCCCTGATAGGGGCAGAACGCGAACAGGGGGCGTTCCCGCAGGTGTAGTCAGGCCGGGTGGGCGTCCGGGCGTGCGCCGCTAACGGATTTAAGTACCTGTCGCCAGCGAGTTTACGGCTATCATCTAAAGTTACCGGTCGTTCAGGTGATCACTCAAATAATGAACAAAGCGGTGGCACGGCAGTTGCCGGTTCTGAGCAGGCGCGGTGAGCAGCCGTCCGCGGACCGCCGCCTGCGTACCAACGGATTGGTCCCTCTCGGCGAGCGGCTTGGGTGGCTCCGCAAACCGCGGGGGCGCTTACGTGACGAGCTTGAGGAAAAAGGCGAAAATGAGCCGGGGCGAACGATTCCGCGAAAGCCAGACCGTTGCCGAACCGTCAGCGCCTGACCGACAGGGCGCGAAAGGGAAGAGTGCTGAAATTTCTCGCAGGAGCCTGGGTGCTATGACGCGAAGTGCCGTTGAGATGCCAGTTACCCAACCAGTTACCCAACCTAGTACGCCGGACTTGGAGCCGCTGTTCTGCCCGCAGTCTGTGGCGCTCGTCGGCGCGTCCCGTACGCCGGGCTCGGTCGGCCACGCGGTGATGCACAACCTGATCCACGGCGGCTATACGGGGGTCGTTTACCCGGTCAACCCGAAAGCCAAGAGCATTCTGGGGGTGCGCTGCGCGCCGCGCGTCAAAGCCATCGACGACCAGGTAGACCTGGTCGTGCTGGCGGTCCAGCCGCATCTTGTCGAGCCGACCGTCATCGAGGCGGCCGACCACGGCACGCGGCACTTTGTGGTCATCACCGCGGGGTTCAAGGAAGTCGGGGGCGAAGGCAAGGAACGCGAAGACTCGTTGAAGGCGGTGGCCCGGGAGCGCGGCCTGACGATTGTGGGCCCCAACTGCCTGGGAGTCATCAACACCGACCCGACGGTGCGGATGAACGCGACGTTCGGGCGCGGCATGCCGAAGGCCGGGGCGCTCGGGCTGATCTCGCAAAGCGGCGCGCTGTGCACAGCCCTGCTCGACTACGCCAAGGGCATCGGCATGGGCTTTTCGCGCTTCATCAGCTTCGGGAACAAGGCGGCCGTGAGCGAGTTGGATCTGCTGCGGTCGCTGGCCCGGGATCCGTACACGCGCGTCATCCTGATGTACGTCGAGGAGCTGAGCAGCGGGCAGGCCTTCGTCGAAACCTGCTACGAAATTACGCATGGCCGCAATCCCAAGCCGATTCTGGCGATCAAAACCGGGCGGACTTCGGAAGGTGCGGCAGCCGCGGCTTCGCACACCGGCTCGCTGGCCGGATCGGATGAGGTTTATGACGCGATTATGACCCAGGCCGGCGTGCTGCGGGTGGAATCCGTGAAGGAGCTGTTCGACTACGCCGAGATTTTCGCGGATCCGATACTGCCGGCCGGGCGCCGCACGGCGATTATCACCAATGCCGGCGGGCCGGGAATCATGGCGACCGATGCCTGTATTCGTAACGGCATGCAGCTCGCGCGGTTCCAGGAGTACACGCTCAAGTCGCTGCGTTACCAGATGCCACCCACAGCCAACATCAAGAACCCGGTGGACGTGATCGGAGACGCCAAGCAGGACCGGTATCGCACGGCTCTGGACGCGGTCACGGCTGACGAGGGCGTGGACCAGGTGCTGGTCGTCGTTACGCCTCAGACCATGACCGACGTTACGGCCATTGCCGATGTCATCCGCGAATCAAAGAGCTATTGCGGCAAGCCGATCGTGGGCTCGCTGATGGGCCTGGTGGACGTGGGGGCCGGCGTGCAACTGCTGCAGCAGAACGGCGTCCCGACGTACGCGTTCCCTGAAGACGCGATGCGCTCGATGGCCGCCAAGTGCCGCTTCGCCGAGTGGACGCGGTCCAAGACGTTGGGCTACCAGCATTTCGAGGTTGACCAGGCGGGCGCGGCGCGGCTCATGGCGGAAGAGGCCGCGGGCGGGCGGTTGCAGCTTGTGGAGTACAAGGCACTGGAGGTATTGAAGCATTACGGTTTCCCGGTCGTGCCCTATCAGTTGGCTCGCAGCCCGGAGGAAGCCGCCGCGGCGGCCAAGGCGATGGGCTTCCCGGTGGTACTGAAGATTTCCGGGCCCAAGATTCTGCACAAGACCGACGTGGGCGGCGTGCGTTTGAACCTCAAGGACGAGGCGGAAGTCCAGGCCGCGTACACCCAGATGATCGAAACGGTCCGCAGCAAGATGAAGCCGGACGTTGAAATCTGGGGCGTGCTGGTGCAGAAGATGTTGCCGAAAGGCAAGGAAATCATTTTGGGCATGACGCGCGATCCGCGTTTCGGACCGCTGCTCATGTTCGGCTTAGGCGGCATCTACACCGAGGCGCTGCGTGACGTTTCGTTCCGCCTGGCGCCCTTGCGCCAGGACGTGCCGCCGGAGATGATCCGCAGCATCCGTTCGTACCGGCTGCTGGAGGGCGTGCGCGGCGAGAAGCCGTCGGATGTCAAGGCCGTGGCTGAGTGCCTGCTGCGCCTGTCGCAGCTCGTGACGGAGAACCCGAACATCAAGGAATTGGATATCAACCCGTTGATGGTTTATGCCCGCGGCGAAGGTGCGATGGCGGCCGATGCGCGCATTATTCTGAGCCCGGATGTTGAACCGAACGGAAACGGCAAGTAAATACGCATGGGAGTGCAACCTCCGGTTTGCGTGAGGTAAGGACGCGAGGCAGAGCTTGCTCTACTGAAGACGCCCGGCGGGGCCTTGCACTCCCTGGGAGACGCTGATGCCAAAAGACTGGACCCAACGCTACGCGCACAAAATCGTCACTGCTGAAGAGGCGATCGGCAAGATTCGCCCCGGGGATCGGGTATACATCGGTTCCGCATGCGGTGAGCCGCAGGAACTGGTGCGAGTGATGGGCAAGATGGGCGACCAGCTCACGGACACCGAGATCGTGCACGTGCTCACGCTGGGCGTTGCGCCCTACACCGATCCGCGTTTTGCCACCAACTTCCGCGCCAACGCCTTCTTTATAGGCAATAGCGTGCGCGAAGCGGTGAACGAAGCACGGGCCGATTACACGCCGGTGTTCCTCTCGCAGGTCCCCGGCCTGTTCCGCTCGCATCGCCTGGGCATCGATGTGGCGCTGGTCACGGTCAGCCCGCCGGACGAGCACGGCCACTTCAGTCTGGGCGTGGCGGTGGACATCGGTAAGGCCGCGGTTGAATCAGCCAAGATCGTGGTGGCCCAGGTCAACCGCCGAATGCCGCGCACGCTGGGCGATTCGTTTGTCCACATCGATCAGCTCGACTTTCTGGTACCGCATGACGAACCGCTGCTCGAGTGGCCGGTGGGCGGCGGCGAGCCGGACGAAGTGACGCGGCAACTGGCGGCGAACCTGGCACGGCTGCTCACGGACGGCTCTACCTTGCAGTTGGGGATCGGGCGCGTCCCGGATGCCGTGCTGGGCTTGCTGACGAACAAGCACGATCTGGGCATTCACACCGAGATGTTCTCCGACGGGGTGCTGAAGCTGGTTGAGGCGGGCGTAATTACCGGCAAGCACAAGACTCTGCATAGGGGCAAAATCGTCGGCAGCTTCGCGGCGGGCAGCCAGGCGTTGTTCGACTTCCTGGACAACAACCCGCAGATCGAAATGCACCCGTCGGAGTACACGAACAGCCCGTTCGTGATCGCCCAGCACGACAACATGGTGGCCATCAACTCAGCCTTGGAAGTTGATTTAACCGGTCAGGTTGTGGCCGACTCGCTCGGCCAGATGCTGTACAGCGGTTTGGGCGGGCATGCCGACTTTATGCGCGGCGCCGCTTTGGCCAAGAACGGCAAGCCGGTAATCGCGGTGCCGAGCACGGCCATGACGCCCGAAGGCTTGAAATCGCGCATCGTCGCCACGCTCCAGCCGGGCGCCGGAGTCATTACGACGCGCGGCGATGTACACTACGTAGTGACCGAATATGGTAGTGCCTATCTGCATGGCAAAACCATGCGCGAGCGGGCCATGTCGCTGATCAGCATCGCGCACCCGGATTTCCGTTCAGAGCTGCTGCTGGCCGCCAAGCGCCGGCGAATCGTGTACCCCAACCAGATCATGCCGCCGCCGCGGGCGCCGTATCCGGCTGAATATGAAACCACCTTCAAGCTGCGCAACGGCCAGGAAGCTTTCGTGCGGCCGATTCGCCCGGACGACGAGCCGCTGATGCGGGACATGTTCTACGAGTTCAGCGAGCAGACCATCTACTTGCGCTATCACGCCTCGGTCAAAGCCATGCCGCACAACAAGTTGCAGGTGTTCTGCAACGTTGACTACGACACGGAGATGGCCTTGATCGCGCTGACCGGCACGCCGGGCAACGAACGGGTGATCGGGGTCGGGCGTTACATGACCGACGCCGCCAAGCAAAGCGCCGAGGTTGCCTTCACGGTTTCGGACGATTTCCAGCGGCACGGTTTGGGGACGTATCTCTTCGAGCGGCTGGTCGAGATTGCCAAGAGCAAGGGAATCCGGTTCTTCCATGCCTATGTGCTGGTCGAGAATTCGGGCATGCTCAAGATTTTCCACCGTTCCGGCCTGAACATCGAAACTTCCAAGGAAGGCGACGTGGTCAAGGTTTCCATGACGCTCCCGGAGACCAAGGAACGCAAAGTCTAATACCCGCACGGAAGTGACATGAAAAAAGCGATGCGCACTCGCGGCAAACAAAAAGGAACTGCGGCCCCGGCTGCGGTGGTTAATGTTTCGGCCGGCGAAATCCATCCGGGTCCTTCCAACGGAGGTCATAGGCGCAACGCGGAACTGGCCGGCTGGGAGAAGCGTTACCCCGAGAAGATTCGCACGGCGGCACAGGCGGTCGCGTGCGTGCAACCGGGCCAGCGTGTCTACATCGGGTCCAACGCGGGAGAGCCGCAGACGCTGGTTGAGGCGCTCTCGGCGCGTGAGGATTTGCTGGACACGGAAATTGTCCACATTTTGACGCTGGGGGTGGCGGCCTATGCCCAGCCGCGACTGGGCCAGCGTTTCCGCACGAATGCCTATTTCATTGGGGCGAACGTGCGCGAGGCGGTCCAGGCGGGGCGGGCCGACTACACACCCATCTTTCTCTCGGAGATTCCGGCCCTGTTCCGCACCGGGCGCGTGCCGATCGACGTCGCCATGATCTCGGTCTCCCCGCCCGACAGCCATGGCTACTGCAGCTATGGCGTGTCCTGCGACATTGGGCGGGCCGCGGCGGAGACGGCCCGCCTGGTCATCGCGGAAGTGAACATGCAGATGCCGCGCGTGCTGGGAGACTGCTTCATTCACATGCGCGACATTGATCTGGCGGTTCCCAGCGATCGCCCCGTGCTGGAAGCCCCGCAGGCCAAGCTGGACGCGATTTCGCAGCGCATCGGGCGGCACATTGCCAACTTGATCGAGGACGGTTCGACGCTGCAGCTCGGGATCGGCGCCATTCCGGACGCCGTGCTGCACTACCTGGGCGACTTTAAGGACCTGGGCATCCACACCGAGATGTTCAGCGATGGAATCATCCCGCTGATCGAAAGAGGCGTCATCACCAACGCCGCCAAGAACATTCAGCGCGGCAAGATCGTGATGAGCTTCTGCATGGGCACGCAAAAGCTGTATGACTTCATCCACAACAATCCAAGCGTCGAGTGCCACCCGACCGAGTACACCAACGACCCCTTCGTCATCGCGCAGAACGACAAGATGGTTTCCATCAACTCCGCCATCGAGGTCGATCTGACGGGGCAGGTCTGCGCGGACTCGCTCGGCGTGCTCTTCTACAGCGGCATTGGCGGACAGGTCGACTTCGTGCGCGGCGCCGCCCGCTCGAAAGGCGGCAAGCCCATCATCGCCCTGCCCTCGACCACGGCCGACGGCATTATTTCGCGTATCGTGCCGACCCTTAAGCCGGGCGCGGGCGTGGTCACCAGCCGCGGCGACGTGCACTACATCGTCACCGAGCACGGCGTGGCTTACCTGCACGGCAAGAGCATTCGCGAGCGCGCCCTGGCGCTCATCCAGATTGCCGAGCCGAAATTCCGCCCCTGGCTGCTGGCGGAGGCCAAGCAGCGCAAGCTGATCGGGCCCGAGACGATTGAGCTGACGCTCGAATCGCTGGTCCAGACCGAACAGTTGGAATTCTGGGTGCGCCTCAAGGACCAGACGCGCATCTTCATGCGGCCCATGAAGCTGACGGATCTGGCGCTGCTGCGCTCCATGTTCTATGAGCTGGCCGTTGACATCAGCCGCTATCCGTACCTCTGGACGCTGGTCGAGATGCCGGCCGAGGAGCGCGCGGAAGCCCTGACCATCGACTACGACACCGACATGTGCCTGGTGGCGTTGACCGGGGCTGGTGGAAACGAGAAAGTCCTGGGCATCGCGCACTATCGCAAGGACATCCACACCAACTTCGCCCACGCCTTGTTTGTCGTCCGGGCCGACTGGCAGAACCGCGGCATCGGGCGTGCCTTGCTCGAGAAGCTGGTCGAAGTCGCGCGAGCCCGCGGCATCGCCGGCTTCACGGCGGATGTCGTCGAGTCGGACCAAAGCGTGCTGCGATTGTTCCACAATTGTGGTTACGCAGTCGAAGGCGACGCACGCGACGGCTATATCCGCCTGACGGTGCCCTTCGGAAAGCAGGGTCCACGCCCGAAGGCGAGCGCCCCCTGAGACGGCACAAGCGTGCGCATGTTCGTGCGGACGCCGGAACGGAGACGGGGCGGCGCGGCAGGCTGCCGTGGATTGCCCGCTTCGGTATGATCCAGGGATGGACGAACTCCGCCGCAAACTCGACGAACTGAAGACCATTGGCCGGGGGTACGCCGCGCCAGCAGCACCGCCGGCGGCTCCGGCCCGGCTGCACGATGTAGTGGGCGGCTGCGAGTTGTGTTGCGAAGGCGTCGCGTGCTGGCAAATCGAGACGCCGCTGGAGGATGCTTGCGCCCGGCACGGTTTTGCGATCCCGGAGCGCTTGGCTGCCTTCGCTACTGCTCCCGCCAGTCAGTCGCTGGGTGACATAGCCCCCCATGCGGCGGTCGTCATCGACATTGAAACCGGCGGCTTCGCGGGCACCGAAATCTTCCTGGTCGGCTTGATTCCGCTCGAGCGCCGGCCGCTTTGCGTCATCCAGTGGCTGGCCCGCGATTACGCTGAGGAAGCCGCCCTGCTGCATGCCCTGGCGCGCCTCGGCCCGCAGCGCAATACGTGGGTCACGTTCAACGGAAAGAGTTTTGACGGCCCGTTTCTGTCGGATCGCGCGGCCCTCCATCGCGTGCCGCTGCGCCTGCCGGAGAACCACTTCGACTTGCTGCATCATGCGCGGCGGCGCTGGAAGGGCGAACTGCCGAACTGCCGGCTCAGGACGCTGGAACAGCAAATCCTGGGCTGGAAGCGCATCGGAGACGTGGACGGTTGGGACATCCCAGACCTGTTCCACCATTTCCTGCGCACCGGGAACGCGGCCCCGCTTCAGCCTGTGCTGCACCACAATCAGCTCGATCTGATCTCATGTACTGAGCTGCTTTTGCGCATGGTTGGGACTTGAAGGCCGGCTCGCGGGTAAGCGGCGGCAAAACGACGCCGGCCAGCGCGGGTGCCATGCCCAAGCCCCGCGACGGCGGGGCGCGGGCATGCCGTTGCCGCTTGCCGTTACCAGTCGCCGCGGCCCGGACGCCGTTCACCCAGGAACGCGCCCCGGCCGCACAAATTCCGTTTTTATGGGGCCGGTCGCCGGGGCGGCTTTTCGGCTCTGCTATTGGCCTAATTGTCCACAGAAAATCGAGCATTTTGCTTGCATTGTCCGCCGCTTGGTGCCATACTTTTAGGGTGTAGGCAGTGGCCAAATGGACGGCCGGCCCAATGAGCCAAAGAACCGGAATTCATATCGACCCGCGGCGCAATGAGCCGCTTTATAAGCAAATTTACGACGAACTCGTAAGCCGAATCCGCGCCGGCGAGTATCCCACCGGCCACCGTCTGCCACCCTCGCGTAACCTGGCGCGTGAGCTGGCCACTCATCGTAATACCGTCGCACGGGCCTTCGACGCGCTGGAGCAATCCGGATTCGTCTACTCCGTTGTCGGACGCGGCACCTTTGTCGCCGCGCAACCCGGCTCCGCAGCCCCTGCGGCGGAGCCGCTACCGACTTTGCCGTGGAACGCGCTGTTATCGCGCGCCGCAGATGCCGAGCCGCTGGCGCGCCTCGACCGCATGGTTCACAGCGTGCAGCGCACGGATCTCGTCAATCTGACGAGCTTGTATCCGTCCGCCGACCTGCTGCCGGCAAACGCCCTGCGCCGCTGCCTGGATCACGTGCTGCGTACTTGCCCGGCCGAGTCGCTGAGCTTCGCCCCGCGTTACGGAATACCGCGGTTGCGGGAGGCGATTGCCGGGCTGTTGCGTGCGGCCGGCGTTCCGGTCGGCCCCGACGACCTGCTGATAACCAGCGGCAGCCAGCAAGCCCTGGACCTTTTCGCGCGGGCCCTGATCAACCCGGGCGATGTCCTGCTGGCCGAGGAGTACACGTACACCGGCGTATTGACGGCCTTTGCGGCGGCTGGCGCGACGATTGTGGGCGTGTCAGGCGATGCCGAGGGGCCCGACATGGAAGTCCTGCGGCGCCTGGGGCGAAACGGGGCCAAGGCGTTCTACCTGATGCCGAATTGCGGCAACCCGACTGGCGCGAGCGTCAGCCTGGCGCGTCGCAAGCAGCTCGTGGCCTGGTCGCACGAATTCGGAATTCCGCTCATAGAAGACGACTACGGCGCTGATTTAGATCTGCAAGGCGGCCCGCGCATCCCAGCCCTGCGGGCGCTCGACGCCGACGTCCTGTATGTCGGCACGTTCAGCAAACGGCTCATACCCGCGCTGCGCGTTGGATTCTTGGCCTGCCCGCAGCTCCTGCGGCGCCGGCTGGTCATGCTCAAGCACAGTATGGATTTGGGGACCTCGGCTCTGATCCAGCAGGCGCTGGCCGAATTCATTGAGCGGGGTTACCTGCGTGCTCACTTGCGGCGAATAATTCCCGCTTATCGGTCGCGCCGGGACGCGCTCGAAGCGGGCTTACGTGAACATCTGCCGCCCGGCATTGAGTGGCAACAGCCGCGCCGCGGCGGATTCTTGTGGTTAAAGTTGCCGCCGGCCTACGACACCGAACTGGTGTTCGAAGAGGCCCAGCGGCACGGCGTGCTGGTTTCGCCCGGAGCGTTGCACAGCGTGCACCGCCCCCAGCACGGCGGCATCCGCCTGACCTTCTGCGCCGAGCCGCCCGAACGGCTGGCGGAAGGGGCGCGCCGCCTGGGCTCTGCCTTGCGTGAATTGGCGGCGCGCGCCACGCTGGAAAGTTCAGCGGCCGCGCCGGGAATGGATGGCGTTTAGGAGCCGGCCAGGCCGCGGCCTGTCAGCCGGATCAGCCGGCGGTCGCAAGCGAGTGTCCCAGCGGCACATGCGGCTGCGGGAAGAAGTGGCTAGTGCGATAATTGTTTACGGATATATTTCAGGAGCCGTTACTATGACCAAATCTGCTTCGATCGGCTCGGCGAACCGGTACAATGAGCCAGTAGAAAAATCGTTTCCCCAAGATGGAGGCGGGGAAGTGCGCGTGGCGAAAGCGAATTTGGATTGGGCCAACCTGGCGTTCGGTTATTCCAAGACGGACTACAACATTCGTTATTTCTGGAAGAACGGCGCGTGGGACCAGGGGCGGCTGACGCAGGACGAGACGCTGGACCTGCACATTGCCGCCACCTGCCTGCACTACGGGCAGGAGTGCTTTGAAGGTCTCAAGGCGTTCGAGACGCGTAGCGGCGAAACAGTCGTTTTCCGGCTGGATGAGAACGCCCGCCGCCTGGCGCGTTCCTGCGAAAAGATTCACATGCCCGCGGTGCCGGAGGAGCTGTTCTGCGAGGCCGTGTACCGCGTCATCAATGCCAACCGCCGCTTCGTCCCGCCGTACGGCACCGGGGCCAGCCTGTACATCCGCCCCATTGTGATCGGCACCGGGCCGCAGATTGGGGTGCGCCCCGCGACCGAGTACACCTTCATGGTACTGGTGATGCCGGTCGGCCCGTATTTCAAAACGGGCTTCAAACCGGTTTCGCTGCTGATCGAAGAGAACGTCGACCGCGCCGCGCCGCTCGGCGTCGGAGACGTAAAGGTGGGCGGCAACTATGCCGCCGGGCTGCGCGCCAGCCTGGACGCCAAGGGCAAGGGCTTCGCCGATGCCCTTTTCCTGGACGCCAAGGAGAAGAAGTACATAGACGAGTGCGCTCCGGCCAACTTTTTCGCGATCACTAAGGACGATCAATACGTGACGCCGCACAGCGAGTCGATCCTGCCCTCGATCACGAACAAGTCGCTGATCACGCTGGCCGAAGACATGGGCCTGCGCCCGCAGCGCCGCCCGATTCCGGTCGAAGAAATATTCGAATTCAAGGAGGCCGGCTGCTGCGGTACGGCGGCCGTGATTACGCCGGTGGGCTCGATCACTTATCGCGATCGCAAGGCGGTCTACTCCAAAGACGGCCAGCCCGGCAAAATCTGCACGGCGCTCTACAACGAGCTAACCGCGATTCAGCTCGGCGATGCCCCGGATCGTTATCGCTGGCTATTCCCGGTGCCGCAGACCAAGTGACTCGCTAACGACACTGCGGCTACGCCGGCCCGCACCGCAGGCTGACCCGCCCGCAACGACCTTCCCCCAGGCGCCGGACTTTGGTCCGGCGCCTTGTGTTACGCGCTCTTGCGCAGTTGCTGAAGATGCATGGCGTGGGCGCGGTTTGCATTTCCTCGCTGCGGCCATCGCCGATTCCACATGCCCGCCATCAGAAATGCGGCGCTTTTTTGCCGACGCAGCGTCTCGCGCGGCCGAGGGCTGATAGACTATTGAAGCGGCCGACGATGTTCCGCGGCCCATTCGTGGCGCATTGGCGCCGGCGGTGCATTCCGCCCGGCCGCCATCGGAGAGGTAAAGATGAGTCTCAGAGCCCCTTACGTTATCGCACTGGCGCTTGTGCTCCTGGTGTCCGGCTTGATGGGCTGCCCGCGATTCCCCGAGGAAATCGAAATCGAGAAGGGCGACACGATCATCGTCGAGGGGCCGCCGACTTTTGCGGACGCTGGGTCCGTGCTCGGTCCAACCGCGACGATCATCGCGGACGTCTCGTTGATCCCGATCGAGGTACTGCCCGACGTCACGGTGCTGACATTCGAGAACCTCACCGGCGTCGATATTGTCATCAGTTACTTCGCCGAGGGCTTCCCCGAGGCCGTGCTCGTACCGGATTTCACCTTCGTGAGCATCGAGTACGTGCCCTGTCTGCTCGACGTGCAACTCGACTTCGAGGACGATTTCGATCCGGTCACGGGGCTTTACCTGGGCAGCTTCGACCTCAGTGACATCCTGCTGATCGAGGGTCTGGATTATTTCTGCGGAGATGAAATCTTGTTTACCTTCGATCCCGACTTCGTCTTCGTGGACGTGTTCCCGCTGTAAAATTCGGGGCACAAATAGTACGCCGCCATTCACTAGCCCCTACTTATTGCACTGCATCTCCCACTAGCGGAAGCGAAGACTCGCTTTTGCCACGTGCCGCGCCCCCGGCATAGGTAGTACGCGCCTGAGCATTTCGGGAAGGGTCGAGTTATAATTATTCTGTTAGAGTACTGATGGGGGGCGGGCGCGCGCGTGGTTCGCCCGGGAGGTGTTAGGATGGCCAATCGCCCAGCTCAGGTTTGCCGCTATCGCGCTACCGTTGAGGCGCTCGCGCACGGCAAATTGGTCAACGGGCAGCGCGCCACCGCGCAGCGGCACTTGGAGGAGTGCGAGCCCTGCCGCAAACTTTTCCGCGATCAAAACGTTGAGTGTTTTCCGACCTTCCGCAATTACACCATCGTGGAGCGTGTGGGCGAAGGTGGTTTCGGGGTGGTATACCGAGCCGTTTCGCACACCAAACAGCGCACCGAGGCGCTGAAGGTGCTTTTTGGCAAGACCGCCTTGCGCGAGGCCTACTTTCAGAACGAAGTGCACCTGGTCGCCAAACTACGGCACCCGAACATCGCCACCCTCTTCGACGCCCACCTGACTACGCCCCCCCTGTTCTACACCATGGAGTTCATCTCCGGGCAGCAGCTCGGCGAGTACTTCCGCACCCACCGCCCTCCCCTGGCGCAGCGCATCGCCCTGCTGCAGAAGGTCGTTGCCGCCATCAGCTACGCTCATTCCCAGGGCGTGGTACACCGCGACATCAAACCGCAAAACATCCTGGTCGACGCGCGCGGCGAACCGATCATCGTCGACTTCGGCATCGGCAAGAAACTCGGCCTGCCCTGCAACGACCACGAACCAAACGGCTCGCCTGAGGGTTTTCTCGGCACGTTCGGCTTTGTCGCCCCCGAGCAAGCCGCCGGTCAGCCGGTCGATGAGCGAGCCGACATCTACGCCCTCGGCGCTTTGCTATACCATTGCGTCACTGGTGAACCGGCCCGTTCGGGCAATGACGCCGCCCACCTGACCCAAATTTTCCAACAGCGAGAGATCACGCGTCCGGCCGGCTTGGCCGCCATCATCGCCCGCTGCGTCGATCCCACCCCTGAGGAGCGCTACCCCGACTGCGCCGCACTGCTCCAAGACATCGCCGCTTATCTCAGCGGCGGCCGTATCCAGGCCGAGACCAATACGAATCCGGCCCGGAGCGTCGCGCGCGCCGCGGCTTATCTGCTGCAGCACCGGCCGTTGCCGGTGTGCGGGTTCCTGGTGCTGTTGATGGCAAGCCTGCTGGCGACGTTCGCCTGGCGGGCTGATGCACGTTGGGCCCTGCCGGGCAGCAGCGCACAGACCGCGGCCCTCATCACTTTCACGCCCGATACCATCGAGGCTATTCGCACCGGCCAGATCGGCGCTGACCTGCCGGGCCTGAATGTTGAAAATCGCAAGAGTCTGCGCCTCCTCCAGGGTCAGCTCTTGGAACGCCTGGCCGGCGCCCAGCCCCGCGTGGTAGTGATCGACGGGTATTACCCCGACTGCCAGCCGCAGTTC
>ERZ795047.1764-NODE-1764-length-22036-cov-4.511578_pt1 | contig 22036 bp, 17 predicted proteins | sample MGYA00375131_ERZ795047 | MGnify/ENA primary metagenome ERZ795047 (study PRJEB30176, sample SAMN05720228) | activated sludge metagenome | isolation source: Anaerobic digester | place: Japan | collected 2015-05-20 ...
CCCACATAAATCGCTCCCCCGTATTGATCGCCCATCTTGCGCCCCGGCTCGAGCTCTTCAGGACGCCCAGGCAACAGACCGCCATCGTACCAGACCAGTTTCAAGGGCGGCATATCTCCTCTTGCCGGAAAGGTGTATCGGACAATTGAAGCCTGGGGGTAGCTCTCAGTGTTCACCTTCCTGTCCCTACCGCCCCTCGCCGGCACGAAAATTGAGCAACTGGCCTCTACGCTCGTCGGTGCACCCAGCTTCAGCGCCCAGACAACGTGGTCAAGGATGTGACAGCCCATATCGCCCAGCCCCCCGGTGCCGAAATCCCACCAGCCGCGCCATAGACCGGGGTGGTACGCTGGATGATAAGGACGATAGGGGGCCGGACCTAACCATAAATCCCAGTCCAGACCTCCGGGAACCGGTGGGGTCTCTTTCGGCCGGTCCAGTCCCTGGGGCCAGACGGGATGTGGAGTCCAGGCATGGACTTCACGAACGGGACCTATCGCTCCGTCCCATATCCACTCGCATAACAGCCTGATGTGCTCACTCGCGTGTCCTTGACAGCCCATCTGGGTCGCCACTTTTGCCTGCCGGGCCGCATCTCGCAACATGCGGGCTTCCTTAATCGAGTGAGTGAGAGGCTTCTCACAGTAAACGTGCTTGCCGGCTTTGATCGCGGCCATTGAAGCTACAGCATGAACGTGATCCGGGGTCGCAACCACGACAGCATCGATGTCTTTTTGCTTCTCGAGCATTACCCGGAAATCACGGTATTTCTTGGCCTTTGGATAACGTTCGAAGATAGGAGCAGCGTGATTCCAGTCTACGTCACAAAGCGCGACGATGTTCTCCGTCTCCATTTCCCCGAGATCAACCCTTCCCATCCCCGCAATACCAATCCCGGCAATGTTTAACTTGTCACTGGGAGCAACGTAGCCCTTTCCTCCCAGAACATGCCGTGAAACAATACTGAAAGATGAGGCTGCAGCAGAGTAGCCCAGGAAGGAACGCCTGCTTATCTGTCTCATTTGTCTCCCTTCTGTTTCGTTAATCTTTACCGTCAACGGACTCTAAAGGTACAAGATTCGCGACTTTGGTGAAAGAGGCGCAAAATGCGCTTAATCCGTGGATAGGGGATGCGGACGCCGTGGGGCCAATTAACCGTACAGGGAGCCTGGAGCGAGCCGTTTTCAGCGGAGCAACCCGGCCCGTGCCTTGAAGGTTAACCGCTGGATTTCACCCGCTCTTCTCCTGCGTCCAGCCCCTGTTCGGTTGAGGGGCCCCGCTGAAAAAGCTTGCTTTTTCAGTCGTTTTGAACGATTCTCAGAGCAATTGGCGAGGGGGAGTGTCAATGGAACAAACAGCAGAGGTCCGCGCTGCGGACCGGGTCAATCTTATTTGGGTCGGCGTTATCTTTAGTGCTCTCTACTGGGTTCTGGAATCCGTTCGGGACGTTCTGGCGTTCGGTAAGGGGACGCTCATGGAGCGGCTGTTTTATCCGGATCTTACGTCGGTCTGGATGCGGCTCCTGATCATGTTTATGATCATGATTTACGGTTTTTATGCTCAGTCAGTGAGAACCAGCCATTGCGACCCGCAATCTTCAGACGACAACGGACGATTCCGCGTGGTGTTCAGCGGTCTTTTCCTGGCGATAGTCTACTGGTGTCTGGAGGCAGCAAGAGACGTTTTTATATTTAATAAAGGCACGTTGGTTGCCCAGCTCTTCTATCCCGAGGCAGCGGATTTGTCCGTGCGGCTGCTGGCTGTTTCCGTGCTGGTTCTTTTCAGTATCTATGTCCAGAATCTGATTAATGAGCGCCGTGCTTCCGAGGCGTTAATGCGCCAAAGACAAGAGGAACTCGAGATGCTCGTCGAGGAGAGGACAGCCGACCTTCAAAAGGTGAACGAACAACTACGTGCGGAGATCGAAGGGCGCAGGAGACTGGAAAACGCCTTATGGATAAGCCGCCGAAGTTTTCACGATATCGTGAACGCGACGACAGATGCAGTTGTGGTGGTCGATAAAGGACACCGGATTCTATTCGCAAACCTCTCTTTTGAGAACATGTCAGGCCGGCAAGTTGACGAACTGATAGGTGAAAGCTTTTCCCTTCCTCTAAACGTGGGGCAACGCAGCCACGTCATGGTCAGGAACTCAGGTGGCGCGACTGAAGCCGAAATGCGAGTGATGGAGTCGGAGTGGGAAGGGGCAAGCGCATTCCTTGTTCTACTTCATCCTCTGACTACTCGCAGTCGCGTTGATCACCAGGTGTTAGTTTGAGACGCGCATTCCTTGGGAGAATCGTCTTATGTGCGACCTTCGTGGCCATCTCCTGCTCGACGCCGTCCGGCACCCGAACAGGCTCAAGTGCCACCGTGGAAAAGCCTGGCGGGGAGGAAATTTCGCTTCTCGCTGTGGGTGACGTGAACCTGGGACGACGGTGCGGCCAGTTGCTCCTCCGGGAAGGCCCGCATTACCCTTTCGGCCATCTCCGCACTTGGATTCGGTCGTTTGATCTCGCTTTCTGTAACCTGGAGTCGAACATTTCAGATCAGGGTGGGGAGACAGTAAAACCAGACAACAACCTGATTTTCACTGCTCCCCCGGTAGCCGCCGCGGCTCTAAGGCTGGGCGGCTGGAACCTGGTGTCCACGGCCAATAACCATAGCGCCGACTATGGCTTGCGAGCGCTTAAGGAGACGGTGTTGCGTCTCAACGCCGCGGGGATTCCGTTTAACGGGACGGCGTTATTCAGCTCCGACCTGTATCAGCCGACCTACGTAAAGATCAGGGAGTTGACCATCGCTTTTATCGCCGTTACCGCTGTGAGTAACGCCCCGGTGCGCGGCACACCCCTGGAACAGCACCTGAATCTGGCCGACCCGGAATGCGTGTTGCCGGCCTTGCAAGCCGCTGAAAAGAACGCCGATTTCACCATCCTCTCTTACCACGGCGGGAACGAGTACTGGGACTCTCCCACCAACGAGACTCGCCAATTTCTGCGCTGGGCTGTAGAAAACGGAGCCGACCTTGTACTGGGACATCACCCTCATGTCATCCAAGGCGTGGAACACTACAAGAAAGGTCTCATTCTCTATTCGCTAGGGAATTTCACCTTTTATCAAGGCGGACAACCGTACTGGACCGACTACGGAGTGGCTGCGGCCATCACCCTTGGCAGGAACGGAATTCGGAAAACTGAGTTCATTCCCATCCGCGCCCATTATCAACCGCAGCTGATCCTCGAAGAAGATATCCGGGCCAGGGTCCTGGGACGTCTTATGCTATTAACGGAACGGATAAAAGACAGAGGGATAAAGGGGTAAAGCGGAGAAAGGCATTTTCCATTTGCCATTGTTCATTTGCCAGAGGCAATTGCAAAAAAACGTTGCCCCCGGCTTTCTTGCTGAATTCCGGATCAAATGACAACACATCCGCGTCATCCGTGTGATCCGTCTTATCCGTGGGCTTCTTCTCCCACGGATAAGACGGATCACACGGATGACACGGATGGAATCCGATCTTGACCTTCCTCGCCGGTATGCTTTCGGCGTCGAAATCCTCAACGAGGCAATTTTTGCAATTGGCTCACCATTTTCCATTTAGCTCATCCTTGTCGATCCTGCCTGTTACCGGGATTTGTCCGCCAAATGAAAAATGCGAATGGAAAATGGAAAGTCGACGTAGCTCATTTGGGCAGGGACAGAAACATTTTCCATTTTCCATCGGTCATTTGCTGTTTTCCATATCATTCATCTCTCTCTCTCTCGATCGCACCTGTTCAAATGGAAAATGGCAAATGAACAATGGAAAATGCTTTCGTCGTTTTCCGCCCTTTCCTCAGCCCCTAACCCAGCCCAAGGCGGGCTGTCAGGCGGGCGAAACGGGGATCTTGCCGCAAGCCATCGAAAGCAGGGTCCACCTTAACGATAAGAAGGCTGCTGTCTCGCGCTTCGTAGGCCTCCTCCAGACACTGAAAGGCCGCATCGTATTCGCCCAGGAGAGCGTGCGTTTGAGCGCAAAACATGGGAGCAGCCGCCTTATTAGAACTGTTCAGATACGCCTGAAACAGGCTGGCGGCGCGGGCTCGATCTCCGGCTATCAGCGCTCGGGTGATGGCCAGCTGTTCCCGCTCCTCGCTTTTACTTTTGATCACTTTACCGATTTCCGCCAGCGCCTCCTTGGTTTTTCCCTGTCGCCAGTAGCTTTCGGTAAGTATTAAACGAAGCGCAGGTGAATCCGGGTACAGCTCAAGGGTCTCCAGACATTTTCGTTCGGCCTGATCGTATCTGCGAGCCAGCAGCAGACACTGGGCGAGGAAGGTGTTTGGAGTTAATGAAACAGGGTCGAGTTCGCGCGCTCGTTCGGCCTCGCTGATCGCTTCCTCGGTCCTTCCCTGCCCGATCAGGCACAGCGCCAACCAGTGGTGCGATGTCGAGTACCCGGGATCCAGACGGATTGACTTGCGAAAACCGTCCTCGGCGGCCTTCCAGTCCCGCTCGTAAGACATGCTTACAAGTGCAAGAGATGCATAGGGTTCGGCCGCTGACGGATCAAGCTCAACAGCTTTGCGAGCAGCTGTCTTGGCTTTGCTGTAGCATTCATCTGGATCGCGGAATCCATAGTGTGCAAGAAGGTTATACGTATCCGCCAGGCCAGAGTATGCCAGCGCGAACCTTGGCGCGATTCGTACCGATTCCTCAAAGAAATCAGCAGCTCGAAGAAGTGATTCCCTTGATCGCTGATTCCAGAAGAAGCGACCTTTGATATAGGACTGAAACGCTTCGGGGTCCACTGGCTCAGCTTTAGCCAGCTTCTGTTGCTCCTCTGGTGTCAGAGTACTCCGGATCTCTTCTGCAATCGCCCGGGCCACTTCCTTTTGCAAGAAGAGAATATCCTTGTATTCGCGCTCGTAAGTGGCCGACCAGAGATGCCGATCGGTTCTGCCGTCGATCAGTTGCGCTGTAATGCGCACGCGCTGCCCAATGGGCATGACGGAGCCTTCGATCAGCGCATCGACCTTAAGTTGCTGGGCAATGGTCGATATGGGCAGGCTGCTCGCCTTGTAGGCCATTACGGAAGTGCGCGAAGCGACCTGAAGAGTACCGAGACACGCCAGATCAGAAATCAATGCCTCCGTCATGGCATCGGCAAAATAATCCTGTTCAGGATCACCCGAGAAGTTCTTTAGCGGTAAGACCGCGATGCTGTTAATTTCGCTTCGGGTCGTATCCGACCCCGCAAAGCGAGGGAGTGCCCAGAAGAGGATCATCAAAGACAGACTCACGCCAACGAAAACCATGAGACCGGCGTGTCTCGAGAAACGATTTCGTGGACGGCGAAGCGGACCAAGTATCGGTCCGACAACCACGGATCCGGCGGGTTCTTTCTGGTCAACAGTATCCGTTGGGGAAGACTCCCCCTTCGCAGCCTGAGTCCCCGGCACGACGTTGGCTATAAGCCGGTAGCCGCCTCGGGGAATGGTTTGTATGACGCGAGGATTGCGAGGGTCGTCCTCAAGCGCCTTCCTCAACTCGGATATGCAGCGAACCAAGACATCGTCGGTCACGTACGTGTCAGACCACACCTGCTTCTTCAGAGTCTTCTTGGAAACGACTTCGTCGGCGCAGCTGGCGAGGTAGACGAGCACCTGCATGGCCTTGGGCTCGATATGCACAGCTTTCTCTCCCCGGCACAACAAGTTCAATTGCGGTTGGACCAACCACTCGTCCAGGTAAAAGTCGCCTCGCACGCCAATCCCCGTGGTCTGTATTGTATACGAATGTCGCACGCCGAAGTTGCCTAGATCGTAACCTCTGGATAGGGATGGGTGCAGACGCCGTGATCGCGCCGAGACCGAACATCGTCGATCCTCACTCGTAACCTCATAGAAACCTCAGCAACTCCTCAACCGGTCTGGGCGTTCTAACAAGCAGGTAAGCAAAATTGCTCGGACAAGCAAGCGGTTCAAACGGAGGAGACCATGAAAAAGATCATCTTGGTACTGACCATTACGGTTTCGCTGGCCCTGACTTCGGCAGTCTATCTCGGGGCGGCAAGCTCGGAAACGCTGAAAGTCAACATTCCCTTCGCCTTTCATGTCGATAAGAAGGTTCTCCCGGCCGGGACATACACAGTACGAATCGACCGGGCGACCAGCATGTCCGCTCTCGGAACAGCGTTGGTGATCCAGACGCCCGACGGCAAGATTTGGCATCGGATCACCACCACGCCCGGCTACCGGAGCGGCCTCACAGGACAGGCATCGCTGACTTTCAACCGGTATGCTGACTCCTACTTCCTTTCCAGCGTCGAGTCCTTTTCTGTCACATGTGAGCTTCGCAGGTCTTCGGCAGAGAAAGAAATGGCGGCGAGGATGAATCCGCTGGAAAAAGCTTCTGTCGCGGCCGAATAGCGGCAGAAGGGCCTCCGGGATCAGGTTATCCTTCCTTTCCTGGTACCCGGAGGCCTCGCTTCTTTAGCCCGGGTCACCCCGAAGCCCGGGCTAAAGAAGGGCTAAAGATGCTCCTTCCGGCTATCTACCCGTTAATTCGTTTCGCAAAATGCTCCTAATATAACTGCCGTCGGTTCGTTATTAGAATGGAGGGATAAGTTTATGGAGGTCTGTGAAATGAAAAAGTCCGTTCTCCTTCTCTTCATGGTGTTGCTTGTTCCGGCTCTTCGAGCACAGGACCACGCTTCAATCCCAACGTTGTCGGTTACAGGTACGGGAGAGGTGCGCGCCCAACCCGATCAGGCCATCGTTCGGCTTGGCGTGACGCAGGAAGGCACCACCGCTCGAGAAGCTCAGCAGAAAGCCAACAGTGTCGCGCAGGCCATTCTCACCAGTCTTCGTCAGCTTGGGATTGACTCCAAACAAATACAGACCTCGCAGCTGACGCTCTATCCGGTCTATACCCACAACGGACCTGAACCTGTGCGAAGCGAACCGCCCCGCATCGCAGGATACCGAGCCAGCAACATCCTTTCGGTGACGGTCGATAAGATCGAACAAGTAGGTCAAGTGGTTGATGCCGGGTTGAAGGCGGGCTCCAACCAGGTTGAGGGCATCACATTTGGGCTCAAGGATGACACGGCGACCCGGCAGCAGGCGCTCACCCAGGCAGCAGGAGAGGCCCGAAGGAAAGCGGAAACGATCGCGAAGGCTCTGAATGTCCAGCTTGAGGGGATTCACGAGGTGATCGAGGGCGGAGTTTCGGTGATGCCCGTTCGAGAGATGATGATGATGGCGCGAGCCGACGCGTCCACACCGGTAGCGCCCGGCGAAGTGACCGTTAACGCAACACTGACGGTCAAATACCGAATCTCGAAATGACCGAATACTCCGCTTCCACTCAATCAGCCTGAAACCGCAACATTTCCCTGGCTCCTGCTGCTCGGTAAACACTTTCCATCCAGGATCTGAGACGCTGGTCCCGGAGCCCGTGAACTGTCAGGGCACCGGGCGCCGTCATCACGGCTGCGGTTCGAAAATCGCCGGCCCGGCGCAGCAGCGGTATGAAAAGCGTTTCCGCCAGAAGCTCGTCGGTAACCTCCGGGTAGGGGAAGTCTATGCTGGTATGAGCGACCCTGGGCTCCAGGGCACGAGCTAGCAGAACCAAGGGGCCACAGCTGTCCAGCCCAATGACGTCAAGCGAGGTGACGTCGCGACGGTCCAGCAACTGTCTCATAAGCTCCCGGATCTCGGCAACCTGTATGGCCGGGGGCGTCGGGTTGTAGGTCGTCCAATGTTCGATGTCCTCAGGAGGTCGCACACGCCGACTCTCAGGATACGGTGAGAGCGTCGCCACGATCCAGCCCTGCTGCGAGTAACGCTGTTCGAGTTCGCGGGCCTTCTCCGCCTTTTCTGGAGGATGAACCACCAGGAGTGCCGGAACGGCGGTGCTGCGGTCTTCAGGGATGTTCAGCCTGGCTTCGGGAGCCAGCTTCCAAGGCCCAGTCTCTAGAACATGAGTCAGGGCAGTGCCGTAAGTCTCGCGGAAGGCCAAGATTCCTGGCCAGTTTGCTGGGCGGGCGTCCTCTATCTGGGCGTCGGCCTGCCGGCTGAACCTGCGTAAGAGGACTTCAAGAGTAACCGGCGTTTGGGGCAGGCGCGCTTCGAGCTTTTTCCGCTCCTCCACCGTAAACGGCTGCTCCCGAACCTCCGTCTTTGTTCCGAGCAACCACCGGCTGAACCAGGCATACGCCGCCTCCCGACTGTCCTTGTTATAGTTGTGCTCGTAATTCAGATGGACATTAGCGACACGGTCTGGGAATCCAAACAGGCGATAAATTTGTTGCATCGCTGGGAATTCGATTTGAGGCGTGTTCTTGGTCCAATCGCCGCTGGTTGAGATCATCAGGAGCGGCCGGGGCGCCGCCAATCCTCCGATCTCCACATTATTGCAATTCATCCGCAGCAGGGGGCCATTCTCGCAAACGCAGCCGCCCTGGAAGTGAGCGGAAATCATGTTTACAGGCGCGGCCACCCGCACCCGGGAGTCGACAGCCGTCAGGAGGAACGTCTGCGTGCCCCCGCCTGAGGCCCCGGTCATGCCGACTCTTGCCGGGTCCACATCCGGAAGAGAACAAATGAAGTCCAAGGCCCGGATGCTGTTCCAGAGCTGCAGCCCCATAGGACTGAAACCCCAGATCTGGCGTTCCTTTGTCTGCTCAAAACGATGCACAACAAACGGCTCCATTTCGTTGTAGCCGATCATCGAATAGGTAAATACGACGAACCCCTGCTTGGCGAAATTGATCGCCCGACCCGGTACCGACGCGGTTTCGGTGTCTTCAAAGCGTCCCTGGTCCCAGTGCCCGTGGCTGGAGAGGAGCGCCGGGAAAGGCCCCTGCCTCCCAAGCGGACGATAAAGATTGCCGACAAGATAGAACTCGGGCCAGACCTCCAGTGTTACCGCCTGAACAGAGTAGTCTCCCCGATTGATCGGATCGGTGAGGCGAGGATTCAGAGGAGTCTTCGCGGGCATCGGCCAAAGACCCGCACTAACCAGGATATGGGTTCTAATCTCCTCGGCCCGGCCTAGCCACTCTTCCAGCGTTTCGTAAGAGGCAGGAACTTGGACTTGGTCGATGTGCCGATAGTCCTGGGCGGCCAACGGGGCGAGAACAAGACAGAGTACTAGCAGCTTCGCAAGATGCATGTGCCCGTAATAGCACAGGCAAATGCCGGGGAGCAAGCGAGGTTTAACCGTCTGACCGTTTGAAAGATGGACGCGCGACGTATAATGCTCCCGAGGAGGGAATATGACTGCGCTTATCCAGGTAGATACTCAATTGAAACCCGCTCTCGATCCTCAGTTTCTTCCTGCTTCGCTATGGAACCGGGCCTACCGGGCCGAGGTCGAGCGAACTGGCGGTCAGGAATTGAAACTGGCGCTGGAACGCAGCGACGGATCGATTTCGGTTTATGAAACACGCCTCCTTCCCGACCGACCCGAGTTTGAAAGCTCAAACCGCTTGTTCCTCGAACGGCTACTGAAGTTTCTTCTCTGGCAAAAGGGAGGCTACAAGGTCAAAATCTGCGGGAACCAGAAGATGACGGAGTTTCTTCGTGAAGTTTATTCTCCGACCGGCAAGCGTGCCTTCGACTTCCACTTCATGGGTGAACAGGTCTATCTGTCGCCGATGCAAATCGAGGCGGTCGAGCCTGCCGACTTCCCGACGGAAAAGGAAACAACGGCGCCTCTGGGTCGACATTTCGAGGGCTGCCGAATCGGGTTCGATCTGGGAGGCAGCGATCGCAAATATGCTTCCGTGATTGACGGCAAAGTGGTGCATACGGAAGAAGTGCCCTGGGACCCTTACTTCAAGACTGATCCTGAGTGGCATCTGGAGCAGATCAACGAAGGGCTGAAAAGAGCGGCGACGTATCTCCCGCGCGTCGACGCAATTGGTGGAAGTGCGGCCGGGGTCTATGTCGATAACGAAGTGCGAGTCGCTTCACTATTTCGGGGAGTTCCGCGCGATGTTTTCAACAAGAGAGTGCGCGGTTTGTTCAAAGAGCTGAAACGAGCCTGGAACAAAATTCCCTTCGTGGTAGTGAACGACGGCGAGGTAACCGCCCTTGCCGGTTCGATGTCTTCGAATCAGAACGGAGTTCTGGGGATTGCCATGGGAACGAGCCTGGCGGCCGGTTACGTAACGCAACAGGGGAACATCACCAATTGGCTGAACGAACTGGCGTTCGCCCCGGTGGACTACCGATCCGATGCTCCGGTTGACGAATGGTCTGGCGATGGAGGTGTCGGCGCACAGTACTTCTCGCAGCAGGCGGTTGCGCGATTGGCGCCGCTGGCGGGGCTCGATTTCCCATCTGATACCCCTCTGCCGGCCCGACTGGTTGAGGTTCAGAAACTGATGAGTGCGGGAGACGAGCGTGCCCGCAAAATTTACGAGACGATCGGTGTCTATTTCGGGTATGCCATTGCTCACTGGTGTGATTTCTACGATGTGTCTACACTGTTGGTGCTCGGTCGGGTCTTGACCGGTGAAGGAGGAGACCTGATCGTATCAACGGCGACTCAAGTACTTCAAAAGGAGTTTCCCGAGCTGTGTAACCGCCTGGCTGTCCGCGTTCCAAACGAGCAAGACAAACGACTGGGACAGGCAGTTGCCGCCGCTAGTCTTCCGGCCATCGAGGTCTGAAACAGCTTGGAAAGATCACCAGAAAGGACAAAGGAATCATGAAGCTCAATAACCCGGGTGCAGATTTTTACATTCCAGACGGCGCCGACGAAGCAACCGCCCTGTCACGAACCACCCATCTGTGCATTGCTGCGCACCAGGACGACACCGAAATCATGGCTTACCATGGAGTTGCCGAGTGCTTCGGCCAACCGGACAAGTGGTTCTCGAACGTGACGGTCACCGACGGCGCTGGAAGTCCGAGAAGCGGAATCTACGCCCGGTATACCGACGAAGAAATGCGAGCGATCCGCAAGGTCGAGCAGCGCAAGGCTGCGATGATCGGCGAATATTCGTTCCAGATCCAGCTTAATTATTCAAGCAGTGCGGTGAAAGATCCGAAATCGACTGGAGTCTGTCAGGATCTTCTTTCCATACTTCAGGCCGCCCGACCACAGGTTGTCTACCTGCATAATCTGGCAGACAAGCACGACACCCACGTGGCGACGAGTCTGAGGGCAATCGCGGCTCTTCGGAGTCTCGAGCCGTCGCTTCGCCCCTCGCGGGTTTACGGATGTGAAGTGTGGCGAGGCTTGGATTGGCTTCCCGATTCGGACAAGCAGGCCCTCCCCGTTTCGCGGTATCCCAACCTGGCGGCGGCCCTCCTGGGGATTTTTGACTCGCAGGTGAGCGGCGGAAAGCGCTACGATCTGGCAACCGCCGGACGACGTCTGGCCAACGCGACTTACCTGGCGTCCCACGAAACCGACCAGGAACAGGCCTTGACTTTTGCCATGGATCTCACTCCCTTGATCGAGGATCCTTCCAAGCCGATCAGCGCGTACGTAACGGGCTTCTTGGATCGAATCAAACAGGATATCGAGGAGCGAATTCAGAAGTTCGCCTAGCGTTTGCCAATAGGAGCTTCGAAAAATGGACCCAGTAGACCAAGTGGACCAAGTGGACGAAGTGGAGACGGCAGTCCCCCAATCTGTCCACTTGGTCCACTTGGGCCACTGGGTCCACCAGGCGCCGGCGCCCCCGCGCCCAACTGGGCCCTGATCCTGACTCAGGGCAGGACGACATGCTTGATCCCCGGAGGCCTTCGGGCCAGGAGGTCCGGGGTGGAATCCAGCGGGTGACGCGCGGTAATCATCGAAGGGAGCAGTCTCGGCCACTTTTCCTGAAAATCGCCTAGACTTTTGATGGCGGAAACATGATCCTCCATGCCCGCGTTAACGGTCCCGAAAACTAGCTGATTGCGAAGAACCAGGTTTCGCATGATCACGTCAACGTCTGTAGCGGCCGGTTTTCCGACTGATGGAACTCCGGTCAGGATCATGATCCCGTTCGTCCCAAGGTGCTTCAAAGTGCCGAATGCTATCTTCGACACTCCGGTCGCTTCATAAACCAAATCGATGTGCTCGATCTTTGTTTCGAGGTCGGGGAGTTCACAGAGTCTTGAGGAGACATATTCGCATCCCGCCTCTTCGGCGATTCTCGCATTAACGCTCTCCGGAGGTTCGAGTGAATAGACGAAGGTAGTGTATCCCGCAAGACGCAGCCTCATGGCGCCAAGAAGCCCCATTGGCCCCGCTCCGAGAACAAGAGCTCGGGAGTCGTTGCTGGCCTTCAACACATCCGTACCTTGGTCGCCGTCAAACCAGGGGAACCGTCCGAGCAGATCGCGCACTTGGCTGATTGCCTTTTCCGCAATAGTGAGCGGCTCGGTCAAAACGGCCACGTCACGCAATTCTGCCGGCACTTTCACCAGGTATTCAGGTTTCTCCACAAGATAGGGGCGCATGAAGCCGTGCTCTCGATTGATGCCGCGCTCGGTGAAATCTCCGCTCACGCAGAAATCGGACCGGTTCATGCGGCAGGGTCCGCACCAGGCGTGGGGACAGACATGCCGGACGAGCGGCACAACAAGGTCTCCGGGTTTGAACTCGTCCACGGCCGCACCTACCTCGACCACCTCTCCCAGACCTTCGTGGCCGAGTACCAGGAAATCCACGGCCTGAGGAGGCGTTCCATATTCAAAACTCGCCACTTCCCTGTCAGTTCCGCAGATACCGACCTCCAGGATGCGAACTTTCACGTCCCGGTCGGTCTTAACGGGTTCTTCCGGAATATCAATAAGCTCGATACTGCGCCTATTCGAAAAAACGCCGACAGCCTGCACCTGGTGTTGTCCCCCGAGTTCCTGAGCCTCTCTCTTTCCTTGATATCACATTCAAGCATCGGACCGAAGGTCCCGGCGGCAAAGATGATTCAGAATGTGTGAAAAAAGCGACGCTCTTATCCGCGTTATTCTTCCGTGTCATCCCCGGCTTGGTTCCCACGGATAACACGGAAGACGCGGGTAACGCGGATAAGCCCGCCGCTTTCTCCATAGATTCTCACAAGTTACTCGACTTAAAGATTTCCCCTTGCCTTTTCCGAATCGGCGCATTAAGCTCCGCGACGTCTATGGTAGGTGTGTTATGGCTCAATTTAATACAAAACTGTTTTTTTTGTTTATCTTCTTCATTACTTCCCTCACCACTCACGCTGGCTCCTTCAAAGACGGCTTATCTGCCTGGTTGGCTGAGAAGTACGACAAGGCATTCAAGATCCTGCGCCCCCTCGCTCATCTTGGACACGCTCCCGCGCAAGTGGTGATCGGACTGATGTACGAAAACGGTCAGGGGATCGAACCCAATCCCGACCAGGCCATTAAGTGGTATAAGCTGGCCGCCGATCAAGGCGAACCCGAAGGACAGTACCGGCTCGGCTGCATGTTCCTAACCCACGACGAGGAATGCCACCAGGTTGACGCTGTCAAATGGTTTCTTGCTGCGGCAGAGCAAGGACACAAGTACGCCCAGTACAAAATCGGTCTGATGTATCGCGAGGGAGTGGGAATCGATCAAGACTCTGTGGAGGCAGCTCACTGGTTGACGCTTGCTGCTGAACAGTCAGTTCCCGGCGCCCAGACGGTCTTGGGTATCCTGCACGAGCGGGGCGAGGGTGTCGAGCAGAACTTTCAAACGGCTCTCAAGTGGTATCGGCTGGCGGCCGAGCAGGGAGAGCCTCAGGCTCAATGCAATCTCGGTGTGATGTATCAGCATGGCCGAGGTGTGAGTGTCGATTGCCGCGAAGCGATGAAGTGGTATCAAGCAGCAGCGGACCAAGGTTACGCTCCGGCTCAATTCAACCTGGGGCTTTTCTGGCAGAAAGGTCTGTGTGGTGCTTCCGATTTCGACAAGGCTATCAGCTGGTACCAAAAGGCCGCCGACCAGGGAGAACCCCATGCTCAATGCAACCTCGGTTTGTGCTATCACCAGGGTTTGGGAACCACGGTCGACTTGCAGGCAGCTGCCCATTGGTATCGCAAAGCCGCCGAGCAAGGACTGCCAGAAGCAACCAACGCTCTGCCGGTAGTCCTCAGGCTGTTGGAACAACAGGCCTCTCATCATGCCGGTAGCGACCAAAGCAGCAGCATCTTGGGATCGTTTCATCCGGAGTGATGGCGGGCAGTTGTTGGCTGGACTCCTAGCCGGCCACAAGCACTCCAATAGGCCCTCCGCTGTTTGGTGACCCAGGGCCAAAGGGTGTTGTGTGCGTATCAAGACTCCCGATTACGACGTCCAAGTCCTTCTGCCCTGACATCTTGGCGCGTCGCTAAAGTTTGCGAGGACCGGCACGTCCATGGAAAAACCGAAGGTGCGGCGCGGAGGTCCGCTAAGACAGACACATGTTGGTGTCAGACATCTCTTACCACCGCTCTTTAACTCAACAGGCGTACCATTTACCACTGCACAAAAGCATTTCGGGGAATAACTCCTCGATTTCCAGCACATCCCAATGCCTGGCGATTAGCGGATGATTCCACCGTAAATGGGCAGTGACCTAGTGTTTAAACCTTAAGACCGGTAATTGGTACGCCACTTGCCCCCCGGTTGCTACAAGTCTAAAGGCATCCCAGGTTCTTCAATTCAAAGAAAAATAGGAGGAAACGAAAACGAATGCTTCGGAAATTTGTCTACCCGGCCCTTGCTGTGTGTTGCCTGGCGAGCCTCGTGTCAACGGGGTACGCCCAGAAGTGGGAGATCCACCCCTACGCGGGCGGTTTCTTCCCTGGGAGCACTGACTTTGCAGGTGATTTTAAAGGCGAGGGGATTTACGGGCTCAAAGGAAGCGTGAATCTCACAGATGCGTTCGAGCTGGAAGGTAACTTCGGATACATCAACCACTTTGAGCCTGAGGGCCTCGACCCCGAGAGCCGCGGATTGCTCTGGGAAGCCGCTGGAAATCTCCAGTTTCCGCTCGGGCGACTGCAACCGTTCGTCACCGCAGGCATTGGCGGGATGACGGCTATTGTAGATAGCGATGTCCTTGATCCGAATGCAAGTGGGGACGAGTCAGCCGACTTCTTCGGCAACCGGCTCGACGATGGTGACACTTTCTTCATGTTCAGCTATGGAGGTGGACTCAAAGCCGAGCGGCTTTGGGGTCCCGTCGGGCTGCGCGCCGACATTCGCGGTCGAACACTGCCGAACATCTTCGGCGACTCGATGACGTGGCTCGAGACTACGGGTGGAGTGACTCTGTCATGGGGCGAGTGATCGTCCCCTGGCACAGCAGTTGTTCCTCATTGTTCCGCTCGACTGATCCCAGGCGGCGGATCTCACCAACGAGGGCAACGGCCACAGGGCTGTTGCCCTCGTTCATCTGCTTTCTCGTGGCTGGCATTGCGCTCGGTGATTCCCTGAAAAACACCCAGCCGGCTTCGGTTCCGGTTAGCGCTGCCCATGCCGATTTCAGCGTTATTGTCGACACGGTCCTGCTGAACGTTGGGGTATACGGCCATGAGAGAGAGGACGTAGGATCGCTGGATCCTTCCGATTTTGTTGTTTACGAGGATGGAATTCGGCGTCCAATTACGTATTTTGCGCCGGCCAATAGACTGCTCAGTGTGGTATTGCTGATCGACTGCAGCAAAAGCATGTCCGTCGGCGCCTTAGAGGAAGCCCAGAAAGCAGCATGGCAATTTGTGAAACAAAGCGGTCCTGACACGCAGTTTTCAGTCGTCACCTTCAATGATGATGTGACCCGGCTGGTAGGATTTACAACTGATCGAGGGAAGATCGAGTCCGGCCTGAAACGCTTGCACGCAAAGGGAGCAACCCGACTGTATGACGGTATCCGGGAGGCGCTTGAGAACTGGGAGGGGGCGCGCAACCGCAGTCGCGCCATCGTGCTCCTTACCGACGGTCGGGACGAGATGAGTTCCACGAAACTGGAGCAACTGAAGACGCTGCTGGAAGAAAGCGAAGTGATCCTGTTCCCCTGCGGCGTCTACAGCCCAGCTTACCGGAGACTTTTCCAGAATGGCCGTAAGTACTACACCAAACCCCAAATCGAAGAGAACCTCAACCCTGTCTGGGTTCTCAATCACCTTTCCGGGATTTCAGGAACCAGTGCCCTGTTCCCCGAACCCGGAACCCCACTTTCTCAGATTTTCGCTGTTATCGTCTCGGAACTCGAGAACCGTTACATTCTCGGATTTGAACCGGCACCCGCTCTCCTGCCGGGAACTCGCTATCGAAGCGTCCAGGTAGAGATCAAAAACCGCGCTGATATCCGGGTCCAGGCAAAGAAAGGATACGTGCGATAGCACTATCTACACAGGACTTTCGCCGGCCAGGAACCGGTCCATCCGACGGCTGACCTCGGTCACATAAGCCTCATCCCCGCTCCGGACCTCGGCGGTTATCCATCCCTGGTAATTGACATCAGCCAGGGCCTGACGCACCGCAGCCCAATCAATTCCCTGGGTTCTCCTGTCCTTGGGATCGAACTTGGGATGGTCGACTCCGGGCTCAAACCTCTTGATGTGCACCTTCAGAAGTTGGGGTCCTACGGTTCGAATCCAATCCTGCGGATATCCGCTGCTTCCCAGGTTCCCAATGTCGAAATAGGCCTTGACCCACGGGCTTTTGAACTCCTCAACATAGCGAGCGAACTCAAGCGGGCTCAACAAAAAGCGGTTTGAGACATTTTCAATCGCAATCACCACCCCAAGGTCCTGAGCGAAACCAAGCAGCTCTTTGATCTGCTGCTGAGACCGTTCATAGACCTGCGCGTAGCGGACATCGGGCGTCACGATCCCGGGGACCAGCAGAACGGCGTCAGCACCCAAAGCATGCGCGTTCTGAAGCGAAGTGCGAATCCCCTCGACGCATTTCTTCACGACTTCCGGGTCATTATCGGTCAGCGGGTATCGCCAGTGATCCGAGTTCATGATCGAATGAATCTTGATTCCGGTGCTTTCCGCCGCCTTCCGATACTCGTCAACCTCCGCCTGAGTGTACAAAGTGTTTGGTTCGATTCCTTCGAACCCGGCTCGTTTGGCCATCCGAAACTTCTCGAGCACCGGGATATCCCGCGGGAAGACGCCGATGCAAGCCGCCTTTCGCATTTTACCGGCCGGCCGATCTGCCGCGTCCGATGCCGATTTCATAACGACCAACCCTGCCGCCGTGCCGGCAAAGAATTGCCGACGATTCAATGAGCTTGTTGTCATCGTCATTCGCAATGCCTGCCCTCCTGTCTCTCGGAAGTATAGCGCGAGACTTTTGCTCTGTCAGTCTTGGCCATTTTCGGGTAGTTTGTCTTTATGGAGATTTCGGAGTTCAAGAAAAGCATTCAACAGGAACAGTGTCCTCCGGCCGATCTGCCGCGCCTGCTCCAAGCGCTTTGGTGGGAAAGCAAGGGCGACTGGAACCGCGCTCATCAAATAGCACAAGCGGCCGAGGGGCCCGAGGCAGCCCGGGTGCATGCTTATCTACACCGAAAAGAGGGTGACTTAGGCAACGCAAGCTACTGGTATCGCAAGTCAGGACTGAAAGAAGCCACCGAACCCCTGGACCAGGAATGGGAAGCCATTGCGACGGCCCTCCTGAGCAACGTGAAAGCGAAAGCCAAATAGGATCGGGCGCCAGAGCGCCCTGAAACCTGGAGGGGGGAAGGAGGGACGAAGAAGACAGCAAACCTCGCACGAGTCCCGCCTCATTCGCGACCAGGCTTCGTCACCCCATCTCGACCACGACTTTGTGAGTACGCCCATCCCCGGTCGGGCGAACAAGGCCGTCGCACACCTCCTGGCCGTCAACCGTAATGCGCCGGACCCCTTTCATCACTCCCCTGGCGTTCTGAACCTCTATTTCAAACGTCTCCCCGCGATAGACTCGCCTCACCCTGAACTCACTCCAATCGGGTGGAATACAAGGATTGATTCGCAAGCCGTCAAAGTCGGCTTTGACTCCCAGAATGTGTTGAGTGATGGCCACGTAATTCCAGGAAGCGGTTCCGGTTAACCAGGAGTTTTTCGCCTCACCATGGCGAACGGCATCTTTTCCCGCCACCATCTGCGAGTAGCAATAAGGCTCCGTCCGGTGGATCTCACTGATTTCTTCCAGGTAGGCAGGAGTAATCTTCCGATAGTACTCGAAAGCGCGGTCGCCTCGGCCGACCATGGTTTCAGCAATCATGATCCAAGGATTGTTGTGACAAAAGATGCCGGCGTTTTCCTTGTAACCCGGCGGATATGAACTGATTTCACCCAGCTCAATACGGTATTCGCTGTACGCTGGTTGCTGCAAAACTATCCCGTACTTGGTGTCGAGATGCTTCTTGACCGAATCCAGCGCCTTGATCGCTCGTCCATCCGCCAGCCCGAGTCCTGCCATCACCGCATAACCCTGGGTTTCAATGAAAATCCTGCCTTCCTCGTTTTCACGGCTGCCGATCTTGACCCCGAAATGGTCATAGGCACGCAGGAACCACTCGCCATCCCATCCATTAGTCTCCATGGCCTCACGCATTTGATCCAGGCAACGTCTGGCACGATCAGCCTCGGCGGCCAATCCTCGCCTGACACAGAGTTCCACGTACTCAGGCCCGATCGCGAGGAACATGGCGCCGATCAACACCGATTCAGCGCGGCTTTCAGTTGTCCCCTTCGTACACTGAAATGATTCATCCGGTGTCTCGGAAAAACAGTTGAGGTTCAGGCAATCGTTCCAGTCAGCCTGGCCTATCAGCGGCAAGCCATGAGCACCGCGGTTGTTTACTACATGGTCGAAGGCGCGTTGCAGGTGCTCGAACATGCTGCCTTTAACCTCTGGGTTACTGTTGTAAGCCACCTGCTCGTCTAGGATGCTCCAATCTCCCGTTTCCTTGATGTAGGCCGACGTAGCAAGAATCAGCCAGAGGGGGTCGTCATTGAAGCCGCTCCCGATTTCGTTGTTTCCCTTCTTGGTCAGTGGCTGGTACTGATGATAGGCGCCACCGTCCTCCAGAAGCGTGGATGCCAGGTCAAGTAAGCGTTCCCGGGCGCGCGCCGGAATCTGATGAACAAATCCCAGCAGGTCCTGATTAGAGTCTCGGAAGCCGAGGCCTCGGCTGATTCCCGATTCATAGTAAGAGGCGCTGCGAGACATGTTGAAGGTGACCATACACTGGTAAGGGTTCCAGATGTTGACCATCCGCTTCAGGCAGGGATCACTGTGCTCAAGGACAAAACGGGACAGGAGATCGTCCCATTCGGCCCGTAATTCCGCCATTGCCTGGTCAACCTGCTCAGGACTCTGGTAGGAAGCTATCATCTGGTTGGCCTTATCACGGTTGATCGCCCCTTTCGCCGCCCATTTCCGGTCGACTTCGTTTTCCACATAACCCAGCAGGAAGATGAAGGTGCGACTCTCGCCCGGCGGAAGAGTAATTTCCAGGTGATGGGAAGCGATCGGCGCCCAGCCGCTTGCCACCGAGTTGCGTGACTTCCCTTCCCGAACTACAGCCGGCGCATGCAGGCCCTGATATGGACCCAGGAATGTCTCCCGATCTGTGTCAAACCCGACGATCGGCGCGTTGACCGCATAGAAGGCATAATGATTTCGTCTCTCCCGATACTCAGTCTTGTGAAAAATGGCTGATCCGTGGATTTCTACTTCGCCGGTACTGAAATTCCGCTGGAAGTTTGTGCTGTCGTCTACAGCATTCCAAAGACACCATTCAACAAAAGAGAAGAGGCTAAGGTGCTTGGCCTCGGCGCCCAAGTTAGACAGAGTCACCTGATGGACCTCGGCCGTGACTGACGGTGGGACCAGAAAGAGCAGCTCGGCCTTGATTCCCCCTCTGGAACTGGTAATGCGTGTATAGCCGAGGCCGTGTCGGCACTCGAAGGCATCTAAACGGGCTTGTACCGGCTGCCAACTCGGCGTCCAGAAATCGTCACCGTCCCTGATGTAGAAATACCGGCCATTGCTATCAAGCGGGATATTATTGTAGCGGTAGCGAAGAATCCGACGCAGGCGGGCATCTTTGAAGAAGCAGTAGCCGCCCGCGGTCTGCGAGATCAAGCCGAAGAAATCACGCGTTCCCAGGTAATTGATCCAGGGCAGCGGAGTGCATGGTGTCTGAATAACGTATTCGCGGGCAGCATCGTCGAAGTAGCCGAATCTCATGAGTCTCACCTCGCAAGTGCGGTAAATATAAACGGCCGGTGAACACCGCGCAAGGCTGCCGCCAGCCGGCTGGGTAAGCTCCACGGCGATCGGCGTTATATCCGCGCCTTCCGCACCACCCACGGGCTTCGTTCCGCCGCTGACTCAAGGGGCTCACGGATTTAGTGTTACTTCGTGGCGCGGCTTCGTTTAAACTAAAGGGGCGAGAGGCGCCCCGTCAGGATTTTCAATCTAGACCAGGACTCATGGCCAGAGAAACAAACCAAACAGCAGAAGGAATTCTTGAGATTCTCCCGGAGGGTTTTGGTTTCCTCCGCCGACTGGAAAATCGCTATCAACCGCACCCCTCGGACGTTCGTGTACCGCGGGATCTGATTCGCGCCCAGCGGCTCAGGTCCGGCTCTGAAATCAAAGGCACCGTCGTTGTCCCGGCACAAGGCAAAAAGAAACAGCTTGCCAAAGTTGAGCTGGTGGATGGGGCTGAACCGAGTCAGGCACGCGAGCGAACGCCTTTCCGTTCGCTGGTCAGCATCGATCCTTTCGAACGTCTCAGGATCGACGCTTTCAATGACGAAAGCATGCGGATTGTGGATCTGCTGACCCCAATCGGCAAAGGGCAGCGTGGTTTGATTGTGGCGCCGCCAAAAACCGGGAAAACAATGCTCCTGCAGAAGCTCGCGATGAGCATCGCGGAAGCTCACCCCGAAGTTCATTTAATGGTGGTCCTGATCAATGAACGACCGGAAGAGGTCACCGAAATGAGACGGACGGTGCGGGGAGAAGTGCTCTATTCATCGAGCGACGAAATGTCCCGTAAACATGTCAATGTAGCCGAAATAGTCTTGGAGCGCGCGCGACGGCTGGTTGAAGCCGGGCGTGACGTGGTGATTTTGCTTGACAGCATCACACGCATGGCCAGGGCATACAACATCGAGCATCGTGGAAGCGGTCGCACGCTCTCAGGCGGACTCGGCGCGGGGAGTATGACCAAGCCTCGAGAGTTCTTCGGCGCCGCACGCAAGATTGAAAACGGAGGCAGCCTTACGATTCTGGCAACGGCTTTAATCGATACGGGCAGCCGTATGGACGACGTCATCTTCGAGGAATTTAAGGGAACGGGGAACATGGAGCTCGTTTTGAGCCGCGATCTCGCTGACCGGCGCATCTGGCCGGCTATAGACATTTCAGCCTCGGGGACACGCAAGGAAGAGAAACTGCGCGACCCGATCACACAGCGGCGTGTCAACCTGCTGCGCCGCGCCTTGTCGGATTTGAGCCCCGACCGAGCAATGCAAGCACTGCTCCGAAAGCTGAGTGAAACACCCAACAACGAAGCTTTTCTGGAAAGCCTCGAGGCTGCGTTGTAGGGCTTGCCCCTGGAAATGGCTCGTTTGAGTAGGCAAAACCATTTTCCATTTTCCATTTTCCATTGTTCATTTGCCATTTTCCATTTGATCGAACTCTCGATCCCGGCTGGAATTCAGGCACCTTCTAGGCGGGGCCTTAGTTAGAGCGGTCATCCGGCAACAACTGACCGCTGGGCAACTACCCGGTTTGTAGTACCGGCTTTAGCCGGGTTTTAAAGCGGTCATGCAGCAACAACTGACCGCTGGGCAACTGCCCGGCTAAAGCCGGTACTACGAACTCCCGATCCCGGCCTGTCCAAATGGAAAATGGTAAATGGAGAGCCAATTGCAAAAATGTTGCTGATTCAGGATTTTAACGCCGAAGGCGTTGCGGGCGTGCCTGACCCTTTCAGGCATTAAGCGCTAAAATAAGGAGCTAATTGCGAGAATCAAAAGGGCTTGGCGCTGATTCTTGGAATCGGCTCTAAGAAATCGCATTTTGTCCCGATAGGGACAAGGCAAGACAGCCCAGG
>ERZ795047.1768-NODE-1768-length-22011-cov-13.287575_pt1 | contig 22011 bp, 19 predicted proteins | sample MGYA00375131_ERZ795047 | MGnify/ENA primary metagenome ERZ795047 (study PRJEB30176, sample SAMN05720228) | activated sludge metagenome | isolation source: Anaerobic digester | place: Japan | collected 2015-05-20 ...
TGGCTCTACGATTTCGACGTGGCTACGCAGCGCTGAGCAGTACAAGCGCGGGGGACATTCGGGCAAACTGATCGGCGGGGCCAGCCCGGAGTTGACACAGGCCCGCGTGCCCGCCGTGCGGACGGACGCCTATTACGAGATTGACTTCTACGATCCCGGCCCGGCTTTTGTTATGTGGACGTGCAAGCCGCTCGTCTCCCTTGGCGACCTAATGATCGGAGCGAAGGACAGCACCTCCGCAGCCTACTATGTCACCAGCGGCAAGGGGTGGTCCTATAAAGCCACTACCGCCCCGCGCTCGGTGGGTTGGCACAAGTTCGGAATACTGGTTACGTCGGACCGCGTGGCAAAGATGTATGTCGATGACGTGCTGGTGAAAGAGGCGACTGGGCAATACCCGTCTATTGCGTCCAACCAAATCAACTCGCAGAGCGTGGACTCGACAACGTACTGGGACGACTTTCGGGTGCGGAAGTATGCGGCGACGGAGCCGAGCATTGTGGTGGGGGCAGAGCAAGAAATAAGGGGAATGCGTGATTCAATCGGCTTACGGCAGTTGGGGGTCGGGATTTGAACATGAACGCTAAAACGGTTGTGTACTACGACTCGGAACTGGACGGATATCTCGCGGCCTATGCGGTCAAGCTCAGCTACGGCGAGCACGCGAAGTACGTGCCGCTGAGGCCGGGCGAGAAGCCGCCGGTGTCGCCAAATCTGGACCTGATCGTGCTCGACGTACCGCTGACGCCCGAGGACGTGAAGGCGCTGCTGGACGGGGCGGCGAGCGGCAGTGTGCTCGTCATTGACCACAGCCCGGCCGCACAGGCCGCCGCCGCGGCTTACCCAGGAGCGTACTGCTACGACCGGCAGCATGCGACTTGTGTGCTGGCGTGGCAGCGGTTCCGCTCCGCGCAGCGCATGCCGGAACTGTACAAGGCCGTGGAGGGGTACGACCTGGGCACAAACACGCCGGACCACTGCCTGCTGATCAACGCAGCGGCGCGGTCGTACACCTACCCGGACGAGACCTTCCTGATCGCTGAAATGCTGTGCAACAGCTACGGCAAACTGCTGGCCGACGGCGAGCCCATCATGCGGCACATGGCCAAGCACAACGGCATATCCCCGCTCACGGGCAAGCCGGAACTGTACCCCCTGCCGCCCAAGCCTGTGCCCAAGCCTGAGCCCAAGCGCAGGAAGGAGTAGGCTGTGACATTCGGGTTGAACAGCGACATACCAACCGGTCTCGCGGCGGCCGAGGCGCGCGCGCGCCAGAACGGCTACAAGGGCATATTCCCGCCACCGAGAACCCCGAAGCCGAAAAATGCTCGCGAGATGCAGGCGCTGTTGCGAAAGATCAACAAGGGCGATGCGACCGCCAACAACCTGAGCGTGGCCGAGAATCACATCGCCTCTTGGGCCATGTCGCTGTCGGTCAACTCGTTTCGTGGGTACGCACAGACGTTGATTGATATTGCTTTGGGGCGGAATCGCAACGACAGCCAGCGCGTGCGCTTGCGGGCGATCGAGTCGCATTTGCGCATTGCTCTGGACTTGTTGGCGATGGTGCCACAGATCGCAGAACGCGGCGATCGCACTACGCCGTCCGAAAACCATTTGCGGCTGTGCCTGGACACGTTCCTGGAGCAGTTCACGCCGGACGTATTCACGCAACTCCAGGCGGTTCTGAACCGTATCACGGAAAGCCCGCAGGCTGACACCGCCATTCGCGCGATCCAGATTGCCACAGCACAGGCGCGTTACGCACTGAAGGTGCTACTGCATACGCACGGCCGCGCGGCCACCGGTCGCACTGCGCCCAAGCGGATGAGCCCAAAGCTGCGTAAGGGCCTGCAAGAGATAGAGGAGCGCGTTCTGGCCGTCATTCGACCAAAAGGACAGGACAGTGACCGAGAAGGCACAGAGGCTGACGAAGGAAACACTAGTGCCACTGAGCCTGTTTATGGCGGGCCTGTCGCTAATAGCGACCGTGGCGTGGCATGCGGGCAGTGCGTGGACGGCCAACCGGAGCCAGGTGGCGGACCACGAGAAGCGGATTGCGGTAGTGGAACAACGGGTGATGCCAGCGTTGGACAGGATCGAAGCGCTGCTTAGGGATAAATGATGTCTCCGACCACGGGCAAACGTTCGCAGTCTGTTCCGCCGATGGTGGAGATTCTGCGCGCGTTCTATGCCTGGGTCGAGGACGGTAACTGCATCATCGCCAGCGACCGCAACGCTGACGGAATTCCCAAGCTGATCCCGATGAAGTTCAACCGGCTTCAGCTTCACCTGTTTGAAACGATGTTGTCGCAGGCGTACCAAAACCAGCCGATCCGCATCATTGGACTCAAGGGTCGCAAGGGTGGGTTCTCGACGTTTGTGCAGGCGCTGGCCTACTTCATCGTGAAGACGCGCCCGCACATGCACGCTCGCGTACTGGCCCACACCGACCAGAGCACGCAGGACATCTTCGACATCGCCCGCTGCATCTACGTCAACGATCCCGGCTACACCAATCAGAAGCCGCCGGACCCGACCAACCGGGCGATCGAGTTCAAGCACCCGCACAACTCTTCGTTGAAGATGCGGACGTTCAGTGGCCGGTACGCACTGAGTTCCGCAACAGTGCAGGTGCTGCACGTTTCCGAGCTGGCTAAAGCCGAGGGCGACCCCGACACGGTTCGCAGCATCATGCTGTCGCTCTTGAACGCGGTCGGGCTGTCGCCCATGACCATCGTGATTATCGAGAGCACGGCCAACAGGGCGGACCAGAGCGGTGAGTTTAAGAAGCGCTTCCGTGACGCAGAGAAGGGCATCGGCAGTTTCGTACCGGTCTTTATTCCGTGGTTCTGGGAATCGACCTATCGCATTGTCGGCGCCAAGCCCAAGCCGTGGCCGGACCCGAAGGACCAGGAAGAGGAAGACCGGGTACGCGCCGAGCACGGACTGGATGACGAACAACTGGCGTGGCGGCAGAAGCAGATCATTAACCACGGCGGGCTGCTGAGCTTCCAGCAGGAGTACCCGTGTACGGTCCGCGAGGCGTTCCAGAGTGCATCCGGGTTGATCTTCCCGTCACTGAACGAGAAGACGCACAACCTGTCGATCGAGCCGGAAAGGCTGCTGAAGGATGGCTACCGGTTTTACCGCGGTTTCGACTGGGGTGGTGTCGATCCGTTCGTGTGTACGTGGGTCGCGTACAAACCGGGCAAGCCGAAGTTTAGCATCGACATGGCGCGTTGCCCGAATCTGTGGCGCGAGATGAGCGAGTGGATGTACGACCCGAAGACCGGGCGGCCGGTGACGCACGACGACCACGGCATCGACTGCGTGAGGTATGTGGCAACCCAATGGAACATGACTGGGCACGTCCACGTCTTCAAAGAGTTGTACGACTTCAATTTCGCGGCCGAGGGGCGCTGGATTGCGGACAACGCGCATGCAGTGTTGAAGGGTACGGGCAACTGGCCGATCTCGGCGTCGGTTGGCGACAAGAGCCGTGTTGACTGTCTGGCTGCATTCCGGGCGCAGGGCGTACCGGTTATAGGCTACGACCTCGACAAGCGGGTGCGGGGCGACAAGGGGGAAGTCGAGTACGGCATCGACCGACTGAACCAGTTGATCGTTGCCAGCTATCCGATCGTGTACGACCCCGACCCCCTGCCGCAGATGGAGCTGGAGGATCGCACGAACCGGCGGCGCGGCATGTTCGGATTCGGGTTCTGTTCGATGGAACACATGCGAGCGGTTTACGAACGACGGGAGCAGCAGCGCTTCCGTAGGAGAGCGGGATGATCTGGGTTGCAGTCGGCATTCTGGTGCTGCAACTGGCGGCCGTGGGCGTTGCGGCGTGGCTACTGAGGCGTGCCCACAAGCGCCTGCGTGGGGCAGTCGGCCAGATCAAGATGCTGGAGGGGGCATCCAAGATCAACCACACCGACTTGGTAAAACTGGCGAACGATTTTGCCTCGCTCACCAAGCGCGTTGAAGCGTTTGATGGACGGCTGACAGTGCTGGAAAAGTCAGGCTTCGCTGAGAGACGTGAGCGGCACACAATCATGCTCGACAACATGCGGAAACTCAATCCGGCGGGCGTCGTACCGAGGGCTGGCTGATGTACGCGAGCGAACAGCGCAAGGCAATCCCGTTTCACAAGCTGTCCTGGTCGGATGACGCACAGCTTTCCCAGTTCTGCGAAGACGCATGGGAACATCGCTCTGCCGAACAGCAGCGCGCCGAGCAGTGGGGCGAACTGGTGGCAGCGTGGTATGAGGGGAATCAGTACCTGGCGTTGACCAACGTGGGCACGACCAATGCCAGTCACGTGCGACTGGCTACCCTCGATGACTTTGGCCGCAACCGTTATGTCTTCAACCTGTTCGCACCGCATTTGGACCAATTCGTCGCGAAGGTGGCGATGGACCCGCTGGAGCCGGAAGCGGTGCCGCGGTCGGGGAGCCTGCCGGATTTGGATGCGGCCCGGCTCCAGACGGGCGTGTGCCAGTATTACCGCGACTTGCTCGATCTTCAGCACATCAAAGACGAGCTGATGAAGATCATTGCGATGGACGCGATAGGCTTCACCAAGATCATTTGGGACCCGCTTGCCGGCAACGAGTTTGAGTTGACGCCGGAGCAGGTGCGCGCTTATGGCGTCCAGGACGAAATTCTGCGGGAAGTGCAGGACGAAGGGGTACTGCGACTGAACACCGGTGAGCTGCGCGTCAGCAATGTGCAGTTGCGGAACCTCACTTGGGGGCCGGTTGGGGTGCCGTGGGAGGACGCCGAGTGGGTTCTAGAAGCGCGCGAACACACTATCAGCTACGTCAAGGCTCGCTGGAACATCAAGGACGAAGACCTGGAGCCGGCCTACAACAAGGCCCTGTTCCGGCGCTATCGGGGGCACTTCGGCGCGAACGGTTCGATCGAGGAACCGAACGACGACGAAATGGTGATCGTGTATGAGCTGTGGTGCCCGCGTTCGGCCCGCAATCCGAAGGGGCGGCATGCGGTTGTGATCGGCCAGAAATGCGTCAATCGGCGGCGCAATCGCGGGCTGGTGAACCCGTACGCGCATGGCAAGGTGCCGTACATCAAGTGCGCCTGTCTGGACGTGCCGGGGCGAGCTATCGGCAAGACCGTGGCGTGGGATGCGTTCGATCCGCAGGCCGCGATTAACATGCTCACGACACAGATCATGGAAATCACTGAGTTGTGCGCCAATCCGCGGCTGTGGATTCAGGAAGACGAGACGATCGACGAGTATGAATTGACCAGTCGTCCCGGTGGCATCCATCGGTATAGGAGTACGAAGCCGGAATGGGAGGAGGGAGTTGCGCCCAGCAGTTCCATCTACGGCATCTTCGACCGTTGGATTCGCGTGCTGCAAGACGTGTTCGGCATTCATGACCCGAGCATGGGCAAGGCTCCCGCACAAGGCCGAAGTGGCAGATACGTGCTGGCGTTGCAGGATGCGGATAACTCGCGACTGGCGCCAGTGCTGAAGAACGTCAAGCGCTGGGGCGAAGACTTGTTCCGCATGATCCTGTGCGTCGTGCGGCAGTACGTGGACGACTACCGGCTGATTGCCGTGCGTGGACAGGATAACCAGTGGGAGCGCCGCGCGTTCCGGGGCGAAACCCTGCTGCCGGACAACGGCGCCAACAGCAGTGGACCCGAAGCGTTCAACATCATCCTGCGGTCGGCTGGCCAGGTGCGCAGCCGCGCGGCACAGATCGAATTGGTGACGATGCTGGTGCAGTACGGCTTCTACAGGCCAGAAAACCCTGAGCATCGGCGACAGGTGATGTTGGCGCTGGAACTGGGTGATGCCAGCCAGACGCTGGACGTAGAGCAACAGCATCGCGACATGCAGCGCCGAGTACACGAGTCGCTGTTCAAGGGTGTGTGGGTCGCACCGGCCTACTACCACCGACACGTGACGCGGCTGGATGAACTGCGGAAGGTGATGAACACGCCGGAGTTTGAGCAGCAGCCGGACAACATCAAGGAACTGTTCCGCCGCTATGAAGTCGAGACGCTGAAACTCCAGGCCATCGAGGAACTGGAGCGCCAGAAGATCGCACAACAGGCGGTAATGGAGTGGCAGGCCCGGCAGCAGCAGGAAGCACGACAACGGGCGATGGCGATAATGGCACAGGTGCAGGCTTCCGCTCCGATAGGAGAACAGGCCCGCATTGGACAGATATTCAACAGTCCGCGCGGCGCGGCGCTGCGTGGTTTTCTTGAGCAGATGCCAGCCCCCAAGCGACCAACAGGGCCGCAACGGCGGGTGGCGTAACGGAGACACGCCATGAGATTGTTTGACCCGACACCGAATCCTGAAACCCCCGCTGGCGGGGCAGCGCCTTCACCGGCTCCCTCTACTCCGGAGACGCCGGCCCCGGACGCTCCCTCTACTCCGGAGACGCCGGACCTGGACGCGAGAATGAAGGCCGCGTTTGACGCAGCGGGCTACAACGATGAGCAGCGCGCCACGGCTTATGAGTACCTGAAGCGATGGAACTCGCTCGACCCGGCGCAACAGGCCGAGTACCTGGCCTTGTCGGTCGAGAATGATCGACGACTCAGGGCGCTCCAGTCGCAGCCGGCCGAACCCAAGCCCGCACCGAAGCAGCCCGATCCGGACGACGACGCACCCAAGCCCGACCCTGAAATCGCGGCCCTCAAGAAACAGATAGCCAGCATACAGGCCGCACTGAACAACCGCGAGAGAGCCGAGAACGAAGCGGCCATACGCAAGGCGTGGGAAAAGAGCGTGCGGCAGTTGATCGACGCCGATCCAGTGCTGTCTGACCGGTCGGAGAAGGCTAAGAAGGCGATGGTGGCGGGTGCGCTGGGTTATGTTTATCAGCACGCCAAGTCCGACCACGGCGGCAGTCAGCAGGCGGCACTTAAGGCGTTCCTGGAGGCGCAGGCTGAACTGGTAGCGTCCGGCAAGGGCGTGGGCGTGAAGGAATTCATCGAAAGCAAGGCCAAGGCCCGCGAGGCGACCGGAGAAGTCGGCGCTGGCCGACCGCCCGCAATGGCTGCATTCACGCCAAGCGCGGATGCACTGAAGAACGATGAAGTGCTGCTGCAAGCGGCGGCAGACCTGAATGTAAAACTGTAAGGAGAAATTCGCGACTGATGCAAAAAGCCGGGCAGCCGGGACCTAGCTAGTCCACAGGCGGCTGCTGTAACCAGCCAGCTCGTTACAGGAGCGGCGGTTCGCGTGGAACGTCCGCGCGGCGCCGCTCCTTGCTTTTTGCGTCGGTCGCTGGTCCACAAGAGGAGATTTAGTGTGGCAACTACATCGGCAACGCTCGCCTCCTACGCAAATGTGCTTCAGTACCGTTACCTGCCCAACATGCGTTCGGCGGTGTATACGGGTGCTCCGTTGCTGGATTTCATCCAGAAGCAGGGCACGTTTGAAGACCCGCTGCGCAAGATCAAGCCCGGCTTGCGCACGAAGGACATCAAGACCCCCAGCGGCGGCTGGGGCAAGGCGATTACCTGGGACATTCACACCGGGCAGAACTGGGGCATCGGGGCACGGAATCCGGTACAAAGCGCGGCCACCGGCTACCTGCCGAAGGCTGGGTCGCAGGATTACGTCGAGGCGTCGTTGCTGTCGAAGTCGTACTTCGGCATGGGCGAAATCGACGGCAACCTGATCGACAGCCAGGGTCCGAGCGCGGCTGGCATCCGGGCGCTGAACCAGGAAATGAAGGCCATTCCGCCGCAAATGCGCCGCCAGATCAACATGGACTTGTATCTGGCGGGCGACGGCATCATCGCGACGATTCAGACCTCTGGTGCGACCGTGACGAATGCGGTCTGTGACAGCGTGCGGAACCTGGAAGTCGGCCAGCCGATCGTGATTGCGGCCAGCGATGGAACGAGCGCCGTGGCGCGCACCATCACGGCCATCAATCGCACCACGAAGACCATCACCATTGCTGCAACTGCCACCACGGGCGGCAAGACCTCGATCTTCCGTGCGGGCATTCACAACACGAACGTCGCGTCGGAGGCCAACAACACGCTGGCCGGACTGGGGATGATTGTCTCCGATACCGTGGACTATGCGGGCCTGGACCGCAGCGAAGCGGCCTACGAGAAGACCAGGAGCTACGTTCCGCCCGCGATTCCGCAGGCGAACTTCAGCATCGACCACCTGGAGGATGCGCTGTTCGAGCTGGCCAAGCGTGGCGCCGAGCCGAACCTGATCGTCTGCGACAACAACTTTTACAAGCTGTACGGCGGCTTGTACTGGGGCCAGGGCCGTTGGGAAATGCAGCAGAAGAAGATCGACTACGGCTATCCCGCGCTCGAATACCAGGGCGTGCCGATGGTGCGTGACTATGCCTGTCCGGAGTGGACGGCATTTATTCTGGACACGTCACTGCTGACGCTCGGTATCGAGCGCGATCTGGACATCATGAATGCGGACGGCAACGAGTTGGTCCGCATGTGGGGCAGCGAGGACGCCAAGCGCGACGCTTACGCCTGGGGCTTCTGCACGCGCCTCAACCTGATGTGCAGCCTGCCGGGCGCGCTGGGCAAGCTGACCATCACCCCTACGGGCTCGTAAGCCACCGCGGCGTGTCGGCTGGAGGCTGGTCTGTGGCTCCATGCCACGGACCAGCCCGGCCCACAAGGAGACGCTATGACGCTGGCCGAACTTAAAGCGCTGGTGCAAGACCTCATCTTCGACAAGGCGCCGACGCCGACACCGTTCGCGGCTGCGTCGTTGACCCGCTTTGTCAATTTAGGGATGCACCACACCTACAACCTGATCCAGCCGATACAGCGCAATCTGTTTGTGACGACCGGCACGATCAGCGCATCGGTGCCAGCCTACGCACGCTTGTCGGCGGCGTTGCCGATCACCAATGCGCTCGGCTACACGCGCCCCAAGCGCATCCTGGACGCCTATCGCACGAACACGACGCCGGGCGCATGTGCGGTCGTTGATCTGACGCAGCGCACTCTTAAGTACACCGGAGCGGTGCGCACGTTGCCGCCAGTCGGTTTGTTGGGTGAGCAGGTCTTTGCGGTTGAGCCACCACTGACGGCATCCGCGGCGACCATCACACTTACCTACGAACACGCCCTGCCGGACATGGACAACGACACCAACACCCCTGGCCAGACCGGGGTAGGCAACACTGGCACAGCCAACTTGATACCAGTCGAGTACCAGCCCTTGATTGCTTTCTGGGCTGGCGTTCTGGCGCTGCGGTCGATGCGGCTGGCGGACCAGGCGGCTGGGCTCTACTCACAATACATCGAAGCACGTGATGTGGCCATCGGGGCAACCGCCAAACACGAGAAGGATGCAGGCAGGTGACGTATGGGATACTACGGCAGCCCTGATGTGGCGACCCTGATTGCTCGCGTGCAAGAGACCCTGACGCGCGAGAGCGTGGATGTGTCCGGCTATGACGCGGCTATGGTGACGAACGCCATGAACCGGGCGGCGCGGCGCATTTGCGACCAGATCGTGCGGCTGAACCGGCGCGAGCTGGTCTACACCAAGACGTACACCGTTGCGGCGGCGGATGCGGCCATTGACTTGCCGGACGGCTCCGAGGCCAGCTATCCGCGGGTGCGACGGATCATCGACATCGTTCGCACCGATCGGGGAACACCTGAGCCGTTGCAGATCATCGGCGGCAACGAAGCAGAGGAGCACGCGGGCCGTTACGACCTGATCTACGAAAACCTGACGTTGCGCTGGGCGAATTACGGCGGCGCACCCGAAGCCATGACGGTAGTGATGCGATATATCGCCGCTCTGCCGGAAGCCACCACCGACACTTTGACAGCCACGCCATTCAGCATGCTCAGCCCTGAATGGATCGACTGCATCGTGGAGTTGGCGGCGGCCGAACTGCTGCCGATTGCGGCGGCGGCGCTCAAGGGTGCGCTGGAAGCGCGGGTGGCGGGCCGGATCGGGGAACTGACGCCGATCGAAGTCAACAAGATTCGGACGGGACCGAAGCACATCAGGAGGGATCGCTGATGGCAGGGCCAACGTATAGCGACATTTCCACACTGGTAACAAGCATCACGGCCCACATTGCGGCCGTTGGCGATCTGGCGTCGGCGTTTGATGTGATGGCTACGCAAAAGGCGGCCGTCGAAGCTGCGGTGCGGGCGAACAACAACACACCGATAAGCGCCAACGTCAGCGGAACGGAATACATCGGCTACGTGGACGCAGACAACGTGTTCCAGTTTGTCGAGGCGCAGCGATTGGAGGCGGCCCCGTAATGCAACGCAACCCGCAGAACACGATCAGCTTTCGCGGCCGATTCGGCGGACTGATCGAATGCGCCGCGCTGCAAGTGCCGCCGCTGCGGACGTTGGCGTGCAACAATGTCGAGACGCGACAGGGAGACATCCGCCGCCGGCCGGGGCTGACGCGGGCGGGCACGAGCGTTGGCGTAGCCGCTACAGCAGGCGACTCGGCGATTATCACGCGCCGCATGTGGCCCGTGCGCGGCACGTTGGAAGCGGGCAAGAGTGCCCTTTACGAAATCGCCGAAGTCATTGTCAAGAACGGCAGCAACTACGAGTTGCATCTGGAGCTGTGGCGCAAGTACGCCACCACGACCGACTTTGAGTACGTCACTGAACTGGATGTTCCGAATTGGACGCCGGTACTAACCGAGATCAACTACGACTTCGCCTACAGCATCTCGGCGGTGATGCTGAACAACTTCCTGATTATCCGGCCCTACCCCTACGCAGCCGGCGACCACATTTTTTACTACCGCCACGATGGCACACGCTGGGTACGGTCGAACTTCTGGATCGCCAAGCCGCCCGGACTGACGGCTTCACAACTGGTGGGCGGAACCTTGCCGGAGGGCACCTACGACTATCTCATCACGTTCGTGGACACGAACACCGGCGTTGAGAGCGCGGCCAGTCGCACGGACGCCTCGGTAGCGGACGCATCGCATCACGGCATCCGGGTCACGCGGGGTGGCGCAACGATCGGGGCCACGCACTGGCGCATTTACCGCAGGCAGGATGGGGTCGATTCGCAGTATTGGAAGATAGCAGAGCGGCCCATCGGCGACATCTACTGGGACGACACCGGGGCGGTCACACCGAACAAGATTGCCACGAACGCGTACGATCCACTGAGCGGCTACCGTGTGCCCCCAGGCCGCGACATGGCTTACTGGAAGGGGCGGCTGTGGATTTGCAGCGGGAACGACCTGTACTACAGCGGCTACCTGAACTGGGGGAACTTCAAGGACACGCAGTCGCGGAGCATCAATCCCGCGCACGGTCCGATTTACCGCATGTTGCCGACGCGCGACACGATGTACGTCTTCGGCCAGACGGGTGTGTTTGTCGTCACGGGCGACGACGACAGCAGCTTCATGGTAACGGACGTGTCGCTGGGGACGCGAATTGTTGCCCCCTATGCGGCGTCGGTCTTCGAGAACGTAGTGTACTTCCTGGACGAACAGGGTCTGAACAGCCTGGACGGAACGGCACTGGAGTATCTCGGGGCGGATGTGGAGCAGGCGTTTCGGGCGCACGCGAAGGTGGACGTGCGTTCCATCGGCTACGACCGGGAGCGCAACCTGGTCGTTGTGCATGGGTTCACAGCCGACGATTTCAGCACCAGTGAACAACTGGTTTATCACCCGCCCACTAAGCAATGGTGGAAGTGGAGCCTGCCGAACTGTGCGGGCGTAGGTGTGCGTGAAGTGGCTCCGGGCGATACGCGACTGCTGGCACGGCTGAATGGTTCGGCCCCGGCTGGTCATTCTAACCGCATGCACATACTGCGAAAGGATAGCGAGGCCAATTCCCCGGACTATGACGCCGCGGCGGCCGTGGCTGTTGAGTGGTACTACGAGCTTGGGCCGTTTGATCTGGGCACGAGTTACGCCAAGCAACTGCTATTTATGGCGCTCAGTTGGGGTGCGGACCTGAACGCAACAGGCGACACGTTGACCGTCACGCTCTATGCGGACCAGGCGGCCACTGGTACGGCGTTCACGGCAGTAGACAACAAGAGCCCCTACATCGCGAAGTGGGCTATCGGCCGGGTGCTGCACTCATTCAAGATCAGGATCGCAGGTTCGTCGCGGCGGCGGACTCGCATCACGGCGTTGGATATCGAGGCTGATTTGGTGGGAAACTTCTGATGGCGTTCCGTTTTCCCATTCAGGACATTCTGAACCGCGGACAGGAAGCGTCCCAGCGGCGGTTTCTGGCTGGGTTACAGGAGCGGGCGGCGGCCACACAGGAGGCGCAGATTGCCGAGTTGGTTGACCGCATCGACCGACTGCAAGAGTCCCAGGAGAAGATTGCTGAAGACCAGCAAAAGGGCATAGACGCACTGGTCGAGGCCAACAAGCTCGCGCAGGAGTGGCGCGAGGAGATGGCGCAGCAGATGATGGACGCAGCCGCGCGGCTGGACAAGTTCATGGGCGCGGCCGAAGCAACGGCTGGCGGCGTGATCGGACAGGTCAAGGAAGACGGCACGATTGTCAACGGCTACCCGTGGGCAACGGGCGATGTGATCTGGAGCACGAACACTACGGCGACACGGCCGGGCTGGATCATGGCCGATGCGCGATGGCTGTTCGCGGACGAGTACCCGGAGTTGTTTGCGGTGCTGGGTACGAGGTTCGGTGTGCAGACGGCGGCTGACGGTCGGATGCAGTTTCGGCTTCCGGCGCGTACGGAGTGTCCGGGGTATTTCGAGGGTTTGCGCGTGCGTTGGCAGGCGTTTATCCGGCTATAGGAGCACGGCGATGAGCTTCCCCCTTCCGCAGGCATTGACCCTTATTCCAGCAGCGCTGTCGTTCTTCCAGAAGTGGCTGGGACAGCAAACCGTTCTGGAAAGCTTGAAGCCGGGAGCGCGGATCGGGACTTACGACCCGGGCGCAGGCGAGGCTCCGATCATCGACACAAACAACATACCCGATCATCTCGCGGACGCGAATCCCTGGGTGGTGAGCACTATCAACGAGCTTGGGCAGACCGACGCACGGGCGGGCGCCTACAACGCGCAACTGCAAGAAAACGCCCGGGCGCGGGAGGCAGCCCGACCCTACCTCCAGAGCATTCATGATCGTGGCACGACCGGCCGGATGCAGGAACTTCCGGGGGAAGTCCACGCGCTGAACGAAGAACTTCAGGAGGTATACCGCGAGGTCCGTGAGAATCCGGACATCTGGACCACACAGGAAATGTCCGCACTGGCATCCAGGTATGCGGACCAGATGGCTCCGGCATTGCGAGGCGAGCTGGCGGACATCGACGCGACTGCCGCGCGGTTGGGCCTATCGCCGGCGGCGGTTGAGTCGATGCGGACGATTGCCCGTACTGGAGCATCACAGAACCAAGCCGCATACGAGCAGGCCATGTTCATTGCGAACGCCCTGGAAAGCGATAAGCGCAAGCAGTGGGCAACCGACATGGCGGGCCAGATCGGCGGCTACTTGTCCGGGCTGGAGGGCACGTTGCAGAGTTCGGCGGACGCAGCGGCGAACGCGGCCGACCTGCTGATGGCGACCTTCGAGGGTACACCCGAGAACTATCTGCTGCTGGGCGATTTGGCGTACGAGAGCGACACGGCGGACACATTGATGGAGGCCGGTGCTTACGACGCCGCGGCGGAGTACTTGATGTCGCTTGCGAACATGGGGTCTGGACTTTGGGGCGGCAAGATACAGCAGCGGGCAGCGGAGGCGGCGAGGAAGTCAAGTTCTTTTAGCTCACTGGGGGGGCCGATTGGCGCCGGGCTCAGCTTGGCACTTACGCCGCTGTTCCCGGGCGCGCCGCTGTGGGCGACGATTGGCGACACAATGCTCGGCTACGGGATCGGGCAGTATGTGGGCAATCAAATAGAATAACGAATACTGTGCCGGCGAGATTTACGTCAATAGTATGTGGAGGTTCGTCAAGTGAGCGTTTTTCAGAACCCCATAATGAACTACCAGCCAAGCCCGATGGCGCAGCAGTTGCTGGCGCTGGCTGCTCAGGCACGCATGCAATCGGCTGCTCGGACCAGCGAGGCGCTGCACAATATCGGACAGTCCATCGGCGGCGGCATGGCCGAGGCTGGCCGGATCAAGTTGGCGGCAGCCATGCAGCGGCGCAAAGAACTGAACGAAGCCTTCCAGTTTGGCGCGGACATGGCGATGAAGGCAATCATGCAGAACGCGGCGATGAAGCACGAGCGGGAGTTGGCGGGCGAGGAACGCACTTCGCGCGAAACCATCGCACGCGAGGAGATGGACACGCGGCGCGACATTGCCAAACAGGAAATAGACGCGCGCCGACAAGAGAGTGCGGCCGACCGAGCCATACGGCAGTCAGAAAGTGCGCTTGACCGGGCTTTGCGGCAGTCAGAAGGTGCACTGGATCGACAATTAGACATGGAACAATTCAATGCACGAACCGCCGAGGAACGAATGCGCATGGCCGCCGAGCAGGCGTTTCGGCGAGAGCTAATGCAATTAGAGCAGGACTATGGCCGCGAACGTGACAAGCAGATGCACGACTACCGGATGGAGGAGCGCGGCAAGGACATGGAAATGTCGGACGCGCTGGTGCTGAAAATTGCTGGTGCGGATTATGAAGCTAGCGAGAGCGCGGTTAATCCGGCGACCGGGCAGGCCGATCCACAGGCGAAAGCAACAGCCTCTGCGACGTGGCTCGCACGTCGATTTCCCGTGCTCTACAACATGGCGCAGTCCGAGGAAACACGGAAGACGCTCATAGCACAGGCGCAGGTTATGCTGAGCGACCTGCCTGGTACGAGTTGGGAATCGCTACCTGATGTCACGAAGCGACTACTGGGATTGCCAACCAGTGAGGATGCGTGGCCAGTTGAACCAACGCCCACCGCGCCGCCTCGCTCCACTCCGTCGTATAATTGGATGTTTCGTGGCATGGGAAACATGAAGTAAAATGCCCGATGCAATCGACATCTGGGAGTCCGGACGTAAAGCGTACCGCGAGCGATTCATCGCCCCACCGACCAAAGCCGAATCCTCGCCAGGTCTGATCCGCCGCGCCCTGAGCCTGCCGATCGACGCGGCCTCGAAGTTGCTCGACGTGCTAGACTACAGCGGCTCAGCTACGCGCGCTGCGCTGGCGAACATCTTCGCCGACCTGCCCGATGAACAGCGAACCGGCCGGCAGACGAGGTTCGGCAAAGCGCCGAGCGGGCGTGAACTGTTGGGGCTGGGCACGGGCACGAAGGGTACGTTTGAGGCAGCGGACCTGCCGGGGTTCGCGGCTGAGGTATTACTGGACCCGATCAATCTGCTGTCGTTTGGCACAGTCAGCACAGCGGGCAAAGCAGCGGCGCGGGCGGACAAGCTGAGGCGCATGGCGAAAGTCGCCGAGGCGATGGGTAAAACCGAGAAGGCGGCCGAAGCGGCGGCCAAGCTGGCGCAGATCGGCGACGTGGCGGCTCCGATCCGGCGGTCACTGGTGGCGTTCGACATTCCGGGCGGGCCAAAGCTGCCGATCCACCTGACGGGCGGGCGCATCAGCGGCGCGGTATTCGACGGGCTCGGACGGCTGACGGCTCCGGCCAAGCGGCTGACCGAGCCCTTTACGCGGCATCTGCGAGCCAGTGGTCGGATCGGATCAAGCAGCTTCCGGACGGGGATGGAGTCGCATATTGCCGAGGCGATTGGCGATGCTCCGGTCGAGCTGTTCAACGAGGGTGTCGAGGGGGCGCGCGAGATTCGGGCGAGTGGGGTGTTTGACGCGCGGCAGTTCGGCTCGCAAATCGCACACGCACTGGCTGGCTACACCAAGCGAGCGGGCGACGAACCAGTGGTCGCGCTAACTCGGATGCGCGAGGCAACCGAGGCGGCGCGGGCGGCCATCGCCGAGCGCTACGACCGGAAGATCGCCGAAGCGCTGAAGGCGGGCGACGAAGCCAAGGCCGGGGCGATTGCTAAGGCCAAGGACCGGGCGCTGAACCGCGTGCTGATTCCGACGCGCGAGAACCCGCTGGACGCGACAAAGGCGCTGACGCTACTCGGTGTGGAGAAAGTTGGACAGATCGAGGAGATCGAGAAGAAGATCGCGGAACTGACGGCCAAGCACGCCGCGGCCTCGACCAAGGGGCTCCAGGAGGCACAGGACGCGCTCAATGCGGCCCTGACCCCGGAATCCATCCGTACCGCACGCGACAGACTGGCCAAGGTGGAGTTGACCAACCGCTTGCGCATGGGCCGACTGGCAAGCCAGATCGAAACGCTGACGCAGCAGGCCGACGTGTACCGCGCGATTCGCGAGCACCTGCCTGCCCCGATCCGGCATGAAGTAGACCGGATCAAGGCGGCGATGGGCACGAACTTCGCGGCCGAGCAAGCGGCGGGCGTGAAGTATAAGTCCCTGAGCGACGCACTGCTGGGGTACATGCCTCGCAAGATGGTGCGGGGCGCGCGCGAGGAAATCGAGAAGCTACCGGCTGACGATCCGTTCCGGGCCTTCATCAATGAGTTTGAGACTTCTGGCCCGTTTACGAAAGAGCGGGCGAAGCAGTGGATGGGCGTCAGTATTCCGCAGATCAACGACATCTGGCGGGCGGCCGGACACAAGGGCAATCTGTTTGACGAGAACGTGGCCGAGATCGTCACCCGCCGCCTGGTCGAGGGCGCCGAGGCCCGCGCTGGCGCGAGCATGGTGTCGGGGGCAATCCGGCTGTTCGCGCTGCCGAAAGAGAAAGCTGGTCCGGGCGCGATATCCGTGGCCGAAGCCATTAAGGACATGAACATCGGCCGGATGCTCGAAAAGAACATGCCGTTCCAGAAGGCCAAGGAAAGCAGCGGCAAGTACCTGGAACGCATCGCCAAGGCGCTGGAGGGTACAGGGCTCGAGGACAAGTTTGTTCCGGCTGAGATCGTGAGCCAGATGAAGCTCGTGAACAAGACGATCTTTGACCCGGCCGAGTTGCGCGGCGTGGTGCGGTTCATTGAAAAGGTAAATGCGATCTACCGACTGGGCGTGACACAGTTCTTCCCGGCGTTCCATGTCCGCAACTTTTTCAGCAACTTATTCATGATGGGCATGGCCGGGATGCGCGACCCGCGCTATCTGGTGCGGGCTGGCAAGCTGATGCTGAGCAGGGATGAGGCCGGCCGGGCACTGATCCGCGAGGCGGCCGAATTCGCCTCGCTCGGGGCCGGGTTCAGTGCCGAGAACCGGGCGCTGTTGGGCGGCGGGCTGGCCGATCGCGTCATGGGGCCGGTGACAAAGATCGGGCAGACGGTCGAGGACCACGCCAAGCTTGCGATGTACCTGTGGGCCAAAGACAAGGGCTACACAAAGCAGGAGGCGGGGCGGCTGGTTCAGAAGTGGTTGTTCGACTACGGCGACCTGAGCCACGTCGAGAAGCGACCGTTCGGGCTGAGGAGTCAAGCGTATTTCTACTGCGTGCCAACCGACTGCGAGATTCTGACGCGAGAGGGCTGGAAGCGGCACGATCAGTTGCGACTCGGCGAGCACGTTGTCGGGTACGACGTGGAGCGCCATGAGTGCCGATGGACGGCTATCGAAGACGTGGCCGTGTTCGACTACGACGGCGAACTGATGACGCTCGGGCACAACGGCGAAGGCACGCGCGGCTGCTTCCCGTTTACGCCGAACCATCGCTGGCCAATTCTAACTCACCGCCCGGATGGTTCGCTGAAGCGAGAGATCGTTCGCGGTTATGAGTTGCGCACGTCACACAAGATTCCCAGGTCTGCGCCGTTCGTTGACTGGCCGAAAGACAGCCCGTTCAGTGAGCGAGAAGCGGCGATCATCGGCTGGCTTATCACTGACGGCACGTTTAGCAACGGCTGGGCGATTTACCAGCACCCGAAGAAGTTTGCTGCTGAGATCGAAGCCCTGCTTGGCGAGGACGCCTGCAAGCGGCAGACGCACCCTGATACGGGCGTGTACCAGTGGCCACTCCGCGCCACGTTGCGGAACACCCTCAAGGCCAAAGGTTTCGCCGGCCGCGAGGACGCCGTGCGCGTGATCGGTCAACTGACGGAGGCGGGCGCGCGGGCTATGTGGGACGCCATGTATAAGGCGAACGGCGTGACCACGGGCGACGGCACGGCGGTCCCATCGTTTGCCTGCACAAACCCGGTTGTACTTGACGCCGCGCAGATGCTCGTCCAGTTGCTTGGGCTCCACATGAACCGCTCGACCAAGGGCGGCTACATTTCCCGCACTGACCGCACGCTAAAAGTGGCCGGGGCACTCGGAACGATGCGGTACAAGGGTCAGGTCTGGTGCCCGAAGACTGGGACTGGCACCTGGGTCATGCGCCGCAACGGCAAGATCATCATCACCGGGAACACCTACACTCGGAAAGCCATCCCACTGCTCATGACTGAACTGGTCGGGAACCCGCGGCTGTTCCGGCTCTACGGACTGGCAACGGGTGCGGTTGGAAGCCGGCGGGACGTGCGGAATCTGTTGCCGCCGTGGCTGACGGACGGGACGGTCGGGATAGGCACAGACGAACAGGGGCGGCCGACGTTCGTGAACCCCGGCTTGCCACCTGAAAACCTGCTGGAACTGGGAACCGAGGGCAAAGGACCGTGGCGGACGGCGCAGAAGCTGGCCGCACAGCTCGCACCGTTCCCGTTCCGCGTGCCGTTCGAGGTCCTGACCAACTTCAACCTGCGCTCCGGCCGGGCTGGGCTACGCAAGAACACTCAGCTCTCAGCGGCGCTGGACCAGTTGCCGGCTGGTGTGGCGGCTGAACTGCGGCCACTGGAACGGCTGGAGCCGCTGTTGCCCACGAGCCGAGCAAGCGCGGCGCTGGCGAAATTGGCATCGGCCGCGGGTGGCAAGGCGTCCGGCGCCGATGTGGCGTTAAGCCTGCTGCTGGGGCTGACGCCGCTACATATCGACGCGCACAAGGCTCGCATTCGTAAAGACCTGGATGCGATCGAGGCCGCGCTGGAGAAGCTGGACGCAGCCGGCCTGGGCGATAGCCAACGTGCCAGGGAACTGCGCACCCTCAAGGGTCGCAAACGGCGCGAACTTCAAGGCAAGTCGTAAATCTGCTGCACGACCGCGGATCGTGGGCCGAAAAAAAAATTTTGTCAGGTTTTGCTTGCATCTTCTGATTTTTGTGTTACATTTGTGTGTACTGAGGTGCTACAAATGGCGAAGACGGCGAAAACGCGGTTTCTCCGAGTCTCGGTTGAGGCGCATGCGATCCTGAAAGAGCTGGCCAGGCGGCACCACCGCAGCATGCGAGCGCAGCTTGATCTGATTATGCGGCGCGTGGGTCAGAAAAAGGCCGGCAGGGTTTGAGCGAGGTCGTGATGGTAGCGGGCTAGGTTTAGGGACGGCTGGCATCCACCGTTCGACGGGTTCGATCTCGTCCCCGCTATTTGACAACGAACCTTCAGGAGTGGCCGTCACTACAGTGACGCGGTGGCGATTGCCGCCGGGGTAAGCCAAAGGCGAATGCCTGTGTACTGATGGGGAGTATCAGCGCTCCCAACGCTGGTGCTCTGCGCATGAGGTACACGATGGTTGACCAGCAAGAACGAGGAGGATGGGCATGGCGACGGCACCCATTGCCATACCGATGTACAAGCCGGGAAAGTTGGGGCGACTCTTGCGAAGGCCAGTCATCATTCCGGCGGGGTCGCGCGTTTATCTCAAGGCGATCGAACGGCCAGATGGCAGCAAGCGCCACAGCCGCATGCACCTGGTCGTCACGCCGCCAGAACCGGCGGCGACATAGCGCTTCTCTCCTCACTACGCCCGGCTGGCGATTGCATCCCGGCCGGGCACTCCTTTTGGCTTCTTTCCTCCCTCCAGTGCGACCGGCCGGGTCGTGGTTGACTCCCGCCCGGCCGGTCTGCACATTTGTGAGGTGCGCATGATTGACGTTGTGAACGAATTTGGCCTTGCGCGGCTGATGGCGGTGGGGCTGGATCAAATATATGGAGCACTGAACGATGGAATACGAACTGGCGAAGATTCACCCGAGCGAATGGGCGATGCTACAGCAGCAGGGCGAGATATTGGCGAAGTCGGCGCTGATTGCCAACATCAAGAACCCTGCCGCGGCTGTGGTCAAGGTGTGGTTTGGGCGGGAACTAGGACTCAGCGCCCAGATGGCAATTCAAGAAATCCATCTGATTGAAGGTAGGCCGTCGATTGGCGTAAACGCTATGCAGGCGCTGCTCGCGAGGGGGGGCGTAACATGGACGGTCAATGAAGGCGACGGCTTCTGTGAAGTGACCTTCAGGCGGCCAGGCTGGGAACCGATGGTTAGCAAGTACACGATCGCGGAGGCCCAGGCCGCCAAGCTGCTGAGCAAGGCCAACTGGGTTCAGAACAAAACCGCGATGCTTTACGCTCGTGCTTTCAGTCGGGGCGCGCGGCGCATTGGGGCGGACTTACTCAACGGAGGCATGTATACCCCGGACGAAATCCGCGATGGTGAAGCGCGTGAATTTGACGACACCGCTGACGTTGAGGCTGAACCGGACAAGCGCGACCAAATCCGCAACATGCTATTCGACATTGTTGGACACACACCGTTCCAGCCAATGACGGCTGCGATCAACGCAGCCCTGCGGCGCGAGTGCAAGGCACTGACTGGGTACGATCGCCCGGCCGACATTCCGGACGACAAGTTGGACGAAGCTCTGGCAAACGTGAACGCCAGACGAGCGCTTTCTGAACCGGCGGAGATTGTCCAATGAAATGTCCCGAACCCGGCATCTACTACGACGTGCCGTTCGCGGATTACCTCGCGTGGGACGCGATCAGCAAGAGCGAGTTGTGGGCGGGTCGCAAGTCGGCGGCACACTTGCGAGAAGCAATCTCGCATCCAAAGGCACCAACCGAATCCATGCGGCGCGGCAGCTTCATTCACGCGTACTGCCTTGAGCCGCAAATACTAATGAGCCGCTATTCAGTCGCCCCGGACGGCGACAAGCGGACCAAGGCCGTCAAGGAAGCGTGGGCAGCGTTCGAGGCAACACTTGAGGGCCGCGAACCAGTGAGCGCCGAAGATGTGGCGATTGCCAAACGGATGCACGAGGCGCTGCGCAACCACCCCACGGCAGCAGCCCTGCTTTTTGGTCCTGGTCGAAGCGAAGTGTCGTTCGTCTGGGTTGATCCGCACAGTGGCGTCACTTGCAAAGGACGAGCGGATCGGATGCTCGAAGACAGCCTACAAGTCCCAGACCTCAAGACGACCATCGACGCCAGCCCAGACGGCTTCCGGTATCAGATCGCAAAGTACGGCTACGAGCGACAGGCGGCGTTTTGGTGCGACGGGTTGCAGGTGTTGACTGGGCGCGCATGGACGATGCCGTTTGTGGCAATCGAAGTGCCGACGCTGGAAGACCTGGCCGATCCCGACTTTGTAGTCAAGATCAGTGTTCAGGTGCTCGACGCCGAGAGTGTCGGCAGCGGTCAGCTTGCGTACATGCGTCAGTTGCAGGAATACCGCGACGCAAAGCGACTAAACATCTGGCCGGGATATCCGACCGACATTCTGACGACTCGACTGCCGAAGTGGGCCTTCGGGTACGACGTGGAACCTGTAAACGATTTTTAAGGAGCAAACGTGTTTGCTGAGGGATATTACTACGGCACGCTTCTGGGTGGCCAGACGGGCGAGAGTATCAGTAAGGGGACACCGCAGATCGCGCTGGTGTGGAAGGTTACGCACGCATGGAACGGCGAAAAGTACGAGCCGTTGCCGAACCCCGAGGAGAGGGAAGTCGTCTTGTACTTCACCGAAAGGACCGAAGACAGGACGATTGGGCAATTGAACGCACTGGGGTTCAACGGCAACTACCGCAAGCCGGAATTTTCGGTCAAGCATGGTCCGCTCCAGTGCAAGCACGAGGATTACAACGGCAAGCCGCGGGAATACTGGCGAATCCCCGGCGCGCGGGCCAAGAAGGCGTCCGAGGACACGCTGAAAATGTTGGAGGAGCGCTGGAAGTCTATCACGTCTGG
>ERZ795047.1775-NODE-1775-length-21972-cov-8.088607_pt1 | contig 21972 bp, 22 predicted proteins | sample MGYA00375131_ERZ795047 | MGnify/ENA primary metagenome ERZ795047 (study PRJEB30176, sample SAMN05720228) | activated sludge metagenome | isolation source: Anaerobic digester | place: Japan | collected 2015-05-20 ...
GGAGGCCGCCCCATTCATGGGCATTGGAGTTTTGCCCGGCTAGTCTGAGAAGAAGCCCGAATGTTGACAGGAGATCTATTGAGCCATATACTGTTTCTGACTGACCATTCAGTCAGTCAGTGGCAGCATTTGCACACGAGCGTCATCTAGCGCAATCCATTCCGAAGGAGCAATTCCACATGATATTGGTAACGGGAGCAACAGGCCATATAGGCAATGTCCTTGTGCGGGAACTCATAGCCAAAGGCGAAAGCGTAAGAGCCTTGGTGATGCCCTCCGATGACGAGCGGCCAATAGCAGATCTTCCTGTTGACATAGCATGGGGCAACGTGTTGGTTCCCATTACTCTGGAGCGAGCGCTCGAAGGCATCGATACTGTCTACCATTTAGCCGGCCTAGTCAGCATAGCCCCAGGGCAGGAAGAACTTCTTGAAAGCGTCAATGTAGGCGGCACCCGAAACGTCATCGAGGCTTGCATGAAAATGGGCGTTCGGCGACTAGTCTACTGCAGCTCTATCCATGCCATTGTGGAACCGCCACCGGGAATACCCATCGATGAGTCCTGCGGATTTGATCCTAGCAAATCCCGGGGCGATTATGATCGTTCCAAGGCCCGAGCATCCCTCGAGGTTCTCAATGCGGTAGAACAAGGCCTCGACGCCGTCATTGTCTGTCCCACGGGGGTAATAGGGCCCTATGACTACCTCGATTCCATCATGGGGCAGGTCATACGAGATCTTGCCTCCAACTCCATGAAGGTTCTTCCCGCCAAGGGAGGCTACGATTTTGTGGACGTCCGAGATGTGGCCGCCGGCCTCATCCTTGCCGCCGAAAAAGGAAGAACCGGAGAAGCATACATCCTCTCCGGAAATTACATCGATATCAATTCATTGGGAGCCCTAGTAGACGAGCTGTGCGGGCAAAAGCCGGTGAGGCGTCCCCGCGTGCCTATGTGGCTTGTTCAGGCATGTGCCAACTGCTCAGACTTTTTCTGTAACGTGACCGGGAAAAAATCACGTCTTACAAGATACTCCATTGAGACGCTTCTTAGCAACGCTAATATAAGCAGCGCCAAGGCTCGTCAGGAACTTGGCTATTCACCGCGGCCATTGCGGGAATCCATTGCAGATACGCTGAAATGGATGGCAGAGTCGGATCGTTTGGGGACAACAGCCTAGATCTCCGATCCTTCACACCATTCCATTCCCTCGTCTCGAGTTTCAACCTCTATCGTCACCCATTTGATCCCTTCAATGACCCAATCCGTCTCCATGCGCGCAGTCGTAGGCTTGTCGGATGATTCCTCATAAGCCCCAGTGGAGACCGTCGTCTTTTGGTCTTTCTCCTTTGCACCCATGTCCCGCAAGTCGTCTCTATGTGATTCAAGGCTCGGGGACACGACAGAGCCATGTTCTTCCTCTTCGAACAAGTAAGGTTCGAGTTCAAGAACAAGCTCATTCCCACGAGGCATCGAGGCAATTTTCGCCATCACATCGTCGACTTCCATGTAAAGGACTCCTTCCATGGACATCGAATCGTAGACATAGTCTCCCTCATCGAAAATGCTCACGTTGCCTCCGCGCACACACATGGAAAGCACTCCGCCGGGCGCATCCTCAGGGACCACGACGGACATCATCTTCGTCACACGTCCCCCTCTATGCTGGCGCAAAGTGACAGACACGTTCACCGCCTCGCCCGGCCGCACAGTAGGCTCCATAACTCGCACGCTCTCGATCATTGCCGTCCGACGCACGGGCTCGACTTCAACGTACATTTCTATGCCTTCAATCTCCACCTTCTCTGCAGCGTTGTTTGCAACCAGCCATAGTGTGTCATAGGGCTCACCTACACTCATCCCCGCCACATCAGAAGGGCTGAAAAACGTGTTCGCCCGCTCATATGGATCATGGCCAGCCATCTTTATCTTAAGAGAAACATTTGCGGTCCCAAGTCCCATTCGATCTGTAACGCCGTCCATGGCCGCCAAGGCCGCAGCCCCAAATATGTCGGCAATAAGCGACTCGTCCGGAGCAATAAACGTCGAGATTTGTCTGTTGCGACCGGTCTCTTTGTCAACCACCCTTATGGACACAGGCACATACGCATCTGCCTGGCCCAACCGCCCGCCAATACCGTTCAGACGATCCTGAGTAATAACCCCCACTGTAGCTCCGGGAGCAAGAACCTTAAATGGCGTAGATTCAGATTTGATTATGCCTTGAACCGACGCAGAGCACGCAGACAATGCGCTAGCTCCCCGGCCCAGCAGTGGATGGCCAAAGGCCAGGAAAGCGTCGCCGTCTACATACGTAACAGTCCCAAACGCAGTGATGTCGACATCTCCCTTGGCAAGCTGAACTCCAACGGTCGAGCCAGGCACAATATGGGGTATTCCTCTATCCGGAACCCCTGAAGGCACCGTGGAATTCGAGCCAACAGATATGCGGCCTTTCGCACTACCCACCGAAACCGAAGGACGAACCGTCAGTCCATATTGCTGCAGTGATTGCGAGATTCTCTCCAAAGACCTTCCCGAGAGCCCACTCACACTTACGGGGGTTACTGCAGCATTCAGTGCCCCGTCTAGCCACAATCGATCCGTCATACCCACAGTCCCCTTGACGAGGGAAGCGCCGGTTGAATCGGGATATGATAAGATTCTCAGCATGTCGGAGATGGGCGTGACCATACCCATGAAGTGATCGCTTCCGGCAAAAACGTAGGAAATAGCGCCCAACAATCTGCCGTCGATATACACGGGACTTCCGCTCATCCCCTCAGCTATCCCGCCAGCAGCCTCAATCGCCTGACCCGATGCGCGTATGAGTACGAGGTCGCTCAGCTTCCCAGCGCCTTTAAGCACCGCTATTACCTCTACATCAAAATCTTCCGGCTCCGTTCCGTGGAACACAGTCTTTCCTGTGCCCTTCATGCCAGGCTCGATATCGCCCACCTCCATGATCGGACATGCAAGAGCAACTGATGCCTCAATTGGAGTGTCCACCAATGTAGAGCTTGTCCACATAAAGGCTGTTAAGGCCAGAATAACGAAAATAGTCTTTTTTCCGAACACCGAACACAACGCCCCTCTCCTGATCCTTCCTGCAGCGTGCAATTCCAACCTTCCTATCTATCATACACTCTTTATGGCTGTTGTCATCCGGGGATCTATATCTGCAATGAACTTGCCTATCCCCCTTATATTACAGAATTCGGGATCACGAGCAACTCTAACTGGCAACCCCACGCCCTCGCTTATGGCATCAGAAAGCCCTCGCAGGCGCGACGTTCCTCCAGCCAATACTATTCTATGGCTAGAAATATCCGATCCGATCTCCACAGGAACCTTTTGCAGAACACATCGGATTCCCTCTATGATCTCATCGATTTTCCCGCTGATTGCCTCAAACACATCCTCAGTGGAAATCGCCTCCTGGCGAGGAAGGCCTGTCTCCAAGTCCCGACCATGTACCATGGCAGAACTCGGCTCAAAACCGTTTCGGGCCACACCGACTCTGCGTTTGACATCCTCTGCAGCCATGTCTCCCAACACTAGCCCCTTGTCGGCGCGGATATGCTTCTGAATCGCTGCATCCATTGCGCGCCCACCCGTCCTCACGCGTTCGGAGACTATCATTTCTCCGACGGCAATCACCCCTATGTCGGTTACTTCTGCACCCACGTCTACCATCATCTGCCCGCGAGCATCGAATACGTTCATATCCGCGCCCATCGCCGCCGCCATTGGCGCTTCCAGCAACATCACACTTCTCGCCCCAGCTTCAGTCGCCATGGTCATCCAAGCTCTGATCTCTACATCTGATGGACATGACGGAACCGTCAACACCACCCTGGGTTTCGTAAAACCGCGTCCTCCCAGCACCCGCCATATCATCCGCTTCATTAGCAACAACGCCGCGTCGTGTCGACGGATCGATCCAAAAACCAAAGGCCTAACGGGCACACAGGACCCTGGGTCCGCAAGCAGCAGCTCTCGACCGCGGTCGCCGACCTCAATCATAGCGCCTGTCTCCCTGTGAAAGACAACGACCGAGGCCTCGTCTATAACAACTCCTTTTCCAGGCATGTACACCCTCACGTTATCAGAACCGAAGTCTATTCCGATGTCCGCCCCGTACGACGACATGTTGCACCCCCAAAAGCAGATTAAGGGAAGGACCGGCGCGGGCCCGCCTATGCCGGTCTTCTCGATGGTCGCATCTCAGCCTTTCTCAGATTCCCACCCACCCCTGTCATTTGTTGCCCGACTTGTATTTTCTCCGGGTCGCCTCACCACCCCTGAGATGTCTTTCCGCCTTGTTCTGATCCAGAATCTTCTTTACTTTTTTCGCAAGCTGCTTGTCTATGGAGGGGAGCCTCTCCGTAACATCCTTGTGGACGGTGCTCTTGCTCACATTAAACAGGCGTGCCGTCTGTCGCACTGTTGCCTGGGTCTCCAGGATGTGGTCGGTTATCTCGAGAACACGCCGGCGGATGTATTCCCTCATCTAGCGTCCGGCCTCCCCCCTGCCGTTTGCTAGATCTATATTCGCTCAGGGGTGGATTATGCCTAGCTAGAAGCGCTTGCCGATGCACTGGACAGGGTCGATCGCGTTTCCCCGTTCCAAAACGATGAATCTGATAATGCATTCGCCATCAGAAGCCGCGGAACTCGCGCCAACCTCTCCCAAACTAGCGCCCTGGCCAACTTCGTCTCCCGCCTTGACCCAAGCAATCCTCAGGTTCTCGTAGACAGTTTCAACACCCCCTGCGTGTTCCAATCTTACAACCAAGACTCCACGTTCATCCCTGTCCACGCCCGCGACTTTTCCTGATAGAGCTGCACGAACCTGAGTCCCAGGGAGGCACGATATGTCGATTCCATCAGTGAATCTCCAATCATCCATCACAGGATCGCGCCGCCAACCATAGCCCGCAACCACTGAGCCATCGACCGGCGCCGTCATGGCCTCGGGCATACTGACTAAGCCCTGCTCCGATTCGCTGAGGCTGCCGGAGTCGGCCGCGGATATGGCATTCACCCCCTCAATGGAGTCAGCCCCAGACTCCTCGTGAGGTTTGATTGCGATTGCCTCATCGGCCTCGCTTTCAAAACGGCCCGAGTCTGTATGGCCTACGATTTGAGCCGGCGTATCCCGGCGAACGTTGCTCACTAGTATGGCCAAGGAGAATCCGAGAAAGAAAGCGGCTATCCCAACCACGAGCATCATCGACGTAGATCTGCTTCCAAACGGCCATTTCATAAAATCACCTCGGGTTCTAATTCTTCCCCGAGGCCTCATCCAGTATGCTTGCTGATCTCCAGAGCACGCGAACTCTCGATAATGCTCACATTACTTGCGGCTTGAGTCGAGCCTCTGTATTTCGATGCCCGAGTAGTAATGCTTGAGTATGGCATCAAAAGTCAAACCCGCTCTGGCCAAGTTTTCAGCCCCCCACTGACACATCCCTACGCCGTGCCCATAGCCTGTGGTCGTGATAGTAACCTTACCACCACTAGACACAACTGCCAGGCGCGTTGACTTGAGTGAGAGCGCTCTCCGCAGATCCGCCGCGGATACAGGAACACCATAAACCGACACCATACTAGCCCTGGCCGTGGCAGTTCTAGCCACTACCTGAACCCCTGAAGACATCGCAGGAAGAGACCTGCTTCCAAGTCCGAGCGCCTTCACAAGTTCTGCACCCTCAAGCGTCTTCATCTCTCCGAGCTCCAAAGCTTTTTGCTGACACCCGCAACTCACCGGAACAAGATAGGGGACCCGCCTTCCCCAGACAGCGGCTGCATCCTCTGTCATTCCTCCACAGCATGAGTGGTAGACTGCGTCTATGAGACGACCGTTATATGTCATGACAAGTCCCTCCGTCTCCTCAACCGCGGCAATGACCTTTCTTATGTTAGCCAGGTATCCTGCAACTCCCCATTTTTTCAGAAGTTCCTCCCTAGAGCTCCATGCCTGGCAATGGGATGGGTCACTGCAGATAACTGCGCCTTTATGAACATCTGTCGAAGCTGAGGTCTCCTGCGTCTGCCACATCTTGCGGAGAGTGTATGTCCGGGCAGCCACGGCTTGTGCCTTCAATGCTTCGAGATCAAAAGCTGCTGGCATTTCTGCGGCAACCACGCCCACGAGATAGTCTGCCAGTGGCATTCGCCGAACTGTGCCGGCCCTACAGTCCCACAGATCAACCCAGAGAGAAGCTGTAGTGCCAGGCGCCGTCCTAGGACGCACAAACAGAGCTATGGCGCCAGGCAGTACAATTATGACAATGACGCATATAGAAACCAAAGACCACGCAAATCTGGACACAGACATGCATACCTCCCCTGCCGCGCACGAAGCTGTACAGTCTATGCCCTCATTGAAACCGTAGAACAGCCGAGTTCCGTCCGATACAATGCTGTAAAAAGGCCTTAGCCCTGTTGTAGTGGATGGGGATGGTATAAAAAGGCCACTGGTTCTCCAGTAGAATGCACCAACTATCTACTAGGAGGAGAACCAATGGCTACATATCAGATTAGTATATCCGAAGAGCAATTGCGAGGACACTCTCTGCATGCCAGTTGCATCCTACAAGCCTCAACATGCTTTTACCATTTTCGACCAAATGGACCGGACTCGGAAATAACGCGGTCAATACATAATAGTGACTGCTAATACCATACAGAACTCTGCCGGCCAAGGCCTCCAGCACATAAAAAAAGACGCCTGCATCAAGACGTTCTCAGATATCCTTCTATAGGTCCAGGTAGTTGTGGGTACAGTTCGCAAGCCACGGAAAGCGTGACAATGCTATACTGCCTGTTCGGCTTCGGCAGACGCAACCCGCACAATGTTCGCGCCAACGCTCGCCAGTTTGCCTTCGAAGTTCTCATAGCCCCGGTCAATATGGTATATGTCTGCCACCTCAGTATCCCCTTCAGCTGCAAGACCTGCAAGAACCAGCGCTGCGCCGGCCCTGAGATCGGTACACTTCACCTGTGCACCAAGGAGCTTGTCCTGCCCTTCAACAACAGCCGAACGCCCATCTATCTTGATGTTTGCACCCATCCGCATCAGCTCTGCAACGTGCATGAACCTGTTTTCAAAGACGGTCTCCGTTATCACTGAAGATCCCGAGCATATAGTCATCAATGCCATGAATTGGGCTTGAAGATCGGTAGGGAACCCCGGGTAAGGCATTGTCTTAATATCCACGCCTCTTGGACGATCGTTCATCTCCACGAACATCGACCCGTCATCGTTCTCCTCAACTGTGACACCGCATTCGCGGAGTTTCGCAGTGATCGGTTTCAAGTGTTCCGACACGACGTTCTCTATAACGAGCGACCCACCGGCAATCGCAGGAGCTATCATAAAAGTGCCCGCTTCTATTCTGTCGGGAACCACCATGTAAGACGTTGGAGATAGCTCTGGCACGCCTTCGATCCGCAGAACGGTAGTTCCGGCTCCCCTCACACGTGCACCCATCGAGTTCAGAAAGTTTGCAAGGTCAACAATCTCAGGTTCCTGAGCTGCGTTTTCTATAATAGTCGTCCCAGACGCCAACACTGCAGCCATCATGATATTCTCAGTAGCACCCACACTAGGGAAGTCCAAATAAACCCTGGCCCCCTCCAGTCGATCCGCCCTGGCCTCTATCTGCCCATATCCCATGTCTATTGTGGCGCCTAGCGCCGCAAAACCCTTTAGGTGAAGATCGATAGGACGAGATCCTATGGCGCATCCCCCCGGAAGCGCAATCCTGGCACAGCCCATGCGTGCAAGAAGCGGCCCCATAACCAAGAAAGACGCCCGCATCGCCCTCACCAGATCGTAGGGAGGCTCAAACGACGAAATCTCGGTAGCGTCAACAACGACCTTGTTTTTCGACCTTGATACACGAGCGCCGACAGATGTGAGCACACCACACATAGTCTCAACATCAAGCAATTCAGGAACATCTTCTACCGTAGAAGAACCACAGGCAAGCAAGGAAGCTGCTAGTATAGGCAAAGAGGCGTTCTTCGCTCCCCCCACGCGCAGCCTGCCGTGTAGGGACTCACCACCTTTGATAACGAAAGAATCCACTTTACCTCCCCCAATTCCAAAGCAAACAGGCATTCTGCCCCCTTGCGCAGTTTAACATCGGGTCTATCCAGAGCACAACCGGGAATATCTTCCCGGTACTATATGGGCATAAAATCGGAAGGTCGTTCGTCAACGAGCCCATAATGGTGGAGTATTCCCATAACTGTTCTGTGAGCGGCATTTCCGTCACCATAAGGGTTAGGCGCGCTTGCCATTCTCCGATATTGTTCTGCATCCTCAAGAAGAATACCTGCTTCTTCCCGAATCTGCTCTCTACCCACTCCAACTAGTCGCAAAGTTCCGGTTCGAAGCCCCTCAGGCCTCTCAGTTGTCCGTCTGAGCACCAGCACTGGCTTGCCCAAAGCAGGTGCTTCCTCCTGGAGGCCTCCGGAGTCGGTCATCACCATGTAGCATGCTTCCATGAGGCCCACCATGTCGGGGTAGCTTACCGGATCAACAAGAAAACACCTTTCAGCCCCGCTAAGCTCCTCCATTACGGTCTCCCTTACCCTCGGATTGAGATGAACAGGCATCACAACCACAACATCGGGATAGTCCGCCAACACATCACGGATAGCCGCGCAGATATTCCGCAAAGGTTCACCTATGTTCTCACGCCGATGAGCAGTGACCAAGATTAGCCTCTTGCCCTCGAGATCTAGGGACGCGAGCTTCGGATCATCGTACCCCGTACGACTCTGGGCAACCCTCATTACAGCATCGACTACAGTGTTCCCCGTAACGTAGATGTTTTCGCGGGGGAAATTCTCCCGAAGCAAATTCTCCAGGTGATCAGCAGTGGGCGCAAAGTGCAGATCGGCAAGGCAGCCCACAAGCCTTCGGTTCATTTCCTCCGGAAAAGGGTCATACTTCTGATATGTGCGCAAACCAGCTTCTACGTGACCAATAGCAGTCTTGCAATAGAATGAAGCAAGCGCTCCAACGAACGCAGTGGAAGTATCGCCATGAACAAGAGTAATGTCCGGTTTTTCACGGACTAATACTTCCTCCAGGCCACGGAGGCCTCTCTCTGCAATGTCGAAAAGCGTCTGGTCATCCTGCATTATGCCAAGATCATAGTCGGGTGAAATGCCAAACACTGAAAGTACTTGATCCATCATGTCACGGTGCTGCGCGGTCCCAACTGTCACAGAGCTGATCATATCCGGATACTTCGAAAGCTCGGCAACTACGGGCGCAAGTTTTATCGTGTCTGGCCTTGTGCCAAAAACAGACAGAACCTTAATCCTTCCCATGAAACAACCTCCGACATACCATCAATGAGCAACGCAAACGTGCAAGACCTCTATTCGTCCATCTTCCGACGTGGCCCGACCTTCATAACCCCGGACTTCTCACCTACGATGATTAGAGCACCAAATGCAACGACCGCCCCGCCTAGGCCAACTCGAGGGTTCACAACCACTATCCCACACGCTGCAGCTGCAAGGAGCCCGCTAACTGCGTATAGCGTGAGAACAGCTTCACGCTGGGTCATTCCCATGGCCAACAACCTATGGTGAACGTGATCCTTGTCGCCGACAGAAACTGGCGCCCCTTTGCGAACACGCCTGAAGATGGCAAAAGCCGTATCAAGTATCGCAACCCCCATCACCAGCACCGGGACTGCCAACGCCAGTGTTGCCGGGGTCTTAAGCGCGCCCATGGCAGATATGCCGGCTATGGCAAAACCGAGAAACATTGCCCCAGCATCCCCCATGAATATCGAAGCGGGGTTGAAGTTGTAGTATAGGAAACCCAATGCACTCCCCGCTAACGCCATAGACATGATAACGAGCTGACCCTGCTTAGTCTGGAATGCGGCAAAAGCCATTGCAAGGGCGCCTATAGCCGACACTCCAGCAGCTAAACCATCGAGACCATCAATGAAGTTGACCACATTCATGAACGCCACAAGCCATATGATTGTAAGCGGCACCGACATGAACCCGAGATAGATCATGCCGCCAAGCGGGTTAGTCACGAATTCGATTTTTACCCCAAAAAGAACCAACACGACAGCAGCTGCAATTTGCCCACAAAGCTTGGTTCGTGGCTTGATCTCGCAAATATCGTCCCACACCCCAAAAGCCACTATGAGACCGCCCCCAAGAAGCAATCCAATGGCATTTTTGTTGACCTTTGTAAATATAAGGCATGCTGCAGCGAATGACAGATAGATTGCCACTCCCCCCAGCATTGGCACAGGCGCCTTGTGGACATGTCTGCCCCTTGGACGATCGACTATGCCTCGTTTCAGGGCAAATGCCCGTATCTGGGGAGTGAGTAGAAATGATGATGCAATTGTGAACAGGAAAGACATCAAATACCTGTTCAAGTTGTCGCACTCCCATCGGTTCGGTATAAAACAATCATGACGCCGAATCCAGGCTAGATCCGTGTCGATCACTGCGGATGGATCTTGCCCCAGTTTCCTCGCAGAAGTCTGTACACACGGACGTCAAGGAATCCGAGTCAGTTCTACGCCGGCTTCCTGCAGCATCTCGTCTGCTAATCGATCCGGATATTCCCCCGCAAATACGATTCTCGCGATCCCCGCATTGATCAACATTTTAGAACATACAACGCACGGATGGAACGTACAGTAAACTGTAGCTCCTGATATTGCCACACCGTGCACAGCTGCCTGGATTATCAGGTTCTGTTCGGCATGAAGCCCACGGCAGAGCTCGTGCCGCTCACCAGAAGGGATACCGAGCTTCGCCCTCACACACCCGACTTCACTGCAATGGGCAAGTCCGGCAGGAGCTCCATTATACCCCGTCGCCAGGATTTGCTTGTCCCTTACTGCTACTGCACCGACTTGCCGTCTAAGACACGTAGATCTTTTTGCAGCCACCCTTGCTATCTCCATGAAATACTCGTCCCATGAAGGCCTCTCCCGGCCTGCTCCATCCATAGCCATACCTTCTCTGCGCAGACGCGCGCTATTTGGTTCCGAACAGCCTGTCTCCGGCGTCGCCCAGGCCAGGCACTATGTAGCCATGGGAATCGAGTCGTTCATCTACGGCCGCAACATAGATCTCGACATCAGGATGGGCCTGCTGGACAAGGCGAATGCCCTCCGGCGCCGCAATCAAGTTTACCAGCTTGATGTTGGTTGCCCCTCTGTCCTTGGCAAACTGAATTGCCGCACAGGCAGAGCCTCCTGTAGCGAGCATCGGATCGAGCATTATCAATTCGCGTTCAGGCACGTCATATGGAAGCTTGCAGTAGTATTCTACCGGCCTTAGCGTGTCAGGATCACGGTAGAGCCCGATGTGTCCCACCTTTGCAGCAGGAATCAATTTCAGGACCCCGTCTACCATGCCAAGACCAGCCCTGAGAATGGCGACAACAGCCACTTTCTTCCCGGCCAATTGCTTGCCTGACGTGTGCGCTATCGGGGTCTCAACCTCGATAGACTCCAGCTGCATGTCGCGGGTTACCTCGTATGCCATGAGCATGGCAACCTCGCCCACCAGATCCCTGAAGTCCTTCGGTCCGGTGTTCTTGTCTCTAATGAGAGTTAACTTGTGCTGTATCAATGGATGATCAATTACGTGGACTTCTCCCAATCAGTACACCCCCGATAGCCTTACTAGGCCTTTTCAATCTTGCCTACCCTGTCAGCGTGCCTTCCCCCTGCAAATTCCGTAGACAGAAATATGTCTACCATTCGCATTATCGTGTGCATGGCAGTAGTGCGGGAGCCAACAGCCAGTATGTTCGCATCATTGTGCTCTCTGGCCATCTTGGCCGTGAAGTCGTCATGGCAGAGTGCAGCCCTCACTCCGCGCACCTTGTTCGCCGCAATCGACATCCCTATCCCGGTGCCGCACAGGAGTATGCCCCTCTCACACTCGCCACTGGCGACTGCCTCAGCCACTGCGTGGGCAATATCAGGATAGTCCACACTTTCATGGGAATATGTTCCGAAGTCCACGACATCGTGGCCTTCGTCTGAAAGCTTCTTCAAAACCTCTTCCTTTGCATCGTAACCGGCATGGTCCGATCCAATAGCCACTTTCAACCAGCATCACCTCGATTGATCACGTCCAAGGATCGCCTCACAGCCGCCTCTATCTCGTCCCTGGTCCGTTCATATATCTCAAGTGAACTCCCAAAAGGGTCCGCAATATCTGCATCAGCAAGAGTATGCACCCGGCCAGCTGCTGATGGATCCATCGCCAGAATGCTTGCGATGTGCTTACCCTCCATCGCAAGGATTATGTCGGCCTCCGAGATCAGCTTCGCTGTGAGCGCTCTGGCACGATGGTCTGACAGGTCAAGGCCGATCTTTGCGGCCGCCGTCAACGCATTTTCCGACGCGGTATCGCCCTCTACAGCAGCAACGCCCGCCGATTCGACCACGATCTCGCCCGCCATTTGAGGAAATTCTGACTCGATAACCTTTCGCATGATGGCCTCAGCCATCGGGCTGCGGCACGTGTTCCCGCCGCAGACAAGCAGAATCTTACGGGGCACTGCGTTCACCGCCTATTCGATGGATTTCTCCGAAATCAGATCATTTCCTGCCTCGCCCTGCACTCTTATGATCCGCCCGCCAGCCGCCCTCATAAGCCTGTTCATTATCGCAAGCCCCATGCCTCGAGCATCATACGATTCAGCCAACATCATATCGACCTCTGCCGCATCCAGCCTTCTCATTCCATCGAAGAGCCCCGATGCAACTTGAGAGGCATCATTCCTCGACCCGATCTCAGCTACGATGATCTCACCCGCCGGCCCTTCCCCACCACAATCGCGAATCCACGTGCAAAGTTTCGCAGCCGTCTCCGTGCTCACGAGGAGCCCTACACGCCGCCCTAGGCGCACCCCAGCGGCTGCTCGGCTCTTGATCTCATCCACCTGCGCATCCCACTCGCCTATAACCAGCCACATCTGTGCCTCCGGCGAGTAGTGCCTATGCCTCAGGCCTGGAGACTTTGCAGGCCCATCCAAGCCTTCACCGCCCGTCAACACTACAGTTTCGGGGATGACCTCACGTATCTCCTCAAGGGTGATCCCTCCCGGCCGCAGTATCATCGGAGGCGAACAAGTCATATCGATGACAGTCGATTCCACACCAATGTCAGCAGACCCCCCATCGACAAGCATGTCTATCCGTCCCGCCATATCATGCCACACATGCTCTGCCGAAGTCGGACTCGGGCGCCCCGATATGTTTGCGGACGGCGCCGCCACAGGAACCCCTGCAGCGCGGATCAGAGCCGCTGCCACAGGATGAGATGGCATTCTCACCGCCACACTGTCCAATCCCGCAGTGACCTCATCTGGAATCGCGTCAGACTTGGGGAGAATCAGCGTGAGAGGTCCAGGCCAAAACCTATCAGCCAGCGCTCTGGCGCCCGGCGACACACTCGAGGCGATGCTCCCAAGCGCCCCCATATCCGCTATATGGACGATGAGAGGATTATCCTGTGGTCTCCCTTTTGCGGCAAAAATGCGGGCCACTGCCCGCCTGTCCAGCGCATTTCCTCCCAGCCCATAGACGGTCTCTGTAGGAAACGCAACCGTTCCGCCGTCTCTAAGAACCCGAGCAGCCTCCCCGAGCTCCGCTTCCAGACGCTCGGCCGAGCCTGACGGGTCCACCACAATCAGCACAGTAGTAGGCTTCCCTCGTTTCTCGGGAGCATCAGACATCAGCATCTCCTCCAACCAAATCATCTGCCCCTACATTGCACCGTTTTTGAGCACCCGACACCCCGCTGGCCGGGACGCCACCACAACCCTAGCCGTCCCGGAGTAATCATCGATGCTTTCCACATCGCCAAATCCGGCCTCGGTCAGAAGACCGATTACATCCGGTGCCTGTCCGTTCCCTATTTCTAGAGCCAGGAACCCGCCATCGGCGAGAAACTCCACACAACCTCGGGCAAGCCTTCTATAAAAATCGAGCCCATCCGGGCCACCGTCCAACGCACCACGCGGCTCATACTGGGATATTTCCGGGCTCAAAGCATCCAACTCAGACGAGGGAATATATGGGGGATTGGAAACTATGGCATCCACCATCTCCCGCTCCATGCTCGCCCCCAAACCCTCCAGCAAGTCGCCTTGCCTGCAGACGACGCGATCCTCGAGCCCGTGCTTTTTCACGTTCGCCTTCGCTACACCCAAGGCATCAGAGGACACGTCAGTTGCCAACACTCGGGCACTGGGCAACATTAGAGCCAGAGAACAAGCGATTGCGCCGCTTCCCGTGCCTATGTCGGCAATCCGCGGCCGTTCTTTCGAAGCGCGGGTAATGCGATCGCGCACCGTTTCCACCAAGATCTCAGTTTCAGGGCGGGGTATCAGCACGCGCTCATCAACGGCAAATTCCAAGGACATGAACTCCTTGAATCCAGTGATATAGGCTACAGGCATGCGAGAGGCACGCTTTCTGAGAACAGCCCGGTATTCGGCCAATTCTCTATCGTCCATTGGGCGGTCGTAGTTCACGTAAAGATCTATCCTGTCCATTGCCAGGACATGCGCCAACAATACCTCGGCATCCAGTCTCGCAGAGTCCACGCCTTGTCTTTCCAGATACTCTGAAGCCAATTTCAATATGGCCAGCAATTGCCTCTCACGGCCAGTTACACCCATCTGGATACTCCTATTCCGCCCTTTTCAACTTCTCGCCCTGCTCATGAAGGATGAGCGCCTCGATTATTTCATCTAAATCTCCATCGAGAACATAGGCAAGCCTGTGGGTTGTCAGCCCTATCCTGTGGTCCGTCACCCTACTCTGGGGGAAGTTGTAGGTTCTGATCCGTTCGCTTCTATCTCCCGACCCTACCTGACTTTTGCGCGTTTCGGCTATGTCGGCCTCTTGTTCCTCTGTAAGCTGCTCAAGAAGCCTGGCCCTCAAGACTCTGAGAGCCTTGTCTCTATTCTTATGCTGCGACTTTTCGTCCTGGCATGTAACGACCATGCCTGTGGGAATGTGCGTAATCCTCACGGCAGAGTCGGTAGTATTGACGCTCTGCCCGCCGTGCCCCGATGATCTGAACACATCGATCCTCAGATCGTTCGGATCGATCTCCACGTCGACTTCCTCGGCCTCCGGCAGAACCGCTACAGTGGCCGCAGAAGTGTGTATGCGGCCAGACGCTTCAGTCTCAGGCACACGCTGCACTCTGTGGACGCCACTTTCGTATTTGAGCCGACTGTAGACCTTGTCCCCGGAAATCATGAATATGATCTCTTTGAAGCCTCCAAGTTCGGTGGGACTGGAAGCCATGCTCTCCAACTCCCACCCATGGCGCTCAGCATACCTTGCGTACATACGGAACAGGTCGCCAACAAAGAGCGCTGCCTCGTCTCCCCCTGTTCCCGCCCGTATCTCCACGATGACGTTTTTTTCGTCTCTGGGATCAGATGGGAGAAGAAGAACACGGAGCTCGCTTTCGAGCGCCCCTCGCCTCGACTCGAGTTCATCCAACTCCGCCTCGGCGAGCTCGCGCATATCCGGTTCCAAATGCCCGTCGAGCATTTCCTTGACAGACACGATCTCCGCCATAACGTCCTTGAGTTTTCGGTATTTGGCCACTATCTCCTCGAGATCTGAATGGGCCTTAGCGAGTTTACGATACGTGATCTGATCAGCAATGACCGCCGGATCAGCGATCTGCTGCTCCAATTCCACGTATCTCGCCTCTATTTCATCGAGCTTTCCTATCATCTTATATCACCGCCGCCTCACTTGAGGCCTGATCTTTTTCTATCACGGCATTTAGCGAAGCTATCGCCACTTCCAACATGGAGTCGTCCGGCTCGCGAGTGGTCAACTTCTGCAACGCCAAGCCGGGAGCGGACAACCACTTAACGAACACAGACGGGTTGGGTCTGCCTGCCAGCTTAAGAACTTCGTATGATAGTCCCGCAAGCACTGGCAAGAGAATCAGCCGGCTCAGTATTCGTTCGCCTAGGGTCTGCTCGCCAAGAAAGCTGTATACGAGGATGGACAAGACCATGACGATGAGCAGAAAACTCGTCCCACACCTCGGATGGAGCGTACTGTACTTCCGTGCGTTATCCACAGTCAGCTCCTCGCCTGCCTCCCATGCAGCAATAGTCTTATGCTCTGCGCCATGGTATGCAAAAACACGCTGTATGTCCTCCATTTTCGAAATGGCCACAATATAGACCAGGAATATCGCAATCCTGAGGACTCCTTCTAACAGGTTGACCAACACAACGCTGGGTATGTGTTTTTGCATAAAAGCGACAATGACATTGGGAAGCACTATGAAAAGAAGGATGAAGAGCCCGAACGCCATTACTAGGCTGAGGACGACTTCTCCCCCTGACAGCTGCTCTTCCTCTTCTGATGACTCATTGGCCGAGTACATCAGTGACTCCATTCCCACAACGAGGGATTCGATGAGCGTCACTACTCCGCGTATGAACGGAGCTTTGAGTATAGCTGGGCGCTTGGAACTATCAATATCGCGCATCTTTACCGATATGTCGCCGTCAGGGCGACGGACGGCAATCGCCGCGCTGTCACGGCCTCGCATCATCACGCCCTCGATGACAGCCTGGCCTCCATACTGGTAACGAGGATTCATCCTTGGTTACCTCCTGTCCGGTTCCGAGTAGGTTTCCCTGGCACTTGGTGACACCTGCGGCACCTTGCCTCATACATCTCGCTGGCCCCTATGACCACCTGTGGATCCGAGTAGTTCGCGGGCCTGCCGTCGATGATCCTCTGAGTTCTGGTTGCAGGGTTACCGCATTTGACACATATTGCTGAAAGTTTCGTCACATACTCCGCGCGCGCCAGAAGCTCCGGCATGGAGCCGAAGGGTTCGCCTCTGAAATCGCAGTCTAGCCCCGCTACGATAACGCGCACACCTCTGTCGGCGAGTCGCACACATAGATCGACAATGCCAGAATCGAAAAACTGCGCCTCGTCGAAAGCCACAACCTGCACATCATCGGGGATGATAGCTTCAGCCTCGTCAGAATCCTTAACAGGCAAGCATCCGATCTTGTCGCCATCGTGCGACACCACATCTTTCGATGAAAACCGAATATCCAAAGCGGGTTTGACAGCCACTACGTTCTGCCTAGCTATCCTTGCACGCTTCACTCTACGAATTAGCTCTTCAGTCTTGCCGCTGAACATGGAGCCGCATATCACTTCAATCCAGCCTGTACCCACCATGCTTCCTTGCAAAGCATACCCTCCTCGCAGGGAGACTCAAAAAACCGGAGCCCGGCAGGGCTCCGACTGTACATGCCTCTTGGGGGTGGCCCCATATACTGAAGCCGCCCCCAAGCAAAACTGGCTAAAGATTATGCTTCTTGCGGAACTTCTCAACCCGACCGCCGGTATCGACGACCCTCTGCACGCCGGTGGAAAACGGATGGCACTTTGAGCAAATATCAACCCTGATGTTCTCGCGGGTAGACCCAGTCTCAAAGCTCTCTCCGCAAGCGCAGGTCACAGTCGTAATATAGAACTTAGGATGGATATTGTCCTTCAACCTCTTCACCTCCGAGGCATAGACCTCACAGTTGTCCTTGACTAGCTCAGTATAGCACAGAGAAAAGCCATATTCAAATAGGCCCTGCACTCGAAGACGGACCACATTTGACTAGTTGCAGTCCGGCCTCGGAACAGAGAACATGCAGCCCAACAGGCTGAGAGCAGCAAATCTGACGGTTACTAGCAATAATTGATGCCCTCGCGTGTCTGTCCTGAACCGAAACGCGCTTTTGGCCCGCAAGTTCTACAGAGCTAAGCTCACGGCGCAACATGCCGATAACATGATAAAGATATCTTTCACGCGCATTAGGGGGTGTACCATAGTGTTGGTAAGAGACTCGACGATATCGATGTCTTCCCGGTATGCGCGAATGCGACAAGAGAGCGTGTCGGAGAGCGTTCGGGTGCGGATAGGCCCCGAAACCCGCCCATCGGCAGCGACCAGTTTGGTTCGTGACCATGTCAGCATATCCGATAGTGCCCGCGCCGCTCTGGCTCGAGCAGACGACTCCATGTCAACCGACAAGTCGCAGGCGCTGAAAGGGATTCCCACGGACGAAGCCTCCAACGATCCGAAGATCCGCACAATTAAGCGGATCATAGAACTGTTAACAGGTATCAAGATTGAGACAATCGAGCTTTCCGAAGTAGTAAGAAGCCGCCAAACTCAGACTCCTCAGTCCATGCCGGAGCCCGAATGGAGCATTGAGTATGACAGGGAGTATTCATACCACGATTTCCAGTACATGTCCTTCGAAGCAGAGGGCTGGATAACCACTGAGGACGGCGAGCAAATAAAGTTCTCCCTTAGCCTTTCGATGCGCCACGAAGAATCAGCATACAGCGCAACGTCGATTCATATCCAAAATGGCAGAAAAATCGATCCCATCATCGTAAATCTCGACGGCGAAGCCGCCCAACTCTCCGATGAGCTGTTCGAGTTCGATTTGAATGCGGACGGCAAGACAGAGATGATCCCGGGACTCCACCGAGGCAGCGGTTTCCTTGTTCTCGACAGAAACGGCGATGGCATAGTAAACGACGGAACCGAGCTATTCGGCCCGTCGACCGGAAACGGCATGAATGAACTGGCCGAGCTCGACTCGGACGGCAACAGATGGCTCGATGAACGCGACCCGGCCTGGACCCAGTTGTATATCTGGACTGGAGGCAATCCAGGCGATGAACCCCTCGTATCCTTAGCCGAAGCAGGAATCGGAGCCATATATCTTGGTTCCGTGGGCGCCCAATTCCAGATGAAAAACAGCGCCAACCGCCCTGTAGGAGAGTTGGCCCGCATGGGACTTTATGTCCGCCAAAACAAGACCGTCGGCACCATGGAGCAGATCGACCTCATAGTCTAATCAAATTCCGAATGCGATCTCCGCCGCAAGGAAGGGCAATAGAGGCCCCGTTAAAACGCACAACTTTGCCTGCTATGCCCTCTCCCTGTTTGGCCGCTGATACACCCCTTCACTACCTTGTAGTCCGTCATCGCTCCAATCAACCCCATACTTGGACACTGGCCCACTCGCACACCCGGGAGGGTATTGGAGATCGGTCTAGAACTACGCAAATGTCATTAGCCAAAACGCTCTAATGCCACAGATTTTGCATGGAGGATCACAAAATGTCACACAAAGGTTTCACCCCACTCGGCCGGGTTCTCAACCTGCACATTGGCGACAATCAAGTCTCTATGGAAACCCTGGATTCGCGCGTGGATGTATCTGTCATCGCCGACGACCTCGTGCGAGTGAGCATGACTTTGCTTGAACCAGCCCATCCCCGGCTTCCAGGATCCTTTTCCGTAATAGAGCGACAATGGCCTAATCCCCAAGTGAGCATCGAGGACACTCCCGAATCAGTGGCCATTTCGACGCCTGCAGTCATCGTGGACATCTCGAAAGACCCTCTTAGAATTGCATTTTACAACCCGGACGGAGCACTGATTTGCAGCGACAGCGCCCCCCGAGGAATGGGCTGGGATGAACTTGGCGCAGGGTGCTACAAGTCCTTCCATCCTCATACTCACTTCTATGGGTTTGGGGAACGGACAGGCGGCCTTGACAAGCGGGGCACGACCATGACCCTTTGGAACACCGACAACTGCCCGTACACGCCGGGCACAGACCCACTTTACATATCTATCCCATTCTTCATAGCTTTCTCCGGCGAATCCGCCTACGGCCTGTTCATGGACACAGCAGCAAGGTCCACATTTAACATGGGCAAACCCCATCCCATGTTGAACAGCTCCAAGATTCCGCCTCAGCCTACAGGTATTCCCGAAGTACCAGAGGGCGAATACTGGTTCGGAACGTCACAAAAGAAGCTGGACTACTACTTCTTCGCAGGCCCTAGCATACCAGACGTAGTCCGAGGCTACGCAGCACTGACCGGCTACATGAAGTTGCCGCCTCTGTGGGCATTAGGCTACCACCAGTGCAGGTTCAGCTACTGCCCTGACAGCCAAGTTCTGGAGGTCGCCAAACGATTGAGGGAAGCAGATATTCCTTGCGATGCCATATACTTTGACATTGATTACATGGACGGTTTTCGAGTATTCACTTTTGAGCCGGAAGACTTTCCGGATCCCAAAGAGCTCATTTCTCAGCTTTCCGACATGGGCTTCAAAGTAGTCGCCATAGTCGATCCCGGAGTCAAGGTTGATCCCGATTATTCTGTTTACGATAAAGGCCGAGCCAATCAATATTTCATCAAAAAGGCCGACGGAAAAGATTACAAGGGAACAGTGTGGCCCGGAACAGTCTCATACCCCGATTTTGCCCGGGCCGACGTGCGCTCCTGGTGGGCCGAGAACCATTCCGCCCTTTTCGATGCAGGAGTGCGGGGCATATGGAATGACATGAATGAACCGTCTAACTTCGACACAGAAAGCAAAACGATGGACGAAGATGCTCTCCACGGCTCTCGAGGAGAGGAGGTGGCTCACGCCTACGTCCATAATGCTTATGGCAACCTCATGAGCGAGGCTACACAGGAAGCATTCCGCAGGCTCCTGCCTAAAACTCGACCATTCATTATCTCACGAGCCGGCTGCGGAGGAATCCAGCAAAGCGCGTGCGTCTGGACTGGAGACAACTCGAGCTGGTGGGAGCATCTCCTCATGTCCATTCCGATGTGCCTCAATCTAAGCCTTTCGGGAGTGTCATTTGTCGGCGCCGACGTAGGAGGGTTCCTGTATGATTCAGACCCTGAACTAGTCACCCGTTGGACTCAGCTTGGCACATTCATTCCGCTCTTCCGAAACCATTCAGCCATCTGGACTGTCCCGCAGGAACCTTATTCTCTGGGAGAACCGTATGCGTCAATCTGCCGCGAATTCATTAAGATCCGCTATAGGCTCATTCCATATATGTACACACTGATGAAAGAGTGTGCCGATGACGGAACCCCTGTAATGAGGCCAATGGTGTTCGAGTTCCCTGACGACGAAAAGACGCACACAATGAGCGACCAGTTCATGCTCGGTCCCGACATGATGATAGCGCCTATCTACATGCCAGGCGCTGATTGCAGACCCGTCTACTTCCCAAGGGGCAGTTGGGCCAACCTGTTCAATGGCAACGTGATATCGAGCCTTGGGGAATCCGTCCTCGTGGGGGCCTCCCTCGGCCAGATCCCGGTCTTCCTCCGCGAAGGCGCCATAATCCCGTGGGGGATGGAAATGAGTTACGTCGGCCAGCACCGACAGGCGCTGGAGATCATCGATATCTTCCCAGAGGAAGGTCCTTGGGAGCGGACGTTTTCGCTATATGTGGATGACGGAGAGACCCTCGGCTATCAAGAGGGCAAATTCGGTTCAGTGGAGATATCCTGCCGTACATCAGAAAGGGAAACCGGCCGAGTCCTAGAAATCTCCATCGACGCCCAAGAAGATGACTACGCATGCGCGATGGCCGTAAGGACCCTGCGCATATGGAATGTGGCTGAAGAACCAGTTGAGGTGAGCGTAGACGGTCAACGCCTACCTATGCTCGGCAATGTGTGCGAGGTTGCAGGAGGCACCGGACAGACAGGGTATTCCTACGACGAGGCAGGAAGTAGGCTTTGCATAGGCGTCCACAAGATCTCTAGGAATCTGGAGATAGTCGTGGCATATCGCTAAGTAGACCGCAACAGATCTCTGCGCGATCCTCGAGTTGTGCTGTCGCTGTCTGGGACTTAGCCGGGGGCTGAACTTGTAAGTTTGGCCTTGGGTAAAAGCCCAGGGAAGCGCCGTGCAGCGTGGAGCCGGCCAAGGTTTGCCGCGAGGGCGAGCAGGTTTTGCAGACCAGTCTAAATTCTAGACATTGAAGGCAGGCCCAAGTTGCCCTTTCATATGAGTGCGTTGAATGCATAGACTGC
>ERZ795047.1777-NODE-1777-length-21962-cov-468.944584_pt1 | contig 21962 bp, 16 predicted proteins | sample MGYA00375131_ERZ795047 | MGnify/ENA primary metagenome ERZ795047 (study PRJEB30176, sample SAMN05720228) | activated sludge metagenome | isolation source: Anaerobic digester | place: Japan | collected 2015-05-20 ...
ATAATTAGGAAATTATTAAAAGGAGAAGACTACAGAATAGAGGTAGTTACTTTAATTAATGCCGAATTTTTGCAGTTTGCGATAGATTTCTTTAAAAGAATCGTTGATGCAAAATTAAAAAGCCAAAATATAACCGTTGACTGGTATAAAAAAGAATTTCTTAATCCAGAATTACCAGCTAGAGATATTGCCATTAATGCCGGATTGAATAAAAAAACGATTCATAATATGTTTAATTCTTCAACAAAGGAAATAGTTATAGATGCATCAAATGAACATTATGACTCTTTGTATGAAACAATTAAAAATCTTGTAGAAACAGAACACGATCTTGATCTCACATTAACCATTAAATTTAAGGGGGTAAGTGTTGATTTAAATGTAAGCGAGAGTTTGATAGTAATAAATACGCTTGCAGTAAAGCGGGCAGAGTTAAGAGGCGGCTTATGGAGTACTGCTGGTAAAAGGGTAGAAAAACCACTTATGCAAACGTTGTGCAAATTGTACGATGTGCCTGAGAGCAATTATGCTCTAAAAATTAAAGGTAAAATCAAAGAAGATGCTGACTTTGAGAGAGAAGTTGATTTTTACTTAGTTGAGGGTATAAACCAATATAAATGCGAAGTTAAATTAATGGGAAGAGGAAATCCAGAAAGTGCTGATGCTGTTATAGCAAGAGATAGCAAGGTATTTATAGCGGATAAACTTTCAGAAACGAATAAGAGACAACTTAATAGCTTAGGTATAGAGTGGGTTGAATTAAGAAGTAATAACGGATTTCAAAGATTTGAGGTTGTGCTTGACCATTTAAAAATTCCGCATGGTAAATTACCGTCAGATGATATAAATACAAAGTTAGAAACAATTTTTATAGAAATCTTTACAAAGAATGCATAGAGAATGTTTAAAGCTCTGGAGATTGATTACGAGAAAGACAAAGTCAAAGTTGATTTAGACAAACTTTACCATAACACCCTGTCTGCTAACGCAGACACCCCTCTACAAGAGGGGAATATAGACATAGCTGAAACTCTGTCTAACATTACCGGTAAATGGATTAAAAAGATTAGCGATCATGACATTGAACTGGAAGATGGAACAAAAATTGACACGAAAGATTTGGATTACAAAATAATAAAACCCTTAATTTGGTGGGAATAGATTTTGATGAGAAATAAAGATTTTCAAAAAGGAGAAATTGTTATCTATAAATCAACACAAGGACCTGAAATTCAAGTTAAACTCGAAGAAAATAGTGTTTGGTTAGATGCTCATTTACTTGCCAAATTGTTTGATGTTGATCGCACCGTTATAGTTAAGCACATTAATAATATTTACAAAAACGACGAGTTAAGCAAAAAAACAACTTGTGCAAAAATTGCACAGGTTGCCGCTGATGGTAAAGTTAGAGAGATGAATTTATATAACCTTGATATGATTATCTCTGTTGGTTATCGGGTTAATTCTAAACAGGCTACTCAATTCCGCATTTGGGCAACTAAAACCTTAAAAGAACATTTAATCAAGGGCTACACTATAAACCAAAAACGCCTCCTGCAAACACGCAATAACTTGAAAGATTTGCAGGAAGCTATTGTTTTGTTGCAAGAGAAATCAAAACACGAATTGCTTGCCGGACAAGAACAAGAAATTCTAAGTTTGCTTTCAAACTATGCCAAAACACTAACTCTGTTGGAGCAGTATGATAAAGAAAAGATCGCACTGGTTAAAAAGGCAAAGGGAAAATTTATTCTCAAAGAAGATGAAGCTGATGAGGTTATACAAACATTAAAAAAAGAACTTATTGCCAAAAAAGAAGCCGGCGAGGTGTTTGGCGTTGATGCAAGCCATCAGTTAAAAGGAATTTTGGGCAATATTTATCAAACTTTTGGTGGTAAAGAATTGTATCCAAGTTTAGAAGAAAAAGCTGCGCATCTTTTGTATTTTATTATCAAAGACTTCCTTTTGTTGATGGCAATAAGCGAATTGCCTCATTCTTATTCGTGTATTTTCTAGATAAAAACAACTACCTGTATAAAACAAACGGAGAGAAAAAAATCAATGATAATGCTCTAACCGCGCTGACACTTTTAATCGCGGTAAGTATTCCTGCTGAGAAGGATAAGTTTATCAAATTGATAACTAATCTACTGGCACTATGAAATTATATTTACAAAACATCATAGAAGATATTTCTTTTGAAAACCTACCCGTGAAATGGTAGGAATTTGAAGCTGAAACAAAAATTGATAATAAAGATTTGGATTATAAATTTATTAAACCCTTAATTTGGAGGTAATAAAAAACATAGAAAATTCATTAAAATTAGATTTAATTAACTATGGCTTAAAATGGATAAAATGTGATTTACATCTTCATTCACTATTGGTTCATAGTTTTACTTTGCCTTCTGGTATCAAATTAAAGTCTAAGTCTGATATAAAACTTCTAATGGAGCAATATATAGCAAAACTTGAACAAGAAAAAATCAAGTTATGTGCTATAAAAGATTATCAACAGATAAGAATTAAATGGTTTCCAGGCTTGCAGTATAAGGCAAGTGAAAAAGGAATTGATTTTTTCCGAGTATAGAACTTTCTATAAATCCTGGTAATGGTCTACATATTTTACTAGTATATCATTGAAAATTTGCTCGCTATTAGGAAAATTTATTCTTCTATAATGTTGTTATAGCAAAAGTAGGTTAACAATACATATATCATAAGGTTATCGTTTTTTTAACCTCATTATTTACTGATTCTCCTTTATCAATTAATCATACGACATTGCCTTTATTCATAATGTAGAATATCCTTAATATAAAATTAATAATCTGGATCTTCCCTGGTTATGCCTAGTTTATGTCCAGCTTATGTCCAACTGATGTCCAACTGATGTCCAGCTTATGTCCGAAAGTGGGCATAAGTTAAGCATAATTAGGTGAAAAACAGGAAAGAGAAAAAAAGGGAGCAAGATTAAATTTTAAATAATGTAGGATAGATAGGAAGATAGGTTTTAGAGAAAGAATTTTTTACTCTTATAAAAGCTTTATGTCTTCAGCTTTTGCTTGACATAAGCAGGTTTTTTAAGTTTTGGATTAAAAAAAATATATTATTAAAGGAGTTTTTTCTCATATTATGGAAAATCACCGTATATTAAAGCATCCTATTCTTCCGATAGAAGAAAGAGAAGATGTTTTATTTAGCTGGAATGGTGAACCCCTTTTAGCAAAAAAAGGAGAGATGATTTCTTCGGCACTTATTGCAAATGGAATAAATGTTTTTGGACATCATCATAAAGATGGCAGCGCTCAAGGAATTTTTTGTGCAAATGGACAATGTGCCAAATGTACCGTTATAGCAGATGGTGTGGCGGTCAAATCCTGTATGACAGCTGTCACTCCAGGTATGGAAATTCGTTCTTTAGAAGGACTTCCCGAACTTCCTGATACTGCCTTTATACCCAAATATCCCCCACTGGAAAAATTAGAGGTGGAGATTCTTATCATCGGAGGTGGTCCTGCAGGACTTTCTGCTGCGATAGAATTGGGCAAATATAATATTAATACTCTGTTGATTGATGATAAGCAAGCTCTGGGTGGAAAACTCGTTTTGCAGACCCATAAATTCTTTGGTAGTGAAGAAGATAGCAATGCCGGAATGAGAGGTATTGAGATAGGAAAATTATTAGCTCTGGAACTTCAGAAATATTCTTCCGTTCAAGTCTGGCTTAATAGCACTGCCCTATTCGTTTTTAGCGATAAAAAAGTGGGAATATTGAAGGATGGAATTTACAAACTTGTCACTCCGCATATCATTCTAAATGCAGCTGGAGCACGTGAAAAGTTCTTAAGATTCCCGGGAAATGACCTTGCACGTATCTACGGTGCAGGAGCTTTTCAGACTCTGGTAAATAGAGATCTGGTTCGTCCAACGAATAGACTTTTTATTATTGGTGGAGGGAATGTTGGTTTAATTGCAGGATATCATGCTTTACAAGCTGGAATTAATGTAGTTGGATTAGCTGAAGCTATGCCTCAATGCGGAGGATATAAGGTTCATTCGGACAAATTGAAAAGATTGGGAGTTCCCATTTACACTTCGCATACTATCATCAATGCTGAAGGTAAAGAGACGGTAGAAAGAATTACTATTGCAGAAGTAGATAGCAAATTCCATCCTATACCAGGCACGGAAAAAAGCTTTGCTTGCGACACACTCCTGATTGCAGTTGGATTGAATTCCCTTTCAGAATTCACTGAAGAAGCTAAAGAAGCAGGAATTCAGGTTTTTGCAGCAGGAGATGCACAAGAAATTGCAGAAGCATCTTCAGCAATGTTCAATGGTAAAATTGCCGGACTTACTATAGCTAAAGAATGTGGAAAAGATGAAGTTGAAGCCATTCCTTCCGAATGGTATGCTAAAGCTGAAGTGTTGAAGTCCCATCCTGGAGCAATAAAAGATTATCAGAAAGACCTTCCAGAGACAGGAGTTTTCCCCGTAATACATTGTATTCAGGAGATTCCATGCAATCCCTGCACGACGGTCTGCCCTACCAATTCTATTCATACAGAAGATGGTGGTTTGATGTCTCTTCCTGTGTATTCGGGAAACTGTATTGGTTGCTATAAATGTGTTCTTATCTGTCCTGGACTTGCTATTACTCTGGTAGATTACAGAAAAGATAAAGAAAATCCCCTTGTGACAATGCCCTATGAAGTCTTCAATATCCCTAAAACCGAAGGAGAAGAGATTGAATTAATGGATATAGAAGGCAATTCTCTGGGCTTCTATACTATCATATCGGTAATAGATGTGAAAAAACGGCACACTCAATTGATTAAAGTGCAGGTTCCTAAAGCCATTGCCCGCAAAATAGCATCATTTCGTATTCAGGCTAAAGAAGTCAGTGAACCTCTTCCAGAACCTGTGATCCCTGATAAAATGCCAGATGAGGCGATGATATGTTTATGTGAAAGAGTTAAAGCTGGTGATATTCGTAAACTGATACACTCTGGAGTAACTAATCTAAATCAGATTAAAGCAATAACTCGTGCAGGAATGGGTCCCTGTGGTGCAAAAACTTGTGAGAACTTAATCTTACAACTTTTAAGGGAAGAAGGCATACCAATAGAAACGGTTGTTCCTAATACCAAACGCCCTCTTTTCATTGAAGTTCCCTTAGAAAAATTTCCTGATGGAGACTGAAAATGGATAATATATATGATGTAATAATAATTGGAGCAGGCTCTATAGGGGTTCCCACAGCTTTAAATCTGGCTTTACAAAAACAAAAAGTGTTGGTTATAGATGGAGAAAGTGCACCAGGTCAACAAAATAATAAAAAAGCTATAGGTGGAGTTCGTGCTACTCATAGTGATTATGGAAAAATCAATGTTTGCAAGCGCTCCATTGAAATAATGAAGACCTGGAAAGAAACCTGGGGTGATGATATTGGTTGGATGAGTAATGGTTATAGTTATCCCGCTTATACTGAAGAAGATGAAAAGACTTTAAAGGACTTGATGAAGGTGCAACATAGCTATGGCTTAAATATCACTTGGGTGAGTCCTGAAGAATATAATGAACTTGTCCCTGGAATAAATAAAGAAGGGTTGAGAGGTTCCACTTATTCTCCTGAAGATGGTAGTTGCTCTCCCCTACTTTTAGGTTCGGCTTATTATTTTCATTCTCTGGAAGCGAAAGTGCAATATCGGTTCAGGGAAAAGGTTATAGGTTTTGATATGAGTCAGAGCAAAATAGAAAAAGTTATAACAGATAAAGGGACTTATTCTACAGGAATGGTAATTAATGCAGCAGGAAATTATGGAAAAGAAATAGCTGCTATGGCAGGACTTAATCTTCCGGTTCAACCTGATAATCATGAAGCAGGAATAACAGAACCCGTAGCCAGATTTATGGGTCCTATGGTAGTTGATATGCGAATTCGTCCCGGTTCTGAAAACTTTTATTTCTATCAAAATAATGAAGGACAGATAGTTTTTTGTATCACACCTAAACCACCGATAACAGGTATTGATAACAGAAGTACTTCTGTCTTTTTACCTATGTGCACCAAAAGAATGCTGGAAGTATATCCAAGATTACATAGTTTAAGAGTTCGTAGAACTTGGAGAGGTCAATATCCAATGACTCCCGATGGCTTTCCTATAGTTGGAAAATCTGGTGATAATCTTATCAATGCGATAGGAATGTGTGGTCAGGGTTTTATGCTGGGACCTGGTTTGGGAGAATTGATTACACGTATCTGTCTTGATGAACTAACGGAAAGTGATTTACATATTCTTCAAAGTTTTAATCCTGAAAGAGACTTTTCTGGTATGGAAGCTTTTAAGTAAAGAAATTCATAAGAAAAACTCCATAAAAAGAAATAAGCGCCTGATTTTTATAAGGCGCTTATTATTTTATGCTATATAATCAGAATGCTCTTAGAATTGTGCAAGTAGCTGATTAATATATGCGATACGACTATTGATATCACTTAAAACTTCAGGGTCATCAGTGTAATTACGAGCAGTCTGCAGATAGTTTAATGCCTTATTATAATGATTTATTGCCGTAGTCTTGGCAGTGTCTCGTTGCTTTTTAAGGTCTAAAGCTTTCTTTCCAACTGCTCTTGAAGCCTGACGGTCTAAATCAATGTATTTATTGTAAGACTCTGCACCTCTACTCTGATAGACAGAAGAAAGAATTATGTAAGGTTGGTAAAGGGTAGGGTCTTTACCAATAGTAATATTGGCATTTGTTTCTGCATCATTTAGTTTACCCTGTTCCAGATAAATTGCAGCAAGATTAAGATAGGAATAAGGATTATCTGGAGCAACTTTCTTCAAAGCATTTATCTTTTCAATTGCCTTGGTGTTGTTTCCGATACTTCTATATATACTAATCAGATTGAGATAAGCTTGAATATTATTGGGATCATTAGCTAACACATTCTCATATTTATCAATGGCTTCCTGAGTTCTTCCACTTCTCTGATAAGCAGTAGCTAAACGCGCAGCTATAAAAGTATTGTCTGGAGCTTTTTCAAAGGCTTTTTCCAGGTAAGGTATAGCCTCATTATAACTTCCTTCATCAAAAAGAATAATAGATAAATTTACAATAGCTCCAGTGAACTCAGGATCAATAGCCAGAGCTTTACGGTATGATTCTTTTGCATTTTCTTTGTCGCCCATTTGATTGTAGAGATTTCCTACAGCAAACCAGGTTTCAGCATCCCGAGTTTCTTCCGCAATCCTTTCCATTAATGGAATCCTTTTCATAGGTTGATTGGTTTTATCATAGAGATCAATTAGAGCTATAAGGCTGGCTTGATGTTGCGGATCTATCTCTAAAGCTTTCTGGAAGTTTTGTTCAGCTAATTCAATTTTCTCTAATTTGATATAGGTATTACCGAGAAAATAGTAAGCATCAACTTTTTCAGGTTTTAAAGCTATAACCTGTTTTAAAATTTGTTCTGCAGTAGTATAATTGCCATTATTAAAATGATTAGCAGCGATATTGAACAGCTTATCAATTTCGTTGGAAACAAAATCATCCAGTTCCTTCATCATATACTCTTCCAGCGCTTTCCAACGGGCAGTCTTTTCCTTACCTACATTAAAACTTATCTGTTTAAGGTCAGTGGATACAGTGCTATACATTCGCATGGAAATATTGAATATATCAGTTCTGGTTTCACTAACAGTAGCGATAATTATCACATCTGCGCCTAATTGTTTTGCCAGATTATCAAGTTCCTCTTTTTCTATATCTTCCACATCTAAGTTGCCGGACTCGTTATATACCGCTGCTGTCTCATTCATATCTAATAGAGTGTAGTTGGGATACTTGTTAAAGGTCAGTTCAAGGTCACGAACGGTCAAAATTTTAGTAATGTAACGACTTGAACTATCCAGAGCTTTCAAGGGCAAGATAGCAACCTTGGTTGTTATTTCTGCTTTCTGGACCTGTTCTGGTTGAACTTCTTTCTTATTGCTGGCACAGGATATAAGAACCAGCGAAACCGCAAGGACTATTATCATCCACTTTTTCATCATTCCTCCTGGAAAATTATCCTTTTCATTCCTTTGATTTGATAAAGGTATAAATGTCAAGTAAAAGTGCTATCATAAATCGGGTATATAGTTTAAACTGCCATAATTGATTTCATGGATATAACCTTCTCTATCTTTTAATAACAAAGTCCCATCCTCAGCTACTCCAATATTTATACCCGTTACGATTTTATTATCAAGTTGAACTTGAGCAAGTTGATTCAAACCATATAGCCATAAATTAATATAATTAAGATAAAATTTAGGATTCGTAAGTAAGTCTATCTTCTTATGAATATTAGCAATTATCAAATCTGATAGATATTCATTAGATACGGGAAAACCTATTAACGAGGATAGTGTCACTATATCAAGTTTCCCATCAAAAGCGTCTTGACTAACATTAGTATTTAATCCCAAACCTATTATATATTTCTTTTCTGACTCATTATGCTCACAGAGAATCCCTCCCAATTTTTTATCCTTCCACATAATATCGTTAGGCCATTTGATAGATAAGCTTTCTAAGGGGAAAAGCTCTAATAAAAGTGAATGAAGACAATAGGCAATGAAAAGAGGAAAAGTAGGAATAAAATTATCATAATAAATATCAAAAGTTATCCATAGTCCACCTTCAGGCGAATACCAGAATCTATCTTCTCTTCCTCTTCCCTCTTTTTGTTCCCTGGCACGAATAATCCATTGATGAGTCCCTGTACAGAATTGAGTTAGTCTCTGGTATTCGTTCATAGTGCTATCCAGTAGCGTATATAACAGTTTAGTTTTCATGATATATACATCGCATCCCCATAGCTGAAGAAACGGTAATGTTCCTGAACAGCAATCTCATAAGCTTTACGGGTCAATTCATAACCAGCAAAAGCAGAGACCATCATCAATAAGGTTGATTTAGGTAGGTGAAAATTGGTTATTAAAGCATCTGCTACTTGGATGTTCTTACCTGGATAAATAAATATATCTGTCCATTTAGAACCACTCATCAAAATGCCATTATTCCAGAAACTTTCCAGAGTCCGAATAGATGTACTGCCCACGGCAATAACTCTTCGTCCTTCTAATTTTGCTTTATTAATAACATTAGCAGTTTCTTCTGGAATGGTACAAAATTCACTATGCATCTTATGCTGGTCAATTCTTTGAGTTTTAATAGGAACAAAAGTGCCCATTCCTATATGCAAGATGATATTAACTATCTTAATGCCTTTTTCTTTCAATTGAGAAAGCATCTCTTCTGTAAAATGGAAACCAGCAGTAGGTGCTGCAACTGAACCTGCTTCTTCCGCATACACAGTCTGATAAGTTTGGCGGTCTTCTGCCTTATCTTCTCTTTTAATGTATGGAGGTAAAGGTATATGTCCGATACGCTCAATCTCATTCCAGTAAGTATCCGGATTATTGAACTCAATCACTCGTAAACCATCTTCATCAGGAAGTGAAACCCATCCTTCCAGCTGAGGAGAAAACCTTAATACTTGTTCTCTTTTCAATCGTTTACCTGGATGAACCATACATTTCCATTTTGAACCTTCCAGATGATTCAAAAGCAAAATCTCAATCTTTGTACCATTATCTTTATAACCATATAAACGAGCAGGAATAACTTTGCTATTATTTATAACTAACACTTCACCTGGAGCTAATAAATCCACTAAATCCCGGAAATAAAGATGAGAGATTGTGCCTGTCTTCCTATCAATATGCATCAATCTTGAGGAACTACGGTCTTTTAAAGGATATTGAGCTATCAATTCCTGGGGTAAATAATAATCATAACTATTTAAATCTAAAAGGTCAACCATCAATTGGATTTCTTTATTTTATAAGGGACATTCAGAGCATCTTCTAACTGAACTACGAAAGTGCCAATAGAGAGTGAGCTTTCAACCTTAACGGGAATCTTATAAGCATCATCAGTTACCCAGATTAAAAGCTTACTTGAACCCTTAAAGATACCTTCTGATTTCATATCTGGTTCTAAAACCAAACAATTTACATCACCAAATATAGAAGAAACTTTTTCTCTTCTCAAAACTTTCACGGTTGTAACTACAGACTTTCCATCAGTTGTAACATAGAGTTTTGGTTTATCCCCTGGCTTCAACGAACGATTCCTCAATTCATAAAAAGAACTTACTATATCCTGAGTTTCAAAGGGAAGATTTTTCTCTTCAGTTTTCCATTTTTCTTCTTTGTAACTCCATTTCATATATGTGGTTTTTTTATTTATCTGGTCAAAGTAATGTATTCGGTATTGCTGGTACTTCCCTTCATGTAATTGCTTGGATGATTTATGGGGCAATAAAGTTTCTTTATCCCACCAAGATTCAATTTTGTCTCGGATTTTGTAAACTACATCAAAAAAAGGATAAGTCTGAGCAGTAATACATAAATGCCAGACCGGTCTATTTTGGTAAGTTGAAGATTTAGCTTCAAAAGTAGCTGTTCCAGCTTTAATTATTCCATATTTAACGCTGAAAGTAAGCTTTTCCCCATCCTGAAAAGGTAAAGCAAACAAGGATGTGGAAAAGAGGCATATTATAAGCAGTAGATAAATGCGAGGTTTGACTTTCACTGAATTTCACTCCCCTTTATTTGCTGAATAGCTGAAAAACCGCCGTCTATGATAATATCTTTGCCTGTAAAATTCTCCAGTTTCTCACTTAATAATAAGTTGCAGAATAGCCATATTTCTTCTTTTGAGACCAGTTTTCCCGTCGGACTCATCTGACGAAACTCTTCAAAATAGCGCTTACGGAAAGCAAGATAATCCCCTGTATATTCCTCTTCTAAAACCGTTTGAACCGGTGCAGGTGATATTGCATTGATAAGAACATTAGAAGATGCCGTTTCCAGAGCAATAGATTTCACTAAATTGACTATACCAGCCTTGGCAGCAGCATAAGCAGAACCACGATAAAGTCCTGTCTGAACTACATTAGAACCAAACATTACAATTCTGCCAAATTTCTCTTGTAACATAAAAGGAAGACAGGTCCTGAGCACATTATATGCCATTTCTAAGTTGGAATTGAGCACCTCTTTAAATGTTTCCGGATTAGTTTGAGCCAGAGGCATAGCATCATAACTACGAATTGCTGCCGTATGAATGAGAAAAGCAGGTACTGCAGCTAAGTTGTCTGCAGCATAATGAATAGCAGTGTTAACATCCTCTAACTTTTCCAGATTGCAGGATATAAGCATCACTTTTTCTTTATCAGCTAAATCCTCTATCCGATTGAAATTCTTATGATAAAGTAATAATAAAGGTTCATTCTTTTCGGCTAATTGATGCGCAATAAAACTTCCTACTTGTCCGTTAGCTCCTGTTAGTATAGTTAATTTATTTTTCATAAGCTTACGATATATTCTACTAACTGTAGTGCAACATCAAACTTATTCCCTGTCAGTTGTACAGATTTAGTAGTTTTTGTTGTGCCAGCACGAATTAAGTTAAGGGTGGTTTCATCTTTCCCAGCAGTTTCCAGATTATTAGCACAGATGAGGTCAAGATTCTTTTTCTCAAGCTTTTCTCGTGCATTTTCCAGAATGTGCTCCGATTCTGCGGCAAAACCAACTAACTTCTGTTTTTTAGGCTTAATTTTCCCCAGATGTTCCAGAATATCTGGAGTAGCAACCAATTCCAGATTGAAGTTACCACTTTTCTTAAGCTTCTGAGTGGAGGGTTTAACTGGTTTATAATCTGAAACTGCTGCACATTGAACGATGATATCATAGTCTTTAGAATGTTCCATCACCGCATCATACATTAATTTTGCCGTTGGAGCAAAGATACTTTTCTTAATATAGTAAGGAATAGACTCGGACATAATACCATATATCAAAGTAACTTCTGCTCCTCTAAGTGCAAAAGCACGAGCTATAGAAAGTCCCATTTTCCCGCTGGATTTATTCGTAATCATTCGCATAGGGTCTATTGGTTCAGCTGTTGCTCCTGCAGTAACTAAGACTTTTTTTCCAGTTAAATCGGTAGGATATTTTAAATAGCAACGAATAGCATAAATAACTTCCTCATTAGGGGGATATTTACCCTTACCTTCATAGCCACAAGCAAGTAAACCAGTTTCAGGTTCTAATATATAATTGCTTCTATCCTTAAGTATTTTAAGATTATTTTGTGTAGCAGGATGTTCATAGATATGGACATTCATTGCAGGAACATAAAGGATAGGTTTTGGCTGGGATAATAGTATGGTAGAAACTAAATCATCCCCTATACCTTGAGCAGCTTTAGCAATAATATTAGCTGTAGCGGGTGCTACCACAGTTAAATCTGCCCAATCAGCCAGATGTATATGAGGAATGGGGTCAGAATCTTCAAACAGGTCAGTATGAACACTTTGATTGGTTATGGCAGAAAAGTTTAAAGCAGACACAAATTTCAGAGCATTTTTAGTCATTGCAGTTTTAACTTCAAATCCTGATTTTGTCAATTGACTTGCCAGGTCAATAGCTTTATAAGCTGCTATTCCACCAGTCACACAAAGTAGAATTTTTCCTTCCATTTATTCACCTATCTATCCTTTATCTTTCCTTGAACTTTAATGTCAAATCAAATCTCATTATTTAATTGTTTTACAAACTATTATACAGTTTCCTTCATAAAATATCATTTTAGATTTTGATTTTCTTATGATATATATACTATAGCAGAATTAGGATAAAGCATTAAAGAATTATCGTTATGATCCACTTTCCCTTCAGTGAAAATAATTTTTGAAGCGGATATAGATTCCAAGTGGTTATTTTCCTTTCCATAATTTAATACTATATCAATTTTATGGTTTTCATCATATCTTCTCCAGGCAAGCAATCCTTCTGGAGCAGGAAGAAAGCTAAATTCTCCATCCATTAAAAGAGGATGGGATAATCTAAGTTGAATTAGATTTTTATAATAGTTTCTCAGGTCAACAGCTACAGAATCTTCTTCCCATTTCCAGTTGAAAGGACGACGATTATCTGGGTCTTTTCCACCAAGCATAGCAATTTCATCACCATAATAGATATGTGGTGCTCCAATAAAGGTCATCTGGAAAAGTAATGCTAATTTAACTTTGGAGACATCGCCTTTTGCCAGTTCCAGAATTCTGATGGTATCATGACTTCCCAGTAGATTCATCATTGCTTTTATTCCTTGAATAGGATATTGTGCTAAGCCATTTTCAATTCTTGCGCAGAAATTCTTTTTATCGCAGATTCCAAGAATAAAGAATTCCAGCACAGGATCTTTGAAATAGGCATAGTTCATCACAGAATCAAAGTAATGATGATTTACCCATCCTTTACCGCTATGCCAGATTTCTCCTACAAGCCAAGCATCAGGTTTCATTGCTCTTACTTCCTGTCTAAAAAGTTCCCAGAACCAGTAAGGGACTTCATTAGGAATATCCAGTCTAAAACCATCTATATCAATATTCATCAGCCACCACTGGACACATTCCAGAATATGATTTACCAAAGAACGATTTGGAACGGCTTTATTGATATCACGCACATAGTTTTCCGCAGGATGAGGACGACTGAGGTCATAATTTAAGTCGGGCATATCTTTTATTCCCCACCAGCATTGATAATATTCCCGAGGATTAAAATCCGGAGGAAGCGGATTAGGAAGAGGCCATTTATACCAGTCATACCAGAGCCAGTAAGGAGAATTTGGACCCTTTTCTACCACATCACGAAAAGCCCAGAAAGCTTCTCCTGTATGATTAAAAGCTACATCTAAGATGATTTTCATACCATTCTGATGGGCTTCCTTAACGAAAGCTTTCATTTCATCTTCCGTAGCAAAATGGGGATCAACTTTCTTGAAATCTGCCGCATCATATTTATGATTGGATTTGGCTTGCCACAGCGGATTAAAATAAAGCAGATTAACCCCCAGGTCTTTTAGATAAGGCAATTTTTGACGAACTCCTTCAATATCTCCTCCATAAAAACACCACCAATCAGGTTTCCCTTCAGGTAGCCAGGGACTCTGTTTTAAATAGCTAATATCATACCAATCTTCCACCAGGTGAAAATATTCCGCATGAGCTGGTAAATATTCCCCTGGGGGAGGAGGTGTTCTACAATCCTTATAATAATCCTCACTAAAATCTGGATCATTGGAGGGGTCCCCATTGCAGAAACGGTCTGGGAAAATTTGATAGATAACGCTATGTGATACCCATTCTGGCACAGAAAAGATAGGATAATTTGAGAGCTCTAATAAATAAGGAGTAACTCCATCTTCCTGAAAAGAAAATCCTTCAGCACCCCAGAAAAGAATATTATCTGCTCCTTGTATCTTTATTTTTATATTACAGAAGGTTCGTGGACAGGTGAAAAGACAATGGAAAACCTCTTGATTTCCTGTGATTCCTAACCTGTACAAGGGAAAAGATACCCCATCTATGAGAGCTATCAAATCAGCAGGTAAAGAGGGAAACCAGTTAAATCGTAATTCATATTGCTCATCTGATATGCGATTAAGGTCAACATAATATCCCTTTCGCTCATCCAGCAAGCTTAAATCTTGTATTATCTCTTCCCAGCTGAAACGAGAAGGAATGGTCTCTTGAACAATGAGGACGGAATTGAAGCCACCAAAGGGGTCTGGTTCAGTTAAAGGATTATCTGGATCGGGAATCCAGTTTCCATCAACTATAAATTTATAGCAATATCTTCCCTCATCAATATGTAAATTTAAGAAATAGACTCCCCCAACTTCATTCATATCCAGGATTTCCCATCCGGTAAAATCTCCTGCTAAACCTACTAAATGTTTTCCTGAAGTTGGTGGCTGATACCGAAATTGAATTTCTGCCATAAAATGATTAAATTGCCTTCTTTACTATCTTTTTTGCCGGTTTTCGGCTTATATCTGGTTTTTCAACTTTTGCTCTTCCGTAATGCTGTTTTAAAAATTGCCCGGTATATGAATTCTTATTCTTCATTATCTGTTCAGGAGTACCTTCTGCTACAAGATAACCACCTTCATCTCCTCCTTCTGGACCTAAATCAATCACCCAATCAGCACTTTTTATCACATCCATATTATGTTCAATAACTATTACCGTATTTCCCATTTTAACCAGTTTTTTTAATACTTGCAGAAGACGGTTTATATCATCAAAATGAAGACCTGTCGTAGGTTCATCCAGTAAATACAAAGTTTTCCCTGTGCTCACTTTACTCAATTCACGGGAAAGCTTTATTCTTTGAGCTTCTCCTCCAGAAAGGGTGGTTGAAGGTTGTCCTAATTTAATATAATCCAGACCTACTTCCATCAAAGTTTGAAGCTTATTCCGAATAGCTGGAATATTCTGGAAAAATTCATAAGCTTCCTGAACATCCATATCCAGAACTTCAGCGATATTCTTCCCTTTATAGCGAATAGATAGAGTTTCTTGATTATACCTTTTACCTTTACAGGCTTCACAAGTCACATAGATGTCAGGCATAAAATGCATTTCTATCTGTTTAACACCTGCACCTTCACAAGCTTCACATCTTCCACCTTTAACATTAAAAGAAAAGCGTCCTGCACTGTAACCTCGCATTTTAGATGCTGGTAACTGACTAAATAGCATCCGAATAGGATCAAATACCTTAACATAGGTGCTCGGATTGGAACGAGGAGTTCTTCCTATAGGTTGCTGGTCAATACTGATAATCTTATCTATATTTTCTATTCCTTCAATAGTATCTACCTTTCCAACTTTATGACTGGTGTGGTAAAAGTAGTTATGCAAATAAGGATAAAGAGTTTGATTGATTAATGAACTTTTCCCGCTTCCAGAAACACCCGTTACGCAAACAAATAATCCAAGAGGAATATCCACATCTATATCTTTAAGGTTGTTATGTTTTGCACCTTTAATAGAAAGGTATCCCTGTTCAGCAGGAATTCTTACTTTGGGAATAGGGATGCTCTTTCTTCCTGCCAGATAATCTCCAGTTAAGGAACAATTACTATTTATGATATCTTTAACCGTTCCCGTGGCTACAATTTCTCCACCATAAATACCAGCTTTAGGACCAAAATCAACAATCATATCAGCCGTGCGAATGGTTTCTTCATCATGTTCTACTACAATGACGGTGTTACCCAGATCACGCAATTGACAGAGCATCTGCAAAAGCATAGAATTATCTCTTTGATGGAGACCTATACTTGGCTCATCCAGAATATACATCACACCTACAAGCTGATTACCTATTTGACTGGCAAGTTTAATACGTTGACTTTCACCTCCAGAAAGGGTTGGAGACCTTCTATCCAAGGTGAGATAATGCAAACCCACACTTTGTAAGAATCCGAGACGATTTCGCAACTCTTTTAGGATTTCTGAAGCTATGATTTGTTCATTACCCTTTAATTTTAGATTATTGAAAAAATTAAAAGCTTCATGAACACTCATAGCCGTGATTTCCGCAATATTTTTGTCACCCACTTTTACAGCTAAAGAACTTGCTTTCAGCTTTTTACCACCGCATTCTGGACAGGGTTTATCGCTTATAAATTGCAAATAATATCTTCTGGCATCTTCAGATGTGGTCTCTCTCATTCTTCTATCCAGGGTATTAATAACTCCTTCAAATCGCATATTATAGACACCATGTCCATTTTTGTTTTGCCATTCCATCCTGAATCTTTTACCCTTTGAACCATAGAGAATAAGAGATTTCACCCATTCCGGAAGCTTATACCATGGTGTATCCAGGGAAAAATTATAATAATTAGCCAGATTCTGTATAGTTCTTCCTGTCCAGGTATCTATTTTATTTTCCAGACTTCCCCAAGGAGCAACAGCACCTTCACGAATACTCCTTTCTGGATATGGAACTACTAAATCAGGGTCAAATTCAAGTTTATAACCCAGTCCATTACATTCAGGACAAGCACCAATCGGACTATTGAAGGAAAAATGTTGCGGTGTTAATTCTTCAAATCCAATATTACAATGCGGACAGGAATTGGTAGCAGACATTATGAGAGTATCACCTTCATCAGGAAAATCAACTTTAACCACACCTTCAGTTAATTTTAAAGCAAGTTCCAGAGAATCTCGTAATCTTGATTCAATACCGGGTTTTATCACTATTCTATCTATAACTACATCTATATTATGTTTACTTTTTTTATCCAAAACGATATTTTCTTCCAGATTACGCAATTGACCATTGATTAAAACACGAACGAATCCCTGTTGTCTTAAATCATCTAATATCTCTTTATGTTCTCCTTTACGGGATTGCACTAAGGGGGCAAGTATCTGTATTTTAGTTTTCTCTGGATTCTGCATTAAATGAGCTGTCATCTGATCAATAGTTTGAGCTCCAACAGGATTACCACAAATATGACAATATTGTTTACCTACCCGGGCATATAAAACCCTTAGATAATCATATATTTCGGTAACGGTTCCCACAGTGGAACGAGGATTCTTGCTGGCTGTTTTTTGCTGAATGGCAATAGCTGGTGATAAACCTTCAATGTAATCAACTTTAGGCTTCTCCATTTGACCCAAAAACTGTCGGGCATAAGCAGATAAAGATTCCACATATCTGCGTTGTCCTTCAGCATAAAGGGTATCAAAAGCCAAAGATGACTTCCCTGAACCTGAGATACCTGTAAATACAACAAGTTTATCTCTCGGAATTTCTAAATTTATATTTTTTAAATTGTGCTCGCTGGCACCTTTTATAATTATTTTGCTCTTCAAAATTACTCCTTGCTATCTTTCAGCAATTTTCTTAGGCTTTGATTTGTCAAATAAAATCATTTGACTCTTTCTCAGGCAAGTTTATATTAATATAATATACTGACTATTAAATATTTATCATTAATCTTATTACATTTTACTTGAAATATAATAGGCTTATTATTGAATTTGTAATAAATAATCCTTATTAATTTTAAAAATCCATTCTTTGTCTCACTTTCAAACATTAATTAGCTAAAAATAGCACTCATACTTCTAACTTCTTGGTATATAATGATTAACCTATGCCCAGCTTATAACTAACTTGTATCCAGCTTATGACTACCTTATGTCCAGCTTATGTCCAACTCATGTCCAGCTTATGTCCGAAAGTGGACATCAGTTAGATATAGGTTTTACATTTTCTTTAGGTCTCCAATCTGGATCAAAGTTTCAGCTTTCAATGTTTAACTTTTTTCTGGTTTAATATTTTACCACTGAACTTTCCTGGAACAGTCATTTCAAATCCTCATCTTTATTTTACTAAATAAGTTACGGATTTATCTTGACAGATAGTGCTTATTAAGTAGTTTAAATCATTTGAAGAATAAGCAATCCTAACCAATAAAATAATAAAGGAGAACAAAATGAAGTATTTTAGAAAAATGAGCGGAGAAAAATGTTACCTTTCCCCCATTTCTTTAGATGATGTAGAGCTTTATACACAATGGGTCAATGATATGGAGATAGGTCAGTTTGTCTTGTTTTCCACTACTATTTATGATATAGAAAAAGAAAAAGAAGCTTTAAAAAAGTTAATGGCAGAAAGCATAAGTTTTGCAATTGTAGAGAAGAACACGAATAAGGCAATTGGTAATTGCAGTCTTTTTGGAACAAGTGAAGTACATCGTCACGGTCAATTTGGTATTTTTATAGGAGACAAGTCATACTGGAGTCAAGGTATAGGTACAGAAGCAACCAGGCTTATATTAGATTATGGTTTTAATGTTCTAAATTTAAATAATATAAGTCTGGAAGTTTATGCATTCAACAAAAGAGCCATTCGTTGTTATGAAAAAGTTGGTTTTAAGTTAGCTGGACGTCGTCGTAATTATCTTTTTATGGCAGGTAAATATCACGATGTTTTAATCTATGATATTTTAGCAGAGGAATTTGAAAGTCCCTATGTTAATAAACTTTTTGAACGCAGTTCTAATGAGGATACTGAAGCAAAAAAGATTTCCTGGATTTAAGGTTTTCCAGCTTTGTTAATATGCAAGAACAGAGTTTATTCCAAAAAATAAGAGGTCAAAGCAGAGCTTTAAAAATTCTTTTTCAAGCTATAGAAAATGAACACATAGCCCAAGCCTATCTTTTTCATGGAATAGAAGGAGTGGGAAAATTCACTACCGCATTATACTTTGGTATGGCTCTAAATTGTCTGGCTAACAAAGAATTCCGTCCCTGTGGAGTTTGTAGTTCCTGTCATAAATTTCTTAATTTTGAACATCCTGATTTACTCTATCTTTTCCCTACTCCCAATCTTCAATTAACTCCAGAGGGTGAGATAAAAAATGATGAATATCGTAAGGAATATGAAGGTTACATCCGTAATAAAATAGAAACACCCTGGGAAGACTATCGGTTCAGTTCTAATATTATGATTCGTAAGGAAAGTATTTCCTGGCTGATTAAACGCTTAAATATCAGCAGTTATGAAGCCAAATACCGGATTTGTATTATTGAAGATGCAGATTTAATGAATATAGAAACGGCAAATGCTTTTCTTAAAACCCTGGAAGAACCTCCCGAATCAACTGTTATAATTTTAACTACTAATAATCCTTCGCAGTTACTACCTACAATAGTTTCACGCTGTCAACCTATACATTTTCAACCTGTGGACCCCAATGTAATTGCTCAGATATTGATAGATGATTTTAACACTTCTCCCAGGACAGCCAGAATAGTCTCCCAAATAGCAGATGGAAGCGTTAAATATGCCATACATTTGGTTCAAGGAGAATCATCAAAACTTCGTGAAAGAGCTTTTGAAATTATGCAAATGGCTCTTGAAGGTAATGATTTAGCTTACTATCGTTCTTTACAGGCTAATTTACAAAAATATAATGCAGAAAATCTTATTGAGATTATCCGCTATCTTTGTATGTTTGTTGGAGACCTGGATTTGATAGAATCTGCTGAAGAACAGGTAGTAAATATTGATAAGAAGGATTTTCTTATTGAGGCAAGAGCAAAAATTCCCATCCAGAATAGTGCAGAATTAACTGATAAAGTGCTGGATTTTGTATTGCTGATGCAGGATTATATCCGTAAAATCCGTGGCAATGTTAATCTTCAGCTCATACAACAAAATCTCTATTTCCAATTAAATAAACTTTTCCGTCCCTGAAGCTATGGCGGAGAATAAATTAATCAAAAATATCAGTGTAATGTCCTTTGCTATACTGATTAGCAGGATTATGGGATTAGTCCGTGACCAAGTTATGGCTTTCTGTTTTGGGACTACCTATCTAAATGACGCTTTTGTAGTTGGTTATCGTATCCCGAATCTGTTACGTAGTATGTTTGGTGAAGGTGCTCTTTCCGCTGCATTTGTCCCTTTATACAATGAAATTGGAATCAAAGAAGGGAAAAGAAAACAGATTAATTTTGCTCTACAAGTGCTTTCCATACTAACATTTTTCCTCTTGATTCTAACCATTATTGGTATCATTTTTGCCCCTGCTATTGTAAAAGTACTTTATCCTGGTCTGCTTCCTAAAACTTATAAATTAGCTGTTATCCTTACCAGAATAATGTTCCCTTATCTTCTCTGGATTGGACTTTCTTCCACAATGATTGCCATACTAAATTCTCACGATAAATTCTTTATGACCGGCCTATCCTCTGCGTTGCTGAATTTAGGTATGATATTAAGTATGGTAATCCCGAGATTTGTCTTTCATATAGAAGGCGAAGACCTTGTTCGTTGGGCTGCTGTTGGTGTTTTCGGAGGAGGTTTTTTACAGACCATCATAAACTTTCCTTATCTAAAACAATTGGGTTATCCTTTCAAAATAATGGTTAAATTTGGAGGTGAAGCTCTAACTACTTTATGGAAAAGGTTTCTACCATCATTAGTTGGAGTTGGAGTTCGTGAACTCAATCTTGTAGCTGATTCTTTAATGGCTTCTTTTCTTGCTGTAGGAAGTATTTCTGCTCTGGAATATGGTTATAGATTGTTTCAATTCCCACTGGGAATGTTTGCTATTTCCACTGGAACTGTTTTATTACCTACTTATTCCAGATTGGTTACCTACGATAATTATCCAGAACTTTCAAAAAACTTACGTATAGCAATGCTCAATCTCACCTATCTGATGCTACCAATTACTGTTCTTTTAATGGGACTGGGTAAAGATGTGGTGCAAATCCTTTTTCAGCGTGGTGCTTTTGATGCTAAAGCAACTCTCTGGACAACTCAAGCTCTGATCTGTTATAGTTTAGGTCTTATCTTTTTCAGCTTTAATCAGACTTTAACCCCTTTATTCTATGCACATAAAGATACTCGCACTCCTGTTCGTATCGCTATTAGAATGGTCTGTCTAAATATAGTGCTCAACTTCATATTGATGCAATTTCTCCAGCATAGAGGACTTGCTTTGGCTACTTCTATAACGGCAATGGTTAATTTCGTTATTTTACTAAGACTGATACATAAAGAGATGCCTCATATTGATTTCCACGGCATTTTCCCTAATGTTCTAAAAACAATTGTAATTAGTGTAATTATGTTCGTCTTCCTCATTATTACTGACCACTTTTATGTTGCTACTGGACTATGGAAGCTGATAATTAAAGTCATCATTCTCTCTGTTTCAAGTATCGGATTATTCTATGTTCTTGGACTATTATTTAAACTGGATTACCTGAAGGAAGCAGGAACTAATTTATGGAAAAAATTCCAGAAAAAATAGCAGAAAAACTTCCTTTATTACCAGATCATCCTGGAATTTATCTCTGGAAAAATGCCGAGGGTGAAATAATCTATATTGGGAAAGCTAAATCTTTAAAGAATCGGGTAACTTCCTATTTTAGTTCTACTAATAAAGATATCAAGACTGAACATTTATTGAAATATATCGCTGATCTGGATTATATTCTTGTACCTA
>ERZ795047.1779-NODE-1779-length-21933-cov-4.626977_pt1 | contig 21933 bp, 18 predicted proteins | sample MGYA00375131_ERZ795047 | MGnify/ENA primary metagenome ERZ795047 (study PRJEB30176, sample SAMN05720228) | activated sludge metagenome | isolation source: Anaerobic digester | place: Japan | collected 2015-05-20 ...
GGTTTCCACCAGACCCGGAGAAACCATGTTCAAAGTACAGCGAGTTTTTGACAGTTCGGACACGAGAGACTTGACGAAGCCCATAAGCGCATACTTCGCTGCCACGTAGTGAGCCATTCTTCTCGGCGGCTTTTGAAGACAAGTGTCCGTCAATACGACAACCAGCGTGATCCTGTCGCCTTTTTCAATGGCCGGCCTCAAAGCCATGACAACGTGGAAAAAGCCTTGCAGCTGCGTTTCCAGGTGACCTTGAAAGTCCGACCAGTCCAGGCTAAACACGGGTTTGTATTTAAGGGGCGAAGAAACACTGTAGACCACAACGTCGAGCTTGTTTTCTTCCGTGAGGATGCGGTTGATCGCGCACTCCACCTCGGCCCGGCTGGTGACGTCGATCTTCACTGGAGTTGCCCCAACCTCTTCCAAGCGGGCCAGCGCCGCGACGTTTCGGTTGAAACCGGCGTACACCCGGTAGCCGTCAGCTGCAAGAGTCTTCGCGGTGGCCAAGCCTATCCCTCCTGCGCCACCGAAAATTAGGGCGATTTTGCGTTCAGTTCTCATCAGCAAAGTCTTGTTGTGAATAAACCGCGGGGCGATCGACTAGTCGCGGATTTCGATATAGTCGACGGTTGGCGTCGGATTGGCCAGCTCGAGCCTGTAGGTCGTCTTCTGCGGCGTCTCTTCGACCTTTTCGAAGCCAAAATCGGGGAAAAAGTTCTTTGCTGGAAGATTTTTCCGGGTCGGAATGAATTCTGATGTCAGGTATCTGACCCCGGCGCACCGCGCATATTCGGCTATCCTGCCCAGGAAAGCGAACTCAATTTTGCGGCCCAGGACACGGCAACTGAGCAGAAAGGTGTCGAGGTGCCAGGAGTGGTCCTGTTTTCTGACGATCGCTGCCCCTGTGAGCCCGCTGTCGCCAAATCTGTCTGTCACCTTGAGCGAGATCACCGAATAACTGTCATCCCGGACAAACTCTCGTATCTCTTCCTCGAAGTAGCGGCGAGTCGTCACGTTGAACTGGTTGGTCTTTTGGGTGAGCTGAGAGACTCGCGGAATCGCGAATTCGTCATCGACTGCAAGGGTAATGACCGTTTGCAGATTCCTAAGGTACTCATTAATATCCCCACCGGTCAGGCTCTCCAACTCCTTGCGCTTGCGCTGCTCGGTGTACATCCTGCCTCGCTGCCTGTCCTCCTCGGTAATGGCGAAAGTGCTGAACAAGTTTGAACCAGCTATCGTCTGAAGGTAAAGGGCGGGATCGCTGGGCACCTCAATGGTAGTCACTTCCGGCAGAGATGATCTGACAAGTTCACGATTGACCGGGTCATCGTCAAAGAAGACCAGGCTATCCAACCCAATATTCAAATCGCGCGCGATTCTCTTCAGGTTCGACGCCTTGTCATTCCAATTAATCTCTATGGCGGAAAAATGGTCCTCTTTGAGGACCATGTGAGGATGCTTGGCGAAGACTTCCTGAACATCAGCCCGATTGTTCCGGGAGTTGATCGCGAAAATCACACCTTGATTCCACAAAGAAAGCAAGTACTTCTGAAATTCCCAGAAGGGCCGGCCTTCAGGGGTAGGGCCCAGCCGAATCCCCTCAAGACCGTCTTCTCCAATGACACCTCCCCACAAAGTATTGTCCAAGTCCAGCACCAGGCATTTCTTGGTTAGAGACAGCAGGGGCCTGAGATACGAGAAGTACTCCTCTGCTAGCCGGGGGAACAACCTCACATCCAGTTTCATGTCCGCGAGGTAGTACATCTTGTAGTCAACGATGTGGTACTTGCCTACTCTCGAGCAAAATCCGTCGAAATCAAAAATGAACACCTGGTGATTGTCTCGCCACTCGTCCCTCAACCTCCCGTTCAGGGCTTGCACAAATTCAACCAAGCCGAGTCGCTGCTTGTTTTCCAATATTCCTAGCGGAGAGATCGTTGGGACCTCAAAATTGTGGAACACCACTTTGGCCGCAGTCTTGGAGGAGAGAAACCCCAGGAATAGCGCTATTTCCGACGCTTTTTCATCGAGCAGCCTGGCTCTTTCATCGGGATCAAGCTGGTAGAACCTGAAGAAGCGTTCCCCGAGGATTGCCTGGATGTCTATTAGAATGAAGACGATATCCGGATTGAACCTGTAAAGACCGCTGTTTTCATTAAGCAATTCCTGGGCGTACTGGTTGTACTCGCCGACGTAACAATCGGCGAGTATGCCTGCATCAAAGCATTTCACTAACAGAGCCTCGGCCAGTCCTTTTGAGGTGAAGCTGGCGAGAAGGGCGAATCTCAGTTGCCTGTCGCTCGTCACGGCTCTTTGGGCAACCTCGTCTTTGATCTTTTGAGCCAGGACCAGGCAGTCCGAGACCCGACCTGGATTGTGGCTCTTAATCAGTTCTCTGATCGCTTGCATGACCCGTCCCTGATGACTATGGCTATGGCTGTCGCCAGTTCTTGGGTGTGGGAGAGATTCAACAGGATTCGTTGGTCAGAGGCGCTATCACACAGGAGATTGGCGACTGGCGAACCGTTCTCGTTATTAATGATTTCAATATGGTTGTGGCTTAGTTCTTTGCGTAGACCGGCATGTGCCTTGATGACAGCCTCCTTCCCACAAAAGCGAACCGCCAAGTGAGCGTCGGCGTTGGCTTTTGAAAAGCAATACTCCAATTCTCGTTCCGTGAAGATTCTCCTGAGAAATACCTGGTGGTCCTCCAGCGTCAACCCTGAAAACCGTTCGACGTTTTCAATATCTATTCCGATTCCGAGAATCTCCATGACTTTCGGCCTCCGGCGGGCGACGGTACGAGCGCTACCGTCATCGTCTATGACTGTTCCCTTCCGTGGAAGAGAGCCGAGCCGAATCAGTGACAGCCTGTTGCTCCCCTGCAGCGAACTCCAGGTGTTGCCGGAACTTTTCCGAAAACTCCAGCCGACCGTGCGCATTGAGATGGTCACTATCGGCAAAAAGTGTGACGCGAGAAGTGAAATCCGGGTCCTCGGAAAAATCGTAATAATCAACCTTGAGCTCTTCTTGGACGCGTGCCATCAGTTCTCGCATGCGGGCGCGCTGTTCGTCCAACAAGGAGGTGTAGTAGCGGTTGTACGGCCGACTGTAAGGTGGAGTAAAGAAAACGGGGCGGATGTGATTCGTTCGAAGCAGCTGAACGATCTGTCGAAGCGATGATAGTAAATGCTCTTCGAGCTTAGGATCAGCCGCCTGCATTTCGGAAACATCTTGCAAGACTCTCTCGACTCGCTGACGAGCATATTCGTCAAGCTCATCCGGCGCCATATGGTTACGATAGCGGTCGTCGATAGCAATCAGTGTCGGGGGTTTGACCGGCTCGCCGCGGAGCAAAGCGATAAACACGTTTTTAAAATCATCATGACGAAGAAGCGTAGTAATTGGCCAGATACGCTCGCCTTGCGCAGCAAGGAAATTGGGAATATCCCCCGGAATGGGAGGCCACGCCCCTACTGCTTGGTACAGGTGCCGCCTGCGTATCCGGATAGAATCAACTCCGGCAGAATCCCAGGCGAAGGTGAAGTAGGAAATTGGCATAAAGACAACCTTGAGCCGTTTTGCCCGCGGAACCGTGTGCTTGAGCACGTAGCGCACCTCAAAAAGATCGCAGTGTGCCCGGGTCACTTCTAACGCCCGCAGGCCCAGTGACTCCACGCGCAAAGAGCCGTTGTGCGAGTTGCCAATGCTCAGTGCTTCCAGCTCATGGCCGGCGGACATTAAGGCGCGAAACTGCCTGATGTCATGGCGCAAAAACAGCGCCTGATCCGTCGGTGCGAAGGTATTGGCCAGGAAAGCGAGGACATGGGTCAGCATGACCAATCCGGCCAGGAAAATAAGACTGACGATTAAATCGGAGCACCCGGTCCAACCGGCCGCTCGACTCACGTATATCCTGTAGTTTGATTTTCCTTTAGACAGCATCGGTAACCCATCCTTCCGGTGCAGTCGACCCCGTGGATTTCAAAAGCTGGGAATAGACTTGCAGCACTCTTGCCGCGATCCGTCTCTCATCGAAGCGTTCGAGGGCGATTCTTCGACCCGCCTGACCCATCCGCATCCGCTCATCAGGATTCTTCAGGAGCCGCAAGATGGCCGCCGCCAATGCTTCGACATTTCCAAGGGGCACAATCAAACCGTTGACCCCATGATCGACCGCCTCGCGACAACCACGAACATCAGTGACAACCGAAGGTATGCCCATGAAGGAAGCCTCCATGGGGGGCCGCGGAAATCCTTCTCGATAGGACGGAAGCACTACCAGGTCCATAAGGGAGTACAAATCAGGCATGTCCTCGCGCCGACCGGTAAAGATGCAGCCTTCAGCGATCCCGTAGTCGTGCGCTGCGTCGAAATCAAGTGCATCGTTCTTTTCGGGATCAGCCGGGCCGACCATTAACAGCCGGGCTTCAGGGAGAGCCTCTTGCACGATGCGGAATGCCTGGAAAAGCTCGCGAATCCCCTTTTCCGCGACAATTCTTCCCACAAACCCGATGACCGGAACTGACTGCGGGATGCCCAACTCCTGGCGCTTCCGGTCACGTGTCTCCGGCCGTATTCGCCCTGGATCGAAAGAAGTGGCATCTACACCGTTTCCTAGGAACTGGATTTTGCCCGGTTCACAAATTCTCTCGTTAACTGCGGTCGCCATATCCTCTGCACTTTGGGAGAGGACCATCGTGGAGCACCGGGCGGCTAGCTTTTCGAGGGCAACGTAGAAACGCCGCTTCACAAAGGGCGTCCTTTCGTGGAAATAGAAGCCGTGGACCGTGTTGACGATGATAGGAACGCCCGCCATCCGGGCGGCTAACTGGCCGAGAAACCCAGCCTTGGGGGTATGAGTGTGGATTATGGTAAAACGATATCGCCGCATAACCCTGTAGAGTTCCAGGAGCGAATGCATATCCCGGGCCGGCGTGAAGCTCCTTGTCATCGGAACGGGCAGGTAGCGAATTCCGGCAGCGCTTACAGCCTCCACTTCAGGGCCAGGCGAACAAATCCCATACACTTCACAACCTGCCTCGCTGAGACTCTTCAGCAGACTCAGAATCATGTAGCGAAGAGACATGGACACCGTCGTTACGTGGGCGATTCTCAACGGGGCTTCCGGCATAAGGAATCCTTGCCTGGCGGACTAAAGGCGAATCAAAAGCGTTAAGTCGTACTCGCTTCCTCGCGCTGCAGCTGCTCGTTATCCGCTATCCTGGCGGAAGCCGCCAAGAGGCCGAGGTTCATCCAGAAAAGCTTTTCCTGGTGCACGAGCGACGAAAAGCCGTAAAGCAGGTGAATCAGGAAGATTATCCCGAGCGTCTCAACCAGCAGGAACTCGCGGGATCCTGCGTAGCACGATAGTCTCCGCCACAATCGGACCACTGCGGCCCCGGTGAGGGCAAAAAACCCCAGCCAAACCATCAAACCGACGAGACCCTGGTTGGCCAGGAAGGCGACGTAACTGCTATGGGCACTCCGGATGCCGACGTAGTACTGGTCCGGATTAGGCACCCGGTTCTGGTAATGAAGGAAATGTCTTCCGTAGTTGTTGTAACCGGTCCCTAGCAGCGGATTATCTCGGAACATTTGAAATCCCACGGCCCAATGGAAAGCCCGACTGTCGGCCTTGGTGACTGTTCCACGTCCTGAAACTGTGTCGAACATGTTCGTAATCGCGGGTACAATCGTTTCAACCCGGCTGCGTATAGCTTCCTGGGGAAGAAAATTGGCGATTAGGACGAGCACCAGGACAACCGCCAGTAGGACCGAGATGCGACGACGGTCCCGCAGCGCCAGTGCAAGCTGCACAAGCCCCACCGCGACCAGGAGGAGATAGCTGGTCCGAGAAAAAGTCACGGCGACCGCCCATACGGAGACGGGAAGGTAGACGATGCCCGCCACCCGCCAAAAGCCACGACCTGCTCTGACCAGGTACAAAGCGAACGGCAGAATGGAAACCAGCATTGCAGCCGTCCCGTTGATGCCGCCCGCAATATCGCCGCCGGCTCGTCTGACATTCTCCAGGTAATACTGCTGCAAGGTAAGAACCGCGGTGACCACGCCCATGAGGAGTAACACCTTGGCAAATAGTTCGATCTTCGGCCAGGAGTCGACGACATCAAGAATCAGGACACTGAACAGGATCAGCTGCAGAAGCGACAGGAGGCCCAGATAGGCGTCAATGACGTAAAACGCCCATAACGTCGACAGGGATGCTACCGCCAGAACCAGGACGGCCGCCTGGAAGTGACGATGGGTGAAGATCTTGCGGAGCCCTTGCGGCCGGAACAGCTTGTGAATGGACCAGAGTGCGAAGATCACGACCCCCAGAAGCCGCGTGCCTGTGATACTGTCACCGACCGTCAGCAGGCTTTCTAGTGGAAGAGTAGCCGCCAACAGCGCGGCACCAACCAGCGGTCGGCCTAGCACCAGGACGAGCAATGGCAAGCCGATAACACCCGCAACTACGAACCAGCCGAAATCCGGGATTATCCAGCCCAGTGACGCGGCAAGTGAGAACATGAGCGCCGGAGGGAGAACCCTGATAAGAGGCGATTGTGCAGCTGTCATGACGGAATCCTCGCGCCGGCCACGTTACAACTCTGGGGACGCCACCGAACGAAGAGCACCCTGGTACATGGTGCGTAGTTGCGAGGCCAGCTCCAGTCCCTTCTTTATGCACTTATCAGAGTTGATGTATTCCCAGTCTCCGAAACGTCCGGTGGTATAAACGTCGCGTTCGCCCAGCCACTCCTTAATTTCTTGCACGATGGCGGGTCGGTCGTGCGTATAAACCGGGTAGGCATACCGGACATCGAAATGTCCCTTCCAAATGATTTCATCGTGCCTTTCGAGGACGCCAACAGAGCGCAGGAAATCCACGGTTCGCGGGGCGATCTCCTCTACATCCACTCTCTTTTCATCGGAAATAGAGACCTCTGCCATGATCGCGTGGTTGGCGCGCTTTCTCAGGTAGTCGGAGGAGTTGTGGTTCAAGGCAATCTTGTGCGGAGGAATAGCCGGATCCGCCACGTAGATCCTTTGGACAGTCGACTTCAGGGGTGCCCCAGTTAGCAGCAGTTCGACCCGCAAGGACATGTATTCCAGCCGTTCGGCCAGCTGACGCAACCTGGGCGGAGCCTGGACAATTCTTTCGAGAAGAACCGGCAACGGCATCGTTGAAACCAGGATTTCCCACCGGTACCGTTGGCCAGACCGAGTCGTTACAGTTTTGTGCCGCGTATCGATCTCGGCCACTTCAGCATTAAGGTGAATCGCTGGAAGGTGCGGGACAAAGATGGCATAAATCTCTTCAAAGCCACCTCGCCGGGGATAACCGACACTGGTATCGGACTGCAGTGGTTTTCGGGCGCCGCCGCTGAATTGGAAGGTCTCAACCTGTCCTTTGGGGGCCGCGACTCGCTCCGAAGTCCACTCGCACGAGATGCGCTTAAGGTCGCGAGCCCATAGCTTGCGGTTGTAAGGAAGCATGAAATGTTCCGCTATCCCTCGGCCAAACTTCCGTACGATATAGTCTTCGAAATTGGCCGCCTGCTCCGCCTGACCCATTGCATTACGCAGGCCCTCTTCGCATTCCTTGACGATCTGGGCATCGGGCACCTGTTCGTAGGATTTCTGAAACGGGTATGGGATCACGACACCGTTCGTGTAGACACGCGCATCACGCTGTTGCCGAAACAGACCACCTTCAAGCAGCATTTCGACAAGTCGGTCCACTTCAGGATGCGGCGTGTGGAACGAATGTCCGCCTATGTCGAAGACCCCTTCACCCTGGTAAATCGATCGGCATAACCCCCCGACCTTGAACTCCTTCTCGAGCACGATCGTGTCGCCTTGAAGGCCATATGCAACTGATAATCCGGAAGGTCCACCGCCGATCACCAAAACCTCGGCCTGGTACTTCATTCTGCAATCCCCTTCTGGTCTCCCCCCAGATGTTCGTTCGGATATAGCTGGTCGTCGGGATACTCTTTCCAGCTGAAACAATGCGAATCAACAGACAATTAAAATCAGACTCTTTCTGACATTCTCCCGGGGGGACACGAAACGCGCAGTTAAACGGGATTTCGTGCGGGATGCGGAGGTTCAGGATGGCAAGGGTGAGGAAAGTGTAGGCGGCCCAGTGCAGCAAACAACAATGAAAAGGGAAACCAGGAAATGAAGCGAGTTGAAAAGCACACTTCCAACCAGGCCGCTCGGTGCCATTTCGGGTCAGTCGACTGCTGCCGAATCGGGCACCCATTGTTCTCCCCGCCTCATACCGTCTTCCACGACCTGCCAGCTATGTTCTACCAGTACGATTCCTTCGGGGTTTCGAGTAGGCAGGTTACCCGTTCCATAAAAGTCACCCGACTCCACCTGGAGCACCCCGGCGTCTTCAATTCTATCGGCGGTATGCCCCCCCACGCTGCACCATAGCTTGAAGCGATATCTTCCTGGGCTTAAGGGAAACTTTGGAATGTGACAGGATATCCTCCCCCAGGGGGGTAAAACGTCGAAGGAGCCACAGGCCATCCTCGCCTTGCAGAAGAACAGAAGCTGGCCGAGAGGGTTGTAGAAGGCGATGTCCATGTCGACGTTGCGCACCGGGCGGTCATCATTTCCGACGTAACCCAGCACGATTGTCAGCGGCAGGCCAGTCACTGCTGCGTGAGTGATTCGTTCGTTCTCGTCCAGGAAAACCACATCTGTGAACCTGATACGACCGTTTCCCTGCCGGTCGGTTCGGTCCTGCAAGTCGGTGCTGCAAAGTTCATTCATCCCCTCGAGGTACTTCTTTACAACTTCCGAAACGGGGCCCGTAGACACGACCCTACCGTTGGAAAGCAGCAACCCCTTGCTACAGAGCGCCGTGATGGCCGCCATGTTATGAGAGACAAAAAGGACCGTTCGCCCAGTGCTGGCTACGTCCCCCATCTTGCCCAGGCACTTCTTTTGAAAGGCTGCGTCTCCGACTGCCAGCACCTCGTCAACAAGAAGGATCTCTGGCTGCAGGTGAGCTGCTACCGCAAACGCCAGCCGGACCCGCATTCCGCTTGAATAATGCTTAACCGGGGTTTCTAAGAACCGTTCTGTCTCGGCAAAGGTCACTATTTCGTCGAACTTCCGGTCGATTTCGGCGCGCTTCATGCCCAATATGGCGCCGTTCAGATAAATGTTCTCCCGGCCAGTCAACTCCGGGTGAAATCCGGTACCCACCTCCAACAGGGAGCCTACTCGTCCCCGGATCCTGACTCTTCCTTCGGTCGGCTTGGTAATCCGGGACAGGACTTTGAGCAAGGTGCTCTTCCCCGCCCCATTGTGACCTATGATTCCAATGACCTCTCCATGGCGAACCTGGAAAGAAACATGGCGCAAGGCCCACAACCCCTCCTCAAGGTTTGCGGCCGCGTGTGGATCACCTGCAAATACCTTCTTCAGTTTGCGAAACGGTGAGATCACCGCCTGGGCAAAGCTCTCGCGAAAAGTCCGGTATGGAAGCTTTTGACGGCCGATGTAGTACTGTTTTCCGAGGTCTTCTGCTTCAATTGCAAAGTTGGACATGAGGGGTCACACCACGTCGGCGAAAGAGTCTTCCATTCGCCGGAAATAGATCAGTCCGCTGACGAAAAGCACTAAAGCGGACATCACCGAGGCCACCATCACGAATCCGGGACTGGGGCTGCTGTCTAACATGGCCCAGCGAAAACCCTCCACGACCCCGACCATCGGGTTTAGCCCGTAGATCGAACGCCACGGCTGCTCGAGCAGGCTGCTCGGATAGGCAATCGGAGTGGCGAACATCCAGAACTGGGTGATAAATGGCAGAGTGTAGCGGATATCGCGGAACTGGGTATTGAGAGCAGCCAGCCAAAGCCCTGCGCCCAGTGTGGTCGTCACAGCTAAAAGGAGCAGGAGGGGAATCCAAAGGATCCTCCAGTCAGGTGCGAGTCCCCAGATGGGCATCAGGCAGCAGAGAACGCCAAAAGCTATGACGAAATCGACCAGCCCTGCCAAAGCGGCTGCCGTGGGCATCAACGCCCTGGGGAAGTATACCTTTCGAATCATGTTGGCGCTGGTCACCAGGCTGTTCGCGGATTGCGTGAGCCCGTGAGCGAAAAAGTGCCAGGGAACCAAGGCAGCGAACGAAAAAATCGGGTAAGGTACGCCGTCAGAAGGCATCTTTCCGAGCTTACCGAAGAAGAGGCTGAAGATGACCATCGTCAGCAAGGGCTGAAGCACCGCCCAGCCGGCGCCCAGGACGGTCTGTTTGTAGCGGATCTTGATGTCTCGCCACATTAGGAAGTAGAGCAACTCCCGGTGCTCAAAGAAATCCTTCAGACCCAGGGAAATCCAGCCCCGAGGCGGTTCGATCACGATCTCGGGCAAAGATGACAGGGCTGGTAAAGAAACGGTCTCAGAAAGCCCCGCTTGCCTGACTGCCACTCGCGACTCCTTTCTCCTTTTTCTATGCCCCTTTGTATGCCTTTGCGCTGCGCTACACCCTTCACTCGCCCGGCGTCGTCATCGCGTCGCCTCGCCAAGTGGCCAGAACACGCTCGTTCCCCGAGGACGTCAAGGTGGTTTCCAGCTCACGCATGAAATCCGACACGTTATCGACGCTTTTTTTCTCTTGTAACAGGAGCAAGTAGGGATTTCCTTCTCTCAGACGAACGACCCTGAAATCCCTGGCTCGCGCAATCCTTCCGCCGCTGTCGGATTCAAAACCGAAAAGCCACGATATATACGCCAGCCATCGATCGGGCCGCACGAAACCATTGACGGGTTGAGAACTGTATCCTTCAAGTCGGTACCCGGGTGCAACAAAGCCGGAATCAATGAAAACCAGGCTATTGTCATCGAGGTGGTATGTCGCTGGCAGCTGTTTGTCCTGGTAGAAGTAAACCAGGGGGAACTTAGCCAGTCGGGCCGACTCTTGGCGGTCGAAATAGTAACGTAGATGATTCCAAACACGATAGCTCACCAGGAATCTGGCGTTCCCTGGAGCAGCCTCTGATAATTCCTTCGCCTCCCAGTACGAATCGCTTGGCGAAAGCCGTGGTCGAACAGCGACATACATGTTGGTGACTGCTAGCAGCATCAAAGCAGAACTCACCACCAGCCTCATTCTCTTTTCGCTTAGGCGCGGCGTTGCCAGAGAGATGTCTACAACGGTTAGAATTCCGAGTAACAGTATCGGGGGAAGAACTATCAACAGCGGATGCTGATACGAAGGTAGCCACCAGAGAAAGAAGGCGAGGTAAGTCAAGACCCACGTGACTAGGAATGCTCGCATCTTCCAGCGCTGGCTGGCGTGCGTCAGTCCGCTGATATGCCACCATAACAGGCCAATCAGACCAATTCCAGAAGCGAGCACGGCGAGGGTCGAGACGTGCGGGACGAAAAGCCAAAGTAGCCCTCTCCCAAGCTCAAAGATTCCCTGAGGTCCATAATTCGCAAAGGTGCCCCAGTTCTCGGGAGCGTCCACACATTCAGCGCCCCAGCAAAGCTGTGAGTTGTACTGAAAGCAAAATTGCCAGAATTCCGCCAAAGAGGCCTGAGGGTGAGCCGCATTAAATGCCGACAAATAGACCGCCAGAGTCACTATTCCTGCGATGGCGACGACAAGCGTCCATTTCCAGAAGCCGGTCCGCCCCTGGTGAGACACCAGCAGGACTGCCAGGGGCAGACAGAACAATACATTGGCTTGGTAATAGAGCACGGCAAGGGCAAGCAGGAAAGCCAGCAGGTAGGGGTAGCCTCGCCACGGCATCTGGCCTGACACACAGTGGAGGGCCGCCGCCGACAGGAGAATCAAGACAGCACAGGCAGGCGTATACAGTGTCGTTTGAGTGGCCAGTAACCAGAAGCCCTGAGTCGCAAGTAGGATGAGGGAAGCCAGAAAAGCCAGCAGCGGCCGACCGATCACCCCGCATACCACCAGAAAAAAGCCCGCCACCGCGGCGGCGGCCCAGATGATGTTATGGACCTGCATGGCGGTGACCGCGTCCCAAGGGATTGAAACCGTCCACGCCGCCAACAGCACTGCGCGGGAGATCGGGTTGAAAAGCAGATGATGGGGATGCAGAAGGTCTTCTCCGAGCTTTACCGCTTGTGCATAAGCAAGGCTGTCGCGCTCCTGCTGAGCCGACCGTGTCGCAAACAGCACTGCAAGTGAGAGCGTGAACAAGAGCAGGCACAGCACGGCCTTCTTTCGGCTCAGACAGATGATCATTTCGAACAGCTTCATGAGTTTCAGCTGGTTCGTGAATAACAGCCTCCGCCTTCGCGGATCAGACTGCGCTACCGGATGACATGGGGCACGGTGGAAACGGTGTGGGGTATGATGCCGAGAATCCCGTAAGTGACGTTTTTAAAGTGACTTCCGGGAACGAAGATGATATCGTTCGGAAGCACGTTGAAATCTGGTTGTCTACCTTGGAGAATAGCAGCGAAGTCCACCGGTATCTCCTTGCGCTCTCCCTTTTCGTCGTAACGAAGCAGAACGGACTTCGACATTTTGGCCGTTTTTTGCGGGCCTCCGGCCTGCGCCAAGGCTTGACTGATGCGCAAAGGTTCAACTCGGCGAAGCGGAAAGGCGCCGCTGCTGTTCACTTCACCGATCACGTAGTAGACCTCTTGGACCCTTTGCACCACGTTAATCACGTCCCCGCCGTAAACAGGAAGATTGACCACCGTGTTTCCGTTCGCGATTAACTCTTCCAGATTAACCTCAGTCAACTGGGGCGATGCCTGCTGCCCGCCCTCCGGTCTGACCGCGCGACGCTGGATGGTTACTGTATCCCCGGCATCCACGGTCACACCTCCGGCAAGGGCGAGAACGTCGACCAGCGTTAAATCGTGCGTGAGCTGGTAAAGGCCCGGACTGCGAACTGCGCCCAAGACAAGTACACTCTGCGATCGATATTCCTTCACCTGCACGATCACGTCCGGATCATTGATGTATTCCCCATCCAGCTTTTTGGTCAGGAGATCTTCGATTTCGGCACAGGTACGGCCGGCGACATGGATCTGTCCCAGGAGAGGCAACTTGACGAAGCCCGAAGAACTGACGCGGACAAAGTGCTGAAAGCCACTCACTGAAAAAACCGAGATCTCGAGCAGGTCGCCGGCCCCAACCCGGTAATCCGAGACTTGGTTTGGATCTGCACCGGACTCAACTGAATTCACCATTTCCGAGTGCGGCGGAGAGGCCAGAATCAGACCGGCAGGTAAAACCAACAGCGCCGCCATGGCTGTGATCATCTCAAATTTCTCCAGATTACGCACGGCTGCTCCTATCGGAATAATCGGAATAATAGGTGTAATAGTGCGAATAACCCCGGTAGCGCTTGTCCGCGCCGTTAATCAGCACGCCGAGGAGTTTCGCGCCTGCGGACAAAAGCAGATCCCGCGCTGCTTGGACCGCGTCCCGGGAAGTGTCGCCTCCGCTGGTCACCAGGAGGACACCGTCAACCTGTGGAGCCACCAGAAGCGCATCCGTAACCGCCAGTAATGGGGGAGAATCGATCAGGACGTAATTGAACAGCTTGGGGAACACGCTGAACGCTTCGCGCATCAGCCTCGCACCAAGTAATTCCGGTGCATCCGGTGATGCAGGACCGGCAGGCAGCAAGGAGAGATTCGGGATCCCTGTGGGGCGAATCAGGTCACATAATTGACATTCCCCCGAGAGGTAGGACGCCACACCCAAGTCCTCCGGGAGACCGAGGCGACGAGCCAGCGATGGTTTCCGCAGATCGAGTTCGATCACCAGTGTACTCGCGCGACTGAGCGCGAATGAGACGCCCAAGTTCAGACAAGTCGTCGTCTTGCCTTCTCGAGGAAGGGGAGACGTCACCAGGATTGTTTTGCAAATCTCATTTAGCGGACGCGCAAGCACAAGCGCTGTACGCAGGGAGCGATAGCTTTCCCAGCAAAGGTCCGGGATGAGCCCGATTTGCTCGATACGAACACTCTTCAGCGAGCCCTTGTTCTCGCGTTTTTTCAACGCAACCGCCTCGGTCTGCACCCAGTCCTTGCCCAGGAATGGGATAATGCCGAGCGCGGGTAGCCCCAGGTGGCTCTCGATGTCGGCAGGTCCTTTCAGACTCTTGTCGAAGTACTCCTGGGCAGCTGCAAAACCAATCCCCAGGAGCAATCCCACACCTGCGCCGAGAAGCAGATTCATGGTAACGTTGGGCGAGTATGGAGTGGAGGGCACCAAGCCGCGTTCCACTATTCGGATGTTGGTGGAAGTCTCCCCTGAGAGTACCATGGCTTGTTTCAAGCGCTGCAGGAGTCCCTGGTAAACCTGCTGGTCTGACTCCACTTCACGTTTGAGCATGTTGTAGTGAATGGAATCCTCGTTGAACCTGCCCGCCAGTCGGCTCTGTTCTTGTATCGCTTCAAGCAGCCGGGCTCGCTGTTTCAGGAACAGCTCGTACTCGATCCGCTCTTGCTGGATCGAATTCTCTACGGCTCGGGCCAGTTGTTCCCGGAGGTGTTCAACCTGCCTTCGTACCCGCTTGACGTCAGGCCAGCCAGGTCCAAATTGGGCCGACAAGAGAGCCAGCTCCCGACTGTCAGCCGCCAGCTGCAGCTCGAGGCTTTTGATAACGTCGTTCTTCGCACTTTCCGGAAAGGTCTCAGGCCCACAATCCTTGATGTCGTTATACCGGTTTGACAGCAGTTTCTGCTCGATGGCAGTCAGCTCGTTGTTGAACTCGATGAGTTTTTTCAGCACCGGGTTTTCGGTCGGCGCCATCAGGAGATTCGGGTTGCGGCTGCGGGCATAGTCGACTAGGGACGCTTCTGACTGGGCGACTTTCTCTTTCAGACTGGTCAGCTCGCGTTCGAGAAAATCGCGTGCCTGGGTCGTCGCCTCGTATTTGCTCTCAAACGTATAGAGTGTGTATTCATCCGCAAGCTGATTGACAATGCGGGCCGCCTCCTCGGCGTCGGTTGAGCTGAAAGAGACCCGCACGATTTGGGTGTTCGGAATCGGGATTACTTCAAGGTTCCCGCGGACCCAGTTGGCCACTGCTTCAATGCGCTGCGGATCCTTGGCCAGTCTCAGCGCCTTGACCACCCGCTCCGCCAGGGTGCGACTCCTCAGCACAATTGTCTGGGTCTGAATATGCTGAGGGTTAGTTGCCTGACTTTCATAGACTTGCGGGTAGGGCAACACGTTGCCCTCTTCCTCGATCAGGATCGTCACCGTGGATCGATACAACGAAGTCGAAGTTCGGGTCCGAAGTGCACTGGCTGCGAATACCAGCAGCAGGGTGGTGAGAATGGTCCACTTCCGGCGCCTGAAAATACCCAGGTAGTCCTCGATATCGCTACCCTTTCGCAATGAAGCTTTAGGGGCCGCGATCTGCGGAAGCGGTGTGGTCGGTTCTCGTTTGATTAGATTTGCCACGCTTCTTGACTCCTGTTGCCGCTCACTAGCGCTTTTGGGGACTGGAGGAAACTCATCAGTTGTCGCTGCCGGTCTTTAACCTCAAAGGAAGGGCGCTTTCTTCTGGTTCTTCCACAACCTGCCCTACCTGCCGAATTCCCTTTTCAATCGTCAGGCGGCATTCGGATTGCAGCTGGGCTTCGAGACGGGCGATTTCCTGGACAATGTGCCGAAAGCTGTTAGTATCGGTCGGCACGGAATTGAGCCTGACGAGCGGGTTTTGAAACCCAAGGACAGTAGGGCATTTCCGGGTGAACCGGTAAAGGTTCTTGCCGCAGAAAGTACAGCGCAGCCGCCTGAGCGCGAACCAAGAAAGGACCTTCCCTGCCCTGGTCTCAATGGCTGAGGCGGAGATCCTGCGACTTCCGCAACTGGTGCACTTGAGATCAAAAAGCCTCATTCGGTGCGCAACCCGAGTGTCTCTTGGGAAGAGCTGGAAATAGTCGCCCACCGATTGGCAAGAGGATAGTGGTATCCAATGCCAAGATTACTGATCAAAGACTTGATCGCCTGCACGTCACTGATGCGGGCCGCCTTCTCGAGCTCGTCCAAGGTGACCTGCAGCCGCTCGGAGTCGATCGGCGTGCTCTCCGCGACGAAAATCCTTGGGCATTTGGTGCTACGCACGCCGTTTTCGGTGCTCAGGAGCAGTTCCTCGTCCAGTTTTTCTCCCGGCCGCAGTCCGGTGAAGCGGATCGGGACATCCTTTTCCGGCCGCAGGCCAAGTAGTTGAACCAGGTTGCGTGCGAGATCCGTGATTCGGACCGGCGTGCCCATATCAAGAACGAATACTTCTCCCCTTTGGCCTAGCGTGCCGGCTTGGATTACCAGGCGGACCGCTTCGGGGATTGTCATAAAGTACCGCCGCATCTGCGGGTGAGTTATGGTGATCGCCTTGCCTTCGCGAATCTGCTTCTGGAAGATTTGCACCACACTGGCCCGACTGCCCAGGACATTGCCAAACCGTACGCAGCAGAACCGGGTTCCGAAGCTGTCAGCAGCCCGGTTTTGCACGATGAGTTCTGCGATCCGTTTGGTCGCTCCCATCATGCTCGTCGGGTTAACCGCCTTGTCCGTCGAGATGAGAACAAAATTCGAAACCCCAAGGTAGTTGGAAACTTCGACGACATTCCGGGTTCCCATGACGTTGTTCAGAACGGCTTCACTCGGGTGGTGCTCCATCAAGGGCACATGCTTGTAGGCCGCGGCATGGAACACAACCTCCGGCCGCCACTGCTCAAATACCCGGATGAGAGTCGACAAGTCGCGGATATCGGCCACCACTTCAGTGACTCGATCCAGGCTCTCTCGAATCTCCAACCCGATCTCGTAGAGGCTGTTTTCGTCCTTGTCGAGGAGGATCAGCTGGGAGGGACCCAACTCTTTGAGCTGCCGAACCAACTCGGAGCCGATTGACCCTCCAGCGCCCGTGACCAAGATGCGACGGCCACTGTAGACCTCAGCCAATTCCCTGTTTTCCAGCGAATAGTCCACGGAAGAGCGGCAGAGCAGATCTTCCATGCGCACCGGTCGCAACCGGCTGATCTCAACCTTGCCCAGCAGGATCTCCGAAAGCGTGGGAACAGTGGTGACTTGGACGCCCATTTTTCTGCAGGACTCCGCAATCCGATGCTGCACCGCAGCCGGAGCGCTCGGCATGCACAGCGTGACCTGATCGACCCGATGTTTGGCCACAATCGAAGGAATACTGTCGGTCTTCCCCAACACCGGCACGCCTTCGATCATGCGACCTTTCAGAGCGGGGTTGTCATCCAGGAATCCGACAATCTGGAACGATCCAGGCTTAAGCCTCAGATCTTGAACCAGTGACACTCCTACCTGACCGGCACCGACCAGGAGGAATCGTTTGGGCGGCTGGGTCGCTGTCAATTCCTGGTCGCCGCTCCGTTTTCGACTGTAGAGGGAGCGCCGCAGAAAACGAGTGCCGCACCAGCCCACGATGATGATCAAGGGGTGAATGGCGGTGACGCCAATCGGGATGCGGTTCGAATTCGCAAAGGCGGCGTAGGCAGCATTGGAAAGAAACAGGAAGTTAGCAGCACAGAAAACCGACAGGGCAGTGCGTGCCGCATCCGGTGGGCCAAAGAAATGCCAGACTTGGCGCTGGACGCCAACCAAGTTCCGGGCAATCAAGTAAATCAGGACAGTGATGGGGAGGTAGGAGATCATCTGCCTCAATTGAGGTTCTGGTATGACACCGTCAAAACGGATGACGTATGCCAGCCAGAAGCCAACAGCCACGACCATTGAGTCAATCAAGTCGCGCACTGTTGATCGCGACAGAATCACTCCACCGAGTTGCCGCCAGCCCCGCAACTCCAAGAAACCAGCTTGGTTAGTCAATTCGCTCATGGAAAACGCTCTCGCCCTGTCTGTTTGATCAGGTTTGACTTGACTGACGTCCCGGAACGAGAAACTGGAGCCATTACGGAAGCGCTTGGGACAGCAGGCTGGCGCAACCGGTCAGGTCGCCGTTATACAGGCGAAATAGCCGGGCCTGGCGGACAAGCTGAATCATGGCGCCAAGTCCAGACGTTCCCAGCTCCATAAGGTTCATACTTTGCCGCAGCAGAGCAGTGGTGGCGTCTGTTTGGCTCATGGGGAGAAGGGCCGCCGGCCGCCCCGGACAAGCCCTCTCCAGTTGAATTAGCGCATGAACTGGCGTAGGTGCTGCTCTGCAGCCCGCTCCAATTTCTTCCGGGTTTAATCGCCAGTATCGTTGACCGCGTGACCGTCCCGGGTGAAGGTAAGGTCGGTACTGGGGAAAGAGCCGAGATGCTTGGGAACGCAAGTAAATCGCCCTTTCGGACGGGTGCGACAACAGCGATTCGATATCAACCAGCACCACGTCATCCGCCAGGATTGTGAAGTTCTCGTCCAGCAGTCGCGTACTTAAAGTGCTCTTACCCGCCTTGGACTCACCTAATAACAATGCCGCCTTACCGTTGCGGACGACACCTGCTGCATGCAAGCTGAGGAAAGCAGTCATTTCGTTTGCAGCAGCCCCTGGTTACGGAAATCGACAAGCAGCGTGACTACATCGACGAGCGCTTGGTCGGGATGTATCCCCGTGGCTTGGTGAAGTCCCTCCGCGATTTCAGAAACGGACCTCGTCCCATCACAAAGGTTCCAGATGTACGCTGCAGTGGCGTTTAATGTGTGAATTCTTTCAAACGCAGTATCGTAGACGACTCCCCCGTCGTCCAATTCGCGGTACTCCAAGTCCTGCCGAGTTTCGGGGTGGGTATCGTACGGTTCCATATTCTTCTCCGCTTCGACGGCACCGACAAAAAGTCAGTGCTCTACCCGGTAGTTTGAAACGGTCTGGAGACCGGTCGAGGTCTCCAGACTAGGACTTCTTCTTCCGAGGTTTTGGCTTTGGTTGAAATTCGGGTTTCGGCGGCGACTACTTCCACTTCAGCCCGGGAGACCCCATCGAGGAGAACGAACCGGAGCCGGACGCAGCTTTGACGAGGTCTCGAGTCGAAAAGCTGAGAATCACCGGAGCCGCGTAAGCCGTAGTGGCAAGCGTGCGCCGGAGAAACTCCCGTCTCCGTTCATGAACGTGAGTGACGCGGGCTTGATCTTTATTGTCCCTTTCCATAGAACCCCCTTGTTTTTAAACAGGCCTGCGACTGCCGACCAGTATTCGAACGAACTGTCCCACATAGCTTCTGACCGATTCCCATCCATACTCACGGACAACACGGAAGGGACGGAGAAAGTAGTAAAGCATGTGTAGCATGCGGGGAAGTGGAAGAACCGAAACGTCCTTTCCAGTTGGCTGACAACGATACCAAATGAGAAAAAGGCAGTACCACAATCTCGTCCTGTATCGCTCCCGAATGGCGATGTAGTATTTTGAGGTCTCTTTACCGTGTAGAAACACCTCCTTCCTCTTCGTTCCCGTTCGATACCTCTCTGCGACAATCTGTGTACCCAGCCGCACCGTGGCGGGGTCACCCACAACCTCTGCGCGAACCTCAGGAGCGAGCGGGCAGCCGAGAAGGGTTGCCGCCAGATAAACTCCGAGGCGCACCATCCGCACCGCATCCTCTGTCCGTGCGCGTTGCAGAACCACGTCCCAGTCGAGCGGACTCCGCGTGAGCAGGGCGGCAATGTCACAAACCCAGCCGAGTCTCGACCATCGGTGTTTGCCTCCATGGGCACACAGGAAGACCGCGTTGTCTTCGGCGCTCAGGGTCCACACAGTCTGGTTTTCGACTCTAACGGGAACAAGTCTCTCCAACAATTTGTCTGCTGAAAGGTTGAAAAAGAACCAATCATCCATCAGGCTCCGATGCAGCTCTACTGTGACTCGCCGCTGCATAGGAAACACATGCGCCCGCTCACTGCCGACCTGACCGGGGCCCTTAAACCCTGACTTCTCGAGTAGCTCCCTGGCCCGGCGCCAATCCTCAGGCTTGACGAGAAGGTCAATATCCGAAAAGTCGCGGCGAGCCGGTTCTCCATACAACTGCGCGGACAGGACGGCACCTTTGAACGGAATCACGGCGATCCCGGACTCTTCAAACCGGGACAAGACCCACAGCAATTCGCGGGTAGGCGCCAGACTCGCGCCGATCTTCTTCAAGGCTTCTGCATGGATCAGGGAACGTCCGGCCGCGGGAACTTTGACATGACTCTCATTGCTTATCCTGCTGTAAAGCAGCGTTACCACGGAGTGGCGGTGGACCAGCACCAGCAGTCGCACCCAATTGACCTGGCGACAAAGATCCTGGCTCACCCTCGGTTGCGAGTGGAGAGCGCCGAGCAGAAACTCCATTTCCGGGATTGTCTCGTTCACGCGAACTCGTAAACCGCCCTTTCCAGGGTCGAGCACACAAAGTCGACTTGTCTCTCGGTCATGACCCCGGAAAAGGGAAGTGCCAACGAAATGTTTCCCAACTCTTCGCTCACGGGGAAATCGCCGGTTTCGTAACCGAATCTTTCCCGGTAAAACGGCTGCAGGTGTATGGGTGTGAAATAAGGCCGCGTGGGAATTCCAACGTTGGCAAGGTCATCGATCAGCCGGTCCCGGTCGAGCGGAGGACGGACGCGAACCACGTAAACAAACCAGGACATCCGGGTAGTGCTCTCGACAACCTCAGGCGTCTCGATCAGCTCCATGCCGGCAAGTCGTTCGTTGTACCATGCCGCCACCTTTTCCCGGGAGGCGATCAGCTCGTCAATACGCTCCATCTGTGCGCGGCCCAACGCCGCACTCATTTCATCCATTCGATAGTTGTAGCCGAGCCTGGCATGACAGAGCCAAGCTCCAGAGTCGATCCTCCCCTGATTCCTGAGTGAGCGAAACAGCTCGGCCCAGTCATCCCGGTTCGTGACGATCATCCCGCCTTCGCCTGTAGTCATCTGTTTATTGGGGTAGAAGGCAAAAACTCCGGCATGGCCCATCGAACCTGCTGAAAACTGCTTGTATTCGGAACCCAGTGCTTCGCACGCGTCCTCGACCACAACCAGTTCATACTCGCTCGCGACCTCCAGGATAGGATCCATGTCGACTGGTTGCCCGAAAACGTGGACGGGAAGAATCATCTTCAAACGACCTGTATCGCCGCGCCGTCTGCCATTCCGAAGCGCTGGAGGGAGCCATTTCCGGGCGGCCGCGCCTCCTCTCATGAGGTCGTGAGCAGCCTGCCGGATCAATTCCGGGTCAATGTTACCGGTGCGACGGTCGACGTCAATAAAGACAGGGATTCCTCTCTGATAGAGCGCAGCATTGGCGGAAGCGACGAACGAGAAGGGCGTCGTCAAAACCAAGTCGCCGTCGCTGAGACCGGCTGCGATCACGGCAAGGTGAAGCCCACTCGTGCCGGAGTTGACGGCTACTGCGTGGGAGACACCCAGAAAAGACGAAAAGCGCTCCTCAAAAGCGACGATTTCGGGACCAATACTCAAAGTTCGTCTGAGAAGAACTCGTGATACCGCCTCACGTTCGCTATTGGTAATGTCGGGCGACGACAGGGAAATATCAGGCTTTCGCATAGCTGTGCTGTTCTATGTGCGTTCGATATGCGGGGAAATACCCCGCTTCCTCCACTGGAAGGCCGTTATAAAGGGACCAGGCTTGGCAAAGCAGGGAGTACTCCTTCTTAAGATGCACGTGTTTGAAGACGTAGAACCCGACGCGAAACGGAGAGAATGTCGATTTGAAGCGGAAGATCCCGTCGTTAGGACGATAGCCGCCACCCAGGATGAGACGCCGTTTGCCTCGCTTCAGCCCCCAGCGAATCGTCTCGTAAATGACCGCATTGGTCGGGCGCAGTTCCTGAACTCCATGATCGGCCCCGCCCAGGTAGGAGTAAATGTTGAAACCGTCGTGAAGATACAGAGTCCCGGCTACGATCCTGCCCCGATGCCGGGCCAGCATGAAGAAAGAATGATCGGACATGGTAAGGAAGATTTCCAGGAAGTAA
>ERZ795047.1790-NODE-1790-length-21842-cov-5.561941_pt1 | contig 21842 bp, 13 predicted proteins | sample MGYA00375131_ERZ795047 | MGnify/ENA primary metagenome ERZ795047 (study PRJEB30176, sample SAMN05720228) | activated sludge metagenome | isolation source: Anaerobic digester | place: Japan | collected 2015-05-20 ...
CTTCCATCCGCCGGCTGTGCCGGTCGGCACTGACCCCTGCTATGTCGTTTCGCAGGAATACCGCAACGGGGCCGCGGACGGAATCGCGTTTATCGACGACTATGAAACACAGACCGCGGCGAACACCAGCAGTTCCGGTGGCGCAGTGACGTACACCGTCACCAACCTGACTGAAGGCCGGCTGGACGACGCTACCAGCAGCTTCTCCTGGAGTGCGAGCGATCCGTTCAACGGCGCCACGCAGGACGGCGCCAGCGACACGGGCCGCGGCGTGGTATTCGACTGGAACGATACGGACAGATATTACGAATGGGCGGTCGTGTCGGGTCTGCGCGACTTCTCGGCCTGGAAATACGTCGGCGTTCGCGGCGCGCAGGGCACGCAGCATCCGTATACGCTCGAGACCGACGGACTCCTGACGTTCACCATAACCCTGCGCGACGGCGCCGGTAACACCAGCTCGATCAATAGCGGCGCTTACGGCGGCGGCTTCGGCATGCCGTACGAACGCAGCGGCGGCTGGCACAACGAGATGCGGCGCATTCGCATCCGCATCACGGACTTCCTGGCGAACGGCAGCAATATTGACCTGACCAACATCGTGGCGGTGCGGCTGAACGTCGGCCCCTCATGGGGCACGAGCCAGGGCCGAATCGTCATTGACGAATTGATGCTCGACAACGACCTGCCGCCCGCGGGCGGGCTGTTGATGGACGAGTTCGAGAAAGCACTCCATTAACTTGGCGCGGCGGTTTGCGGCCCCAAGGCTTGCCAAGTAAGCCGTAAACCCCGCTGCCGTCAGCAGTTATGACGGGAAAACGGCCGGGCGCCGCGCGGCGCCCGGCTGCTCTTTTTTTCTATGAGTCTGGGCGGCGGCGCGTTAAACTCGGAGGCGGTTCGGGCTAATTCCAGCCGCGTAGCGGAAAGAAGTTTTTGGCACTTACAAAGGAGGCCTGTTGTGAAGCTCTTCCCAGTGCTGTTGCTGACTGGCGTCTTGTTGGTAGGTCCCGGCTCGGCGCGCGCCTTCGAACTCGCGGACATGAATTGCGATGGCGCGGTAAACGTCTTTGACATCGATCCGTTCGTCATGGCACTGACCGACCCGGTCACTTACGCCGCCGAGTTCCCGGCCTGCGATTACCTGCTGGCCGATGTCAATCACGACGGCGACGTGAACGTGTTCGACATCGACCCGTTCGTCACGTGCCTGACCAACGGCGGGTGTGAGTCCGCGCCCACCCCGCCGACCCCGGCGGAGCTGGCCGGCAATCCGCTGCCGGCCTACCCCTACTTCGAGTACGTACGGGCCTTTAACCAGAACGCCCCGATCAACGTTGCGGTTGACCCAACACTCCACCCGGAGATCGTCGGCCAGACCGCGGACGTATACGTCGTCGAAAAGAAGATTCCGGGCGAGTGGCTGACGGATCCGAGCCTGGTGGACGTCACTGCCGGTGGAGCGATGAGCGTCACGTTCACCGGCGGGACGATTCAGGATAACACCTTCCAGGTCACCGGCCCAAGCGAGCTGAGTGCGGCCGCCTTCCAGGCCGTGACCGGGGACTTCACGGGGCTGGGCCACGGCTACGACATGGTCGTGGACATGAACCGCAACGGCGTGCTGGACGGCGGCGACTATATCGACGGGCTGAGCCGCGAAGCCGGCCTGTACGTGTGCCATGACACGACGACGCCCGGACCGCTGGCGGTGACCGAGGTTATTTACAACGTCGGTACGATTTTCGGCATCCCCGCCAGCTTGCCCGGCCAGAATCTTTATTACCCGACAAACATCGCAAACATGGGCGTGTTGCCGCTGCTGGTGATCAGCCACGGAAACGGCCATAACTATCAGTGGTACGACCACATCGGCAATCACATGGCGTCTTACGGCTTCGTCGTCATGTCGCACGGGAACAACACGGGGCCGGGTTCGATAATGGCCTCGCTGACGACCTGCGGCCACACGGACGCTTTTCTGTCTCTGCTGCCCAGCATTGCCGGCGGCGTGCTGGTAGGACACGTTGACGCAACGCGAATCATCTGGACGGGCCACAGCCGCGGCGGAGACGGCGTGGCGATCGCGTTCACGCGCATCAGCACCGACCACAGCTATACTCCGACGCACTACAGCGTGGACAACATTGTCATGGTGGACAGCATGCTGCCGACCGACCACTACGGGCCGAGCATGTCAAACCCCAGGTACTCGAATTACCACCTCTGGACCGCCGCGGGCGATGCGGACGTCTCGTCCTCGACGTTCCACCTGCACGAGCGTGCCACGCGCTACCGGCAATCGACCGTGGTTCAGGGTGCCGGGCACGGCTGGTTCCACGACGCTGACAGTTACGACCCCTGGTTCACAGGGCCCTGCCCGATCAACGAGTCCGGCACGCACCTGATCCAACTGGGCCTGATGCTGCCGATGTACAAGCACTACGCGGAGGGCAACGTGCCGGGCGCGGACTACCTTTGGCGGATGTACGAGCACTTCCATCCCGCCTCTGTTCCAATCGGCATCGACCCCTGTTACGTCGTTGCGCAGGAGTATCGCAACGGCGCCGAGGACGGCATCGCCTTCATCGATGATTATGAAACCAATTTCTCACTCGACCTCAGCAGCTCCGGCGGCGCGGTGTCTTACAGCGTGACAAACCTGGCCGAAGGGCGCCTGGACGACGCCGACGGCAGTTATAGTTGGAGCGCCAGCGACCCGTTCAACGGCTGCGACCAGGACGCCTCGGGCGACCCGTACCGCGGCGCCGCATTTGATTGGAACGATACGGACCGCTTCTACGAATGGGCCATCGTGCCTGAGCTGCAGAACTTCGCCGCCTGGAAGTATATCTCCCTCCGCGGCGCGCAGACCACCCGTCACCCCTACACCACCGAAACCGGCGGCCTCTTGACATTCTCCATCACGCTGCGCGACGCGGCCGGCAATACCAGTTCCATCAATACCGGCGCGTATGGCGGCGGCTTCGGCATGCCTTACGGCCGCAGCGGCGGCTGGCACAATGAAATGCGCCGCGTGCGCATTCGCATCCGGGACTTTTTGGCCAACGGCAGCGGCCTCGATCTGAGCAACATCGTCGCCGTGCGCCTGGACGTGGGTCCGTCCTGGGGCACAAGCCAGGGACACATCGTCATTGACGAGATGATGCTGGACAACGACCTGCCGGCTTTTTTCCTGCCGCTGACCATGGGACCGCTCGAACTGCCGCCCGAGTTCCTGCCCCCGCATGTGCCGGTGTCGTTTGACCTGGAGATTGCTGAGGGCGACGACGCCCTGGTAGAGGGTTCCGCCCTGATGTACTACCGCCTCGACGGCGGCGACTGGAACTCCACCCCCTTGCAAAACGTGGCCGGCGAGTTGTGGCGCGGCACACTGCCCCCACTGCTGTGCAGCGATCGGCCGGAATACTACTTCGTGGCCGCGGGAGAGACGACCGGTCCTGTCTTCGTTCCGCCCGCCGGTCCGGCTGCTCCGTATGCCTCGCTGGTCGGCAATTACATCAGCATTCTCGCGGACGACTTTGAAAGCGATCTCGGCTGGACCGTGTACAACGCCCCCGGTATGACTTCCGGCATGTGGCAGCGGGCCATCCCGGCCGGCGGGCAATACTCGCCGCCGGAGGACTATGACGGGTCCGGCCGCTGCTATGTCACCGACAACCGCGTCAACTATGACGTAGACCTGGGGCCGACGCAGTTGATCTCACCGGTGTTTGACTTCAGTGACGCCGACGACCCGGTGATTCGCTTCGCCGAGTGGATGTACTGCGACGACGCGACCGGAATGTACCCCTCGCAGCAGGATTACCTGGACGTCCACCTGTCGAGCGATGGCGGAGTGACCTGGGTGCAAGTCGCGCATATAGCCAGTCACGAGGACTGGGCGCTCCATGACATTCACGTAGCGGACTACATTCCGCTGACGGCGACGGTACAGGTGCGCTTCACGGCCAGCGACAATCCCAATAATTCAAACACCGAGGTCGCGATCGACGCGGTGACCGTGTTTGACGTACAATGTGACTAACAGGACATACAATGCAATGTGATTGCGGCGGGTGTGATTGAGGCGGGTGCCATGCCCAAGCGGCAAGCGCGGGCATGGCACTGGCAAAGGCCATCAACTACGAAGGCCATGAACTGCTAAGGGCATACCCGCGCCCGCCATGCGGGGCTTGCACAGGCCCCCTCAACGTCAGCCATCACGCCACTGCTGCCGCTGCTAAACGGGCGGCAGCAGTTCGTCGTTTCTCAGGCGAAAGTGGCCGTCCACCAATGTCGCAACGGCCGCGCCACGGAGTTTCCAGCCTCCAAACGGCGTGTTGCGCGCCTTTGAACGCATCCGCTCCGGATCGACCGTCCACTCGCGCTGCGGATCGATCACGGTCACGTCGGCCGGGGCGCCGACTTTCAACGTGCCGCCGCTGACGCCCAGCAGTTCGGCCGGGCGGGTCGACATCGCCCGTATGAGCTGCGGCCAGTCTATGATCTTCGGCTCGATCAGGGCCCGGATGGCCAGAGCGAGCGAGGTTTCCAGGCCGATGATGCCGAAGGGCACGTCCTGGAACTCGTGCTCCTTGTCCTGAGGTCCGTGTGGGGCGTGGTCGCTGACGATGCAGTCGATCGTGCCGTCCTGCACGCCTTGCAGGCAGGCCTCGCGGTCGGCCTTACTGCGCAGCGGCGGGTTCATCTTGAAATTCGGGTCGTAAGTCGTGCAGGACTCCTCCGTCAGCAGCAAGTGGTGCGGGCAAACTTCCGCCGTCACGCGGCGGCCGGCCGCCCGGGCGCGGCGAACCAACTCCACCGCCCCCTTGGTGGTGATGTGCGCCACGTGGTAGCGCACGTTCGTGTGGGAGGCCAGCATTATGTCGCGCTGCACGATCAGGTCTTCCGCCATCGCGGGCATGCCCGGCAGGCCAAGCATGGTCGCCGTCTCACCGCCGTTCATACAGCCGCGGCCCGTCAGCGACTTGTCCTCGCAATGCTGGATGAAAAGGCGATCGAACATGCTCAGGTAGTTCATGGCACGCAGGCAAACGGCTGAATCGGTGATGCAATCGCCGTCGTCGCTGAAGGCCACCGCCCCGGCGCGCACCATGAGCCCGATTTCTGCCAGCTCTTTGCCGGCCCGGCCCTTGGTGAGAGCGCCGATCGGGTAAACGCGCGTGCGCGCCACACGCGCCGCCTGACGCAGAACAAACTCTATCTCCGAATCAGAATCAAGGGCCGGCTCGGTGTTCGGCATGCAGGCCACCGCCGTAAAGCCGCCGGCCGCCGCAGCCGCCGTGCCAGTTTCGATCGTCTCTTTCTCTTCCTGGCCCGGCTCCCGCAGGTGCACGTGCATATCGATCAGGCCCGGCGCCACGATGCAACCGGCCGCGTTAAAAACTTCGTCAGCCGTCGGAGCGCCGCGGCCGAGGGCGGCAATGACGCCCTGGGCGATGACGACGTCCGTAACCTCGTCGATCTGCTGGCTGGGATCGATTACGCGTCCGCCGCGAATCAAAATCGTCTTGCTCATACACCACGCGCCTGTGTAGGCCCTGAGTTCCGGCCCGTTGGTCGGGCTGCCCGGCGAGCTATCATACTCTTATGGCGGCACAGGGGTAGCCCCGCACCTGGGGACTGCCGGAGTGACGATGAAGACCCACGGCGAATTATTGCGGCGCCGCTTCGAGAGCGGCATTCTCGTTCTGGATGGCGCGACCGGGACCGAGCTGGAACGTCACGGCCTTGTCACCAGCATCCCGCTCTGGTCGGCTGCGGGGCTGTTTGAGTGTCCCGAGCTGGTCGAGCAGATTCACCGCAATTACGCGGCGGCCGGGGCCGATATCGTCATAGCGAACACCTTCCGCACCAACGCCCGGACTCTGGAAGCGGCCGGCATGCTGGAGAGCGGGGCGGAGCTGAACGCCTGTGCGGTGTGGCTGGCCCGGCAAGCCGTGAGTAGTGAGGGCGTACTCGTCGCGGGCAGCGTCGGCCCGGTTGCGGATTGCTACTGCCCCGAGCTCACGCCGGAGGAAGTAATCCTCGAGGAGGAGCACGCGCAGATGGCCGAGTGGCTGCAGGCCGCCGGCGCAGATCTGCTGTGGATCGAGACTATCGGTACGGTTCGCGAGGCCCGCGCGGCGGCGGCGGCCGCTTATGGCAGGGGTTTGCCGTTCGCGATCTCGTTCATCCTGGCGGAGAACGGCACGTTGCTGGGCGGCGAGCCTTTGGAGGCCGCCGTGGCCGCGGTCGAAAAGTTCAGACCCTTGGCCATCGGCCTGAATTGCATCCCGCCCAGAGGATTGACCGCCCTGCTTCCTGAATTGCGGCAACTCACGCGCCGCCCGGTGGCAGCCTACGGCCACATCAATAACCCCACACCGATTCGTGGCTGGAGCTACTCCCAGGCCGTCTCACCGGCAGAGTATGGCGATTACGCCCGGCAGTGGCTCGACTTGGGGGCTTCGATCGTCGGCGGCTGCTGCGGAACGACGCCCGAACACATCGCCGCCGTGCGGGCCGTGGTCAGCGCCTGCGGCGCGGCCACGTAAACGCCGGCAGTCGGCGTGCGGTCAGCTCGCGCGCGGGATGGCGCTCCAGGTCGTTCGCTGGTACAGCCGCGCGCAAGCAAATGCTAAAAGCAGGACGATCGGGATTGCGCCCAGCACCACGAACGGATAGGAGCGGATCGCATAGTGCGCCAGACCAAATACACCCACCATCGGCATGAGGAGCATGCTGCGCAGCGTACGCCCGCTGCTCTCCATTGCCCCCGCCGATTCTGAAAATGGCAGGTGCCGCCCCACCAACAACGCTTCAATCAGGCAAATCAGCACTAAGACCACCGAGGCCAGCAATACGTCGGGCAGCACGCGCCAGCCCCAAACGACCAACGCGATGGCGGCCAGAACCGCAAAAGTCGGCAGCATCAGGCGAACCATCACTGCCTTGAATGCACCCAGCAGAACTTCGCCCGGCCGGTACAGCGGCAGTGCAGAGTAAATCCACGCCGCGTCGAACTGGCTCGAAAAGCGCAGGTGAAGCAAAGCGGCCGGGGCTGCGAGCGACGCGCAATACAACAGGATCAGGTGCCGGTCCGTTTGCGGCAGGCCGCCCAAAGTGACCGTTTGGCCCCGCTCCGCGCCCGTCAGCATCCAGATAAGGGCGAAGACGAAGGCGAACGCCAAACCGGGGTAGACGCGCAACTTGTACTGGCGGTCGCGGCCCGCCAGACGCCAGACCAGGTCAAAGGCGCCGCGCTCCGCAGGGTTTCTGGCAACCAGGCGCGCCAGTACCGCGGGCCAGCGCTGGCGGATGGCGCCCGCCGCCGCACGCTTCGCAGAACCAGTCCGATCGCCCTCCAGCGCCGCGGGCTGAAACGTCGGCGCCAGGACGGCGACGATCAGCAACAGCAACACCGGCGCTAACAGCGCCTCGATTGACAGCACCACCTGCGCTGCCCCGCGGTTCCCCAGCGCCAGGTCCACCAGGCCCGCCATCCACGTCGGCGGACAGAAATAAATCCAGTTCTGGGCGGCCAGGTCGAGTTTGGCCTTAACCGCCGAGCCTACCAGGCGCGGCACGAGCTGGTAGCCCGCGACAACGACCACAAGCATCACGATCTGCGCGTAGGTAAGCAGGTCGCGCAGCCGCTCCTCTGGAATCAGCCGCATCCCCACCAGATAAGCCAGGCTAACGACGCCCACGATCAGGCCCACAGACAACGTCAGCGACAAGGCGAAAGCCGGCAGGAACGCGCCGCCCCGCACGATCGTCCCGACGACGAACGTCGCCGCACCCAGGCTCGCCGTAATGAGCAGCAGATACGTGAATATGTGGGCCAGCCGGGCAAAGAGCACCGTGCGACGGCTGACCGGGCGCGGCAGAAGCACGTGGTTGTCGGTCGTGTCCAACAAGACGGTTGAATAATCCCCCAATAGCGACATCGCCAGCATGACCATGATTACCGCATGGATGAACGTCAGACTTACCAGCGGCGATTGCACCTTCGCCACCAGCGGTGAGATGAAGACGCCCATGAACGCCAGGGAAACCAGCGTCAGCGCGAACATGTTGCGATTCTTGTTGCTCCGTTGCGCGAATGCGCCCCGCGGCCGCCGCACGTCCAGCATCAACTTCGTCTGCAGAATGGCGCGGAACTGCGGATAGTCCACGCCCAAACCGCGCAGCAGCCACGAAAAGCAGTCGAACAGCCGCAAAATCAGCGCAATCATCGCCCCGTTCCCCCGCCCTCCAGCGCAGATACGAAGCGTCCGGCCACGTCCGCCTGCCCGCCGGCGCTGGTGAGCTGCGTAAAGATGCGCTCCAGCGAGGCGGCCTTGTTCATGGCCTGCAACTCCTCGAACGTGCCGTCGGCGATGATGCGCCCGTCGTTGATGATGACGATGCGGTCGCAAACCCGCTCAACCACGTCCATCACGTGCGAGCAGTAGAAAACCGTTTTGCCGCGCTGCGCCAGGCGCGTGATAATCTCCTTGACGATCACGGCCGAGTTCGCGTCCAGCCCCGAAAGCGGCTCATCCATAAAAATCACTTCGGGGTTGTGGATGAGACCCGAGACGATCAGCACCTTCTGCCGCATACCCTTCGAAAAAGTGGACATGCGGTTGTCCAACTCATCCGCCAGGCCGAAGAGCCCGAGCAGCTCGCGCGCCCGGCGCTCCGTTTCCCGTCTTTCCAGCCCGTAAAGCGTGCCTATGAATTGCAGGTATTCCAGCGGGGTGAGCATGGCGTACAAGGCGGCGGATTCAGGAATGTAGCCGATGCGGCGCTTCACCTCGAGCGGCTGCTGGGCGACGTCAACGCCGCAGACGGAAACCCGCCCGCCGAAGCCGTCCAACATGCCGCACAATATCTTCACGGTGGTCGTCTTGCCCGCACCGTTCGGCCCGATGTAGCCGATGACCTGCCCGGCCGGCACACTCAGCGTGACGCCGCGCACGGCCACTTTTTCCCCGAAACTCTTGGTCAAATCTGTGATTTCGATTGGACGCATGCCAGCCTTATGTAGCCCATGTCGGCCGGGTCCGCAGATTCGACGTATTGCGGTCGCCGTGTCGCATCCGCCAACCCGACATTCGCGGTTAGTATACGCGAGCTTCGGACTCGGATGAGAGCGGCATGGCGTCGAAAGAGGTGAGCGGATGCGAGAAATTGTCTGGCTGATGTCACTGATAGGGCTTAGCTGGCAAATCGCCTGCAAGGCGCCGCAGCCTGTTGCGCCGCCGGTCGCGCCGCGCGAGCCGCTGGCCGAGCTTTGCCCGCCGGCCATCGATCCAATGCTTGCGGTGAACACGCTCAAGCCGGCGCCGCCGGGATTCCTGGATTGCCGCCTGGCCACCCCGGAATACGCCATTCCGCCGTACGCGAAGTTCCTGGCCGGCGTGCGAATCTGCCTTGACCCGGGCCACGGCGGCGATGCCCATAAGCGCGGCTACAAGCGCGGACCAACGGGCGTGCGCGAGGCCGAGGTGGACCTGCGCGTGGCCCAGTACCTGCGCGAACTGCTGCTGCGGGCCGGCGCCGAGGTGCGCCTCACGCGCGAGGGCGACTGCGACGTCGGCCTGTCGGAGCGGGCCGCCATCGCGAATGAGTGGCCCGCCGACCTCTTCATCTCGCTGCACCACAATGCGAACGACGATCCGCAGGTCAACTGCACGACCGTCTGGTACCACGCCGGCGTCGACCATCGCCCCGCAAGCCTCGACCTGGCACGCTACTTGTGCTTCAGCCTGCAAGACGGCCTGGCCCACCCGCAAATCGCCGATGTGCCGCTGCGCAGCGACCAGCTTATGTACGACATCGGCTTCGCCGTGTTGCGCGAGACGAACATGCCCGGCGCCTTGACCGAAAGCTCCTACCACACGAATCCGGCCGAGGAGCAGCGGCTGCGCGACCCGGAATACAACCTGCGCGAGGCGTGGGCACTGTTCCTCGGTTTGGCGAAATACGCCGCGGCGGGATTGCCGCGCGCTCGACTACTTGAGCCTGCTAATGGCATTCTCCTGCTACCCGCCGCGTCGACCACAGACTTGGCCGAGCAGACCGCGCCGCCGCAGATTGTCTTTGAGCTGGACGACGGCCTGCGCTCGCGTCGCGACCGCGGCTGGGAGCGGCAAATGATCCTGACCGACTCGATCATCGTACGCTTGGACGGCCAACCGGTCCCGCACACGTTCAGCAACGAGGGGTATCGTCTCTGCGTAGAGCTGCCGCGCGACCTGCCGCCGGGCGAGCACGAAATCCGCGTTGACTTTCAGAACATGAATAAGAACTCCGTTCTGAATCCGCTCTTCAGACTGGTCGTCGTTTCTGCGCCGGGCGATTGACAACCGGCGCGGGCACGGTGGCTGCGAACGCATTTCGCCCGCGCGAAATTATCCGATGTCACGACTCGGGAACGCCGGCCGCCGCACCCCTATTGACACGCCCCCCGCCAAAGCCTAAAAGACGGCCGGTCACTGGTGTCCGCCGCTCGTGGCGGTCGGAAGAATAGGGAATCCGGTGCGAAACCGGAACGGCCCCGCCGCTGTGACCGGGAACGACTGCTGCACCGTCATTGGCTCGCCGTGCCGAGCTGAGAAGACGCAGCCCGTCGGTGCGAGTGCGAAGTCCAGGACGCCGCGTCCCGGATTGCCGTGGGATGATCCATCCCGGCTGCTACCCGCGAACCCGGAAGTCAGAAGACCTGCCAGTGGACCGCAGAAGTCGGATTGCCTCGTGGGTAGGGACAGCCGGCATGCCTCTCTCGGATTTTCGCATCCGCTGTTGAACTGCTGACCCAGCGCCGCCGCGCGCAGCGCCGGCGCCTGCCAGCATTGGCGCGACCGTCCCCAACCCCGAACGCAATCCAAGTACGCCGCGCGGGTGCCGCGGCTTAGGAGGAGATGTATGCAACGGCAGCGTCTTGGAGGCAGCGGGGGCACAGTCTGGCGCTTGGTCTGTGGACTGTTAGTAGGTGTATGTGCGTGGAGCGTTCGGGCCGCCGATCCTTGGGCGGATGCAATCGTCTCGTACGACGCGGGCAGCGATGCGCTGCCGGGCTACGACCAGGTCGCGACCGTGCTCGGCCCGCCCGAGCGCTATACGGGCGAACTGGGCGGCTGGCCGGCCGCCGTCACCCCCTTCAATCCCGCCTGGTGTAGCGACGAAATCCTCAGCCTCGGAACCGGCGGCCACATTACGGTGCGATTCGACGAGCCGCTGACGGACGACCCGGCTCATCCGTTCGGCGTCGACCTGCTCGTGTTCACCAACAGCTTCTTCGCCGATGTGCAGTATCCGGACGGCGTGGTGGGCGGGTTCTTCGGCGAAAGCCCATTCAACGTATCACTGAGCGCCGACGGCAGCACGTTCGTGCCGCTGCCCGGCTCATACTCGACCGGATTGTTCCCCACGCTCGGCTATCTGGACGCGGCCCCGCAAGATCCGTCGGCCGGAACCATCCTCACCGACTTCACCCGCCCCGTTGATCCGACGATCACGCTGGACGACCTGATGGGCCAGTCGTATGCGGAGTTGCTCGCTCGCTACAACGGTTCGGGCGGTGGCATCCCCATCGACCTTGCGGCCGGTGGCCTGGCGGAAGTCTACTACGTGCGCATCGACGTGCCGCCGAACGCCGGTCCTATCGCCTTCGACGCATTCGCCACTGTGCCGGAACCAAGCTCGCTAATCAGCTTTGGCGTTCTGTTGGCCGCATTCGCCTGTAGCAGAGGCGGTCCGTGTCGGGCCGGACTGCGGGGAAGTGTGCTCCGGAGCGCGCGCACGTGTGGTGTTCGAGGCACACGGCGCGCGTTTCGGGGCCGCGCCCCCCGGTTCTGCGCGATCTTGCTTCTGCTGATATTTGCAATCGCGACGGCAAACGCCGCGTCCTGGACACACTACGCCGGTGACAGTGCACGCGTCGCCGTCGCACCCGCGGGCCCACTGCAACTGGACGAGCCCGCCTGGATCGCTCCGCCGCCGGTGGACACAGAGTTTGTATACGACAGCTCGCCGGTAGTGTACGGCGGACGCGTCTTCGTCAAAGGCCGCCGCTTCTCCGGCTGGACCCCGGTCAGCGCGCGTGTCCTGGCGTACGACAGCAAGACGGGCGAAGAACTCTGGATTCAAGATGTAGACCTGGACTACTACGACGACTGGTCCAGCCCGGCCATTGATGCCGCCAACGGCACCGTCATAGTCGGCGCCGGCTACCGCCTGCACGCCCTCGACACGATAACTGGCGAGATTCGCTGGCAATGCCAGCTAGAGCGGCGCATCGTTAACGCCTCGCCTGCGGTCAGCTTCAACCTGATCAGCGGCGGGCCGCCGGCTGACCGCGTCTTCATCAGCGATTATTCCGGCGCCGGCAGCCAGGCCCGCCTGTACGCCATCAACGTCAGCCCCTATGAAGCCACCATCAATCCCTTCCAACCCGGCGAAATTGCCTGGAGCGCCAGCCTGCCGGGCGCCAGCGGCGCCACACCCGCCTATTACGACGGCTACGTTTACGCCGCCACCAGAACCGGTGTCATTTACGCCTTCGACGCCTACAACGGCGAGCCGCACTGGCAAACCGACGTCGCCGCTGCCGGCTATCCCGGATATGCCGCGTTCTACGGCGGTGTGGCCATCCATGACGGCTATCTCTATGCCGCCAGCTACAGCTTCTATGGCTCCGGCAACAACAGTGGACTATTCAAACTGCACGCCGACAGCGGAGAAATCGCCTGGGTTACGCCCTGCGAACGCACCGATTCCATTCCCGTCGTCACCGCTAACGGCCGCATCTTCCTCGCGGGCGGCCTCGATTGGGCGGGCTCGGGCACGAAAATCCAGGCTTTCCAGGACCTCGGCACTACGGCCACGCTGCTATGGGATACGGACGTCGCGACCGGTGGGGATCTGGTCGTCGGCGGCTGGACGCATCAGCCGGCCTTCGCGGGCGGCCTGCTTTACGCCGGCACGCCGAGCGAATACGCGTTCAGCCCCTACACCGAGCTGTTCATCCTGAACACCGCCCACAGTCCGGCCCAGCCGGGGTTCATCGTGGATTACAGCACTGTCGCAGGCGGCAGTCCCGCAATCGCCGGCGGCTGGCTGTATTCCATCGGCGCGCCCGGCCTGGTCGCCTTCGCGCGCCGCATAACCGGCGACGCAAATTGCGACGGCATGATCAATGTCTTCGACATCGATCCGTTCGTTCTCGCCCTCACCGACCCGGCTACTTACGCCGCCGCGTACCCCGACTGCGACTTGAATCATGCCGACGCCAACGGCGACGGCGAAGTGAATGTGTTTGACATCGATCCTTTCGTCAGTCTGCTGACCGGGTGAGCCAATGACCGCCCCTCAATGTAGCGTCGGCCCCCCGCCAGCGTTCCAATGTAGCGCCGGCCCCCCGTGGCCGACGTCAGCCGCCAAAGACCCACCCTGCCCACGACAGAAGCGAACATCTGCAACCCCGATGCCCGAGAAGAGCACAACATCGCCGGCCTTCTCCCTGATCGAGCTGCTGGTCGTCGTCAGCGTCATCGCGCTGCTGTGCTCACTGCTGCTGCCGACGCTCGGCCAGGCCCGCGCGCAGGCCAGAAATCTGGTCTGCTCCGCGCACCTGGCCCAGCTCGGCCACGCCTTCCATATGTACGCCGTCGAGTACCGCGGCCGCGCCATGCCGCTGGTGTACAGTGACAAGTTTCCGGAAGTGTACTGGTGGGGAACGGACGATCCGGCGGGCGTGGACCACACGCGCGGCTTCATATGGCCGTACTTGCCCAGCGACTTGCGCCCGGAGAGCCTTTTCGAGTGCCCGAATCAGCCTTGGGGCAGTTACGACGCGCAGGGCGAGGCCAAGCAGGTCACGAGCACCTACGGCTACAATGGCTACTACCTGTGTCCGCCGCACGCCGGTTATCACGAAACGAAGCGCCAGCCCTGGAAGGATATTGACCAGTTATATTGGCCCGACCGGCTCTTCACGTTCGGGGACACGCTGATCGACATGGGCGGGCGCCCGCGGAACAACACCCACCTGGACCCGCCTTTCCGATACTACGGGCGGCGCTGGATGCCGAACGGCTCTCCGACGACGGCTTTTCGGCACAATGGGCGCGCCAACATCCTGCTGGCAGACGGACACGTTGACGCCTTCGGCCTGGAAGGCGGAAGCCTGCAGAACGCAGAGTACAGCATCGGCTCAGTCGGCCCCACGAACGACCCGCACTACGTACCCGACTGGCGGGAGTGGAGCAAATGAACGCAACAACCCGCCCCGCGTCGAGTGGCAAGTGATAAGGTGATAAAGTGATAGGGTGATAAAGGGCGACTCGCGGAATCACTTTATCACTCTATCACCTTATCACTTTATCACCCTCTAGTCCGCCGCTCCAAATCTAATAGAAACTGCTTGCGCCACAGCCCGCCGCCATACCCGCGGAGCTGCCCGTCCTTCTGCACCACGCGATGGCAGGGCACGACGATCGCCAGCCGATTGTCGCCATTGGCGCGTCCCACGGCCCGCTGCGCGCCGGGACACCCCACCGCCCGCGCCAACCCCTCATACGACAGCGTCTCGCCAAACGGAATCTGCAGCAACCGCCGCCAAACGCGCTCCTGGAACGGCGTGCCGCGAATCACCAGCGGCACCGTGAACTCCCGCAATTCGCCCGCAAAGTACCGGGCCAGCTCATCCGCCAGCCGCTCAATGTGCTCGTTGCGGCCGGGCACCACCGGCGTTCCGAAGCGCCGGGCGAGCACCTTCCACTGCGTGGGCAACGCCCGCCGGTCCTCAAACTCGAGCAGGCAAATGCCCTCCGAGTTGGCGGCCACCTCCAGGTAACCAACCGGGCTCTCCAGCCGGCTCGAAACAAGCGTATCCAACATGCGTCGCCTCCCGGGCGGGCCGCCGAAGGTGCGGCGGAACGCGTCGCGGAACCCGCTCTCGGATTCAAACCCGTACTTCAGCGCCGTCTGGCTCAGTTGCATCCCGCGCCGCAGGTCGGCCAATGCCTGTCCCAAGCGCCAGTGCCGGCAATAGGCCTGGAAACTCATTCCATAGTTGCTGCGGAAATACCGCCGCGCCCGGGCCGGCTCAATCCCGCGGGCGCGCAGCTCGTCGTCGCTAAGCCTCTCGCCCGGCGCACGGGCCAGGGCGTACAGCAAATCGGAAACCCACTGCGGCGGCCGGCCATTGGCATCCAGCGGCCGGCAACGCTTGCACGGCCGATAGCCGGCCAGCAACGCGTCGCGCACCGAGGTCAGGAAATCCGTGTTCCGCGGCAGCGGCTTGCGGGCCGGACACGACGGACGGCAGAAGATGCCCGTACTCCGCACGCACACGTAGAACAGCCCGTCATAAGCCTTATCGCGCCGCGCAAACGCGGCCTCCATCTCGACTCTGCTCAACGTGCGCTTCATGCCATTCTGCTCAACGTACGTTTCATGCCATTTGCTCAGCGTACGTTTCACGCGATTCTGCCCAGCGGCGTTTTCATGTTGCGCAGCCCAACGTGCGCTTTCTGCCGCTCTGCCCAGCGTGCCTTTCACATCATGAGCATATCACGCCGCAGCCCGCCCCCACCACCGAAAACTGAGCGCGGAAGTCAAATCAGCAGGTCAACAGGTGACGAAGCACGATCTGCGAAATCACTTTATCACCCTATCACTCTATCACATTATCACCCCGCGAACGCCGGCGCTGACAGCTCACGGCCGACCGCTTATTCTGCGCCCATGAAACTCACCGATTCCGAAAAGCGCATGCTGGCCGGCGAAGTGCCGCTCGCGGGTTCCGCAGCCGCCGTCGCGAAGGCCATGGACTACCTGGTTCAGTTCGGCGACGCTTTCGGCGCCGAGCGCTTCGTCGACGTGATCTACGCCCACTATCCCGCGGAAATGTCGATCTACCGCGGCAACGTCGAAGACGCCCTCGAATACGCCGAAACCGGGGCGCGGGTCTGCATCCCGACCACCAGCTCAACGCTGGCCTGCGACCTCGAGCAATGGCGCGACTATGGCTGCCCGCCCGCGATTTACGAGCTTCAGCAGCGAGTCGTCCCAGCGCACCGCAAGCTCGGCATCCTGGGCACGTACACCTGCACGCCGCAACTGCTCGGGTTCGTGCCGCCTAAGGGCTCGTACATCATCACGGTCGAGTCGTCGGCGATTATCTACTACAACTCCGTCCTCGGGGCTCGCACCAATCGCGGCGGCCTCTTCACGCGTTACGCCGCCGTGACCGGCAAGTACCCGCTGACCGGCTATCTGCTCGACGAAAACCGGCGCGGCACGCACCTCTTCAAGCTGCACCTGGAGCGCGATGACCTGCGCGAGAATTGCGATTTTTCGGCCTTGGGCTTTCACGTCGGCGGAATTGTCGGCAGCGAAGTGCCGGTCTTTGACGCCCTGCCCGCCGGAACGACGCAGGACAACCTCATCGCCCTCGGCGCCGCACTGGCCACCAGCGGCTCGGTCACGCTGTTTCACGCGCCGCCCCACACGACCGAGGCCCGCACCGTCGCTGAAGCGCTCCACGGCGGGCGGCCGAAAGAAACGCATACGGTCACGCGTGCCGACCTGCGGGCCGTCTTCGATAAGCTCACGACCATTGCCCCAAGCGGCCCGGTCGATTTCGTCACGCTCGGCTGTCCGCACTACTCACTCGAACAGCTCCGTTGGGTGGCGGATTGGTTTGTCTCGCGCAATGCCCGCGTGCACAGCAACGTGCGCCTCTGGGTCTGCACGAACCGCATGACGCGCCGCGCGGCCGAATGGCAGGGCATTACGCAGTCCATCGAGGCTGCGGGTGGGCGCGTCATCTGCGACACCTGCCCGGTCGAAAGCCACATGCGCATTTCGACCTGCAAGGAGCACGGTTTGCCGACGCCGCAGATTCAGGCCATGGTGACCGATTCGTGCAAGATGGCCCGCTACGTTGGCGACCTGATCGGCTGCAAGACCGCGCTGCGCAGTCGCGACCAGTGTTTGGCCGCGGCCGCAGCCGGGCGGCTGGTGTGAGTGCGCCAGCCCTGTCCTTGGTGCTACCCCCGGACGCTAAGAAACTAACTGCGTCTGCGTCCCCGTTTCATATGCCGTGGGAAGGTGGGAAGGTGGGAAAGTGGGAAGGTGGGCACGTGGTTCTGCCACGGCGATTCGCTCGTTGCCTTAATGTGGGCCCGGTCTTCGTCTTCCCCTCCCTGGCTCTCCTCTCCCCTGGCGCCAAGATTCTTCCCCCGGCAGGCGCTCGGCATTCCGCGCACCCGCTCGGCGCCTAGGCACCCGTTCGGCACTACAGCTCTTCGGCTCCTCCGTACACCTTCAGGTACCCCACGCTTGTACGGCGCCGCGGCGGCCGCGGGGCGTGTGGTCGCCCGCGGCTCCTATAATCGCGCCGTTATGGACGACTGGGCCGAACGGCCGACAATGTCCTTAAGGCGCACGCATGGATTGCTTCAGATACCAAAACGGCTCCTTGTACTGCGAGGACGTGGCCGCCGCCGAACTGGCGGCGCGCTTCGGCACCCCGCTGTACGTATATTCGCAGAACACGTTTACCAACCACTACCAGCGCTTGCGCCAGGCGTTCGCCGCGGTCGATCCGCTGATCTGCTTTTCCATCAAAGCCTGCCAGAACGTACACATCTGCCGCGTGTTGCGCGAGCTTGGCAGCGGCTTCGACGTGGTCAGCGGCGGGGAGCTATTTCGGGCCCTGCGGGCGGGAGCGGATCCGCAACGCATCGTATTCGCCGGCGTCGGAAAGACCGAGCGCGAGCTGAACGAGGCGCTGGACGCGGGGATCGGGCTGTTCAACATCGAATCCGAGTCAGAACTGGCTGAGCTGACGCGCATTTGCCGCCGGCGCGGCGTGCGCCCGCGGGCCGCCCTGCGCGTGAACCCCGACGTTGACCCGCATACGCACGAGTACACAACCACCGGCAAGAAAGAAACGAAATTCGGCGTCGATCTGGACCGCGCGGTGCGCGTCTTCCACCGCTTCGCCCCGCGCAGCCCGGTGCGCCTGTGCGGCATTCACCTGCACATCGGCTCGCCGGTCTTCGACGTCGCCGCTTACCGGCGCAGCCTGGAGCGCGGCATCGAGCTGATCGAGCGGCTGCGGAGCGATGGGCTGGAAGTGGACACGATCGACATCGGCGGCGGGTATGCGGCCGACTACCAGGCCGAGGAGGCGCCGCGGCCCGAGGAATACGCTGACGCCATCGTGCCGCTGCTGAAGGGCCGCGACCTGCGCGTCATTCTCGAGCCCGGCCGGTCGATTGCGGCCAACGCGGGCGTTCTGCTGACGCGTGTTCTGCACGTGAAGCGTTCCGGCGGGCGGCGGTTCCTGATCGTGGATGCGTCAATGAATGAGCTCATCCGGCCGGCGTTGTACGGGGCATATCACTTCATCTGGCCGGTAGCGGCGGGCGATCGAGTTCCCGTCTCGCGTCAGGCGGAGCAGCCGTTCGAGGGTTTGGACCTGTCCGACGTGGTGGGCCCGGTTTGCGAAAGCGGCGACTTTTTAGCGCGGCAGCGCATGCTGCCGCCGGTCAAACGTGGCGACCTGCTGGCCGTCTACAGTACCGGCGCCTACGCGATGGTCATGGCGAGTCAATACAATTCGCGGCCGCGCGCCGCGGAAGTTTTGGTCAACGGCGGGCTGGCGCGGCTGATACGGCGGCGCGAGACGTACGAAGACCTGGTTGCGGCTGAAGAGCTGGAATCGGCATAAACAGTCGAACCTGCAGGTCGGTGAAAGCACTCTGGTCTGATTCCGGCTCAGCACGAGCCGGCTCTGCTACGCACTATACTCAGGCCGGGCGGCGCGGCAGTGGCTTGCGCAGCATGAGAGTGGTTGGCATGGTCGGGTACTGCATGCGCAGCCGGTACAGTTTGAGCTCGCGCCCGTTCCAGCCGGTCTGCTCGAGGGCGTAGCGCAACATCTCCGGGTAGCGCGGGATATCTGGAGTGCGGGCGACATCGGGGCCATTGCCGAGATAGACGAGGGGATCGTGCAGCGGCAGGCGGTCGGCGGGCTCGTAGCGCACGCCGGGACCGCCCCCGAACAGGTCGCTATACAGCTCAGGCGTGGGCGGCTCACCGCCGCCAAAGATAGATTCGTGGACTAGCAGATCGAAGATCAGCACCTCGGCCGGCGTGCGCACCGGATACATGACACACAAATCCGGGTACAGCTCCGTGCGATAACGCGGTTCGATCCGGCGCACCAACTCGCCCGTCACGCAAGTCATACGACCGGTATTGCCCACCCGGCTCTCAACGAATTCGAACTCCACGTCGCCGCCCAGCCCGATTACGGGCCGGAACTGCGGCACCGGCTGCGAGCAGAAGTCGATCAGCAGCGGCACTCCATCAGCGGCGCGCGGATCGAGGGCCCCACGCGATAATTCTGAGTGGACGTTATGGCTGCGATCGACCGAGGCGGGACGCGCGATGCGCCAGGCGACCTTGGGGCGCATGCACCGGAAATCGATGAAACCGCGGACGGTCGCCAGATCCCACGTTTCGAGATCACTCGAGGGATGCACAATGTTGGCGCGGAAGATGGTTCGGGCCCGCACGCCCCACACATACGTGTTGCCCTCGAACGCCAGCCGGCGATGTTCCAGGTCCGCCCGCATCTGATCGGTCCCGGCCAGCCCGGCCGCAAGCATGTCGAAGGATTTGCGCGTTCCGCCGTGAGTCTGCACGAGCTTGCGGAAGTCCTCGAACGCCGCGCGGGCCACATCGAGGGCGGGCTTGGGCACGCCGCGCCGCTGGGCGGCGCGCAGGAAAGCGCGCATTCCAGTTGGTCCGGGAACAAACTGCGCCGCCGCGAACGGGTCGGCCACGTCCACGCAGCGCCCGACCTTCCAGGCCAATTTGGTGGCCAGGCCCAGATCGGCCGCCAGGTCATTCGGCCGCCGGTAAGTCAGTCCTGGGACGCGGGCAATGACGTCCGCCATGGAGTCGCGCAGGCGGCAAACCACGCTCTCAACGTCGGCGGCAAAATCCATTCGTTCCGGCTGGGCGGTGGCCGTGCTCATGATTCATCGAATATACGGAAAAACAGCTATTTGGTGCAAGGTTAGAGCCGTCGATACGGCTCGACGGCATATGAAACTTCAATTGCTATTGCAAACCGGTCCCCGGCCGGTTAGAGTCCGCAATTGGCGAAGGACGGTCGTACTCGGACCGGGCCGGCTGCCAATCAGCGGGCACTGCTTCGCCCGATAATCCAGGGCAGGCAGTTTCCTGTTGAGGTGGTTAGCGAAAACATCGCGCCGCGCGCGTGCTGATACTCGCCGCCAAATGGTCCAGGGAGGCTGGGTTGCTGCAAGGACGGCCGGGAACGCCGAAGGGCGGTCCCGGCCGTCACTATGTTTAAACGGTGCTAGTCCACATACCGGTACGCCACCCACACCGAAATCAGCGGGTCGTTTCCGCTGACGTCGATTACCACGGACTGCCCGCGCTCACCCTGTGGCTGGTGATCGGGCCAGCGCAGATCGTTAAGCGTGGTGCAGCACATGTTGGGCAGAATATCGTTTGAGTTGCTTTGTACGCGCAACACCTTTGTCCCCATGACGGTGCCGCGCATCGACTGCGTCAGCCGGTCGATTTTGATGATTTTGCCCTCGACTGCGGGAATCTCCAACGGCGACCCGAGCGCCTGGAACATTGTGGCCATTCGAACACCTCTCACTTGCCAAAGGCGGCAACTTCAACGAGTTGGGGGCGCACGCGCGCCCCTCAGTTCGGCAAATGTTAGCGATGCGCAACGGCCGCCCGCCGACCGGCCAGTCTGAATGTGCGCCGCTGCGCCTGTTTGAGCGTCATTGTCAGATTTGCAGGACCGCTCGCAGGGCGCGCCGGCCCGGCTTTCGCCCGCCAGCCACCGCTCGCCGCGCCCGCCCGCGCCGAACAAATGATGAGCGCAATCCTTGCGCAGAACGCCGGTCTGAGAACTATTGCTCGGCCCAAAACTACGTCGCGCGTCCCTGATGAGACGATAACAGCGCCGGCAGCGTTTGTATCACCGCTGCCCTTCTCGGCTGCCATGGAGGGCGCCGAAACCCCAGCGGCCGAGGCGGCTTGGCGCGGGCAGGAGGCCCTCGTCCGGTTTGCCGGTTCGGGCATGGAGGCCTAAGCCGGTGAATCGCCCCTCGCCGCCGGTACGCGAGCCGCCACGTCCCTGGGCTGTCGCCGCCTTTCTCGGCCGGCGCCACCCGTCTCGCGGCCACTCTTTAAGCTGGCTGTGCGACTTGGACAAAGCCTGTATAATTCTCGTCACGATGGCGCTGTTCGCCCGACCCAGCCAAGCGATCCGTTCGGCTGGCGTGCCGGCCGAAAGCCGGGGACGGCCGCTCGGTGAAGCCGCACCATCCTGTTCTTAGCCGATTGACAGAGGAGCGAATGGACCAGGTCGAAATCGTCACGCGGCAGGCGGATCTGGAGGCATATTGTAGGAATTGGCGGCGGCTGGGCCGCTTGGCTTTCGATACCGAGTTCATCCGCGACGAGACTTACGAGTCCGCCCTCTGCCTGATTCAAGTCGCCGCCGATGGTCAGGTCGTTCTGATTGATCCGACCGCGCCCATCGACCTGGCCTCCTTCTGGGATCTGGTCACCGACCCCACGGTGACCACCATCGTGCATGCCGGCAAAGAGGATTTTGAAGTCTGCCTGCGCTCCACCGCCCGGACGCCGTGTAACGTCTTCGACGTGCAGATCGCCGCGGGCTTCCTGGGCTACGGCTACCCGCTGAGCCTGACGCGCCTCATGGCCGACGTCTTAGGTCAGCGCATCAGCAAAGGCCAGACGCTGACCGACTGGCT
>ERZ795047.1796-NODE-1796-length-21801-cov-5.260646_pt1 | contig 21801 bp, 17 predicted proteins | sample MGYA00375131_ERZ795047 | MGnify/ENA primary metagenome ERZ795047 (study PRJEB30176, sample SAMN05720228) | activated sludge metagenome | isolation source: Anaerobic digester | place: Japan | collected 2015-05-20 ...
TATTATTTGCTATATTATTTATAGCAAAAGATGAGGAGGATACTGCTATGAAACATAAAATGAAGATCCTTGTCCCTGTTGGTTTTAATGAAAAGCCTGAAGAACTTCTTGATAAAGCTGTTTCCGTTGCAAAAAAATATAATGCCTCAATATATGTCCTTCACGTCATTGCAGACATGCCAAAATTGACCTTTTATTATGATGCCTATAGGCTATGGGAAAACTTCAGGGACAGTGCTATTATAGAGACCATGGATGTTTTAAAAAAATACATTGCACGGATGAAGGAAAGCTATAATGATATTGAACCTCTTGTAGAAGTAGGAGAGCCTGCCACAACAATTCTTACAAAGGCTGAGGAGCTAAATATAGATCTAATAATAATGGGCCACCATATAAGGACAGGCTTGAGTCATATTATCCATCAAAATACATGTGAAAGAGTTGTCCGACACTCATCAAGACCTGTTCTTGTGCTTTATCTTACAGAGGAGCCCTAAGAAATAGCCTTCAAAGGTTCGAGATCTGTGGCATGAGAAAAAATACATCTTGATGACATTTTTGCAAGAGTCTCTACTGTATGATTTTTTTCACTCCCCTGAATTATATCTGCCATAAAAATCCAATCTTTAATTTTGTCTGAGTATTTTGGTATCCAAAAAAAACTTTCATCAGCTATTTTTTTATATAACTCCCAGTAATCCTCAGGGATGAGAGTCCAGAGCCATTCGTATGTAAAAGGAGAATCCCCCAGCAATACAACATCACCTGAGGCACAACTGATTTTGACTGCCTGATGCCCTGCTGTATGGCCACCAGTCTTCAAAAGCTCAATACCAGGAAGTAACTCATAATCGCCATCTACTAAAACAAAATTATCTTTCATAAAAAACCAGTGGTCTGGACAAAAGGAGGTTTCCTCGTATTTACGGAGATTCAACAACCCCTTTATTTCATCAAGTTGAACATATATTCTGGCTTTAGAAAAAAGTGAAAGATTTGCAGCATGATCCCAATGTAGATGAGTTTGAATAACCTTACCTATATCAGAAGGAGCAATATTAAAGCCTTTGAGCAACTCAACGATTTCCTGCTCTTTACTTCTAACCCCCTTTGAATCAGGTGCAGGGATATGATTCAAGTCAAAGGAGCTATCTACAATAATAGGTTCTCCCTCCTCTGTGATTATCAAAAAAATAAAAGAAGGTATATTTTCCACCTTTGGAAACTTCCCACTATTTTTAAAGGCTACTGTAAAATAACCTGTAAGGAGCGGAAAAACTTTGTGACTGTGCATATTGCCCTCTCAGCTATAGATTTGACACCAGTGGTTTAATGCTTGAGCTCAAGCTTTCTATTTTTGTTTTTATTGACAAAAAAAATTCAATCAATATTTTTAATAAATAAGCAAAAAGTGACCTTGTAAAAATATTGATTTTGACGCACCAGGAAGCTGCAAAATGCTCTTTATCTTACAATCAGGGAAAATCTATGCCAGGAATTTATACTCATAACTTTATTTTCCGAAAGTCTCTGGAAAAAGTTAAAAAGAAAAGCCATGAATCCATAATCTATAAATCCATCGAAATTCTCTTCTCTTGTCCAGAAAACATCAAAACAGGCCTTCTCGGAGCAATAGGCCCAAACATCTTTGACTATATGCATCTAATCTCACGGGATAGCTTCTATGGAAATGAAATATCCTTTTATTTACATGACTTTGCCTATGAATCCTTTATTTTTACTTTGATTGATATTATAAAGGAAAAGGGTGATTTTCAGACAGAATGGCTCTCTGCCCAGAGAAGCTATCTCTTTGGCTATATCTCTCATATAATTGCAGATTCCTTTCTCCATCCCTATGTATTTTATAGTTCTGGATTTCCCGATGAGGATGACACCAACAAAAAATTTTACAGAAAATCAAATCTGAGATTTCAATATAATATTGATAACTACTACCTTTATAGAGATAAAAGCTTTACCAGAGAGGACTTAGAGGTCTCTTCTATGATCCCATCTCCTTACAATAAAAAAGAGGCTCTCTCGTGGATTAGTGCAAGAAATCTTCTTCTATCTGGACTGCAGAGGGAAAATCCAGAACTTTTCAAAAAATATTTTAAAAAATTTTTAAATGAAAAGCTGGATGGCACTTTTACAAAGACAACCCCTCTTGATAAGGTCTTAAAAAACATACCTCTGTGCTATAGGCTTAAACGAAGTGAAAATCACCGTGTAATAAAAATTATTGACTGGTTTGAAAAAAGGCAGAGCATAATTTATTCTGATTTTTTTATACGCTATCCCTCCCCGAAGAGAGTTGATGAAGACGCACTTAATATACATCAAGGCCGCTGGCAGTATCCAGCTTTTCAGAGAGGATTTCGCTATGATTCAGTAATTCATCTAACAAATCATGCAATAGAATCAATTGTTGAAGCATGGGGAATTCTTGAGAAATACTTTATGTCTTGTGATGAGAAAATAACTCTTTCCTTTGTAAATCCCTATACAGGTGAAAAAGAAGGTCATTATCGTGACATGGAAATAAAAGAGCCTATTAAAATTAAGGTTTAAAATCTATATTGAACTTAAAGGGGATTTATCCAGATGAAAACATACAACTGGCATGACTATTTTCTCAAAAAATTCCCTCCAAAAATAAAAAAAGAGTTGAAATTTATACGCTTTTTGTTAGTTAAGGCTAACTTAGTTTTAAGGAGCTAACAAAAATCTATGTTAAGTTTCAAAAATCTTGATTTTCATAAATTCATTGAAAGTCTTGTTAAGACCATAGAATTAAAAGATCAATATACCGCTGGTCATTCAATGCGAGTTTCTGAGCTTACAGAATTAATATGCCGTGAATTAGGTATGTATGATTTTGAATGCAACTATCTCCATATTGCTGCTCACTTGCATGATATAGGCAAAATCGCCATCCCAGATGGAATTCTGCTTAAAACGTCAAAGCTATCAAAGGCTGAGTATATGGTGGTGCAGGAACACTCTGTTATCGGAGCATCTATTTTTGAGGATCTCCCGGGGTTTGAAAGTATGGCTAAAATAATAAAACATCACCATGAGCGATTGATGGAAGCGGCTACCCTGATGGACTTTCTGGGACTGATATACCTTATGGCGCTGCAATTATTTCCGTAGCTGACTCCTTTGATGCCATGACAACACTAAGACCATATAAAGAGACAATGCATCCAGACTCCGCTCTTGATGAAATAATAAAAAGTAGCGGAACTCAATTTCATCCTGATATTGTTAAAGTTTTCTCTAAGGTGTACCACACGAAGAGAGAAGCTATTTTTAACATTTTAAATAACAAAAATCGCAACCTATTTTGGAGCAGGAGTTGGAGCAAGGAGGAAATTTTTTTAGCAAAAAAATTAGTCTAAAATAATAATTTTAATCAAAACTAACAATGGAGGTTAAAGATGACTTCAAATATCACAATATCTTCAATGATCATAGGTGAAAAAGCAAGAATAAAAGGCTTCATGGATACAGGTGGTTCCTATAGAGAAAAGCTCCTTTCGATGGGGTTAGTGAAGGGAACAGAATTTACTCTAACAAAAAAAGCGCCTCTAGGAGATCCAATAGAAATAGAAATCATGGGATACAAACTATCGCTTAGAAAAAAGGAAGCTGAAATTATTGAGATCGAAAAAATTAACATGGAGGAATCCAAATGAAAAAACCTATTGTGGCAATTGTGGGAAATCCAAACTGTGGGAAAACAACTCTTTTTAATGGTCTCACAGGTGCACGACAGAAAATTGGAAACTGGCCTGGTGTTACTGTGGAAAAAAAAGAAGGCATAATTAAAAAAGGGGAAGATGAAATTGTTATGATAGATTTGCCTGGCATATATTCCCTTTCTGCTTATTCTGAAGATGAAAAAATAGCCCGTGACTATATCTTAGGTAGCCAGGCAGACTTAATTGTTAATATAGTAGATGCTGTAAACTTAGAGAGAAACCTATACCTCACAATTCAACTGGCAGAAATGGGGCTGCCACTGCTGGTAGTGATAAATCGTGCTGATATTGCGGAAAAAAATGGAATAAAAATTGACGTAGAACACTTATCAAAGCATTTAAGCTGCCCTGTTATTATGATAAGTGCTCTTAAATCCCAAGACGTGAAAGTAGTTGCTGATGAAATTTTTGCACTAACCAATCTACCAATTTGCCCATCGATACATGTGAACTACCCACAGCCCATTGAGCTCTTAATAAAAAAATGGGCAGAGGAAAAGCTTTCCCCTAAATTACAATGGGCAAGCAGATGGGTTTATTTAAAAATAATAGAAGGGGACCTGGACTTATTAGAAAGATCAGATATAGGCATCGTAAAATCAAAGAAAGAACTTTTAAAAGAAGTTGGTGACATTATATCAAAACTTGAGGAATCCCCTGACATAGAGATTGCTGATGCTCGCTATGCCTTTATACATGGAATAATTCTTGATGTAATAAAAAGCAAAGGAAGCAGATCAAGAGCTACGGACTTTCTTGACTCTATTGCTTTAAATAGACTCTTTGGTATACCTATTTTTCTTTTTATAATATATCTACTTTTTTGGATTACCATAAAAGTAGGTAATGCTTTTATTGATTTCTTTGATATTGCAGTTGGGACTCTCTTTGTTGAGTTGCCAAAGCATCTATTGAGTTCAGCCGAGGCTCCTCTGTGGCTTTCAGTTGTTATAGGAGATGGTATAGGAACAGGGATTCAGACTGTAGCAACATTCATACCTGTTATATTTACCATGTTTTTTATGTTATCCATACTGGAAGATTCTGGCTATATGGCAAGAGCTGCTTTTGTAATGGACCGATTTATGCGCTCTATTGGTCTTCCAGGAAAGGCCTTTGTCCCCATGATTGTTGGCTTTGGATGCTCTGTCCCTGCTGTTATGGGTTCACGAACACTGGAGTCAAAAAAAGATAGATTCCTTGCAATTTTTATGACTCCTTTCATGTCCTGTGGAGCAAAACTCCCTGTTTACGTTCTTTTTGCTGCTGCTATATTTCCTGCCAATTCCGGAGTTATTGTCTTTGCCATTTACCTTTCTGGAATTGCTGCTGCTATTGTTACCGGGTATATACTCAAAACAACTTTATTCCAAGGAGAGGCCTCTCACTTTGTAATGGAGTTACCCTTATATAACATACCCAGACCTAAGACAATTTTTATTCATACGTGGAATAGACTTAAAATGTTTTTACTCAGAGCAAGTAAAGTAATTATATCTGCTGTATTTATTCTATCATTACTAAATTCAACAGGTACTGATGGCTCTTTTGGTAATGAAGAGAGCGAAAAATCTCTCCTTGCGGCTATCTCTCAAAAAATAACTCCTATTTTTGTGCCAATGGGAATAAAGAATGAGAACTGGCAGGCAAGTGTTTCTATATTTACAGGACTCTTTGCGAAGGAAGCCATTGTTGGAACTTTAAACTCTCTTTACAGTCAGGGAAAAGAAAATGACTCTGATCCAACTCAATTGCAAGAAGAGGACTTCAGCGTCATAGCAGGCTTAAGACAAGCATTGCATACAATTCCTCAAAATCTTAGAGAGTCTATTAAAGGAATTACAGACCCTCTGGGAACAGATGTTTTAAAAGAAACAGGGGATAGTGAAAAAATTGCCCAGGAAATCGAAATTGATTCTGCAACCTTTGAAAGACTGAGAAGTTATTTTACACCAATTCAGGCCTTTGCCTTTCTGCTTTTTATACTGCTATATTTCCCCTGTGTTGCAGCCTTTGGTGCTATAGTAAAAGAGGCTGGAATCCGTCTTGCATTATTTCAATCAGCTTATTTAACAATTTTTGCATGGATAGTTGCGACCATTTTTTATCAGCTTGCAGAGGGGCACAGCTTATTTTGGATAATCATCGCTCTATCCCTTATGATGGTGCTTGTTGCAATTTTATATATTCTTGGAAAAAATGATTTTGCAAACCTGAAGGAGGAAAAATAATGCTTTCCCAAATACTCAGATATTTAAAAACCCATGGTGAGGCCTCAGCATCAGAAATAGCTATAGCTTTAAAAATGGACCATCAAAGGACTCTGACTCTCCTTGATGAACTTATAACAAAAAAACGAATAGAAAAGTATAAAACTGATAAACTACCATGTCCCTGTGGTTGCAGAGGATGCACAACAGACTCATGCAGTTCCATCGATATTTATAAAATCATTGAGGTTTAGTATAAATCCATTTTTCTATTTTTAGGCTTTGCCCCCCTGGATTATCTTTTTTAAGATCTCAGGGGGGTTCTAAAAATACATTATCACATCCTCTATAGACTTTCTTTAGATATACTCTGCTCAATCCTCCCTAAATAACAATAAAAAAAACTTAAAAAAACTTTAGCTTGACTAAAGATTATGCCTTTGATATAGTATTTTTGTGGTTATTTTTAACCATGAGTTAAACAAGGGCTAAAAAAATTATGAATAAAATGAGCTCACTTAAACCTGATGAGTTAAAACTCAAAGCAAAGCATTTCAAGGATATTGTGGACTCCTCTCCTGAGGCAATATTTGTCTATGTAGACGCTAGAATTATTTTTGCAAATACTACAGCCCTTCAACTTCTAAAAGCCAAAAATCCTCAGGATGTTATAGGGAAAGATGTTTTCACCTTTGTCCCCGAGCAAAGCCATGAGGCCTTACGAAAGGTTATATCCCTTGTAATACAAAATAGAAAGAACTACATTTCAAATGAAGACCGAATAATAGCCCTTGATGGAGAAATTATAGATATAGAGATATCCTCTACTTACTTTAACTTTAATGGTAAAGACGGCATTCAGGCCTTTATAAAGGATATAAGAAAACGCAAAAAGGCTGAAGAGCATTTAAAAAAATCCGAAATAAACTACAAACAAATTTTTGAATCCACTGGAACAGCCATGCTCTTCATAGAAGAGGACAAAACAATCTCCCTTATAAATGGGGAGTGCGAAAAGATCTCTGGTTATACGAGAGACGAGATTGAAGGGAAAAAGAAGTGGACTGAGTTTGTTGCACCTGATGACAGATATTTTCTTGAAAAAAATCACAAGCTGCGACGAATCGATGAAAATCTTCCAACAAACTTTGAATTCAAGCTTGTAGATAAATATGGCCAATACCACAATGCCTTTATGACCATATCAATGATACCTGGAACAAAAAAAAGCGTGGCATCAATCATTGATCTAACAGACATTCAAAAGGCCGAAGAGATGCTTGTTGTAACTCACCATAATTACCGCCTTTTGGTAGAAAACAGCAAAGAGGCTATAGCCATAATCCAGGATGAGCTTGTCCGCTATGTCAATCCAAAGCTATGTGAAATAACAGGATACAGTGAAGAGCAGATACTTAACAAAAAATTTTACAAACTCGTTCATCCAGACTTTAAAGAAACAGTAAGGAACGAATACAGATACAGACTTGAAGGAAACGAAAAATTTACAATATTCCCTGTAAAGATTATAGATACTGAATACAGAGAAAAATGGTTTCAGGTTAATTCAGTGCTTACAATATGGGCAGACAAACCAGCTGTTCTTCTCTTTTTCACAGATATAACAGAGATTAAACAGGCCCAGGATGCGCTTAAATCCAGTGAAGAAAGATACAGGCTTGTCGCAGAAAATGCAAAGGATATCATTATTATATATGACGAGCAGGGATTCATCCATTATATGAATACCTCAGGCTGTGAGACCTTTGGGATCTCCAGGGAGCAGGTAAAGACAAAGCATATAAACATTACAGATATACTCTACAGAACAAGCGAGGTACGCCCTCCATGGCAGGCAATTGAAGAAGCCACAAAAGAAAATAAAAGCTATAAAAACAGAGTTGAGGTTTTCAATAGCTCAGGTGATTTAATACAGTTGGAGACAATATCAAGCCCTGTAAAGCTCGATACAGAGCGCCCGGGGATGCTTGTTATAGCAAGGAACATAACAGAAAGAAAGAGACTGGAAAAAGAAATTATGCTAATATCAGAAAGAATCAGGCAGCAGGTTAGCAGGGATCTTCATGATGACCTGAATCCTCACCTCATAGGTATTGAGGCACTTACTCAGGTTTTATGCACAAGCCTTAAAAAACGGCAACTGCCAGAGGCGGAGGAAGCAGAAAAAATCGCTGCACTTATAACTAAGGCAATAACCAAAACTCACAGGTTAGCAAGGGGTCTTTGCCCAATAGATCTTGACTCCACAGGGATACAAACTCCTATAATAAATTTATTAAAGCTCATACGAAAACTCTACGGCATAGAGGGAAAATTTATATACGACGAATCCATTGTTATTGAAGATCCAAATCTATCCAGCAATCTATACTACATTGCTCAGGAGGCTGTATTCAATGCAGCAAAATACTCAGGTGGAACCTCTATATGCGTTAAGCTAAAAAAAGAGGGGGATTTTCTTGTGCTATCAATTGAAGATGATGGCAAGGGTATGCAAAAAAATAGCTTCTCTGACGATGAAAAAGGAATAGGTATGGGTCTTAAGATTATGAAATACAGGGCAGAGATAATTGATGGGAACTTGCAGATGATGAATAAAAGACCATCGGGAACCATTATCTCTGTTAAAATACCTATAGAAATCTTAAAAGATGAAGGGAGGATCTACTATGGGGGAAGTTATTCTAAAAAGCAGTAAAAAACAAAAAATATTCATAGTGGAGGATCACCCGATCTTCCGTGATGGCATAAGTCAGCTTATAAACAAAGAGGAGGACATGTTTGTCATTGGTGGATGTGAAAATGCAGGTGAATGCCTAAAGTTCTTAAAGGAGAATCAGCCAGATCTTGTCATAGTAGATATTACACTTAAAGACAGCTGTGGAATAGAGCTTACCAAAGAAATAAAAAAGACCTACCCATCCCTTCCAGTCTTAATTCTTTCTATGCACGAAGAGCTTATCTTTGCAGATAGAGTGCTCAAGGCTGGAGCTCGGGGCTATATAACAAAGAGAGAGGCCACAAGCAAAGTAATTGAAGCTATAAGAAGAGTTCTTCAGGGAAAGATTTATATATGCGATACCATGATAGATCACTTTCTTGAGAGATCTATTGCAGGGGGACAAAATTTTAGTTCCTCTCCTGTGGAAAAACTCAGCGAAAGAGAATTCGAGGTATTTAATCTCATTGGGAAAGGCATGACAAATAGAAGTATTGCTGAGGTTTTATCTGTAAGCACAAATACAATCTCCACATACAGAGAAAGAATAAAGGAAAAGTTGAACCTGCAAAATAACGCTGAGCTTAATAGATATGCAATGCAGTGGATACAGAAATAAACCACAGTATTTTATAATTTTGCACCATATAGAAATATAATGAAGTATTCACTGCATTTTGGTAGTTTTTGCTAAAAAATTATACATCAATCCCCACAAAAATTTTCTGATTATCAGAATTTTCTAAAAATCATTTCCTCCTATAATTTAATTAAGAAATTGAAAAAATTTAAGGAGGATTTTTATGTATGCAATTCATGGAAATGTTGTCCAAAAATTGAGGACTCATAAGAATTATACCTCATGGCAAGAAGAATATGAAGATAAGCTATGCAGCGCTGAGGATGCAGCAGCTTTAATTAAATCCGGTGATAGAATTGCCATGAGCGGCGGCACAAGCGTTCCCTATGAATTTTCAAGGGCATTAAGCAGACGAGCGGGACAGATAAAAAATGTCGGTATAAGCATGGGATATGCCATGGCTCTCTTTGACTACATGAAACCAGAAAATCATGAAAGCTTTTATCTTGAAACAGTATTTGTTGGTCCAATGGAAAGAATATGTATGGATTGGGGAGTATGCCAATATGTGCCGATCCATCTTGGAGAAACAGCAAATTATTGCCATGCCTCAAAGTTAAATATAGCAGTTGCAAGAGTGACTCCCCCTGATGAAAATGGTTTTATGTGCAGGTCTAACTTTGCCTCCTTTCTGGACCTTGAGACTATTCGAAATGCTGATTATGTAATAGTCGAGGTAAACAGATACATGCCAAGACTTGTTGCTCCTGAGTTTAAAATACACGTCTCAGAGGTTGATAAAATTATTGAGCACCACGAACCCATTTTTGAAGTTCCAAATATTCCCATTACAGAGGCAGAGCAGAAAATGGCAGATTACATTGCAGAGATGATACCAGATGGGGCAACAGTGCAACTGGGCTTTGGAGGACTCCCCAATGCCATAGGCTACAACCTCCATGTTAAGAAAAATCTTTCCATTTATTCAGAGGTTGCAACTCCTGCGATGAAAGAGCTAATTGAGTGTGGAGCTGTTGATGGATCAAAACGATCTTTTATGAAAGGAAGAAAGGTCGTTGCAGGCTTTTGTGTAGGCACAAGGGATTTTTATGATTATGTGGAAAACAACGAAGACTTTGAATTCAAGCTCATCGGTTGGATAAATAACCCATTAAATATTGCAAAAAACGATGATATTGTTGCAATAAATAATGCACTTATGATTGACCTTACAGGCCAGGTTGCCTCAGAGTCCATAGGTGCCAAGCAGTATAGCGGTACAGGAGGTCAGGTGCAGTTTATATGGGGAGCCAAATTCGCAAAAAATGGCAAAAATATTCTGGCAATAAATTCAACCTTTACAGATAAAAATGGCAATCTGCAAAGCAAGATTATGCCAACCTTCCCTGAAAATACAGTTGTAACAACCTCAAGAAACGATGTTGAATATGTTGTTACTGAATACGGAGTGGCAAATCTAAGATACAAAAGCATAATGCAAAGAGCAAAAGCTCTTATAAGCATTGCCCATCCTGATTTTAGAGATGAGCTTACATTTGAGGCAAAAAAGAGAAAATGGCTGTAGCAAAATTTTGATTTTTTTGTAAAAAATTTGATGACAAATTTCCACTCAAACTATCCCCATAACATTCATGGGGATAGTTATGGACATAGAAGACTTTTTAAAAAACAACAAAAAAAGAGAAAATATCTCTTCAGAGGAATCTCTCTTATTACATAAATGTGAAAATATCATATTGCAGACCATTTCCTACCAGAGAGGGAAAAAAACCACTGGCGATATAAAATGCTGTGACATTTCACAAAATAATAGCTGTGAGAGCAAACTCTCAATCACAATCATAGATGTACCCAATGAAATAAGATGGGAGTGCCCCCTCTGCCGTGAAACAGGAACAATAAAAAACTGGCGCAAATCTCCTCTGTTGATTAGCAATATAAAACAAAGTCTTTCCCAAAAAGCAATTCAAAAGAAAACTATTTTTCTCAACGAAAATGAGTTTTATGAAATATTAAATCTCGCAGCTGATTTTTCTGAACTAAAGGAATTGATCTCATTGGCTCAAAGGCATAAGGATGAATTTTTAATTTCACCAGATGAACTGAACTCTATGCGACTCCTTGAACTGATTGCTTTACGCTGTGAGATATTGCAAAATAGATCCCAGGCTCTGGAGAAGCTCAAGGAAGAAATTAAAAAATATTTTAAAGAAAAAGCCCCGTTACCGGAGCCTTTTCTTTTATTTCAAACATGATTTTCTCTAAGGTCTTATTCTTCAGGTGCACCTGTATATATGGCATCTGTTGATTTTATTACAGCTGTCTCTTCAGCAAGAATTGATTCTGCCTTACCAAAATAATTATGGAAATAAGCCCCAAGATAATATTGAGAAGCCAGAACCTTCCCAGAATAAAAAGCCGCCTCAAGGTTTTCATGCAAAAATTTATCTCTCTCTTCTCCCTTAAGAGTGCCAACAAGCTCCCTCATCTTTTTTGTAGCAACAGTTAAGCTCCATAAATGCAGCCATGCATGAGCAAGCATTGTCATAGCTTCTCTAAGAGGTGTTGCATTTATAAATATCTGCATCAATCTTCCTGAGGCAAGATGTTTCATTAAAAAGTCAATAATCTCATCCATCTTATCTATTCCGCGGACAAGAGGAGAGATATACTTGTAATCAACAACTCCCTTTGCCTCTTCTATTGCCTTTTGGATTCTCCTTTTAAAAACATTATAACTGTATTGCTCTCTATTCATCAGTAGCTTTCTTGTCATGAGATCTATTGACTGGATTCCATTTGTCCCCTCATAAAGAGATAAAATCTTGGAATCCCTTGCAAGCTGCTCAACAGGATAGTCCGAACAATATCCATATCCACCATATACCTGCATAGCCTCTGCTGTAACAAGCCATGCCAGATCTGAATTTCCAGCCTTACATATAGGAATAAGGAAATCAACCAGAGCCTGAGCATCCCTTGCCTCTTCACCTTCTCTTGAATGAGCAATGTCAATATTATAAGCAGTTAGATAAGTAACCATTCTCATGGCCTCAACCTGAGTTTTCATCCATAGCAACATCCTCTTAACATCAGGATGCTCAATGATAGCCACCGAAGGAGCGCCTGGATCCTGAAGTCTCATAACGTGAGGCATCTGCTTGCGGTTCTTTGCATAGGTTATAGCATGGAGATAAGCAGAGCTTGAGACAGCAAGTGCCTGATTGGCGCACTGCAATCTTGCCTCATTCATCATCTGAAACATAATCTTCATACCTTCTCGCTCATTGCCCATGAGATATCCCACACACTCACCATTATCCCCGAAGCTTAAGGAACATGTAGGAGACCCATGAATTCCCATTTTATGCTCAACCCCTGTGCATACAACATCGTTTTTCTTGCCAAGTGAACCATCAGGATTTATATGATACTTTGGCACCATGAATATGGAAATTCCCCTTGTTCCTGGAGGATCCCCTTCTATACGAGCAAGAACAGGATGAATTATATTCTTGTAAATATCATTCTCCCCTGCAGATATAAATATCTTCTGACCAACAATTCTAAAGGTCCCATCGGGCTGTCTTATTGCCTTTGTTTTTAAGGCTCCAACATCACTTCCAGCATCTGGTTCTGTAAGGCACATTGTGCCGCCCCACTCTCCAGCAATCATCTTTTCGATTATTACATCTCTGCCAGGGCCAAAATAAAAATTCTTTATAAGCCCCAAAGCGCCACCACTTAAAATTGTAAACATATTCCATGCAATTGAAGCAGCATTGAAAATCTCATTGCAGGCAATATTCATGATAAATGGCATACCCATTCCGCCAATCTCTGGTGAAAAGGCTAATCCAGGAAAACCAGCCTCATTAAAAGATGCTATTGCAGGTTTATAAGGCTCAGGCACCTTTACGTTTTTTGTAACAGGATCATATTTAACACCTGTTTTATCAGCTTCCATGTTGAACGGATATATCTGAGAAACTGCAATCTGCTCTGCCAGTTCAAGTGTGGCTTCGTAGGTTTCCCTGTCAAACTCAGAAAAATGCTTTTCATCTGAAAGTTTATCGATATTAAGCATTTCAAAAAGAACATACCGCTGATCTCTTGCATCAACAAGCTTGTTAAGACCCATAAGTCCCCCCAAAAATAATTTCATTTGTAAAGAGTAGGTTTAACGTTGCTGAGTCCGATTTAGTATTCTTTATGTTTTTTGAGTTAACAGAGATTTGCTTAGAATTTATTTAAAAATATAATATAAAAACATGCATAATGTCAAATAGTTTTTTTATTTTATTAGTTTTTGTAAAAAATAAAATCAAAAATTTTATAACCACTATATAATTTATGGATTGACATGGGATTTGTTTTTATTAAAGTTAAATTTAACTTTAATTTTATAAGAGAGGCTGCCATGTTTGATTTTGCAATGACTGATGAACAAATAAAATTAAGAGACGAGGCAAGGGAATTTACAAAATGGGTGCCAAGGGAAATGATACTTGAAATGGATGAAGAAAAAATACAATTCCCTCGCGAATATCTCAAAGAGTGTGGAAGGAGAAATCTTCTTGGGATAAGAATACCTGCTGAATATGGAGGGAGAGGCCTTGGGTGGTGTGAGGATGTTATTGTTGCAGAGGAAATTGGCGTTGCAAGCTACTCTCTGGCCTGTCTTTGGGGAGTTGGAGCTGATATTGTATGCGAGGCCATTGTTAAATATGGTACTGAGGAATTAAAGCAAGCAATAGTCGTCCCTTTACTCAAAGGAGAAACCTTTGCTGCAGAGTGCTTAACTGAACCAAGGGGCGGTTCTGACTTTTTTGGTGCAACTACAAAGGCAAGGAGAGATGGAGAGGATTGGATTATTACTGGGCAAAAAAGATTCATTGTTGGAGCAGAAGGTGCTGACTGGTTTATGGTCTATGCTGTAACAGATCCCGGCGCTCCCCCTCACAGGAGAATGAGTTGCTTTATGGTTCCAAGGACAAAGGGTGTGGAAACAAGGTATATCTACGGACTTATGGGAGTTCGTGGTGGCGGAGCCGGGAGGCTTATTCTGGATGAGGTTAGGGTTCCAGAAAGATATGCCCTTAATGGAATAAACAATGGCTTTGAGGTCTTTATGACCAATATGATTCCTGAAAGACTTGGCACTGCAGCAATGACCATAGGATCTGTAAGGCCTGCTCTGGAGATAGCAACATCCTATACCTCAAGGCGTAAAGCCTTTGGTCAGCCTATAATGAATTTTCAGGCTGTGGGATTTAAGGTTGCAGACTCAGCAATGATGATGGATGCTATGAGATCTGTTGCTTGGTCAACAGCTCTTGCCATAGATAGCGGAAAGGCCTCCGCAGGAAAAATAAGACGAATGGTTTCGCAGGCAAAAAAATTCATCACAGAGGGAGCATGGCAGGTGGCCAATAACTGTATGCAGGTGATGGGAGGTATAGGATACACAAATGTATTCCCGATCGAACGCATTGTCAGAGACATAAGGCTTTCTATGATATGGGTTGGCACAAATGAGATAATGCAGCACATTATACAAACAGAATGGTATAAGGAACATGAAAAAAATATGAAGGAGCAAAAAACGCGGGAGGTTGAACTTGATGCGAAGGCTGCCTTTGAAACAGAAGAAAAGGTCTATGAGTAAAAGCCAATAAAGATTTGACTTTAAGCAGGGGAGGCACATAAAAAAGTGCTTTCCTTTTATTTTCTGCTAATTTATCTTTGCCAATAACACTAATTTCTTAAATGGAGGAATACGTGAAAAAAGCAAGGATAGCCTTTATCGGAGGCTCTGGTCTCTACGAAATCGAAGGGGCAAAACTCATAGAACAGGTGGATATAGATACTCCATGGGGGAAGCCTTCAGATAGGATTGACATTGTTGACATAGAAGGAACAGTAACAGCATTTCTGCCACGACATGGTAGAGGTCACAAATACCCTCCTCATCAGCTTAATTATCGAGCAAATATTGCAGCATTAAAAATGATTGGCGTTGAAGAGATTGTTGCTTTTTCTGCAGTGGGCAGTTTAAAAGAAGAGATAGCTCCTCTGGACTTTGTTCTCCCTTCACAGATAATAGACAGAACAAAGGCTCGGCCATCAACCTTTTTTGAAGATGGAATTGCAGCTCATGTCGGCTTTGCAGATCCCTTTTGCCATAGACTGCAGGATGTGATACTTCCCATTGCAAAAAATCTCGGACTTAAGATGCACACAGGTGAAACACTCATCTGCATGGAAGGGCCTGCCTTTTCCACACGAGCAGAGAGCAATCTCTATAGATCATGGGGAGCTGGCGTAATCAATATGAGCACAATACCAGAGGCAAAACTCGCCCGTGAGGCTGAGATGTGCTATGCCGTTATATGTATGAGCACAGACTATGACTGCTGGCACGAAAGTGAAGAGGATGTAACTGTTGAAATGGTTGTGCAAAACATGAATACTAACTCTGCCAATGCAAAAAAATTAGTTAAGGCTCTGGCCAGAGAACTGGGCAAAGAAAGAGGCTGCCAATGCAAAGAGGCTGCAAAATATGCAGTCATAACTGCTCCAGAGGTTAGGAATAGTGAAACAACAAGAAAGCTAAAGACTATACTCCCTGATTACTTTTAAATTAAGAGATTAAAGCGGTGTCTAAACTGGCACCGCTTTAATAAACTACTTTATCCTTCCCCACCACCATGCAAGTATTGAACCGGAGATATTATGCCAGATACTAAAAATCGCTCCAGGGACAGCTGCAACAGATTGAAAGTGCAACACTGCAAGAGAAACAGCAAGGCCTGAATTCTGCATCCCCACTTCTATGGCAATTGTCCTCCTGACTTTTTTGTCAAACTTTAAAGCAAAGCCAAATAAATATCCAAAAGCAAGACCAAAGAGGTTGTGCAATGCTACAACTGAAAAAGCAACCACTGCCATAGCTCTTAGATTGCTGGCATTTGCTGCTGTAATGCCTGCAATAATTGTGACAATTGCTATAACAGAAACTGATGGCAAAAATTTCTGCACAACATTTAATCTATCTTTAAAAATCATCTTCAACGCAAGACCAAGTGCCACAGGGATAATTATAATCTGCAAAATTGACACAAACATGGAAAACACAGGCACAGGTATCCATTTACCAGCATATACATAAGTTAGGGCTGGGGTTGCAATTGGAGAGAGCAATGTGCTTGCAGTTGTCATAGCAACAGACAAAGCCACATCCCCCTTTGATAGATAAGTTATAACATTAGAGGCTGTTCCTCCAGGACATGTACCTACAAGAATTACACCTATTGCAAGCATTGGATTTAGATTAAAGATTTTGCAAAGCACAAAGGCAACAAGAGGCATTATTATAAACTGGGCAGCTACTCCTGCAAAAAGGGGCCGTGGCTTTTGCAAAACCACAGCAAAATCCTCAATAGTTAATGTGAGCCCCATTCCAAACATTATTATACCAAGAAAAAGAGGGATGTGCTTAACAAGAGGTTTAAAAACCTCCGGATAAAAAAGTCCCAAAAGAGAAAAAATTACAACCCATAATATAAAAAATCTCTCGATGATAGATGTTAAAAATTTCATAAAATTTCCTTTCTGTTTAAAATCAAAATCCTTTTAATTCCTGTCAGTATCTAACACCCATACCAACCAGGAAATCATAGCTTTTTTGATTTAAATCTATAGACATATCAAAATTAGTTTTATGGCTTTCCATTGTCCCATTCATATTATTCCAGTTTACACCTGCAAAGATCTCTGCATCTCTTGATGCCTTCAATGTTATGGCAGTAGAAAAACGCAATAGAGAAAACTTCTCCTTGCCACTCATAGCGATTTCATCTGATTCAGTATCCTGATTAAAAATCAAAAAAGAGACCCCAGCTCCTAATAAAACTCTACGGCTTATATTCCAGAAAAGAGCCCCTGCGGACGCCAAACCATAGTTCAGCTTCAGTGTATTTTCATACTCATCGAGAGATGAAGTATCCTCATTGCATTCCTTTATCTTGTGGCTGTAGGGCATTGAGGCGCCAATAGAAAAACTTACAGAAAAATTTTCTGCTGGCTTAATACTTATCCCTGCTGCGCCAGAGGGGCCCTCATCATTGAGGGAATATGATGATATATCTTTGTCATTTGAGGCTATTGTGTCTCTATATTTATACGAAGCTTCTTCAAATCCATATCTTCCACTTTTAATCATAAATCCAAAATCTATTAGATCCCCTGAATAAAAATAGCCAACCGAAAGTCCTGATGTAACAGAGTCTCTCTTCATCTCAACCTCTTTATGCTCATTTAGCATATCAACATGACTTTCCTTATTTACCGATGATGAAGCCATAAGGGATTCCCCCTGTAGGCCAATGGAATAGTGAGGCGATAGCCTGTAGCTATAGGATAAATTGAATATCGTCCCAAAATTTTCTTTTTTTTCATGTGTACGAAAAGTAAGGCCTGATATGGGCTCATATAGAGTTATATCTGTGCTGCTTTTTTTCATCTGGCCATCATCACCTCTGGCAATACCAAAGCCAAAAGAACTCTTATCAGATTTATATACGGTTGATAAAAAAAAGGCCCCATCATATTCCTGGTCAGATTCAGCCTTTGAATTAAATTTTGTGCCAGATAGCACAACATCAGCCTCAATTTTTGACTCTGTAAGAGAATTATACATGTAAGCTACTCCTATTGAGCTACCCTTTCCAAAGGACATCAAAGCTGGATTTCTTATGGCATTAAAGGAACTCTGTGGTTCAACTACCTGTATGTTGCTTATAAATGCCTTTTCAGCTAAAATATAATCTGGCCACAAAAAGATCGCTGTTGAGATGAAAATGATTAATAATTTACAAATTTTCATATTTATCCTTGTTGATGTTAAAATTTTAATATCTTAAAAAATTTATTTGACAAAAAACAACTACTTAAATCTTTATATAACTCCTTAATACACACATATTACTTTATGAATACTGAAAAAAAGTCAAAAAAAATTATAAAATATGAAATTTTTTTGAAAAAAATTAATAAAAGCTATTGACTATTTTAATGTTTTCTTATTAACTTATCATTAACACACACTTATACAGAAATAGTCCTCTATTTTTGTATAACTCAATCAAATCCTCATAAAAGAACCGGCAAACTTTAAGCAGCCCGCCCCGGGCTGTATTTTTTTTCTCTAAAGCCATGTAATTACTTTATTGACAGAGATATGGCAAAGTTTACTATAAGTAAAAATTTTTATACTTCTCATTTTTTTGTAAATTTTATAAAAAGATATAAATTTTTATCTATAGCCAAAAAAGAGAGGGTTTTATGAATCATGAATATACAAACAGAGAAGTGCTACTTATAAAAACCAGCTTCAGCTACATTGTATCTTTTGCTGTGACAATGGTAATAGCCTTAGCTTTTTTGATTGCCGGCAATGTCAACATGAAGCAGGTAGCTCCAAACTTTGGAATAACCTTTCTTTGCCTGGCATTATCTTATGGTGTATATAAATCATATAAAAATAAAAAAAATCCCGCTCTTTTAATATGGATCCAAAGCATTATCTCTGTTGGAATGCCAATTATTGCAAAACTGCGCTATGCTCATGAATTTGGCTGGACCTTTATGCTACAGTCTTATAATTCATCAGCTCTTTTGCTTATTATGATCTTTCTCACTTCCCTTTTTCTCAATCCCAGACTTCTCTTTATAATGTCCTCTCTTGCAATATCTATATGGTCTATACTTGTTTATATAGCAATAACCCACGGTGCCGAATATTCCATAAATGCCTTTGCTGATGGTAAAATTTACAATGGAGTTGTGCTCCTTAGAGAAATTTTCTTTCTCTTTATGGCTGCACTGCTTTGCGCTATTGCATACAGATGGGTAATAATAATCAACCAGTATGTTGAGAAAACTACAAAGCAAAACGATGAGATTCGTAAACGCATGCTTCAAATGCAGGAAATAAATAACGCAATTAAAGAACAAAGCAGCACACTTTTTAGTGAAGTGGAATCTCAAAATAATCTTATCTCAAAATTTAATGATAAGATGCAAAGTCAGGCTGCTACATTTGAAGAGATATCAGCAACACTGGAAGAGCTCAGGGGTGCAGCTGAAAGTATTCATAATTCCACTATTGAGCAAATTGACGGCAACGTGCGCATGGATGAAATAATAGATGATTTTAAAAACATAAAAAGCGAAACAAAGGGCAATCTTAACCAGACCTATACAGGGATGCAAAAACTCTCTGATAAAACAACAATTGCAAATGAAAAGCTCTCCGAGGTAGAAAGCGCCATAAACACAATTGCCGAACAGAGTGGCAAAATATCAGATACTGTTTCTATTATAATAGACATTGCAGATAAGATCAATCTTCTTTCTCTTAATGCAAGCATTGAGGCAGCAAGAGCTGGAGACCACGGAAAGGGTTTTGCAGTTGTTGCAGATGAAATAGGAAAATTAGCATTTCTCACCACAGAGAGCATAAAGGAAATTGAAAAGGTGCTTTCTATAAATAACTCCATAACCAAAAAGGGTGTAGATGTTATAAAGGATTCCTCTCTTGTAATAAAGGAGATGCTCAATGAAATGGCAGGCAGCACAGAGCATATAAAAATATTGCAAGACTCAATCATGGTTGAAGAAAAATATATAAATTCAATAATAAAGCAGATGGAGCAAAACATTTCCCTTGCAAAGGCAATAGGAGCAGGCACTGACGAACAAAAAAGCGCCCTTGAAAACACAAGCGATGCTCTGGAAAATCTCAATGCAATTGTAAGTGAAATGGTCTCTGAGATAAATGACCTTGCTCGCTCCTCAAAAACGATTTTTGCCAGTGCCAAGGATCTGGTGAAAACGGCAGAGGGAATATCATAACACTATATCATCTGTAAAAATCGCAGCAGATCGCTCCTTGTTATAATTCCGGTCATTTTGCCATCTTCCATTACAGGGAGATGGCCTATTCCATTGGCGAATAATATATTCTCAATCTCCCTCATTGTTATATCCGGACTACATGTTATGAGCTTTGTTTTCATGTTTGCCTTTACCGGGAGGGACATTTGATTTTTCTTTCTGCCATTCATTATATCTCTGAGGGTTAACATTCCAACTAAATCTCCTTTATCATTTACCACCGGAGCACCTGATATATTTTTCTCTTCAAAAAAAACCGAAGCCTCCAAAAGAGACCAGTTTTCATTTATTGTTACTACATTGCTGGTCATTATATCCTTTGCTGTTATTGCCTTTTCAAGGTTCAATGTCAAAAATTCAAGAAGTCTGCGAAAGACCTCCCTGCCCTCTTCTTTTTTTACAAGAGCTGATGCTGCTTTTGGATGCCCTCCTCCTCCAAAGGGCTTAAGTATTTCAATAAGATCTATGTTATTTTTTCTACTTCTGCCTATTATTACTGTGCTCTGAGGCTTCTCAAAGTGAAACACCCCAAAGATAGCATCTGGATTTTCTATATTAAAAATCTCCTCTATCACTGCAGCAAGGCCAGCTGCCTGCTTCTCCATTGCATAGTAGCTAAAGATTATCTGATGCCCCTTAATATTTTGCCACACAAGGGTATTCATAATTTCATGGAAAAGTGAAAGTTGATATTCCTCTCTAAAGGACTTAATAAAATTATTTACCAGTTTAATATCTGCTCCAAACTTCAAAAAATAAGAGGCCACAGCAAAATCACTATCGCTTACATTATCATGTGTAAAGTTTCCAGTATCAGAGAAAACAGCAGTAAGAGCTATTGTAGCATCCTTATCAGAAATTGCTATATTATTTTCCATGAGCTTTAAACCAAGCATAGTTGTATTTGAACCATAGCTACCCTGATGAATTATAGCCTCTGGGAAATCGCTTTCCTCTGCAATATGATGATCATAAATCTCTATTTTTGTTTGACTACTGTCAAATAGATCAAAATACTCTTTGACCCTTGAAAAGGATCTTGTATCTACAATAACAACGTCTGTTATATTTTCTTTTTTGAGCTCATCGCTATGAACAAAACCGAGATGATATTGATACAAATTGTATAAATTCCTTGCTGAAGGGTGTATAAGATTACTCATAACAGGAACAAAATCTGGATGTAAATATCTTGCCAGAACCATTGATCCTATACAGTCCAGATCCATATTTGTATGGCCAACAATTATCTTCATAAAGACCTTCTCTTTGTTTAATGATTACTATAAAAATTACCTACTTGAAAATATAGTGCCACAGTCAGAATAAACTCAAAAAGACCTTACTTATCCATAAATTTTTAAAAAATGTTCAGTATTTATTCCTTAGCTTCTTTTAAAATAAAAATACTCTATTATCTCCGTTGCCGAAGGCCTCGGGGATAATATTTTCTTGATTTTACAATAAAAATTATATTTAAGAATAATTACTAAAAAATCATATATATTTTTTGACATA
>ERZ795047.1804-NODE-1804-length-21686-cov-56.711987_pt1 | contig 21686 bp, 19 predicted proteins | sample MGYA00375131_ERZ795047 | MGnify/ENA primary metagenome ERZ795047 (study PRJEB30176, sample SAMN05720228) | activated sludge metagenome | isolation source: Anaerobic digester | place: Japan | collected 2015-05-20 ...
GTGATTCTACCAGCAACAGCACCACTACGTCCAACAACAAGTGTACCTGAAGCATTGAAAGGATTCTCTGCCGGGAGTTTCTTATATGCTGATTTATCGTAGTAATCACGGCAAAACTCTATTGGTAGACCGTACATATTTACAACACCGTACGGTGAGAGGTCTACCCTTTCAAAATCGTAGATGGTGTATTCCTTTTTTCCATCGTTAAAACCGGTTGAGAGCATCTCATTTCCCCATGGATACATCCTGCCGTCTTTACCCCTCGCTGCCTTTTCCCACTGTGCTTCTGTTGGCAATTGATAACCTGCCCAGTTACAATATTCCTTCGCAGAATTCCAGTTTATTCCAGTGATAGGAATGCTGTAGAATTTTTCATCTGCTGTATAACCGGCAATCAGCTTTGTCTTAAGAAATTCTACCTCTACTGTATCAATATGATTGCCCAATGCTACATTTGACGCCTGGGCTGCTCTCAAAAAGTCCAAGTATTGCTTTGTAGTAATTGGGTACTTCGATATGTAGAAACCAGAAACGTATACTTGACGCATCGGTAATTCATCTTCATCTGCACCCTTCCAATCCTTACTTGCACCCATAGAAAAAGTTCCACCTGGTACAAATACAAAGGTTATACCTGTACGAGGATCAGTAATCTCTTTTGGATAGATTCTTATCGTATTTACTTCTTTACCATCTACAGTTAAAGGAGTTGCTGTTGCAAGAACTGCAACAGCAGCCTTATCGTATTCCAATTGATTGAGCAACGAATCTAATCCTTTAGTTTTTGTACTATCAAACGTAGTAAACACAACATTTGACGCCTCCACTGTTGTACTACCCCAACTACCTGAAATTTGCATCATTCCAGAACTGTCGATCGATACTTTGCCGTAAACTCTCTTACCATCTTTTGATACGACAAGGTCATATCCCGATGCATATTTATATGGAATGTAGATATCTTCAATGAGTATCTTTTCTATGTAGAATTCGTTGCCGTGTTGATCAACTACAACCAAAAAAGGATCACTTGAGTAGATATCTTTCCCAATGAAAACATCTCCGGTATATAGTACACATACATAATTCTCACTCGAAGAAAGTTCCATGCGGAAAAGTCCAACACTCTGGTTTGCCGGAAAATCCTTCTGTTCAAATCCTACATAATCGAGCGTTTGAAACGAATGTACAACTATCTTGCCAAACCATGTCGAAACAGTCATTACTCCATCCTTCAAATCTTTGAAATATCCTGTATATTTCCTACCGTTTATCGATATTTCAGAACCATTTGTCGGAAAATTCTCGGTATCATCAAAGACGACACTCCTTACTTGATCTAAAGGAATGAATATCTTCCCTATAGTTGAGTCGACAACAAGATACTTGTCAGTTGATTCAACAATCGTTCCAGTAATTACCTCACCGGTCTTATATTGGACAACTTGTGAAAACACGTATGTTGAAAAGACACTGCAAAACATTACAAATATTACAGCCAGAAAGAATACACGTCCTCTAATCACGGAAAAAAAGTCTTTCACATCTGATCCCTCCCTAATAGATTGAGACTCTATCATTTTCTGTAACACACAAATCCAAAAATGGTATATTATACAAGGGTAATAGACACTATATTTATATTATACCAAAAATTGTAAAATCTTTCTTCACGATTCTATCAAATTTATGGTAAAATAATTGTTGACGTAAAACTAATTTCAACGAATAGTTTTCTGTATTTTTCTCATATTGAATTATACCAAATCATGCGCTCAGGAGTAATATTGAATGAGGAGATATGTTGTATTCATTTTATTTTATTCAATTTGCCTATTTTCATGGGTTATCAGCTTGCAAGGTAATCAGGTAATAGAGGAAAATAATACCAAAAAAGAGGACGATTATTGGTTTTCGATATATTATGATGAACGTTTTTGGAAGGTAAATACTGATGAAAAGGTGTATGACGTATATCCCGTAGATTATTTGAACGTAAGTCCGTTAGTAACAGGGGTTAATTTAGATGTGTTAGAAGGGAAGATCAATGACAACACCTTGATCTATTTACCTTCAAAAATCCCGGATTTTGTTTTTGAAATAAATATCGCGGAGAAATACATTACCACTCAAAATTCTGCTATAGTCTATGTTACGGATCTTTCAGATATAATTCCCTGCATAAACACACTCAAGATGACTTTCAGATATCTCGATTTTGGGAAGATTTATTTGTACAGAAATGGAAGGATTTATATATTGTAAATATAAGGGGTGAGAGTATGCCAAAGGCTCGCGAAATCGTTTCTTTTGATATCGGGAACGATAGCATAAAGGCGGTAGTTGTTGACTATTCTGAAGGGTATGGGAAGGTAATCGCATTTTCAAACGTCAAGACAAGAGGCGTGGAAAGTGGCGAGATAAAGGATGTCATAGCTCTAAATGAATCCATGAGCCAAGTTATAGATGATCTTGAAGATCAAGCAGGTAGAGAACTCAAAGGTCAGATACTGGTCTCATCTGGTTGTGGAGATTTCACTCTTACAGAGATAAGGGAAGAGATTTTGTTGAGCGAAAAGGAAGGCAGTGAAATATCAGAAGAACACGTTAACAAGCTCACTGACAACTTACTCAACGATATCTTCCAGTCCAACGAGAGAAACTCTTTGCACCTGTTCGTAAAAAAATACATACTAGATGACAAAAAGATAGTTGTCAATCCAGTCGGAATGAAGGCAAATAAGTTAGAAGCTGTGTACTCTATAGTCATGGGCAACGAAACTTACAAAAATGTTGTAGAATATGCAACGAAAGATATTTTAGGTGAGGCAGAATATTATATATCATTTATATCAACTGCCGAAGCGGTTTTATCAAATGAAGAAAAGGACATGGGAGTGCTTCATGTGGATCTTGGTTACAATACAACTTCCGTTACTCTCTACTATGCAAATACACCTGTAGAACTTCAAAGAATGGATATGGCAATGAAAAACGTCATAAAAGATATAAAGGAAGTACTGAAGACGTCTTTTCAAGAAGCGGAACGCTTGTTAAAGACGTATGGTGTTGCAGTTTACTTAGATGTAGAACCAACTCCTATAGAATACAAAGGACTTGATAAAAGAAGTATTCAAAAAACTGACAGAGAGTATCTCGCCAAGATAATATATGCACGACTGCGCGAGATTCTTATGAGAGTAAAGAAAATGTACAAAGACATGATTGCTAATCATCCAGAAATGGGAGAGATGGGAATTCCTGGTGGAATAGTATTGACCGGTGGAGGTGCAATGCTTCAGAGAATTGAATCTTTAGCAGGTGATGTTTTTAAATATCCTGTGAGGATAGGCACTCTCTCGGATCTTGAAAGATTTCAGATTGAAGAAGAAAACATGTTAATGTCAACTCCGCTTTTTGCTCCAGTGTTCGGAAACATCATGGTCTATCAAAGGGAGCAAAATATATACTCTCCAGGTATAAATGAGAAGACAAAGAGACAAAGTGGGGGGTTTTTCAAGAAAATATCGGATACATTTGGTAAGATATTCGGATAATATAGCATGAACTATTCTGTAAATATTGCTGATACATTTTATAATGAGGAGGGAGAAATATGCCATTTATGATAGAAAAGGAGTCAAAGCAAGTATCGTCAGAAAGAATTCCAGGCGTACCAATACTGAAAGTAATAGGAGTCGGTGGTGCTGGTTGTAACGCAATAAATAGGATGGCAGAGGTAGGGATAAAAGGTGTGACTCTTATCTCTGTTAATACAGATGCTCAGGTTCTCGAAGTGAGTAAAGCGGACATTGTTGTCCAAATTGGTGAAAAACTCACAAAGGGGCTCGGTGCTGGTGGAAATGCGAAAGTTGGAGAAGAAGCTGCGTTAGAAGACAGAAAAAAATTAGAAGATATCTTGCATGGTACTGACATGCTCTTCATAACTGCTGGATTTGGTGGCGGAACAGGCACTGGAGCTGCACCAGTAATAGCTGAGATAGCAAAAACCTTAGGCATACTGACAGTTGCGATCGTAACAATGCCTTTCTTTTTTGAAGGTACTCCGAGATGGAATACCGCACGTGAAGGAATAGCGAAAATGGCAGGCAAGGTAGACACACTCATAAAGATTAGCAACAATAAATTACTCGAAGAGCTATCACCATCTACAACAATTGTTGACGCATTTAGCACAGCAGACGAAATACTTCACCAAGGAGTGAAAGGAATATCTGATCTAATAATGAAAAGAGGTTACATAAACTTAGATTTCGCCGATATAGAGTCTGTCATGAGAAATGCTGGAAACGCTATGCTTGGAATAGGAATTGGCAAAGGAGAAAAGAGAGTTTATGATGCAACAAGAAAGGCCTTGGATAACAAGTTCTTAGATTATCCGATAGAAAATGCAAAATCGTTGATACTGAACATATCAGCCCCAAGAAATTCAACACTTCAAGAAATGCAGGAAGCTGCGATGATTGTGAAACAAACTTGTAGTGAAGACGCCGACATGAAGTTTGGGATGGTAATAGATGATGAACTATCTGATGATGAGATGAGAGTAACCGTGATAGCAACGAAATTTGACACTGAAGATAATTCTGAAAAACAGGCTGAAGATATTCCAGCAATATACAAATTTGGCTTGGAATACAAAGGTAATGTTGGTGAATAGTTAGGCATTCTTGAATTTTTGTTGTGTAGTGGAGGGGAAGGTTTTGGACGCTGAAAGGAAACCTAAGAAACTTGGGGACATACTCATAGAGCAAGGTATAATAACTCAATATGAGTTAGAAAAGACTTTGGAACTCCAAAAGGAAGCTAAACGTCCCTTGGGAGAATTATTGGTACAGATGGGTTATTGTACTTGGGATGATATCGTAAAAGTCCTTGCCGAACAATACGAAGTACATGCATGTATCGGTGAGGTAAAAGTAAATGAAGAATTCTACAAAAATTTCCCAAAAGATATCTTAAACGAGCTTAGGATAGTACCGATAGACGAAAAAGATGGGAAGATATTTCTTGGCATCGATAATGTTTACGATATACCGGTTATAAAGAGAAGATTAAAATTTAGGATGGGAAAAGATGTAGACTTTTGCTTGATGCCACCGAATCTTTTTGAAACTATGTACAACAATGTTATCCATGGCCTTTCTGCGGATGTGTTCTCTGAAAAGATGGGAGAAATTACGATACAAGAACAACCAAAAGAGGTCCCTGAAGAGCAAATATCGATGGAAGAAGAAACACCTGTTGTTAGACTTGTATCAAATATCGTTGACCATGCCGTAGAACTTGAGGCAAGCGATATCCATATAGAACCACAACGAAGGAATGTTATCGTAAGGTATAGGGTAGACGGCGTATTGAGAAAGATAACAGAATATCCGAGAAATTTACATGCTGCGGTAGTCTCACGTATAAAAATACTCTCCGGACTTGATATTGTGGAACGTAGAATGCCACAAGACGGCAAGTTTTTCATAAAAAAGGGTGACGAGCAGTATGATTTACGCGTTTCTACGATGCCTTCAGTAAATGGAGAAAAGGTGGTTATGAGACTTCTAAAGGTGTCATCTTCAAAGAAGAAACTCGAGGACTTGGGTTATTCAGCGTACAATTATGAAAGAATACAAAAGTTGATAGAGCATCCTTACGGAATAATACTTGTCACCGGACCGACGGGAAGTGGTAAGTCAACAACACTCGTTGCTATGATAAACTCGTTGAATTCTGACAATGTTAATATAGTAACTGCAGAAGATCCTGTAGAATACACGGTTGAAGGAATCACGCAGTGCCAAGTCAACACTGAAATCGGTCTGACATTTGCGAAATATCTGAGATCTTTCTTGAGGCAAGACCCTGATATCATAATGGTTGGTGAGGTGCGTGATAGGGAAACAGCACAGCTTGCCGTTGAAGCATCATTGACAGGACACTTGGTCTTGTCAACGTTGCATACCAACACCGCTGCCGGTGCCGTTGATAGACTCGTGAACATGGGCGTTGAACCATCTTTGATATCGGCGTCACTGATAGGAATAATGGGGCAAAGACTCGTTAGGAAAGTTTGTCAAAAATGCAAAGTCGAAACTGAATTCCCACCCAAGTTTGTCGAAAGGGCAAAGAAATATTTTCCCGACATGAAACCTGTCCAATACGTAGGTAAAGGTTGTCAAGAATGCAACAACACTGGATACAAGGGCAGAACTGCAGTTGCCGAAGTACTGATGATAAACGACGAGATTAGAAAGCTAATCCAAAAGGGTACCACGACAGCTGAGATAGAAAAAGTTGCTAAACGACACGGTATGATTACAATGTTCCAAGATGGACTTTACAAGGTTCTTAGCGGAGAGACCACCGTCGAAGAAATCCTTGCAACTGTCGGTGAAGAAGAGGAGGAGTAAGTCTTGCCTTTCGATCCGAAAAAGTTTCGCGAAGAGAAGGAAAGAGAAATATCCGAAAAGTATGGCCAGATGAGAAAGAGGAGTTTTCGATTCCTTTTTTTGAACATAATGATGGTTCTTGCAGTCTTTGCACTACTCTTCTTTTTGAAAACTTCCTCTCCTGAAACTTATTCAAACATAGTTGAAAACTTACAAATTGTGATTGAATTGAAAAAGTTGGAATACATATCTCCAGATAAAGTGGGGGCTAAGGTGTACATCGTAAACACCAAACGGACGGATAAAGATTTTACCATCAGTGATTTCTATTTGAAAATATACTCTGATTCAACCACAATTTACGAATATTCATTTCCCAATGCCGTTGAAGGAAGCGTTTCTAGTTTAGGTAAGAGGCTTGTTTACGATGTTGAAAGAGAGGTTTCATTGGTTAATCTTGTCCCAAATGACTATACGATATATGTAAAGTGCAAGATAAACGGTCGACAAGTTGAAACTTCTAGGACTTTTACGTATAAGGAGGAAATATCATACATCTTAGTAAGTGACCCATTTTACGTACTTGGTGAAGAAATCAATCCAGGAGTTGCGATCATCAATAGTACCGCAAGAAAGCAAACGTTCGATATAGAGAAAATAGAGTGGACACTCAATGAAGAACGCATTACTGAGAACTTCAATCAACAAATTGTTTTGTTGTCCGGAGAATCGTATATTATAAAATCAAGACACAAGTTCAAGGCTAGTAAAGTGGGTCAACAAGAAAGTTCTGCATCTGTGTATTTAAAGGGCGGAATTATTAAAGAGGTCAAGGGGATAATACCCGTTACCGAAAAAACTGAAGGTAGTGTTTCAAATGTTGATTTCGTCATCGAAGCTCAAGATGCAGTCGTAGTTGATAAAGATGCAAACATCAATCTGTACATCGTAAATAAGATTAGGGAAAATAGATTTCTAAAAGTGGATAAAATACAGATAAGCATTCCAGCAATAGGTTACAATTTTGAGATTGGGAACAGGAGAGTTTTCTTAATACCTTTTGGTAGATACCAAATCACAAAACTCGAAAGGCTAAATTTTGATCAAGCGGGTGTTTACACAATGATAGTACAAGCTTATTCTGGAAAATCTACAATAAAGAAAGAAATACCTGTGGCGGTAAGTAAGTAGTGCTTTTGTGATTTTGAACGCATCAGGTAACTCATCGAAAATGTTATGAATCACTGCAAAAAAGGAGAGAAAAAACATGGGAAATGTGGATGAATTAAAAAAATCAGGGCATCAAAAAATCGAATGGGTTTCAAAACACATGAAACTATTGAACACAATACAAAAGTCAGGGTACTCATTGGAAGGTCTAAGAGTTGCGATGTCGATACACTTGGAGGCTAAAACAGCATATTTGGCTGTTACATTAAAGAGACTTGGTGCAGATGTTGTTATTACTGGTTCAAATCCGTTGTCTACCCAAGACGATGTAGCAGAAGCGTTGAAAGATTTTGGTATAACAGTTCATGCTAAAAGGACAATAAGCGAGGAAAAGTATTTTTCATTTTTGCATGAAGTTCTAAATCATGAACCAGATCTGATCTTAGATGATGGTGCTGACCTAACTGTTTTGGCGCATATGGAGAGAAAAGACGTACTGAAGAAACTTAAGGGCGTTTCGGAGGAAACTACAACCGGCGTGAGAAGGTTAGAGAATCTCGAAAAGAGTGGCATACTGCGTGTTCCGGCTATAGCTGTTAACAATGCTAAGATGAAATTCATGTTCGACAATAGGTATGGCACTGGACAATCTACTTTGGATTCGATTATGAGAAATACTAATCTGCTTATCGCAGGAAAGAACTTCCTTGTCGCAGGGTATGGATGGTGTGGCAGAGGTATAGCGATGCGTGCTCATGGCCTTGGCGCAAAGGTCATGGTTACTGAAGTAGATCCAATAAAGGCCATTGAAGCTGTGATGGATGGATTTGAGGTCGGAAAGATAGAAGAGCTTGCACCGAAAGCTGATTTCATAGTAACGGCAACAGGAGTTAAGGATATACTGTCAGAGGAAGTTATCAAGAACCTCAAAGATGGTGTCGTACTTGCAAATGCAGGACATTTCAATGTTGAAGTACCGATGGATAAGATAGAAAAGATGGCAAATCAAAGCTATGAGATAAGAAAAAATGTGACATGCTATAAGATAAATGGAAAAGACATATACGTCATTGGCCTCGGAAGATTACTAAACCTTGCAGCTGGAGATGGGCATCCTGTTGAAATAATGGATATATCTTTTGCCTTACAAGCTCTTTCGATACTGTACCTTGCACAAAATCACGAAAAGCTCTCCAACAAAGTCTACAGTTATCCTGAAGAACTTGATAGAAAGGTTGCATTGCTCAAGCTTGAGTCTCTTGGAATATCTATAGATACTTTGACGAAAGAGCAAGAAGAGTACCTTAATGAATTCTAATTTTTCTGAGGTGAAAAATGTTATTGCTATTGAACAAAACTTCCGAATCTAAAGAAACAAGGGCTGCTCTACTTGAAAATGATAAATTAATTGAAGTTTATTTGGGAGAAGAAGAGGAAGAGAGCATTGCTGGAAGTATTTACTTGGGAAAGATAGAAAAGTTCATTCCAGCTTTAGAAGCTGCCTTTGTTAAGTTGCCCAATGGAGAAAATGCATTTTTAAGGATGAGAGATATAAAGCAAGATTACCTGGATTCTTTCTCGATAAAGAAACTTCAAGAGGGTCAAAAAGTACTCGTACAAATAAAAAAGGAAAGTGTAGGTACCAAGGGGCCACAAATAACTACCAATATAGGTATAGCCGGGCGATATGTGGTACTTCTACCATTTTCGAAGTCCGTTGGTATCTCCAGAAAGATCTTGAACGAAGAAGACAGAGAAAGGTTGAAGAAGATAGGGAGAATACTAAAGGAAAAATATAGTACTGGTCTCATCATAAGAACAGCTGCAGCTGAAATAAGTGAAGAGTTCATATACAGTGAAATGGAAAATCTGTACAGCAAATGGGAAGAGATTTTAATTAACTTTAAGAAGGCAAGAAAGCCCAAACTACTTTACAAAGAATCCGATAGTGATGAATTCATAATAAGAGAATTCCTCAGGCCTGAAGTTACCGAGGTAGTGACTAATGACGAAAACCATAGAGAAATCATCAGAAGGTTTCATCAAAAAGCAACTATAAAAGTCATAAGTGGGGATGTATTCGAAAAGTTCGAAATAGACGAGAAATTGAGAGAAGTACTTAAAAGAAAAATGACATTACCATCTGGCGGAGAGATTGTTATAGATAAGGCAGAGGCTATGACTGTGATAGACGTAAATTCAAGTCATTACATTGCTACCGAAAGTCACGAACAGCTTTCTGAAGAGATAAATCTGGAGGCTGCAAGAGAAATTTGCAGAATTTTGAGACTGAGAAATATCGGTGGTATCGTCATAATAGATTTTATAGACATGAAAGATGAGAAAAGCAAGGAACAGATTTTGAAGACTGTTAAGTCAGAGATTCTCAGAGATAGGAATAGGGTTGAGATATATGGTTTTACACACCTTGGACTCCTTGAGATGGCTCGCAAGAGAACTAGCAAGTCATTGGATGAAAAGTTCACCTACGTGTGCCCTACTTGTGAAGGCAAAGGGCGGGTCTTAAATCCAAAGATCGTTCTTGAGAGACTAAAAAAGGAAGTTGAAAAGAAACCAAATGGGGCTAAAGAAGTAATAATTAAAATGCATCCAGAGTTCAAGAATTTTGTTGAGAAAGAGGAATTGAAAAAATTCTTCAAAGTAGAGGTTCATATTCACTACACGCACGTTGATCCCAATACTTACGAAATATCTTGGAAGATATAGTCGGAATAGCTATATTGATGTTTTGTTACCACGATACCTTTGACACCGAAGTTGATATATATGATATATACAGAACTGTTTGAATGTACTTCATACTTGAAAGTATTTCAGAATATTTGAAAGGGGAGAAGAGCTTACCATTTTGTGCTCGCAAATTATGGAGATAGAAAAGAAAGAAAACTTGAAAATACGAATAGAATCTGAAGAATACGAAATACCTTTTGGTGGAACACTCGAGGAAATTGCGAAGGCCTACCAAGAAAAGATCGGGAAAATCATTTTAGGGGCTCGGTTGAACAATTCTATAGTTGAACTCTTCAGACCGATAACGCGATCTGGCGAGGTTTCATTCATAACTTTGGACTCACAAGATGGATTGAGCATATATCAACGTGGACTTTTCTTCATATTGCATGCTACGGTGAGAAAACTTTACAAAAATCGTACTATAAAAGTGCTTCATTCGATAGGCCACGGTGTATATTGCGAGATAAGAGAAAACGGAAAAAACGGAAAAATAGTTGAGCCTAGTATCAGTGATATAGAGGACATAATTTCTGAGATGAACAGATGGATTGAAAAAGACCACAAATTCAAAAAGAGTGAGTTACTCAAGAGCGAGGCTATTGAGTTATTTGGAAATACTGGAATGTACGACAAGGTGAAGCTTCTGAAATATAGGAAGAAAAAAACAGTCAAAGTGTATGAGGCTGACAATCATTTCGATTACTTCTATGGATATATGCCACCGAGTACTGGTTATCTTAAATGGTTTAAAATAGTTAAATACGGCCAAGGTTTTGTGATGCTCCTTCCAAGAGTTGTGGATGGTCAAGTTGTCGTTCCTGATTTTAAACCATTACCAAAACTTTCTGGTATATTTTTGGAATACTCCAGGTGGTTGGAAATCATGGATATCGATAATGTCGGAGATCTGAACGAAGTTATATCGAAAGGTGAGAGATCAGTAAACGATTTGATAATACTCACCGAAGCGTTGCATGAAAAGCGTATTGCGATGATTTCTGAGGAAATCAGAAAGAGAAAGAGCGTCAGACTCGTTTTGATTGCAGGGCCATCATCGAGTGGAAAAACGACGTTCTCTAAAAGATTGATGATTCAGCTGAAAGCAAGTGGTTTTAGACCTATAACTATCTCTTTGGATGACTATTTTGTAGACAGAGAAAAGACGCCGAAAGACGAGAATGGTAATTACGATTTTGAGGCATTGGAAGCGATAGATGTTGAACTATTCAACGAAAACTTGGTGGATCTGTTCAAAGGCAAGGAGGTAGAAATACCGAAATTTGATTTCGTGGCTGGCAAAAGAGTGCGTGGTTCGAAATTGAAGATAGATAAAGATCAAATAATCATTGTTGAAGGAATACACGGGTTGAATCCAAAATTGACGGAGTTGGTAAAGGAAAGCTTGAAATTCAAGATATATGCAAGCGCATTGGCACAACTAAACTTAGATAACGTGAACAGGTTACATACGACAGATGTAAGACTATTTAGAAGAATGGTTAGAGACAGCAAATTTAGAGCGCATGACGCGTTGTCAACGTTGCAGATGTGGGATAGTGTTAGAAGAGGTGAGGAGAAAAACATATTCCCATATCAAGAGAATGCAGATGCAATGTTCAACAGTGCACTCATATACGAATTACCAGTATTGAAAACGTACGCAGAACCACTCCTAGCAGTAGTCCCAGACAATATTCCAGAGTCAACTGAAGCAAACAGATTGCTGAAAATCCTGGATTATTTCATACCCATAACTAATATAGAAGATATACCTAGAACATCCATAATCAGGGAATTCATTGGTAGAAGTGCATTTAGGTATTGATATTGTGAGAGGAAACAAAAAATGGAAGGATGTGATTGTTGATGGAAACTCAAACGATAGGTTCGACAGAGAGAAAGTATCTCTTAGCAGTTTACCTTACTTTGAACGAAATGGGTTGGACTCGGTTAAAAAAGGTATCAGATTTCCTCAAAGTCAAAATGCCTTCTGCAAAGCAATTCCTAACAAAGCTCGATGAAGCAAAGTTAATTTATTACGAAAAACGTGGTGGTATATCACTTACTCAAGAAGGAAAGCGACTAGCAATTATTGAAAACGCACATCTGAATGCCGTTAGGGTGTTCTTCTGTGAGATTCTATCTCTAGATGAGAAAGAAGCAGTTGAAGCAGCGTGGAACATATATTTCAACCTTAGTGATAAGACAGTGAGAAGATTTTCCGATTTTGCAAGATTTCTTGTAGAAGGCGAGGCAAAGGACGTAGTAGAAAAATTCAGAGAGTTTATTCATCAGCCACGAAAAAAGCTTACACCATGTCAGATAAGAACAATGTACGATGAAGAAGAAGAAAAGGAAAGTGGGGATCTTGAAAGTGAATGAAAATGAAAAGGGCAATAGATATGTTAAAAACAATAGAATCCCTCAGCTGGAGATTTCTGAGTACGACATCATTGTCAAGATGGAAAGGGAGAATGTACACATGCTGAACTACATACTCGAGGCTGAAGATAATATCATGAACATCAGAAGTTTCGAAGGTGACTATCTGCGAGTCATAGCTACAAAAGATACTGTCATAGACGCAATAAGGCTCTTGGAAAGCGTAAAAGAATACATAGATCTTGAGATCGTTGAACTCAGGCCAAACAATGGTAAAGCTAACTAGCGTGTGAGTATTTTTGAAATTAATCTAAAGTTTTAGGTGCTCTAAGTAGGAGACGTGATGCATAACGTGACATTGCCAATGGCTTTTAATGATTACATAATAAGAGAGATTACAATCGATGATTCCACAAGTGCATACAAAATGAGGAAGAATATCGCATCGTGCTGTGATACAATTCTGGCAACTCCAGAAGAGATATCATTAGAAGGCATGAAATTATGGATCGACAGCTGGCTGAGAAATGATAGAAGGCTCTTTGCCGTTGTCGAAGACAACAAAAACATAGTCGGGCAATTATGGGTATGGTTCTCAGATAGCAAAGCAAAATTAGCTCATGTTGCTGAAATTGGTCTTGAAGTACTGAGCACATATCAGAGAAAAGGGATTGGAAGCAAACTCTTTGAAATTGGTGTAGAGTGGGCAAGGCAAGTTGGTGCAATTAGAATACAAGTGCAAACACTAGAAAGAAACGAGCCAATGAGAAGAATTATCGAAAAAAACGGTTTTGAATACGAGGGGACAAAACATTGTTACGTAAACAACAATGGGAATTTCGAGAATATGGTCTGCTATGCAAGACTGTTTTGCAAAAACGATGATTGAAGTTAAAATCCGTAGTTGCGATATCCATAGGAATATATACTTACTATTTTTGACATCGTTGGTTTTTGAATAGTACCTCAAATTGTTGTACAATATTCTTTAGATAATGTTGCAAATATGGGGGTGTTTGAGTGTCTATTACAACTAAAACAGGTGATTCTGGGGAGACAAGTCTCGCTAATGGTGAACGTGTTTTGAAAGACAGCATTAGAGTGCAAGCTTATGGAACAGTCGACGAGTTGAATTCCTTTCTTGGACTAGCTAAGCATCACTTGCCTGAAAAAGAGAAGAAGATTGTTGAAGAGATTCAAAAAACACTGTTTAGATTAGCTGCTGAGTTGGCTAAAGGCGAGAATTTCGTGAGACTCATATCGGAAGAAGAAATTGACAAGCTTACAGATATTATTCATGATTACGAGAAATTAGTGAATCTAAGTTCATTTGCACTTCCCGGAGGGACAATTGCAAGTGCACATTTAGATGTTTGCAGAACGATCGCTAGACGGGCGGAGAGATTGGTTGTAACATTATCGAGAGAAGAGAGAATTCGTCCCGAAGTAATCAAGTACTTAAATCGTATTTCTGATTTGCTATACATCATGGCACGTTTTGTAGAAGGGGAAAAGATACAGGAAATAAGGGGAAGCGAACTATGATTACGATAAATGGCGATGACCTAACACTTGAACAAGTGCATGAAGTAGCACGAAAGTACGAAAATGTGAGTATTTCAAAATCTGCTTACGAAAAGATGATGAAAAGCCGCAGTATAGTGGAGAGATTTCTTTCCGAAGGGAAACCAATATACGGTGTTAACACAGGTTTCGGTGCTTTGGCAAACGTCAGAATCTCAAAAGAGAAGTTAAAGGAATTACAAAGAAACATAATATTATCCCACTCTGCTGGTGTTGGGGAATATTTAAAAGAAGACATAGTTAGGGCAATGATGCTCATACGCGCAAATGCCTTAGCAAAAGGGTACAGTGGCGTTAGGCCTATCATAGTGGAGAAATTGATTGAGCTCTTGAACAAGCGAATAACACCCGCTGTTCCAGAAAAAGGTTCTGTTGGGGCAAGCGGTGATTTGGCGCCACTCGCACATGTTGCGATGGCATTGATAGGAGAAGGAAAAGCGTTTTTCAACAAGCAATTCGTTGAGATGTCTTCCTTAGATTACGTCCCAGTTGAACTTGAGGAAAAGGAAGGTTTGAGTTTGATAAACGGTACTCAGTTCATGGCAGCTCACCTTGCGTTACTCATAAGAGATGTTGAAAAATTCATACAGCTCGCTACCTTGACTGCTTCAGCTTCCGTCGACGTGCTTTTGGGGACACCTGCAGCGTTCGATGAAAAGGTACAACTTTGCAGACCTCATCCGGGACAGATAAAGATAGCGCAGATGTTGAGAGACAATCTCAGCAACAGTGAATTAAGGGAGAGTCACAGAAATTGTGCTAAAGTCCAAGATCCGTACACATTGAGAACAATACCGCAAGTTTACGGTGCCGTCTACGATACTGTAAATTGGATAAAAGAAGTTGTGACTCGGGAGATCAATTCATCCACAGATAATCCTCTTGTATTTGATGATGAAATCATCAGTGGCGGGAATTTTCATGGTGAACCTATCGCCCTCTGCGCTGATTACTTAGCAATAGCGTTGACCTCCATGGGTAACATGATAGAAAGAAGAATAGACAGACTCGTGAATCCAAAGATAAATGAAGGTTTACCTGCGTTTTTGGCAGCAGGTGAGGAAGGTTTGAACAGTGGATACATGATTTGGCAATACACAGCTGCTGCCCTGTGCAATGAAAATAAAACACTCTCGCACCCATCGAGTGCAGATAGCATCCCTACATCTGCATACCAAGAGGATCATGTAAGCATGGGTGCAAATGCAGTGAGAAAATTGTTTAGAGTATTCGAAAATGTGGTATCATTGTTAACGATAGAGACAATGCTTTCAAAAGTTGCCTTAGAGTTCAGACGTCCACTTAGAAGTTCTGAAAATATCGAAAAATTCCTGGGAAAGTTTAACATAACTCCAAGTCCTGATAAATTCTTTGGTGATGATTTTCAAAACGTGCGGTCGATAATAGCGGAGGAGGTGTCTAAATGAGTTTAAGAACAAAGCTGATACTATCAGTTGTGCTTGTAGGTATAGGGGCCTCATTTGTAAGTATATTAGTATCAGTCGTAGTTTCAACATCCATTGCTAGGGATTCAGCTAGCCAAATTGAGTCGTTGGTACTGACATCCGACAAGAAGGCTGTAGAAGTGTACTTGGACAGCATTACAAAGCCCCTTTCCGAGTATTCATTCAGTGGTGCAATCTCACCTTATATGACAAACATAACCGATGAACTTGGAATGGCTCAATTAAGTTGGGGTGTGAGAAATGCGTACAGTGCTTTGAATGCAAAAGACTTTCTTGAAACGTATGTGGTACTTTCCGACATGAGAGTAGTTTCAAAGGATGGAGTTGTTCAAATAGACCTTCCAAAACAGATCATCAGCGATATCCTCGAGGGAAAGAAGAAGGTTGATATCTACATACCGTATGTATACGATGGCCAAAGCACGATACTTGTTGCTGCGGCTATTTATGACTTCTCTGAGAACATCATCGGTGTACTTGTAGGCATGTATCCATTGAAGGACCTGCAAAATATGGTTTCAAAGCTCAAGGTCGGCAAAGCGGGTTATATGTCTTTAGTTTACGGAACATTAACCGTAGTACATCCTGATTCACAATACGCAGGAAAGTTGGACCTTGCCAAAGAAGAAGGAACAAAGGCACTTGCAGCTGAAATCCTATCAAAGACCAAAGGGACTGTAACTTACAATTTCAATGGTAAGATGTTCGCAGCATTTGAAAGGATTGGAAATTATAACCTTACAGCATTAGGCGTGTTACCATATTCTGAAATATCCTCTGCGGGCAATAAGATTATTACATCCGGATTGTTTGCTGGTATAATCATAGCACTTGCAGCTGCACTGGTTGCGATTTTGATAACTGGTACAATAACAACTCGAATAGACCACGTTGTGGAGATTGCACAAAAGGTGGCTCAGAATGATCTAACCGCTCAAGTAGATGAGAAGCAGCTTGGAAAAGATGAAATAGCAAAGTTAGGTGAGGCATTTAAGATACTCATTGACAGTTTCCGACAGACCGTTGGCGAGGTTATGAAACTCGGCGCACAGGTCTCATCAGTTTCATTCATGCTCGATGAACTCTCAAATAGCTCTGCAGAAGCTGCTATGGCATCGAAAGATACCGTCCAGAAAACGACACTGGAAGTTCAAGACATTGCTGCTGCAACTCAAGAATCCAACAGTGGGATGGAAGAAATTGCATCTGGTGCGCAAAATATCGCAAGATATTCCGAAAAACTATCGCAGAGTGCTGAGCTTATGAGAAATGACGTTACCAACGTATCTCAGAAGATGGATGAAGTGGAAACCTCTGTAGGCCAAATTAGAAGTGGGATGGGTGAATCTCTCAGTGCAATTGTTGAACTAACGAAATTCTCTAATCAAATAGGTGAGATAGTGAACACAATTTCAAGCATTGCAGAACAAACTAATTTACTAGCTTTAAACGCCGCTATAGAAGCAGCAAGGGCTGGAGAAGCTGGTAGGGGATTTGCAGTTGTCGCAGATGAAATCAGGAAGTTAGCAGAAGAAAGTAGACAGGCAACTAAGAAGATTGCGGAAATACTCGGTAAAATAGAAGAACAAGCTAAAAAAGTCGAAAAAGTAACGACTGGTGTGAGCCAAAAGATAGATGGTTACGTAAGCATAGTTAAAGAAGCAGGCGAGAGCTTGAAATTCTTGATAGGCAAAATAGAAGATGTATCGAAAATGACCACAGATTTGGCTGCAACTGCAGAAGAACAGAGTGGTGCAACCGAAGAGGTTAGTGCAGCTATGGATAGGGTAACGAAGAATGTTCAGCAAGTTGAGCAAGATATCGAAGAAATGGCTGCACAGATCACAAACCAAGCTAGTCAAGTAAATGAAGTGAAATCTTATTCAGATGAACTTTCTAAGGCAGTTAGTGACCTCGATGCTTACGTTAAGAGATTTAAGGTATGAGCATTAGATTTAGTAAATAATAAATATCAAGAATCAATCCCCCTAATGTTTTAGGGGGATTGTTTTTGTGTAACTCCTTATATTACTATTGTTGATAATAAAACTCTCTTATTCTTCATCTGGTTCTTCATCAATGTCATCTAATAAATCTTCGTATGACCCTTTTACTTGACCTTCGTCTTCTTCCTCGATGCTTTCTATTACACGCTCTTGAATTTCTTCTTTTGCTTGTCCCAAAGGATGCTGTGGATCAAGTTTGCCCGAGAAAAATTCTATCTTACGGCCGTTTTCATAAATGTACTCTTTTGCATTGACTGGTACTTTCAGCGTCAATAAAAGCTTAATCATGACTTCTTCGTCTAAGTCTTGATTATCTGGAAATCTGACAGTCAAGATACCATCGGTATAACTGAATTCACACCCTCTTGACTTGATAAAATCAATCAGTTCTTGGTTCTTCAATGCATAGTTCGCTCTTTGTTCGTTAACATCAAGTTCCATCACGTAATAGAATGACGACGGCATTCTTACACCCCTTGTTCTTTAGCAGCAATGTATGCCTTTACTTTAGCTGCTAGTCGTGATTTCCTCCTACTTGCCTGATTCTTGTGAATTGCTCCACGTCTTGCTGCCTTGTCAATTGCACTTTGTGCCTTTATAAAGAGTTGCTGTACTTCTTCTACAGTCTTGTTCTCATTGATTGCCAGAAGAACGGCCTTTGTCTTATTCTTCATACTTGTCTTATATGCTTTATTGACAACTCTCTTTTTCTCTGAAACTTTAACTCTCTTTTCAGCTGATTTTATATTCGGCATAACCAAAATTCCCTCCCATTTTGACAGTTTTGACTAATCTTTTCAGATGTTAAAAGCGGCTTTTAATTCGCTAACCATATCCGTTCTTTCCCAAGTAAAGTCTGGATCGTTCCTACCAAAATGTCCGTATGCGGCAGTTTTCTTGTATATAGGCCTCAGTAAATCGAGCTTCTTTATTATGGCACCCGGTCTGAAATCAAAAAGCTGAGTTATAACCTTCATGAGCTTTTCTTCGTCTACCTTGGCTGTACCATACGTGTTTATCATTATGGAAACAGGCTTCGCAACACCTATAGCGTATGCTACTTCAATCATAAACTTATCGGCAAGTCCTGCTGCCACAACGTTTTTTGCAACGTAGCGGGCGAAGTAATGTGCTGATCTGTCCACTTTCGTTGGGTCTTTACCACTGAAAGCCCCGCCACCGTGTGGTATAGCCCCACCATACGTATCAACGATTATCTTCCTGCCAGTCAAACCAGTATCAGCTGATGGTCCACCTATGACAAATCTACCAGTTGGGTTAACCAGTATCTTCATGTCGTCATCTCTAAGTTCTGCAGGAACTATGGGATCGATGACGTACTTGACGAGTGCATCTTTGATCTCAGGTATTGTCACATCTGGTTCGTGTTGCGTCGAAATCAGAACAGTATCAACTCTCACAGGTCTATCGTTTTCGTCATACTCAATGGTCACTTGAGTCTTTCCGTCTGGCCTCAAAAATGGTACCGTTCCGTTTTTTCGCACTTCTGCAAGTTTCATAGCTAACTTATGTGCAAGAACAATCGAAATTGGCATAAGCTCTGCCGTTTCGTTTGTAGCGTATCCAAACATCATACCTTGGTCGCCAGCTCCAAGCTCTTCAAGGTCGTCTGTGGCCTTTTCTCCCTGCTTGAACTCTGCTGCCTTGTTGACACCGAGCGCAATATCTGGCGATTGACTGTGAATTGAAGAAAGAACAGCACAAGTCTCGCCATCAAAACCATACTTCGCCCTAGTATAACCGATGTCCAATACCGTCTTTCTCACTATGTCTTGAACATCAACGTATGCCTTAGTTGTAACCTCTCCGGCAACAATAGCCACACCTGTTGTCAGCAGTGTTTCTACCGCCACACGTGCTCGTTGATCCTGAGCAATAATCGCGTCTAAGATGGCATCACTTATCTGATCCGCCACCTTATCTGGGTGACCTTCGGTCACGCTCTCACTAGTGAAGAATCTTCTCATCCCTTAACCTCCTCTTCGTAAGTCTCTTTCGAGATGAACTTTCCACCGTCTATTTCAATACTCACTGGTTTATATGAACCAGTGAATTTTGCTTTCAATTCAATTTTACTCGGACATTTGGAACCAACATATACCTTATCGATCATGAAAGGAGCGGACCGATCATCGTAATTTATTATGAAATCATAACCAATCCTGAGATGGCTTCTAAATACCTCACCACATTTGTCACATTTTATGTATACAATCAGTGCATTCTTGTCTTTGTAGAACGGATTTACCTCGAGATCGCGATCGCTCTTTTCCTTTTTCCTAAAAAGCATCAGAAGACCACCTTCCTAGCTAATGATTTTCCAACAATACGTTAAGTACATTAACAAATGCATTAACCCCTAACGAGCTTGAATGGGAAGGTCCCAACATTGCCAAAAGTATCTCTGATTTCTATGCTAACAGAATACTGCGATGAATGATTGTAATCACTCAACTTGTTGACCTTAACAAAAGGAAGATCACTCGATGAGTAAAGCTTGTAGTAACCACGATATATCAAACTCGTCATAACTGTTTTTTCATCGTACAAATCGTACGGTTTCTGCCAATAATCCATCGGGAGCCTATCAAGTATTATATGATACACTAAATTATCCGAAAAGTACACTTTTACTTCTTTAATTCCAAGTAAATTTTTCGCTAATTCTGTGTAAGCCTCTACAGATATCTTTGGAAAATCGCCATTGAAAGTATAAACTCCTCCGGGTTGATACGCATACTCTTTGCCATCGATTATGATATTCTTTATCATTACTCCCATTTGGACAGGTCTCAACAAACTCTTATCGATAAAATCAAGGGGATCATACGCGTTCTTTTCTTCCCTATCTCTAATTTCAAAATGAGCGTGAGCTTGCGAGGCCTCGCCGGTTTTTCCAGAATATCCGATGACTTCTCCTTGTGAGAATACTATATCATCGGATTGAAATTCAACAACAATCCTTTGTTTGCCAAATTCTGAAGTGAGCATATTCAGGAGTTTATCGGTTTTCTCAGCAAACTTTGATAGGTGGGCATATATACTCTTGTAACCATCATCATGTTGCAAGACAACGGTGTTACCATATATACCACCCTCGTCTATTTCAAGCCTTGCCAGATATCCACTATTTGCAGCCTTTACTGGAATTCCTTCCTTCAAGAACGTACTAAAATCCGTTCCAGAATGATAATGTGGTACATTACCGGTAGATCTGAACTCGAGAAAAGTTGCCGTTACGTACGAATTATCCACAGGTGGAATGTACGAAGAAAAGACAGAAATGCACAAAACAACCAAAAAAGCAACAATACCATACCTTCTCATTTTGTATCTCCTTCCTCGACAAAATTTACAGATTTTGCTATCCTCTCAACCACTTTCTCGGGGCCATGCACATCGTAAATGGTATAACCGTCATTCTCATCAACGACTTCCATATCAACAAATTGTGAGAATTTCATGACAATTCCTTTTTTCAAGTTATCAACCTTTATTCTAACACAGATATCCTGATTGTGAATGTGTTGTACTATCCTATTCAAAAAATTACTTAATCCAATTCCTGACTTTGCAGATATAAACGTTGCATCAGGATATTCCATTCTAACGGTCTCGAGGTACTCGTCCGGAACCAAGTCTATCTTGTTGAACACGATCATAATCTCTTTATCAACTACACCAATTTCCTCCAACACATTGTAAGACGCTGATATCTTGTCTTTATAAAATGGATCACTCACATCAACCAATATCACGATGATATCAGAATACAAAATTTCTTCCAAAGTTGAATGGAATGCTTCAATTAAAGTATGTGGCAACTTTTTTATGAAACCTACCGTATCACTGAAGAGAACGACTCTGCCACCGGGCAAAACGACCCTTCTAGTGGT
>ERZ795047.1808-NODE-1808-length-21634-cov-4.945410_pt1 | contig 21634 bp, 20 predicted proteins | sample MGYA00375131_ERZ795047 | MGnify/ENA primary metagenome ERZ795047 (study PRJEB30176, sample SAMN05720228) | activated sludge metagenome | isolation source: Anaerobic digester | place: Japan | collected 2015-05-20 ...
TGAATCTTCGCACCCGCTGGTTAAACCGCCAGGGCGGTAACGACTTTCGACCGCCCGTCGAGGCGCATGTAAGGGTTTGGTACAACCCCGAACTGGAATCAAAGAACTACATTGTTCCCGGCTTGATCGGCGTCATCCTTATGATCATCTCGGCGCTGCTCACCTCGCTTACCATTGCCCGGGAATGGGAAATGGGCACGATGGAACAGCTTCTTTCAACCCCGTTGCGCCCTGCCGAGCTGGTAATCGGGAAGATGAGCGCCTTCTTCCTGGTCGGATTCGTCGATACTCTCTTGGCGATAGGCGTGGGGATCTTTATTTTTGATGTTCCGTTTCGCGGCAATGCGATCTTCCTGATGGGCACCATCAGCATTTTTCTCTTTGGCGTGCTCTGCTGGGGCATTCTGATCTCGGCGGCCACGCGGTCGCAGCTTCAGGCTTACCAGATCGGCATGATCACCTCATTTTTGCCGGCTTTTCTCCTTTCGGGTTTTGTTTACGACATCGAAAATATGCCGGCGATCATTCAGCTGATCACTCACATTGTTCCCGCACGTTACCTGGTAACGCTCTTGAAGGGGATTTTCCTGAAAGGGATAGGCTTGGAAATACTCTTTCTGGAATTCGTTCTGTTGGTTGTCTATGCCGCTGTGGTCTTTTTTATCGCGACAAGGATTCTGCAGAGGAAGGTGGCCTGACAATGAAATGGGGAAGAGTACGGGAAATCCTTATCAAGGAACTCCGGCAAGCCCTGAGAGAGCCGCGAATGCGGGTATTGCTTTTCGTGCCGCCGATCGTGCAGTTGATTGTATTCGGATTTGCGGTCGACCTGGACGTTGGCGAGAGCCGCATCGGCTGGATGGACCTGGACCGGACTCCCGCCAGCCGCGAGCTGTTGTCCTCCTTTGAAGGGTCGTCGTATTTCCGTATCGCGGCCGTTCCCGCTTCCGAGGCGGAAGTGCAGGAGTTGCTCGATCGCGGTCAGGTTCGTGCCGTTATCCGGGTTCTTCCCGGTTTTGCCCGCGACCTCTCCCGGGGAAAAACGGCTACGGTGCAAATCCTGGTGGACGGCACCAATTCGAACACGGCTGCTATCGTATCCAGCTATGCGGGCCGGGTTGTGGGCGCATACGGGCAGCGCGTTATGCTGGAGCAGTTGCGTTATCGCCAGGCGGCCAGCGCGTCCGTCATCCCGAATCCGGTGCGAATCGCGGCGCCGGCACTCGATGTGCGCAGCCGAGTTTGGTTCAACCTGAGTCTTTACAGCCGGTACTATTTCGTTCCCGGGGTCGTAGTCAACATCGTGGCTTTGGTGACCGTCATGCTGACAGCGATGAGCATTGTGCGGGAAAAGGAGATCGGCACGATGGAACAGTTGATGGTGACCCCTATCCGGCCGGCGGAACTGATGGTCGGCAAGCTTCTCCCGTTCGCAATGATCGGATTAATCGAGGTGGCGGTCACCACCTTGGGAGCGCTAATCGTGTTCGGTGTGCCCTTCCGGGGAAGCCCCCTGGTGCTTCTCGTCTCGGCGCTGTTGTTTCTGCTTCCGACCCTGGGGTTTGGTCTGCTCCTCTCGACCTTTTCGGAGACTCAGCAGCAGGCCATGATGGGCTCGTTTTTTTTCTTTATGCCGGCTTTCATGCTGAGCGGATTTGCTTTCCCAATCCGGAACATGCCCCTTCCGGTTCAATACCTCACTTACCTCAACCCGATTCGCTATATGGTTGAGATAGTACGGGATCTGTTTTTGAAAGGCAGCGGGTTCAGTCTGCTTTGGCCGCAGATGGTGACACTGTTAGCGTACGGCATGGCAATCTTCACCTTTAGCGCCGTCAGGTTCCGTAAGAGACTGGATTAGGGTGTAGTAGGGCGAGCGCCGAGCGAGTATTCATCCGCGCAATCTGCGTTATCCGTTCCATCCGCGGCTGGGGTACCCGCGGATAAGACGGATAACGCGGATTACGCGGATAAACACACCTCGCTGGTCACAGGTCTCTGCTTCTGGGCCGCAGCTTCTCGAAGTCCGCCCCGGATATCACGTAGTACCAGTCGGCAAAACGGTTAGTCAGTTCGCGCGCCAGCCTGTTCCCATCGACTCTCACCTTGGACGCATCGCCGTCGTTGTACAAGGCGGCTCGGTCGTCGTTATAGCTGACCGTGATAAACAGATAACGCCGTTCTGCTGTCTTGTCCTCCGATTCGGTGCCGGGCGCGCCGGGCGCTACTTCGCCGAACCGGAGGGTGTAAATTAACCCCTTCTCAGTCTCGACGATCAGTTCCCCCTCGTTTGAGAGCAGCTGACCGGTCGGAGTAACGAAAAAGCCTTTTTGGCGCAACGAGAGAATGCTGTCGAGCGAAAGCGAAAGGCCTTTTTGGGCTTTCAAATCTTTTGTCAGAGCCGGAGGTTTCGGCTGCACGTTCACAATTCGAAGGGAATCGAGAGCCGCTGTCAGCTCGTCCACCGCGGCTTTTCGGGCGGTTTTACCGCTGCTGGTGACCCATCTGTCCTTCTCTTTGGTCAGGACTGTTCGCTCGACGTTTTCGAGTTGCCCAAGCTGTTCGTTGATGGAGTACCTGTTCACCGTTATCTTTCGGATCTCGCTGGCGGTCAGCTTGAGCAGGTCGGTTTCAATCCAGTCCTCGAATTCAGCCGAGGGGTCGGCATCGGTTTTAACAGCATAGGTGCGCTTCTGGCCGGGGACCCTGATGTATCGGTAGCCTGGTTTTCCTTCCACCGATTTCCCGAGGATGAAATCGGCGAGCACCGCGCCTTTTTCGTCTCGCAGTGTCACTCGTTTCCCGCGACCGGTCAGGCTGGTTGCCTTCTGATCAAGGGGATCGATCACGCCCAAGGTAGCGTGATCCGCAACGGATTCCGAGCGGATGGAATCCTTTTTGAGATCCATTAATGCGGCTGCAGTCTTGGCGAGGCGGTCGCGAGCGTCGGCGGGGTAGTTATGATGGGACGGGATGCTCCAACGCCGATTCCGGAATTCCACCTTGAACGGCCGCGCGGCGGCGGTCGTCTCGTCGTAGGCAATCACTTCCAAGGCCTTGCATGCCAGGGGATCTTTGAAGTCCGGATAAAAGTACTCTCCCTGGTCGTCGAACAGGCTCTGAGTAGCCCGCTCAGGCTCGACCCACGCGGCCGTGATGGCAAGTCCAGCCGCGAATGCGACGAAAATCAAGGTTGTCAGTTTCTCACGCATAGCGATCGACTTAGCTTTGAAAGACTTCTCATAAAACCCATTTTAGTTGTCCAGTGCTTATGCCTGTGGTACGGCCCCGTCACTCAACAGTCGGCGTTCGCTGACGCCGATCCTCTCCCTTCTGAATCTCCTGAGAGAAAAGAGCAGGAATAGGGCGAAAGCGGGAATAGGAGGCAGTGCCACGGCTAATAGTTTGATCATGTTTTGAATGCGTCGCACCGAAGCTTCCATGTTGGCCCGACTATCCTCGATCTGCCGCTGTTTTTCGTCTTCGATGTTAGCGCGCGCCACAGCCAGACGGCGGTTTTCAACGGATTCCAGGTTTTCGATCATGATCTCCCGGGTTTGCTCATCCAGATCCTCCCTTTGGCGTAGTGCCTCTACGGCCCGGTCCAGACGTTTCTGTGCTTCCTCGAGTCGCTTTGCGGCGACCGCCTCCGCATTGCGCGTCTCCGCCAACCTTTGCTCCTCGTAGACCCTGGTTCTAGCCTCGACGGCTTCCAAAGTGCGATGCCGTGGCCGCCGCTTGCGCAGAGCTATGAATGATGGATCGCCAACCAGGTAATCGACGGCATTCAGCATAAACGTGACGTTGTCAAAGTTCAGGTTTTCGATTCCGCGCTTGCGCAATTCGAAAAACTGCTCACCCAGGAGGTCGCAATCGGCCACCACGATGGCCTTGATCCCCTCCGGTCCTTCCCCCTCGACCCTTGCCGCCAGGACGTGATTGCCCTTGTCGGGCTCGTGGCTGACGTTTTGGGCCAATGAAATTCCGAAGAAAGTCTTCCGGACCAGGCTATCCCAGGGAATAAGGCCAGAGGCCGTACCGGTTTGGAGCAGCGGGATGAATTTGGTTTTAGCCTCCTTGGCAGGCGTGATCGTGCCAGGATAGATAAGCACGACCTCTTGAAGATCTGACGAGATTGGCTCGGCGGGATTGAAGGGGGCTTCAGCGCCGTTGCCCGCGCCCACGAACACTACTTCCGGCGGAAGCTGGGCCAGTTGGGGATGAGGATTGTATTTGTCCCAACTGATGCTCGCTGTCGGCCAGGAAATGCCCAGGACTTCCAGCAAGGGAGTGATATCGGTGCGAACCTTAGGGGTCGATTGCTGAAACGGGCTGGGAGGAACGTCCTGTGGCGAGGAGTCGATGTTGAATGCTGGGAGCGGATCGAGCAGAAGCAGGACTGGTTTGCCCTGTTTCACGTAAGTCGTCAGCCGCTCCAGCTGAGACTCGTTCAAGGTGTGGGGCAGGACAACGAAAAGAGCGTCGAGGTCGTCGGGATACTCGGTGTCTGCGGGAACCTGGACGATTTCATATTGTTTGCGCAGTTCCGTCAAAATCGGCCATTCGTTGTCTTGCCGGTTGGTGCGAAAGTCAAATCCCCCGAAGAGCTTGACTCCCGTGTTGAGGATGCCCACCTTCTTTCGGTCGGCGCGGGAAACCACTCGGATCGACCTCATCAATTCGTACTCAACCGGGAGGCCGCGGTCGAAGAAGGGGATGACGAATTCCTCCGATCCGCAGGTAAAGGCGATCCCGAGGAAAATTTCGCGCGGAACACCGACCGTCTCCTCGGTGATGGGAACGGGATTGGCCCTGATGTTAAAGCGTTCTTGGGCATCGCGGGCCTCTGGCGAATACTTCCTGGTCTCGTAAATTCTCTTGTGGATCGCCTCGCCCCCGATCTCATCAAACTCCCGCAGCATTCGCACGAGGTTGGCGCGCACCTGCATGTAGGACCGAGGAACCTGGGGACTCAAATAGGCCTCGATAATCACCGGTTTTTGATGATCCAGCCCTTTTAGCAGATTGACTGTATCGGTGGATAAAGTGTGGATTTTCTCGGAAGTAACATCGATTCGCGCTGTCAGATGACTGCTTAGCAGAGTCAGGCTGGCAGCCACGATCACCAGGCACAGACCGCGAATGAAATAGTGAAGGCCAAGCCGCGGTCCTCGGCGGCCTGTCGGCCAGTGTCGTCGGCCGAGAAGGCCGATATTCAGGTACAGGAAGACGCCGGCAAAACTCAGGAAATAGACCAGGGCAGACGGCGTTACAACTCCTGCCGCGAGGTCCTGGAATTGTTCGGGAACTGATAGCCGCAGGGCGAGCAATTGCCACTGACCGGCTAAAATAACGCCGGCATCGTGGATAAAGACCGGCACTGCGCAAAAGGCGGCGCCGAGAATAAAGGCGACGGTCAGGTTGTCGGTCAGCAGCGAGGCAAACAGACCAAGCGACAGTAACGCCAGGCCCATTAACCAGTAGCCAAAGTAGGTGGATGCCAGCATTCCCAGGTCCGGGTTGCCCAGCCAGAACAGAACGACAACGTTACTCAGGGAGAAAAGCAGTGCGATCGTGTAAATCGCCAAGGCCGCCAAGTACTTGCCGATGACGATATCGATGTCGGATGCCGGTAGTGTCAGGACCAGCTCGTCAGTTCCGTAGCGCTTTTCCTCCGCCCAGAGGCTCATGGTGATGGCCGGAACCAGGAAAACCAGGAGGTAAGGGAAAAACCGGTTTAGCTGATCGAGGTTGGCCAGATTCGCGGCGAAAAAGTCTTCCTGCCAAAAAGCCGCGATCGCGCTCAGGAAGACAAAAATGGTAATAAAGACATAGCCGGTGGGACTGCTGAAGTAGCCGAGAAGCTCGCGCTTGAAAATGGCTGAAACGACACGCCTTCTCATTGATGCTCCTCCATAACGGGTTCAGTCTCCGGTTGGCGGGCCGGGGGAAGACTACCAGTCAATCGGTAGAACGCGGCTTCTAGGGACGGGTCGTCGGCCAGCATGCCTTCCGGAGTTCCATTGAAAACGATGCGTCCGTCATGAATCATGATCACATGGTCGGCCACAGCTTCGACCTCCTGAAGGATGTGTGTCGAAAGCAGCACGCTTTTGGTTTTACCCAACTCACGGATGAGACCGCGTACCTCGCGGATCTGATTTGGATCCAGCCCGCTGGTGGGCTCGTCCAGAATCAGTATGTCGGGGTCATGCAAGAGAGCCTGCGCCATGCCTAGCCGCTGGCGGTAGCCTTTGGAGAGCTTTCTAATAGTCTTGTGCAGAACCGGCTCCAGGGCGCACTGCGTGACCACCGTATCGATGCGGTCTTTGAGAACCCTGTTGTTCATCCCGCGAGCCTCGCCCAGGAATTTCAGTAGTGACAGCGGAGTCATTTCAGGATAGAGCGGCCCGTTTTCGGGCAAATATCCAACGCGTGCGGCGACTTCGAGACGATTCTTCGAAACCTCCATTCCTGCCAGGCGTGCGGTTCCCTCACTGGGCGCCAGGTAGCCTGTGAGGATGCGCATGGTGGTGGTCTTACCGGCGCCATTTGGACCGACGAAAGCAGCAACTTGTCCAGGAGGCACTCCGAAGCTGACGTCCTGGATTGCAATGAACGAGCCGTAGAACTTGGACAGGCCGGAAGCCTCGATCATCAGTTCGTTGGTCGAGTCCATAAAACGATCTGTGCTTCTCCTGTTGAAATGTTGAGGAAAATATCCTACCAGATGTGTAAAGGAAGACGAGGGAAAAGGCTCGAAACTGTTGGGATAGCCGGAAAAGCAGGAAAGTATGCCTTCGGTCGCAAGTGACTGAGAGTTGTGGAAAACTCGGTGTACCTACCCGCGTTATCCGTGCTATCCGCGCCATCCGCGGGTAACCAACCCGCGGATGGAACGGATCGTACGGATAACGCGGATAAACCCGCAGTTAAACTTCTGTCAGGCCGGGGAGCTCGGCTTCGGGCGATCGGCCCGAAACCGGATCATAGAGCCAGGCAAGGTACTGTTTCATCATTCGCCGGGAAGAAAACTGCGCAGCACTCGAACGGATGGCGTTCTTCATGATTGCGATCCAGCGGCGTGGAATTCCGTCTTCATCCCGTTCGTAGTAGCAGGGAACAATCTCGTTCTCCAGCAGATTGTAAAGGGCCTCGGCCGATTCGGCGTCGTTCAGGTGGGTGCCGTCGATGGCCCAGCCATTGGAACCGTTGTAGCCCTCGTACCACCAGCCGTCGAGGATGCTGCAATTGGGGATTCCGTTTATGGCCGCCTTCTGGCCGCTGGTACCGCTGGCCTCTTTGGGCGGCTGTGGGTTGTTAAGCCAGACGTCCACGCCCTGAACCAGGTAGTGCGCCACATGGGTATCGTAGTCTTCAATAAAGGCCAGCCTTCCGCCGAATTCAGGAGAGCTGCAGGCCCTGAAAATCTGGGCCAGGAAGAACTTACCTGGTTCATCGGCAGGGTGCGCCTTTCCCGAAAAGAGAATTTGAACGGGCCGCAGGGGGTTGTGGAGTATTCTCTTGAGTCGCTCGCGATTTTCCAGCACGAGTGTTGCCCTTTTATAGGTGGCAAACCGTCGAGCAAACCCCACTGTGAGAGCATCTGAAGAAAGCAACGGGCCGAGCGCCAGGGTCTGCGCGGGCGACATGGCTTCCGCCATAACCCGCTGACGAGCCCGCTCCCTTACGAAATTGAGAAGCCGGTGCTTGGATCGGAGGTGAAGGGCCCAGAGTTCTTCGTCGGGGATTTCCGCCAGCCGTTCCCAGAAGTCAGGATCGTCGTGGTTGAAGACCCATGCCGGCCCCCAGTGGCGGGTGTACATTGTCTGGAAACGTGCCGCCAGCCAGGTAGGGAGATGGACGCCGTTAGTGACGGAGATAATCGGCACTTCTTCAACCTTGCGCTCGGGCCAGAGGAAGTGCCACATTTCGCGTGATACCACTCCATGCTTCTGGCTCACGCTATTTGTTCCTCCCGCGGTTCTGAGAGCCAGAATCGTCATGCTGAAGGAATGGCCATCAGGAGTCTGCCCGAGTCGGAGGAAATCTTCGCGGCTAATCCTCAGTTCCTCCCAGTACCAGCGGAAGTACTCCTCCATCATGTAGAAAGGAAACTCGTCGTGACCAGCCTTGACGGGAGTATGTGTCGTGAAGACGATCTTGCCGCGAACAGCCTGGAGAGCATCCTCAAGGCTTCCGCCGAAGTGCACGTGCTCGCGGATCAACTCCAGCGCCGCGAACGCTGCATGACCCTCGTTCAGGTGAAAGACGGTGGGTTGATAACCGAGCGCGCGCAAGACCCGCACGCCGCCCATGCCCAGAATGATTTCCTGGTGAAGACGGACTTGCTGGTCGCCGCCGTAGAGCCGGGCGGACAGGTCCCTGTCCCAGGGCTCGTTTTCTTCGATGTTGGTATCCATGAGGTAAATCGGAACTCGCCCGGCTTGCGTTTTCCAGACGGCCACCTTGACTTCACGGTTTCCCACGGGAACGGGAACTAGAAATCGTCCGCCGTCATCAGTCAGGAGTTGGAGAATGGGCGCGTCTCTGGTGCTCAGACGCTCGTATAGAGCCAACTGATTTCCGTCGGCATCGATCATTTGGCGGAAATAGCCTTCCGGGTACAAGGAGCCGATGGCTACGAACGGCAGGCCGAGATCGCTGGCTTCTTTGCAGGTGTCTCCCGCCAAGACCCCCAGGCCACCTGAATAGATGGGAAGTGAGCTATGAACTCCGAACTCCGCGCACAGGTAGGCGATCAGGCGATCATTCCCTTCCTTGAAGTTATCCCTGTACCAGCAGTCTTCGGCCCCAAGATAGTTATCGTAGCGGTTGATGACCGATTCGTAGAGGCTCAGGAATTCCGGGTCATCGGCGCACTGGTGCAGTCGCTCGGTACTGGTTTCCCGCAGGACCCTGATGGCATTATGGCCGGTCCGATCCCAGAGTACAGGGTTGATCTCTCGCAGCATCCGGCGGGCGTCTCCGTTCCAGCTCCACCAGAGGTTGTATACAAAATCCTTAAGCCGGCTAATCCGATCCGGCAGACCCGGAAAATCGGGGATCTGAACTTTCATCTGTTGTACTCCAGGAAGTCACGAGCTACGGGTTGCCGGAAACGAGTCGTGAATAGTGGGATTCGCGAACTCGAATTCGAAACCCGTGACTGAGTTGCGAGAGAGCCGTCGAGCAAAAAGGGGTACTGGCTTAGTCCATGTCCCAGGGACGAGTGGGTTCCTCCAGTTCATCCTTCATTTCGAGAGCTTGTTGAAACTTCTCCTCGAGGGTGTCTTTGCGCCGTTTTTCGTCCATTACGGCTTTCTGGAAAAGCTGATCGGCATTCTCTTTACGCTTCTTGACCTGCTCAAGGGCATCCTCGAAGGAGTACGCGGATTTCTTCTCGCGCGCATGCAAAATCATTCCGGTTTTGGCCTCGATCGTCAGGGTGGCCTGACAGCAAGGGCATATCACCTCAAGCTTAGCTTGTCCCGACATGGTCCCTATTCTACCACCCCGAGGAGCTAAGTTCCTTGGCTGTCCCCAGACTGCTCGAGCGCTTCCTGAATTTTCGGGTCGGCGAGCAGCTCACGGCTGGTGAACAGCGGGACGAAATTGTATCTCTTGAGTCGCTCGGCTCCACCCTGCTCGCGGTCAATCAGGCACAGGACGGCCGTCACCACAAAACCGACCTGCTCGGCGCGCTCAATCGCTTTCATGGTCGATTCCCCGGTAGTGCAGACATCGTCAATAATGACCACGCGGGCGCCGGGCATGCCGTAATAACCCTCGGTATAGCGTTGAGTGCCATGCTGTTTGGCGTCCTTCCTGACGATGAAGGCCGGCAAGGGGCGATACTTTTTGCGTTCTGCGAAGCTCACTGCCGCGACGGCGGAAACTATGGGATCGGCCCCGAGAGTCAGGCCGCCGATCGCATCGGCTTTGATCCCAAGTTCCTTGATCTTGTCGAGGACCAGCTTGGCACACAGGTACGCCCCCTCTGGGTCGAGAGTCGTCCTTTTGCTGTCGAAGTAGTAATTGCTGGTGAGCCCTGATTGGAGTGTGAAACGTCCGATCAGGAGAGATTTCTGCTTAAAGAGTTCGAGGAGTCTCTGCCGAATTTTGTTCATAGCGCTCGGAAAGGGCGGCGAACAGGCCGCATAGTGCTAAAAGGTTCGATAGTTAGTGAATTGCATGTCGATGCCGAAATCCTTTTCTTTTATCAGGGCGATAATTTGCTGAAGGATGTCGCGGTCTCGGCTCGATACGCGTACCACGTCCCCCTGGATCGATGCCTGCGCTTTGAGCTTTGTGTCTCGGATGAACTTAGTGATTTCCCTGGCCTTCTCGGTAGTGATGCCTTGTTGAATCGATACAGTCTGGCGCACCGTGCTTCCAGCGGCCGGCTGAACTTTCCCGTAAGTCAGCGCCTTGAGGGAAACCGAGCGCTTGACCAGTTTCTGTTCAAGGATTTCCACAAGGCTTCGAAGGCGATACTCATTGTCTGAGATCAACACCAGTTCCGTCCCATCGAGCTGAATCTCGCTCTTGCTCCCCTTGAAGTCGAAACGCTGCTGAACTTCTTTCATGGTTTGATGAATCGCGTTCCTTACCTCGTTAAGATCTGTCTTGGAACTGATATCGAACGAGTTATCTTTGGACATGATTCGCCCCGAAAGGACGTCGTATTCTAACACAGGGACAGTCCCTCACATGCGATTAGCCTCACATAACTCGTAACATAACGCACTAACCCTACGGGGCCTGGAGCCGAGCGCTTCCCAGCGGAGGGACAATAGACGGCGATCGACCCCGCCCTGGCCTGGTAGCCTGCAGTCGAAATCCAAGACTCAGCGCGCAGCACGGGCTGGGTCGCTTTGCTGAAAAACGCTGTGCTCCTGGCTCTGCTCGGTTGCGTCACGGGACTCCCGCTCGCTTGACAGGTGCCGAGTCGAATCTTATATTGCGCGCATTTGATACAATTTCTTGTTTACCAGGAGATTCTCGATGCCGCTGTACGAATATCGTTGTCTGGATTGTGATGACCACGTGGAAGTGTTGCAGAAGCTGTCGGATGACCCGTTAGAGACTTGTCAGAAGTGTAATGGAAGACTCGAGCGGCTCCTATCAGCGCCTGCTATTCAGTTTAAAGGCACTGGTTGGTACATAACCGACTATGCCCGGAAGAATGGAAAGAACGGCTCTTCTCAGCGAGAAGAGACTAAAAGCAAAACCTGTGACACCTCTTGTGCCTCCAGCTCTTCGGCAACGGAGAGTTCAAAGAGCACTAAACTGGACTAGCCATATCGCCCTGCCTCGATTACACTTTCAGGGTGAAAATTCTTGTCATCGGGTCAGGAGCACGAGAACACGCCCTTTGCTGGAAACTCAAACAAAGCCCAGAACTGACTGGGCTCTTTTGTGCGCCCGGAAATGCCGGGACCTCGCAATTGGCTGAAAACCTGCCCATCGGAGCCGAAGACATTGACCGATTGGTTGATTTTGCCGTTTCCCGGGATATCGACCTGACGGTCGTTGGTCCAGAGGCTCCCCTGGTGGCGGGGTTGGTCGATCGTTTCGAGGCCGCTGGTTTGCGCGCGGTGGGACCAAGCAGTGCCGCTGCTCAGCTCGAGGGAAGTAAGAGCTTCGCCAAAGACTTTATGCGGCGGTGGGGCATCCCAACGGCCGACTACCAGATCTACACCGAACCATCTGTCGTCGAAGCTGATTTAAGGGCCGGTCGCTACAGTTTCCCGGTAGTTGTGAAAGCAGATGGTTTAGCCGCCGGAAAAGGGGTTTTCATTTGTCCGGATCTGGATTCCGCCCTCGCTGCTGTTGCTGCGGTCATGCGCGAGAGACAATTTGGCTCTTCGGGCGACCGCCTTGTCGTGGAGGAGTTTCTACAGGGTGAAGAAGCCTCGTTCATGGTCTTTTCCGACGGTCGCCGCTATATTCCGATGACGCCCTCCCAGGATCACAAAGCGGTCTTTGATGGGGATAAGGGTCCGAATACGGGAGGAATGGGTGCTTATTCGATAGACGCGATTCTCTCTCCCGATACCAGAGATCGGGTGCTCAAGGAGATCATCGAGCCGACGATTCGCGGTATGGAAGAAGAGGGGAAACCTTTTCGGGGAATACTTTACGCCGGGTTAATGCTCACACAATTCGGGCCCAAGGTGTTGGAGTTTAACGTTCGATTCGGAGACCCGGAGACTCAAGTGGTGCTGCCCCGTCTTCAAACCGACCTTCTCCCGGTACTTGCAGGAATCGCCGATGGCGATTTGAGCCAGGTTGAGGTGAAATGGAACGGGGACGCTGTTGTCTGCGTGGTGCTAGCCTCGCGTGGCTACCCCGGCGCGTATGAGAAGGGGAAGGAGATCACCGGACTGGAGATGGCGGCAGAAGCGCGCGACACCATGGTCTTTCACGCTGGTACTGCCAATAAGGATGGAAAGGTCGTGTCCAGCGGGGGGCGGGTCCTGGGGATCACTGCAAGGGCCCGATCTTTAGACGAAGCCATTGTGAAAGCTTACGAAGGAGTCAACAAGGTCTATTTCGAGGGGATGTACTACCGGCGGGATATCGCCGCGAAAGGCCTCAAAAACCGATACTACTAAAACGCCTGTTTCGCTTATGCAACCTCTGGTCGGAATCCTGATGGGCAGCAAGTCGGACGCCGAGATAATGAGCGAGGCGTCGAAGATCCTGGACCAATTCGACATTCCTCACGAGGCGCGAATCCTCTCGGCACATCGTTCTCCTCACGCGACACTTGAGTATGTCGAGACAGCCGCTTCGCGCGGAATAAAAGTCCTTATCGCCGGCGCCGGTGCTGCTGCGCATCTGGCGGGCTTTTTGGCGGCGCATACCGTTCTCCCTGTCATAGGGGTTCCTATCGATTCTTCGCCTCTGAAGGGGATGGATGCGCTCCTTGCTACTGTGCAAATGCCCCCTGGCGTTCCTGTCGGCTGCATGGCGATCGGTAAACCGGGCGCCCGTAACGCCGGCCTCTTTGCCGTGGCGATTCTGGCCCTCGGCAACCCGGATCTGGCTGAAAAGCTCAGGCAGTTTCGCAGCGAGATGGAGCAGGAGATCGTCCAATCGTCGATCGTCAGGCCGTGAAGCCAACCAGAGCCCAGAGGCGGCCGGTTTGACCTTCCCGCCGATAAGAGTAAAAAAGATCGGTTCGGCAAGCCGTGCACATACCGGAGCAGAGAATCCGCTCGATCCCTAACTCCTGAAGCTGTATCCGATTAGCTTCCACGATGTCCAGGTTGCGGCCGGCGACAATTCGGTTCAAGTCATGGCGGGCGTTTTGAAATTGCTCGATCACTTCGACACCCACTTCATAACAGCATTGCCCGATGCACGGGCCGATTGCCACGATCAGGTCGTCCGGAGCGGCCTGGTTGGCTCGCAGGAATTGTTCCAACGCCTTCTTGGTGATTCGATCCCGCGTTCCGCGCCATCCCGCATGGACGGCACAGACTGCGCGACCTTTGGGGTAAACGGCGATCAAGGGGGCACAATCGGCCGTCTTGATTATGGCGAAAAGCCCAGGGTGGGCAAAATAGACAGCATCTGCAGACTGAAGCGATCGAAGGCTACCACTGACACCGGTCCCGTCAATTGCAAGGACACGATCCGAATGAACCTGTTTCAATTGAACGACTTGAGTCGGCGAAATACCCAAGGTCGAAAGGAAAAGCGCCTTTTCGCGCGCGACTTCACCCGATCTGCCCGCATCTTTCACTAGAGTGTCCGTCACTCGAGTCGTAAAAGCATGCAGAAGGCCGGGGATCTCGTCCAGCTCCGAGAAGGCAAAAAAACGCGTCGATCCCAGGTCTTTCTCGTAGAACACCAGGAAAGGTTAGCACACGTTCATGATCATTGGAGTCGGGGTGGACATCGTAGAAATACGGAGAATTTCACAGGCCTTGACCGGCAGCCGAAGCATGCCGAAACGGGTTTTCACCGAGGAGGAAATCAACTATTGCGGCCGGCGCAAAACTCAATTCCAACACTATGCCGGGCGTTTTGCGGCCAAGGAAGCCACACTGAAGGCTCTTGGGACCGGATGGCAGGGAGGAATCCGCTGGACAGACGTTGAAGTTCGGGCGACCAACAACGGCAAGCCCGAACTGAGACTGTACGGAAAGGCCCGGGAGCTTTTCGAAGCATCCGGCGCCAAGCGGGCGCTTCTGTCCATCACCCATTCCAAGGAGTACGCGGTAGCCGTCGTGATACTGGAGGATTGACCCGCCGGTGTTTTTCGCGGAGGGCACGGCGGGGCCGGCGTCAACTTAGCACCTTCGTCGCTCGTATTATCAATGGGTGGCGCGGGTTGCGGGGGAGGTTGATGCCAGGCGAAAGCCGCGCACTCCGCCAAGAACGCCGGATAGTCTATTCCTTGACGATCCCTGACAGATCCTCGCCCGCCTCCCCGGTTATCGTCACATCGAGCATCCGGTTTGCGGGCGTGTCTTCCGGCAACAGGACTCGAAGATAATTCCCGGACAGCGCGACACGCTTCCCATCCTCCAAATCCGAGAGTGTCAGCACCCTCAACGACTTGCCCAGGAAACTGCGACGAAAAGCACGATTCTTGGCGGCGGAAACCTCTCGAAAGGCGCGGCTTCGGCGCCTGACCGTGTCCGCGTCCACGTGGTTGGGCATCACGGAAGACTCCGTCCCTGGGCGGTCACTGTAGGGAAAGCAGTGGATGTAGGTAAAGGGCATCTTCGAGACAAACTGAAGACTTTCCTCGTGGTCCCGTTCGTTTTCGCCCGGGAATCCGACGATGACGTCGGTTCCGATCCCGGCACCCGGAAGGCGCTCCCTGATCCTCTCCACGACGGCTGCAAACTTGCTCGTTTTGTAAGGTCGGCGCATCGCTTTCAAAATTCGGTCGCTTCCGCTTTGCAGACAGATGTGGAAATGGGGAGCGATCTTGTCCGTTTGGCTTGCCAAGTCGATGACCCGCCGGGACAACTCCATGGGCTCGAGGGAGCTGATGCGAATTTGAATCAACTCGGGAATCTCGACGATTTCGGCCAGAAGACGGTCGAGCGTATATCGGGGTTTGAGGTGAAATCCGTAGGTGCCGATGTGGATTCCGGTCAGTACGATTTCGTGGAACCCCATCCGAGCCAGGTCGCGAACCTGTTGCAGAACAAGCTCGGGAGGGACGCTGCGGCTCGGTCCCCGAACCGCTGGAATGATGCAATAGCTGCATTTCGCGTCGCACCCATCCTGGATCTTCACGAAGGGGCGGGTGCGTCCGCCAAGCTGAACTGCTCGACTTTCCCCGATAGTGCGCACCTGCGAGAAATCATCGCGGTAGATGGCGGCAATTTCTGAGTGACCGGTCGAGACAGAAGTGGCAGGGGATCGGGTGTTTGCGATCTCGACGAGTTGAGATCTATGAGTGTTGCCTATGACCGCATCGACACCGGGTATCCGGGCCAGGACGTGAGGCGCCCGTTGAGCGTAACAGCCGGTAACCAGCAGTCGAGCGCCGGGGTTCGTACGGCGCAGTTTGCGCGTCAGTTGCCGGACTTGCTGATCTGATCTGTGCGTGACGGTGCACGAATTAACAACAATGACGTCGGCGTCTTCAGAGCGCTCGGCTTCCTCGAATCCCTTGTCGAAAAAGCTGTCACGGATTGCGGCGCTGTCCGCCTGGTTGGTCCGGCATCCAAAGGTGGCGAGAAACAGCTTCTTAGGCACGGACTTCGGCCCCCTCCAGGTAAGCCAATTGGCCGCAGGCGGCCGCAATATCATCTCCGCGCGTTTTTCTCATGAACACCGCGATGCCCTCGTTTACCAGGATGTCACGAAACCGGTCCACGCGTTCTTCAGAAGGCCGCCGGTAGGGAAGTCCGGGGTTCGGGTTGTAAGGGATCAGGTTAACCTTTGGTCGAAAGCCACGAAACAACCGCACCAAAGCCCGCGCCTCTTCGTCAGAATCGTTGATTCCCGCTAAGAGCACATATTCGAACATGATGCGCCGGCGAGGTTCGATGGGAAACTCGCGGCAGGTTTTGAGCAGCTCCTCGAGTTTCCACTTCTTGTTAATCGGCATCAGCTCATCCCGGAGAGTATTCGAGGTGGCGTTGAGCGAGACGGCGATGTTTGGAAAAACCTCCTCATGATGCATTTTCCGAAGAGCCGGGACCACTCCGGAAGTGGACACGGTCACTTTGCGATGCGAGAGCGACATGCCCAGCGGGTCAGTCATCAAACGGAAAGCTTTCATGACGTTCTTGTAATTCTGGAGCGGCTCGCCCATGCCCATGAACACGATACTGAAAGAGCCCCGCTGGAGATTTCTCTCTCTGACGATAGCCATGACCTGGCCGAGAATCTCCGAGACTGTCAAGTTCCGTTTCAGTCCCATTTGCGCCGTCATGCAGAACCGGCATCCTATGTTGCATCCCACCTGAGAAGAGATGCACAGCGTGTCGCGATCCTGTTCGGGAATGAACACCGATTCGACAAACTCATTATCTTCCAGACGAAACAAGTACTTGACTGTTCCATCATTTGCCTCGGATCGTCGTACCGCCTCGGGTAAGGCCATCTGATAGGTATCGGCCAGGCGTCGGCGAAACGCTTTTGAAAGCTCGGTCATTTCCTGGAAGTCGAGCTGACCCCGTCGGTATATCTCATAGTAAAGCTGTTTGGCCCGAAACGGCTTTTCTCCCATCGACTCTACGACCTTGAGGATTTCGCCTTGATCCAGGCCTAGCAAATTGTTTTTCATACTCGGCTGGTACATTCTATGCTAGCGTGCGAATTTGTGTACTGGGAAGCGGGAGCAGCGGCAATTGTACCTTAGTGGCGACTTCCAAGGTCGCGGTTCTGACCGATCTCGGATTCGGCCCGCGTTCCCTTCTCCGACGGCTGCGTGCTGTCAAACTTGATGGCCTGAACATCGGTGCCATCTTCCTGACACATGGTCATTCCGACCACATCAGCGGAGTGGTCGCGATGGCAGCCGAACAGCAGATTCCGGTTTTTCTGACCCGGGGAACTCTACTCGAATTGGGCGGTTTGGATACACTTCCCCGAGTCGAAGTGCTTAGCCCCGGGGTCACCGTTAATATTGCCGATCTTTATGTAACACCTTTCGCCATCTCCCATGATGCGGCGGAGCCCGTAGGGTTTCGTTTTGAGGCCGAGGGCGTGTCGGGAGCGCTGGCGACCGATCTGGGAAAAATTACCTCCGAAGTCACGTGTCACCTCAACAAATGTGAGTGGCTGGTCCTCGAGTCCAATCACGATGAGGAACTGGTCCGGCTCGGATCCTACCCGTGGCCGCTGAAACAGCGCTTGCTTAGCCCTGTAGGCCACCTCTCGAACAGCGCGCTGGCAGAATTCCTGAGCAACGATTTTGATGCCCAGGCGCGCCATATCTTCCTCGCTCACCTGAGCCGAAACAACAACACTCCGTCGCTGGCGATGGAAACGGCTGAAGACGCGCTTGGCAAGCGATCAGACGGAAAGATCGACGGTATTGCCGTGCACTTGACTGATCAAATGAAACCGTCGATAGTCTTAGATCTATGATCGCTCGATACACACTTCCTGAGATGGCCGACGTCTGGTCGGACGAAAACCGGTTCCGAAAATGGTTGGAAGTAGAAATAGCCGTCTGTGAAGTACTTGCGGAGCTGGGTTGGATTCCCGCCGAGGCAGTCGAGAAAATCAAAACTAAGGCCGATTTTTCTGTCGAGCGGATCAACGAGATCGAAGAGATTACCCGGCATGATGTGATTGCTTTCACGACCGCTGTAGCCGAAAAGGTCGGTCCTGAATCGCGATTCATACATTTCGGTCTGACCTCGACCGACGTTGTGGACACAGCGCAGGCGTTGCAAATCAGGCAAGCCTCGAACTTGATCGAAGCCCGCCTCCTGGAGCTTATTCAAACGTTGAAGGATCAGGCTTTGCGCTACAAGAAGACGCCGATCATTGGGCGCACTCACGGGATACACGCCGAGCCTGTCACACTGGGGTTCAAATTTGCTGTCTGGTACTCGGAAATGGGGCGGAACCTGGAGCGCTTTCGGGAAGCCCGCAAGCGACTTGAGGTCGGCAAACTGAGCGGTCCGGTCGGCGTTTTTTCTCATTTGCCGCCCGAAGTCGAAGAAAAGGTGTGCCAGAGACTTGGGATCGCCCATGCGGCGGTTTCGACCCAGACGCTGCAGCGTGACCGACACGCCGAGTATTTGTGTGTGTTGGCTATCCTGGGGTCGACCTACGATAAAATAGTGACAGAGATACGGCATTTGCAGCGGACGGAGGTGCGTGAGGCGGCTGAACCATTTGGACGAGGCCAGAAGGGAAGTTCGGCCATGCCTCACAAGCGCAACCCGGTTACTTGCGAGCAGATCAGCGGCCTCGCTCGGCTCTTGAGGTCGAATTCAATTGCCGCCCTTGAAAATGTACCCTTGTGGCATGAGCGGGACATTTCACACTCATCGGTCGAGCGGGTAATTCTGCCGGACAGCACCATTCTCGTTCACTACCTCACGACGAAGCTGACCCGAATCATCCGGGAACTCGTGGTTGACGAGAACCAGATGAAAGCCAACCTCGAGTTGACGGGAGGACTTATTTATTCCGGCACGCTGCTGCTTGAGTTGACTAAGAAGGGGGTGCTGCGGGAAGACGCGTATCGATGGGTACAGAGAAATTCGATGCGTGTCTGGGACGAGGGCGCCGATTTTCAGTCGTTGATCCTCGAAGACCCCGATATCCGAACTTATCTGTCCGAAGAAGAAGTGCGCCAGGCCTTTAGTCTGGACAACAAATTACGCCATGTGGACGCCATTTTCCGGCGAGTGTTTGGCGGTTAACTCCTTATGAATCCGCTGTTTCCCACGCGCGAAACGCTTGGCGTTAACACTGATCTCTATGAACTGACAATGGCCGCGGCCTACCTGCAGGCCGGCGTTGCCGAGAGACGCGCCACCTTTGAGCTTTTCACACGCCGCCTCCCGGCTAATCGGTCTTTCCTTGTGGCGGCTGGATTGGAGCAAGCGCTTCACTATGTCCTTAACGTGACTTTCTCCGGAGAGACGGTTGAGTACCTGCAATCGCTTCCGCCTTTTCGAAACGTCGATCGGCGTTTCTTTGATTACCTGGCGAATTTCCGCTTCACCGGAGACGTCTACGGGATGCGGGAGGGGACGATCTGTTTTGGGCAAGAGCCGCTTCTGCAAGTATCTGGCCCGATTATTGAGGCCCAGATTCTCGAGACACTCCTGATAAACGTGTTGAATTTCCAGACAGCAGTTGCTTCAAAGGCCAGTCGTATCGTTCTGGCCGCGCGCGGGCGCTCAGTGGTGGACTTCGGAAGTCGCCGGGCACATAGCCCTCAGGCGGGAGTGTATGCTGCAAGAGCTGCGTATATAGGCGGATGCGATGGAACGAGTAACGTGCTGGCAGGTTTCGAAATGGGCATTCCGGTCTTTGGGACCATGGCTCACTCCTTCGTTCAGTTCTTTGAAAGCGAAGCCGACGCCTTTGCCCATTATCAAGCCGTTTTCCCTGAATCCACGATTCTCCTGATAGACACTTACGACCCTCTTGAAGGCTTGGAGAACGCAATAAAGCAGGGCGGCAAAATCAGAGGCGTCCGGCTGGATAGTGGCGATATTCAACAGCTGGCCTTCAAGGTGCGCGAACTTCTGAACCGGCACAACCGAGCGGACGTCAGAGTAGTAGCGAGCGGCGACCTTGACGAGCAGAAGATTGATGCCCTGATACGGGCCGGAACCCCAATCGATTCTTTCGGCGTGGGGACACACCTTGTGGTCTCGGGCGACGCTCCCTCCTGCGACATGGTTTATAAGCTGGTCGAGGTGTTCGAGGGTGGAACGCCGGCGCCGCGAATGAAAACCAGCCAGGCCAAGATGACTACCCCGTTCAGGAAGCAGGTCTATCGAAAGCGAACCGGGACAGGATTTCAGGCTGACCTGATTTGTCGTTATGACGAGGATCCGCCGGTCGCACCGGAAGGTGACTATCTGCCGCTGCTCGAGCTATACATCAAGGATGGGAAACCGTGCCGAGTGTTGCCGGATGTGCACGCTATCCGGGCGTACGCCCAAGAGCAGCTGGCCTTGCTGCCAGCTCAGTACAAGCTTCTCTTTTCCGCTGAGAATTACCCGGTCGAGTTCAGCCAGGAGCTGATCAAAGCGCGGGAGAGGTTCCGGGGATAGTCCGAAAGAACACTGAATTGTCTCGAAGCGTCTGACCTGCGGTTGCTATCGCTACCTCTGGGGCGGCTGTTTCAGGTACTTGCGTGACATCTCGAAACTGAGGAATGAAACGATCAGGGACGAAACGACCAGCAAAGACGCATCCGAGAAGCTTCCCCGGGACAGCCTCATAAGTATCACTCCGACAAAGCCGAGGGCGTGGCAAAACCGGATTCCCCAGACCCTGAGATTGGACCCGAAGGGATAACGGATTATCACGAGTACGAAACCGGCTGAGGCCATGGTGAAGAAGAATAGCGATCCCAAAGCTAGGACTTGTTCCCACATGCTGCGGCGTTCCCTGTGGATGACACAACAGACACATCGGGCTAATCCAGAAGGCTCATTCGACTTGGAACTGCCGGCAGATTACCCCTGCCTCTTGGAACAGTCTAAAGGATGCCTCGTTCAACGGGTAGTCTACGTTGTAGATGACCTCTCGAATGCCTGCGTTAATTATCATCTTGGTGCACATCAGGCAAGGAGCGAAAGTCGTGTACAGAGTGGCATCTTTAACGCTGACCCCGTGGTAGGCGGCTTGAACTATTGCGTTCTCTTCACCATGCGAGCAAAGACACTCCTCCAGCCGGGTTCCGCTATCGGCCATTTCGTTGCAGCGTGGACATCCTCCTTCGTAGCAGTTGCGCGTCCCCCTTGGAGTACCGTTGTAGCCTGTTGAAATCACCCGTCGGTCCCGAACGATAATCGCCGCGACCTTTCTCTTTATACAATTACTTCGCAATGAGGCAACCTTGGCGAGCCTCATGAAATACTCGTCCCAACATGGACGATCCAGTTTGCCGGAGAGTTGGGCGAGTAATTCCTGGACTTTCTGCCCCAGATCCTCGACGCTTCCCTCGTTCGACAGTTTGACGTCCGCAAGACTTTCTGTGGCTTCCAGTTGCTGGTGCTCGGATTGTTCGTTGGCAGCCTCCCGTTGTTCGGTGAGGAGGAATTCCTCATAAGTGGCGGGATCCTTCTCACGCCCGCGGGCTTTAATGCGCATGAAACGCACCTCGGCAGGGGCGACGACGGCGATAAGATGAAACCGGGAAGATGCCCTGAAAACGCTGACTTCGTCGGGGTGCCGGAACGAATCGATGACATAATTCTTGTCAAATTGCAGCCGGTTGAAAATCTGCTGAGCCAGGTAACCGCTTCCGTTCCGTTTGCGAAGCTCGTTCCCTACCTCGGTAAGCCGTTCCCGGGTGATCTCCTCACCGCGTCGGACGACCTCTTCACGAATCACATCCGAAAGCGAGTAATAATAGAAGCCCTTGGATTTCAGGTAATCCGCCACTACACCTTTTCCAGCCCCGTTTCTGCCCGTAAGCCCCAGAATCATCGTTCCCTTTATAACA
>ERZ795047.1810-NODE-1810-length-21619-cov-4.676173_pt1 | contig 21619 bp, 18 predicted proteins | sample MGYA00375131_ERZ795047 | MGnify/ENA primary metagenome ERZ795047 (study PRJEB30176, sample SAMN05720228) | activated sludge metagenome | isolation source: Anaerobic digester | place: Japan | collected 2015-05-20 ...
TAGCTTCTAAGGCAACCTCCGGGCCTGCGATTTCTCTACCTTCCCGGCCGTCAGCGCATCTCCTCCAGTGCTTGATGGCAGCGGCCACAGATCGTGGGGTAGTCCTCAAAGGACCCGACGTCCGTAGTATAGTGCCAGCATCGTTCGCACTTCTGTCCAGCCGCGAGCGAAACCCTGATGTCGAGCCCGTCCTGGCCCTTTTCCGAGTCTTGGACGAGAACGACCTGAGAGACCAGGAGAAGAAACTTCAAATCGGGCCCGAAGGTCGAGAGGAATTGGTACGTTTTTTCGCCGCACCTGAGCTCAACCTGGGCCTCCAGCGAGTTTCCGATCAACTTGCTTTCCCGGGCTTCCTCAAGAACTTTACTAACCTGTTCGCGCAGCTCGCGAAAACGTTCCCACCGGACCAACAGCTCCGAATCGTAAAAGCGGTCCGCTTCCCGGGAAAACTCCCCGATATGAACCGACGGGAAAGGAGCCCCGTGTTTGTACAGGTTCGCCCAAATCTCGTCCGCTGTAAAGGGAAGGATCGGCGCCAGCAGGCGGACGAGGGTGTCGGCAATTCGGAAAAGGGCTGTTTGCGCCGCCCGGCGCGCTGTTGACTGGGGCGCCGCGGTATACAGCCTGTCCTTCAGAATATCCAGATAGAAGCTGGAGAGATCGACCACGCAAAAATTGTGAAGCGTATGGTAAACCGTGTGAAACTCATAGCGCTTATACGCTTCTTCGACCTTGCGGGCAACTTGGGCCAGGCGCGCCAAAGCCCATCTGTCCAGCTGGGTCAGGCTGCAATCGTCGACCGAGTCCGTGGCGGGGTTGAAATCAAAAAGGTTGCCGAGAAGAAACCGGTTGGTATTCCGCAGTTTGCGGTAGGCTTCGCGCAGGCGCGTGAGCATTTCCGCGCTGATGCGCATGTCCTCGGTATAGTCAATCGAAGCGGCCCACAGCCGAAGTATTTCGGCTCCATTCTCCTTCATGACTTCCAGAGGAGAAATGACATTGCCGACCGATTTCGACATCGCGCGGCCCTCGGCGTCGAGCGTGAAGCCGTGGCAGATAACCCCGCGATAAGGCGCCGCTTCTCGAACCCCGATACCGATCAGCAGGGAACTGTGGAACCAGCCCCTATACTGGTCGCCTCCCTCCAGATAAAGATCCGCAGGCCAATGGAGGCCATCCTGGCCGTTCAACACTGCATAGTGACTTGACCCTGAATCGAACCAGACGTCCAGGATATCGAATTCTTTGTCGAAATCGGTGCTGCCACATTCACAGGTTGTGCCGGGGGGAAGCAGTTCGCTGGCCGGTCGCTGGTACCATGCGTCGGCCGTTTCCTTCTCGAAAATATCAGCAACGAAATCGACGACCCGGGCATCGACCAAAGGCTTGGTGCATGCGCGGCAGTAGAAGATCGTTATGGGCACACCCCATAGCCGCTGGCGGCTGATGCACCAGTCCGGTCGATTCGCAATCATATTAGTGATGCGTTCTTCTCCCCAGGCCGGCTTCCATTGGACCCCTTTGATCGCGTCCAGGGACTTTTTCCTCAGCCCGTTCAAATCCATGCCAATGAACCATTGCGGAGTGGCGCGGAAAATCACGGGATTGTGACATCTCCAGCAGTGCGGATAGCTATGAATGATTTCTTTGCGTGCCAAAAGTCGGCCGATCGACTGGAGATGTTCGATGACCTTCGGATTTGCTTCAAAAACCTGCATGCCCGCGAAGTGCTCAACTTCCGGGATAAACCGTCCAGAGTTGTCGACGGGGTTATAGATGTCAAGACCATACTCGCGGGCGGTCAGGTAATCCTCCATGCCGTGACCCGGCGCGGTATGCACGATGCCAGTGCCTTGTTCCAGGGTGACGTGCTCGGCAAGAACGACCTTTGATTCCCGATTAATCCAGGGATGCAGCACGCGCAAGTCTTTCAGTTGCTCTCCGCTAAGCGTGCTCAGCACGCGATAGCTTTTCAATTGGCACTCGCGCGCCACCTCCTCGACCAGATGCCGCGCCATGAGGTAGACCTCGTTGCCGGCCTCGACGAAACAGTAATCGTAGTCGCGATGGAAGGCCACCGCCAGGTTGGCCGGAAGCGTCCAGGGAGTCGTGGTCCAGATCAGCACAAAGAGCGGGAGATCAGTTTTTGGCAACACCTCGGCGGGTCCGCCCACGATCGGGAACTTCACGTAGATCGAATCGCTCTCATGGTCCTTGTATTCGACCTCAGCTTCCGCCAGCGCCGTTTCGCAGGAAATGCACCAGTGCACCGGTCGCATTCCCTTGAAAACGCCTCCGTTTTCGATGAAGCGGCCCAGCAGCCGCGCGATTGTCGCTTCGTACTCGGGGCTCATGGTCAAGTAAGGGTGTTCCCAGTCGCCCAGGACGCCCAGGCGCCGGAACTCCTCCCTTTGTATGTCCACGAACCGATTGGCATATTCCCTGCACTCGCGACGGATCTTCAGGACATCCGGATTGGCCCTCTTTTTCCCGACGACCTTTATTTCGATCGGGAGCCCGTGGCAGTCCCATCCGGGGACATAAGGGGTGTCGAAGCCCTCCATCGCCTTCGATTTGACGATAAAGTCCTTCAGGATCTTGTTAAGCGCATGACCAAGGTGAATATGTCCGTTAGCGTAAGGAGGTCCGTCGTGGAGGACAAAGGACGGTCGACCGGCTCGGGCTTTCCGCACCAACTGGTACAGTCCCATCTGGTCCCACTTTTCGAGCATGCGGGGCTCCAAGACGGGTAGATTGGCCTTCATCTGGAAGTCAGTTCTAGGGAGATTGATCGTATTTTTCACTTGATGAGGATCCCGGTGAGTTCGGAGCGGCAGACGGATAAACGAAAAAAAGCGAACCAGTTCGCTCTTGCCCTGTTATCCCGTCTGGCCGACAAATTCAGGGGCAGAATTTTACCGAAGATTAAAGGTCACTTCAATCGTGGCCTGTAGATCAACCGCTCGACCATTCAGCATAGCGGGCCGGAATCGCCAGTTGGAAACGATCTCCTTGATCGCTTTTTCCTCCAGCCCGTATCCGAGGCCTCGAAGAACAACCGGGCTATCGACCCTGCCGTTCTTGCGGATAATCGCCTGCAGCAGAACGACCCCTTGGACCTTGGCCTTGATCGCCTCGTCGGTATACGAAGGAATGGTCTGCACGAGGATTTGAGGATCGACGATGCCGGGATGCCCGTAAGCGTAGACTCCGTCTCCAGGAGGCCCAGAACCTCCACCCGGACCCTGCGCCACCCCTTTACCGGTTCCGGGACCGCCCTGCCCACCGGGTCCCGGCGGTCCTGGCGGCGCGTCGATATCCCCGATACTCAGATCGGCAGTAAACTCTTGGACGACTTTAGGAACATCGAGCACCTCGGTCCGTTGCAACGGCTCGGGATCTAGCGGTGTAGGGTCGGGAATTGGAACCAGGATCGGCTCCGGCTTCGGCGCCACGGGCTCCACTTTGGGAGGGGCGAGCTTAGGCCTCGCGCCGCCTCCCGCGGGCGCCAGCTGCTTCAGCACCAGAACCTGTTCAGAAGGGTGAAACACGCGCTCTCCCCACGACGGAAAAACGATGACGAAAAGGAGTACGTGGAACAAAAGAGCGGCAACGACAGCCACCTGGGTGGGTCTACGGTCGCTAAACGATCCATAGTCAAAGCCGTATGCGGCGTACGTGACTCTTTCCGATTCCGTCACCTTAAGCGCCAGAAGCCGCTCGAGGAAATCCTTAACTCTTAAGAAGAAATCCTTAAAACCCGACCGCATAATTGCCCTTTAAGAACTCCCCCATAACTATTTTAGAGACAGCCTCTCGGGGGATCAATGCCCGTCTCGTCTAATTAGGATGAAAATAGCGGGCAGATGTTTCACCTGAAAACTGCCCGACAGTTAGCTGACTGATACCTGTATCCCCCAGAAGATATAGTTCTTCCAGCTTTCGTGCGGTTTCGTTCGACTCAAAAGGAAATGGATCTTGTGCGGGAAACCGCTCGGCGCTTTCGGGGCACGAAGCAACTTCAGCCCGACTTCCTCTGGGGTGTGGTCCCCTTTCTTCCGGTTGCATTCTCGACAACAGGTCACGATGTTTTCCCAGGTCTTGCGCCCGCCGCGGGCTACCGGGATTACGTGATCATAAGTCAGATCAGCTGGAGCAAAGCGTCGGCCACAATACTGACAGCGATGCTGATCCCGGGCGTAAATGTTGGCGCGGGTGAATTTTACCTGGTGATGGCCGTGCTTGATGTTGACATACTGGAGCAGCCGGAGAACTGAAGGGACCTTTATAGTAACGGAAATGCTCCGAACAACCTGGTCCTCATATTCCGCTACCACTTCGACCTTTTCCTGAAACAACATCCTGATCGCCCGTTTCCAGGAGACGATCTGGATCGGCTCGTAAGTGGCATTCAAGACCAGGGCACACGTGCTGTCCATACCCGAAAATTCCTTTCATCTATAAGGTTTTTGGTGTTTGGTTGTCAAGCCGTACCGTGATCGCCAATCAATCGAACAGCGCCTTGTAGGGTTCGAATCCGGCCGGAAAAACGCCGGCCGGATTCGAAACCCACCCTGCGAGGTTACGAGGCTCCTGCGCCAAGCGCTTTTGCCTTCTGCTAAAATGACCGGCATGCGATTACGAGTTGGCATGGTACTGGCCATGGTGGCAGTCGTGCTCTGGATCCTGCCGATCCAGTCGACGGAAGCGGAGCAGGCTCGCAAGATTACCATTTTCTACACGGGATTTGTTCGCGGGAGTTACGGTCCCTGTGGTTGACCCGCCAGCCCGACAGGGGGACTGGCTCGGCGAGCCGGTTATGCGCAGCAGTACCAGAAGCGGGCGGGCGGTTACGCGTTACATGTTGATTTGGGGAACTACTTCATGCCGCTTGGCCCGGGCTCAGATATCGTGAATGGCTTCATGAAGGAGAGTCTGGATTACCTCCCTGTGAGCGTGATGAATCTCGCGTCGGAGGATCTGCTGCTTTGGAAGGATTTAAGCCAGACCAGGTTTAAATCGACGACCATCATTTCGACCAACCTGACGCCCCGGGACAAGAACCTGCCGGCGCCTCCGCCTTACGCGGTCGTCGAAGTTCCAGGTACAAGCCTCGGATTGCGGAAGAATGTCAGGATTGGGTTTCTCGGACTTGTGAGTCCTGACCTGCTGAAGCCTAACTCTCCGTTCACAGCGGCTGATCCTTTAGCTGCGGTGGCGCGGATCAAAGGGGAAGTCATGAAGAAAGCAGACTTCCTGATTGTACTGGCCGAAGTAAACAAGCCGACAGCGATTCGTTTGGCTCAGGCTCACCCCGAGATATACGGAATCATGATGGTGGAACGAGCATTCATCGAACATACGCCGGAACAGGTTAATAATGCTGTTCTCGTATGGAGCATCGAACGCGGGAGATATCTCGGTCAGCTGGTCTTGGAACTGAATGAGAGAGGCCAAATAGAGGTTTTCAAGCCGGAACGGGTTATTCTCGATTCCAATGTGGCCGAAGACCAGACGCTTCTGAGGCGCCAGAATGAGATAAAGGCCAAAGTGCCGGCCGGTGCCGGGCACTGAGTGATCCGTCTGTGGAAACAAGGACCCAGTTATGAAAGCCGTTTCGTCTCTTCTTCCCGGTTTTCTTCGGCAATTTGCCAGGGACGAGGCAGCTGTCTATGCTTGCCTTTGCGAGTTCTGGCCGCGAATCGTCGGCGAGCAACTCGCCGCCAAGACCTTTCCCCTGCGTTTTGGGCGCAAACGGTTGGTTCTAGAGACTCCCAATGACTTGTGGCGGGCCGAACTGGAGGCAATGAAGGAAGACTTGATCCTCTGGATTAACAAGTTCTGGGGCATCGACTTGGTTGAACAAATCAACTTCAAGGCGCATCAGAGCGATTGACAAGACTAAGCAGGCTTCGGGGCGGCCGCACAGTCTTCGGTTGAAACGGCAGGGGGGTGCAAGTCCACCCAACCGCAATGCCCGACGGGACGCGGGCGAGACCGAGTTGTTAGTCGTTGTCAGGGCCGAGAAACAACGCTTATAATTGGAGACTTATGCTTTATCGCTCCCTTATCTTGCTGATTCTTCTGGGGTTTATTGTGTTGCCCGTGACGGGTGAACGCGCCTTTACCACCATTCAGCCAAACAATGGGACGGATATCACCTACCGGTTCGATACCAATTCGGTTCCGGAAGGATCCAGCCAGGCGCTTCTCAGATATCTTGGAACGACGCCGCCCGCCGACTTGAATCACCCGCCTAACATCGTCTTTACCCCTGATTCGGCCAAGGGTTTCGTCAGTTTTCCCGGCAGTGACAAGATTCTCGCATTCCGGCCCTCGACAGGGGAGATTCTCGCCACAATCGAGACTTCAAGGAACCCCGGGATGATTTCTATGACGCCCGATGGCCAGACAATCGCAGTTCCGTGCCTGTTCCTGAAAGAGAACACCGAGGTTATCGGTGAAACCATCGGGCGGAAGATCGGCGCGATCAATCTTATCGATGTAAACACTTATGCGGTCAGAACCATTGATCTGACCGAAGTCTTCTTCGCCTTCGCCAACAACATCATCTTTTCCGCCGACAGCAAAACCGGCTTTATCGCTTCCTCTGGCACTCACGAAATTCTGCGGTTTGACGTTGAGACCGCCACTTTGATCGATCGACTGTTCGTCGGGCCGGGTTCGAATCCTGCATCGCTGGCGATGGCGCCCGACTACAGCTTTTTCACGGTCGTGTTGACCGCATGGCGTTTTCCACAGACTCACGTCCCACCGGACACGGTCGCCTTTATCGACCCCACGACCTTCCAAGTGATCCGTAAGCTCGACATGAACTTCGAAGGCAATACACAAGTCGTCGATTTCCGTGCAGTCAACACGGTTGCCTTCACCAGCGATGGGAAGTACGGCTTGATAGGCGATCAGTTAGCCAGTTCCCTCGACTCAACCTTCTCGACGCAAGACCGGGCCTTCTTGTTTGAAACCGCCACCGGCAAGATCGTCAAGGTCTTTTCCGTTGGAAACCAGGTTGGTGGAGCTTACACAATGCCAGATGGTTTCCGCTTCGTTCTCATTGGACAGATCCACGTGTCGATCGTGGATACGCGCTTGCTTGAATCTTCAACAACTACCCCCGTGTTCGCTGATTTCAAGCCTGCTAACCGGCCTGCTTTCTCCCCGGACGGTAAACGCATGTTCCTTTCGGTGCCAATTACCGATCGCCTTCTGGTCTTCAACATCCGGTCAGGGGAGTTGTTGCGCGCCATAGACATCGGCACACGTGTGAACCCGCTGGAAGAAGACCATCCGTTTACTCAGGCGGGGATCACGGGGGCGCCGCTGGAACTTGCCATGACTCCTGACGGCAAAATCCTGGCGGCTGTGAATTTCAACTCCAACACTATCGATCTGATCAGGGACACCAAGAATTTCACCATCCCCCATTTTTACTCTAGAGCCGATTGGTTTACCGGGGTGGCTCTTACCAACAACAGCGCGACAACCGAGGCGAAGATCCATACGAACGGCTACAGTTTCTCAGGAACTGCGTATGTCGACACTGAATCGACCACAGATGTGGTGGAATACACCAATCCGAACACGATCACCCTGGCACCCGGGACCCAAACGGCCTTTACTGCCGCCGACCTTTTAAAGCCCGCAAGCGACAAAACGGTGGATGGCTGGCTCGACGTCGACTCTGATGTCTTTGAAACAACCGGCTTCTTCATGGTCGGGGACACCGCGATCAAAAGGATTGATGGCGCGCCTATTTTTACCCAGGCCGCCTCGAGCGTAATCATCCCTGAGATCCGAGTCTCCGAGGGCTTCAGAACGGAGTTGACGGTTTTCAATTACTCGTACACGGCTCTTAAGGCAACCGTCAAGCTGTACAACGACGAGGGCGAACTTGTCGCCACTTCGGATACCATTGATCTATTGGGGTTAATGCAGAACACATCTTTACTGAAGGATCCTGATGGGACAGGAGACCTCGTAGGTCTTTTCTCGGATGAGGACCTCGAGGGCTTCACCGATGGATACGCGGTGGTGGAGTCAGATTTCCCGATCCTGGCGATTCAGCGCTATTACGACAGTGAGCGAATGTCCATGCTGCACGGCGTTCCGAAGGGACCCGGGTTTAATAGCGGCACCCGATTTTTCGTTCCCCAGGTAGCCGCCTTTGATGGTTCTCAGACCCTGCTGAATCTCATTAACGCGGGAGCCGAGACTCTGACAGTGACGGCGGTAATGAAAGACAGCGCCGGCGTTCCGATTGGCGCTCCCGCCACATTTCAGCTGGGGGCAGGTAAGCACATCAGGAGAGACATCGTAGAGCTTTTCCAACTGGTGAACCCCGCGACAACGGTTGCTGGCTGGGTGCAGATTGACACTGATAAGCCCGGTCTGGTGGGAGATGCCGAAATACGAGCTTACAACGGTAAGGCAATGACGACACTGTCATTGGCCTCCGACACCGGAAGGACCTTGACTTTTTCTCACTTTGCCGAGGGTCTGGGATATTCGACCGGGATTTCGCTGGTGAATCCCGGAGGTCTTGCAGCGACGACCCAGATCGAGATCTTCAAGCCGGATGGGAGCCGAATCGCCGGAAAGGATGTGATTATCCCGGCGGGGGGAAGGTTCGTCCATATGTTGACCGATCCTGAATTGTTCCCATCCCTGGCCAATACCGTGGGAGGATATGTGAGGGTTACTTCGGATCAGCCCTTGGTCGGAGTGGAGATCTTTTTCACAAATAACCTCGAGTTGCTCTCGCTCGTCCCCGGCCAAATAGTAGCTGAGTAAATTTCTGTGCCCGCGGATCAACGAGATCCGCGGGTGGTCCACCGGGCGTTGAACCTTTTCCGCGTTTGCTCTCGTCTACTGCATCACAAGGCTGTTATGCCATGTCTACTGCATCACAAGGCTGTTATGCCATAATGACACATATGAAAGTTGTCCTGGTTGTTTTACTTCTGCCTGCTCTAATCGGTACCTTGCCGGCTGCAAGCGCCGAACTGGCACAGGCCTACTATCATTTCACCTTGGCCAGGATGTATAGCCAGGACAAGCGGTACGCCGATGCGCTGGCTGAATTCGAAAAGGCCATCAAGCTGAACCCGGACAGTTCGGAACTTCGTGTGCATCAGGCCAAGGCCCTATACGAGAGCACCAACTACAGGGAGTTTGTTGCGGCGTGCGAAAAGGCGATCGAGCTTGATCCTAACAATCCTGAACCGCATTTTCTCCTTGGGCGATTCTATTTTACCTATCGCGAGAGTCCTGCAGGGACGCTCCTCGACAAGGCAATGAAATCGTTCGAGCGGGTGATTGAGCTCGACCCGAAACATCTCTACGCACTCGATTATCTTTCCCGGCTCTACGTGCTTAAAGAGGACTGGGAGAAAGCAGCTGATCTTCTGGCGCGCGTCGTGCAACTGCGCCCCTCACATTCCGATGCGCACTACCTCAGGGCGCTTGCTTTGGTCAGGCTGAACAAGACGGACGAGGCGATTCAAGTTCTTGAAAAAGCTGTTGAGTACGACGCGGCGGGACTGGAGCATTTTAAACTCCTGGGCGGTCTTTACCTCCAACGACGTGAAATGCCCAAAGCCGTTGATATCTTTCGACGCGCCGCGCAGATGGATATTCGCGGGGACGACGGCGAGATTCGGCTGGAGTTGGGCAAGGCTCTCAACCTGAGCAGGAAGTACTCGGAGGCGGCCGCAGTGCTGAGGCCTCTGGCCGAGGGCGCGCCTCGGAATATTTCAAAAGAACAACAGACCGAGGCGGGTTTCGAGTTGGCCAAAGCCTTGGCGGGAATGGGGCGCAAGACCGAGGCGATCGAAGGATTCAAGAATGTTCTCAACGGAACTCTCGCCGAGCATTCCCGTGCGATCGTTCAGACCCGCCTCGCTCTTCTGTACCAGGAATTGAAGGATTACGAAAAGGCCCTGAAGATCTTTGAGGAAGTTCACAGTAAGAATCCTGCAAATCCGGAGTTTACACTCAATCGCGCCTTTTGCCTTAAGGATGCGGGACGACCCCAGGAAGCGTTGGCGCTGGTGGACGAGTATTTGAGCAGGAATCCGGAGGAGACCTACTTCATTGTGGCCAAAGGTCAGATGCTTGGAGCTTTGGGCAGGGTGCGGGAAGCGGTAGATCTCTTGATGGAGGCGGGCGAAAAACAGCAAGATCCCGAACCCTTTGTGCTGGCTGCAAGTCAGGTCTTGATGGAAAACAAGAAGTACCCGGAAGCCGCCCAAGTCGTCAAAGAAGGGTTGGAGAGGGTGCCCGAGAGCGAGACCATGCAGTTTCAGCTCGGAGCGATCTACGAACGCCAAAAACAGTACGGAGAAGCAGAAGCAACTTTTAAGAAGGTCCTTGAGAAGAACCCTGACCATGCGCCCGTCCTCAATTATCTCGGCTACATGCTGGCCGAACGGGGTGTTCGGCTGGACGAAGCCAAGACCTATGTCGATCGGGCGCTCGAGTTGGACCCGCACAACGGCGCTTACCTGGATAGCCTCGGTTGGGTGTATTACCAGCTCAAGGAATACGAGCAGGCCGAACGTTACCTCAAACAGGCCGTCGAAGTGGAAGGCGACGACGCGACCATCCTCGAGCACCTGGGAGACGTGTACGGAAAGCTCGGCCGTTATGATGAAGCCGGGTTTTACTACGAAAAGTCAATCGCCCAAAGCAAAGAAGATGACGAACGTAAGCGAGTCGAGGGCAAACTGAGAGGGGTTAAGAAAGTCCTTTCCCAACGCCGGCAGTAGAAATCCGGACGACCATGTTATCCTCGAGCGATGGCTGACGTTGGCGCGTGCCTCGAACTCCCCTCCTTCGCGAAAATCAATTGGTTTCTCGAGGTCGAAGGTCGTCGTCCCGATGGCTATCATCAAATCACTACGGTTTTTCAAACCGTAGACCTTCATGACCGCATCAGTTTCGCTGTGACTTCCAACCCCGCGATAGAATTGACTGTCGCTGGGCGCCCCCTTCCCACTGGCAAGGGCAACCTGTTGTACAAGGCGGTTGCGGCTCTCAGTGAAAGGGCGCGGGTGGATTCCGGGCTCCGGATGCACCTTGAAAAGCGGATTCCGGTCGGCGGAGGTTTGGGTGGGGGATCCTCCAACGCCGCAGTCGGGCTGCTGGCGGCCAACCACCTCTGGAAAACAGGTCTTGGTCTTGAGGAGTTGGCGGTTCTGGGCAGCCATCTCGGTGCCGACGTCCCCTTTTTCCTGTCTGGGGGAACGGCTCTCGGAATGGGACGGGGAGACCGGATATTTACGCTGCCGGACTGCGCGCGAAACTTCAGCCTTGTGCTGCTCTACCCCGGTTTTCCAATCTCGACACGCCGTGCTTATCAGGCTCGCGACTGGGGTCTGTTCGGCGAGGACGCAATATTGACAACCGATCAGGCCGATACTAAAATTCAACGTTTCCGCCAGGCCGTCACGGGAATGGGGTTATCCTGGTTGAGAAACGATTTCGAGGAGGTCTTGTTCGAACTTTACCCGGCTCTCGCCCGGAGTTCTGACCTGCTGAAGCAGGCAGGATGTGATCCGGTTATGCTATCCGGCAGCGGATCTTGCCTCTTCGGAGTGGCCGATGCGGAGAGGGCGGAGAGCATAGCCAGGGAAGTCTCACAGCAGACAAGAGGAGAAGTCTTCCTCTGTCACAGCCTCCCAAGGCAAGAATACAGGAATAATTTCGCTTTAGCAGGTCTCGAGTTGATCATCTAGGCCCGCTGCAAGGGGGCCGTTCGGGGTCTTGTAGGCAGACTTCATTGTGCCCATTTGAGACGCCGAGCAAGCCTTGGCGCGAGGCTCCAACGAACAATCATCATGGCGACAAAACTCAGGATATTTTCGGGCTCTGCAAACTTACCCTTGGCCCAGGAGATCTGTGACTATCTGGGCGAGACACTCGGGGAAGTCAAGCTGAAACGGTTTTGCGATCAGGAAGTGAACTTTCAGATTCTCGAAAATGTGCGGGGGAAGGATGTTTTTATCATTCAGCCGACCTGCCCGCCGGTCAACGAGAACCTGATGGAACTTCTGATCATGATCGACGCCTTTAAGCGATCCTCCGCGTGGCGGATTACCGCGGTCCTTCCGTACTACGGATACGCGCGTCAAGACCGGAAGGAAAAGCCTCGCGTACCGATCTCGGCAAAATTGGTGGGCGACTTGATCAGCGCGGCTGGCGCACACCGGCTCCTGACGATTGATTTGCACGCGGGCCAGATCCAGGGCTTTTTTGATATACCTGTCGATCACCTGTATGCTCGTCCCGTACTTCTCAAGCACCTGGCGCGGCTGAAACTGAAGAAAATGACAGTCGTTTCTCCCGATGCTGGGGGCGTGGAGAGAGCTCGAGCCTACGCCAAGAGACTGGGCGCCACCTTGGCAATCATCGACAAGCGCCGAGTTGAAGACAATGTGGCCGAGGTCATGCACCTGGTGGGAGACGTCAAGGGCAGGAATTGCATCATCATTGATGACTTGATCGATACCGCGGGAAGTATTATCCGGGCGGCCGAGGTGTTGCGCCGCGAGGGTGCCGACCGGATCCTGGTCGCTGCAACTCACGCGGTCCTCTCGGGCCCGGCCATATCACGAATCGCGGAATCAGATATAGAAGCGGTCTTCGTATCCAACACCATTCCGCTTCCGCCGGAAAAGGCCCATCCCAAGATCCAGGTTCAGAGCGTTGCCCCTCTGCTGGGCGAGGCGATTCGGTCCATACACAAAGAGACTTCCGTCAGTAAATTGTTTAATTGATTCAGGAGCATCAAAACCAATGGCAAATACAGTAGTCCAGGCAACGTTAAGAGACGCGGTCGGGAAGAACCCGAACCGACGACTGAGAGCCAGCGGGCGGATTCCCGCGGTCGTCTATGGTCGTGGAGTTACTCCTGTTTCCATAAGTGTCGACCCGCGCGATGTTCAACGGATCCTCCATTCGGCCAGCGGGCGGAACACGATCTTCACCCTGGAAATCGATGGTAATTCGCGAGACGTGCTGATCCGCGACCTTCAGCTCGACCCTGTTAAAGACACGCTGATCCACGCCGATTTTCAGGCGGTCGCTATGGACCAGACCATGGTCTTTGAGGTGCCTGTTGAACCGGTAGGCACTGCGAAAGGTGTAAAGACGGGTGGAGGCATTCTGGAAATCGTTCTGAAAAGTATCGAGGTTGAATGTCTGCCCGGAGACGTCCCCGAGGATATCAAAATCGACGTCAGTGAGATGGACGTGGGCGACGTCTTGCGTGTCTCGCAATTACAGGTCGATACGTCGAAGATCAAGGTTCTGAACGAGCCCGACCTGGTGGTGCTCAGCATAGTCCTGCCGGCTCTGGAGAGGGCCGAGGAGGCTGCGGCTCCGGTCGAAGAAGCCGGCGTCGAGCCGGAGGTTATCAGGAAAGGCAGAGCCGAGGCCGAAGAAGAGGAAAAGGAGTAGCCGTGTGTTTCTTGTCACCGGCCTTGGGAATCCCGGACCTCGATACTCTCTTAGTCGGCACAATGCCGGGTTTATGCTGGTGGATCGGTTGGCTGCCCAGGCCGGTGTGGAATTCGAGCGAATTCTCAAACGTTCGGTTTCCTGCACGACAACTTTCGACGGTGAAGAAGTCCTCCTGGTGAAACCTATCACCTACATGAACCGGAGCGGCGGAGCTGTCGCAGAAATGCTCGACCGCTATCCGGTTCCTCTGGAGCGCCTTCTCATTGTCTACGACGAAGTGGCGTTGCCACTGGGGAAAATTCGGCTGAGACGCAGCGGGAGCGCGGGCGGACATCGAGGAATGGAGTCGATTATCGATGTGCTCGGCACCACGGAAATCCCTCGCCTGCGCATTGGGGTCGGTACCGGGGAGCCGCCGGAGGACTACACCGAATTTGTCCTCTCCAGTTTCTCCCGGGCTGATCTTGAAGTGCTGGACACCGTCTTAGAACGCTGCGGCCAGGCCGTTAGTTGCTGGGTTGCTGAAGGAATCGATAAAGCTATGGCGAAGTTCAACGGCTAAGAATGACCCTCACTTTCCTGATTCTCCTTTCGCTTATCGGACTTGTCGGTTTGGTGCTCGCATTCGTGCTGTTTCGACAGGTTCGCGGAGGGCAGCTGCCCGACGAAACTTTCGGCTTAATCTCAAAAGAAATCAGGCGCACACTGATGGCCTTTTTGGCGCGAGGCGGCCTGGTACTCGCGGGATTTCTCCTGTTCACGCTGTTTATCCTCCTGCGATGGTCTACTCCCTCAATAGCCCTGACTTTCCTCGCAGGTGCGGTTCTGTCCGTGGCAGTGGTTGCTCTCTGCGCCCTGATGGCCACCGCTACAGTTTCGGCTGCGCTTAGAGCAGCCGGCGAATCTGGAACCAAAGGTGCGGCGGAGGTCGCCTTTTCGGGGGCCGGCGTTTGCGGATTAGTTACTGCTTCGATCGGATTGATCAGTCTTTCGCTGCTGTACTACCTAGTTGCCAGGGGGCCGTTGGAACCCATTGATCTCGCTGGTTTTGTGCTGGGCGGCTCAGTTGTTTCGCTGTTTTGCCGCTTGAGTGGCGGGCTTTTCAGCAAAGCCGCGACTTTGACATCAAATCTGGTCGGGCGGTTTGAGCCCTCTGTGGCGCCAGACAACCGTCACAATCCCGCCGCTTTCGCAGTAAGAGCGGGTGATCATGCGAGCAGGCTCTGTGGCGCCACCACGGAGTTGTTGGAGGTGTGGGGCGGAGCTGTAGTTGCGACTGTCCTTATCGCCTCTTCCGGTTTGTCAACCGTGGTGAACATCACAAATGAGAATCGGGCCGATTACATGTCCCTCCCGGTTATCGTGGCCGGAATTGGACTCGGCGCGTCCATTATTTCGCTGGTATCGCGCTACCTCTTTTGGCGCTGGGAGCCGGGGAGCGCTTTCCGCCTCTGCCACCTTGCCGCGGCCATCATCCTGCTGGTCGGTGCGTTTCTTTACACAAACGCCTTGGAGCTGGAACTGGGCGTTTTCTACGCCCTTTTGCTGGGGGTGATTAGCGCTCTGGTAGTGGGACTTTTGACCGAGTGGTATACCTCCGGGCCTCCGATTCGCCGAATTGCTGGAGCCTCCGCAACAGGGGTCGTCACCAATATACTGGCGGGATTTACAGTGGGAATGCAGTCGACGGCATTGCCCATCCTCACCATATCCGGTGCAATCCTGATTGCCTACAATTATGCGGGTGTCTATGGCATAGGCATCGCCGCTGTCGGGATGCTTGCGACCCTCGCCGGATGGATTACGGTTTCGGCTTACGGGCCGATCACGGATGGAGCCACTGGAGTTGCAAGCCTGGCCGGCGCGCAGCCAGCTTGGGTCGGCGGTCTCGCGCGACTGCATTTTGCCGGCAACTCCAACACCGCTATCGGCAAATCGCTGATTGTCGGGGCCAGCACGCTTGCGGCTATGGCACTGCTTGCCGCTTACTCTCGATTGGTCGGTCTACCGTCGATTGATCTGGTCAATCCGACGGTCATCGTCGGATTCTTCCTGGGTGGCATCCTTCCGTTTTTCCTTTCCGATGCGATCATTACCTCCATCGGAAAGACGACATTTCTCCAGATTGAAGAGTCACGACGCCAGTTTGAGGAAATAGCGGGGCTTCGCGAGGGAACCCAGTCACCGGACAGCGCTCGGTTTGCGGCCATCGGGGCGTGGGCGGCACTTAAGGAAATGCCGCTGCCGCTTTTGGTTTCCGTGGCATCTCCGATAATAATCGCGCTAGTCCTGGGCCGATCGACGCTTGCTGGAATGATGGCAGGTTCGCTGACGTCGGCAGTCCTTTTGGCATTGTTCATGACTCATTCAGGCACCGCCTGGGATAACGCCAGAAATTTCCTTGCACTTGGTGCGGGTTCGGGGAGCGCAGACCAGTTTGTGGCAGCATACACCGGGGAACTGGTTGGCGATCCCCTTAAGGACGCTTGTGGTCCCGCCGTGATCGTGCTGGTGAGGCTAATGGCCGTCTCCGCCCTGATAGCCTGCCCGTTGCTCACATGAGTCGGGTGCCCGGGCGTGGCGCAGCTGTCCTGCCCGGCTGAGCGCCATCATTCCAGGGTCGTTATCCTCCGCGCAGCAAACGCGATAGCATGCGCCACAGGTTGTGTTAGAATAACCGTTTTCAAGTAAGGAGAAGATGTCCATGAGACGATACGAAGTCGTGTTCGTTCTCGCTCCCACCCTGACTGATGATGAGGTAGAGCAGGCGATCGAAAGCTTTACCAAGACAGCCAGAGACAAGGGGGCCGAAGTTATCAGCGTTGACAAGTGGGGAAAACGGCGCCTGGCCTTTCGTGTCGGAAAACACACCGACGGCTATTATGTTGTGTTGACCCTGGAAGAGCCGAGTGGCGCGGCAGTGGCGGAGCTGGAACGCCGTTTCAAAGTCTCCGATTCGGTGATCCGCTTCCTCTCAGTCCGGACCGATCTTGACCTGAAGCGTGCCGAAAAGTTCAAGAAGGAACGTGAGGCGCGACGCGCGAAGAGACCCGCCCCACCCCGGGAACATGCGGCTTATCAGGAAATGGAAGAGGCTTTGGCTGCAGCGGAGCCGACCGAGGCGGAAGAGGAGTAGCGAATATGGTGAGACGAAGGAAATTCTGCAAGTTCTGCGCCGAGAAGATCGATTACATCGACTTCAAGGATACCCGGCTGTTAGGTCAGTTTGTGCCTGAACGAGCTCGCATATTGCCACGAAGGATTTCGGGAGTATGCGCGACTCATCAACGCAAGCTTGCCAAGGCTATCAAGCGAGCGCGCCATTTGGCTCTGCTCCCGTACGTTGCAGATTAAGAAGAACCGCGAGGGCTACAGATATGCAAGTAATTTTGACCGACGACGTTTTCGAACTGGGCAAACGCGGTGACGTTGTTAAGGTGGCGGACGGATACGGGCGCAATTACCTGATTCCTAGACGCCTCGCAGTCCCTGTCACGCCAGGCAATCTGAAAATGATCGAGCAGCAGAAGCTGGCCCTGGCCAAGAAGGAGGCCAAGTTTAAGGAAGAAGCTCTCCTGCTGGCTGGAGAGCTGAACCAGCTTCACCTGATCGTGAGCCGCAAGGCTGGAGAAAGCGGCGCTCTGTTCGGTTCGGTTACCTCCAAGGATCTGGCCGATTTGCTCGAAAGCAACGGCATCCATATCGATCGACGCAAGATCCTTCTGGATCAGCCGATTAAGTCTATTGGCAACTATCAGATTGAGATCCGGCCCCACAGCGAAGTAGAGGCATCGGTTCTGCTTTCGGTTGTTGCAGAACTGGAGGAACCAATTGCCCGAGCCAAGAAACGCGATGCGGAAAGCGACCGGATTATCGCCGATTTGGACGCGAAATTGAAAGAAATCGCCCGCTTGGCCGGCTCCCCGAAATCAGAAGAGGCCGGCCTTGCCGCGGCACCATCGGAGGCTGATGCGGAAGCGAAGCCTAAACGAAAGGGTGCCCGGAAGGAAAAGGAGGCCGGCAAGGAAAAGGACGAAACCTAGGTACGCTCGAGCACTAGGCGTCCGGCCAGGATTCACCCTGGAAGGCGATGTCCCAGAAAAGATACTCGTAGCGGGTTGTTGTCAGGAAGACTGCGGCCATTTGCTGGCGCAGCGTTTCTGACGCCCGCTCGAGTAGCTTATCGATTTCATCCTCCAACCACTTGACCCAGGCAGCAAAACTCTCATTCGACCATCGGTCTATAAAGTCCTTCCATGGCGAGGCGCTGGTCAGCGTGCGACGAACGGTCGACCAGCAGTCGAAGTACGCCTTTTCAGCGCAGTAGAGGAGGGTGAACCCTTCCTCGAAACTTCGTGAGTGAGCAGTGGCGATCAGGTATTGAACATAGGCGTGGCAGATTGGTGTCATCTCTTCTCGAAGTGAAACACCTTTTTCACGAGCCATTCGCTCAAATAGCTCCAGTTCTGACTGCAAAGCCGGGATCGCGGCCGCAAGGCCGGGACGGAGAGCGTGTGGCGCTCGTGACACCATGATGGCAATGAACGGAATAGCCTCCCGGACAAAGAGGTAGTCCTGGTTGAGCCAATTCGCGAAAACGTCAAAAGGAATCGAGCCGGCTGCCGTCTCTCGCAGGAACGGATGATCGAGCATCTTTTCCCAAAGAGGTCGGCTGTTCGCAAAAATATCCTGGTGAATTCTCATACCCCCAGTTTACGACGAGCCAAGCGAACTGAACGGCAAGCGAAACGGTACGCCGGTGATCGGCTGCCCGGATCAGGAAAGCCAGACAAGAAATCAGTAGCTGTGTTCCGGGTCACACAGCACCGCCTGCTTTTTGCGTTATAGCCCAACCCCTGAAAGGACGGCAGGGGATATGGGCCGAGGATTGTTCTTCTTACCCGGGTTATGGCTCCTTGTTGTAGCTCAAAGTCTGGCAGGGACGCCTCTTCAGGTTTCTCTTCAGGCTCGGGCCCAGCAGCCGGGCGAGGTTATGCTGCTGACCGTGAATCTTGAGGAGCCGGTTCTGAGCCTGACCGGGCAAGCTTTTGGAAACGAGATTCACTTCTTTCCGACGGACGACCTGACGGTCTGGCAGGCGCTCATAGGCGTAGACGTTGAGGTTGAGGCAGGTGAATACACCATCGAGATGACCGTCGTCGATCCAATGGGCGAGCAGGCGCGGCATTGTCATACACTGGAAATTAACGAAAAGACGTTTCCGACCCGATATCTGACACTCCCGAAAAAGTTCGTGGATCCCCCGGAGTCGGTGCAGCGCAGAATCGCGGCCGAAGCCGAAGAAATGAAACAGATCTTTCTCACTGTCTCGGATAAGCGCCTCTGGGACGGGACGTTTATCCGACCGGTGCCCGGGAAAGTAATCAGTGCTTTCGGAAAGCGAAGTGTGCTAAACGGCCAACCGCGCGGCCGGCATTCTGGGGTTGATTTGCGTGCGCCCATGGGAACTCCGGTGAAGGCGCCTGCCGCCGGCCTGGTTGTCCTGGCAAAAGAGCTCTACTTTTCCGGCAATTGCGTGATTATCGATCACGGGCTGGGGCTTTATTCGATTATGGCTCACCTGTCGGAATTCCGAGTTAAGCCCGGCGACATGGTGGAACGGGGCCAGGTCGTTGCCCTCAGCGGAAAATCCGGACGAGTCGAAGGGCCGCATCTTCATTGGTCGGTGCGCCTCTGCAACGCGAGAGTAGACCCCATGGCGCTTCTCGGCATTTCGAGTGGCAAACCACTTACGCGTACCCTCGGCGCGGTTCGAGACTCTAAGTAAGAGACTCGTAAGTAAGGGACTGTCCCTGACTCCCCCTGCCAACGAGGAGCCGCTAGACCTGCAAGGCGCGCTTGTATTGACTGTCCTTTACCGGGCTTATAGTATTGACTCTATCGGATCTTCTTCAGCGCCGCTTCCCTTGATCCACCTAAACTGAAGAGCGGCGCAAACCACCACGACTCAGAAATATGACCCCATCAGAGACTGTCCCCTCAGGGGCCAGACGTCGAACATCGAACAAGGAGGTTTACGACTATGGCCGAAAAGAAGAGATCGGAGGAAAGAGAGAAGGAAGGACTCGAACGGCTGGAGCGGCTGCCCTTCCGCTGGAGAGGTGGCCCATTTGCTTTAATGAACCGTTTCGCCGAGGAAATGGATCGGCTCTTTGAAGACTTTGGCTTTGGTCACAGACGACGGAGTTGGCCTATGCCCCGTGGTTTCGGCGAGTTTCGCGGTATGTGGTCGCCCGACATTGAGGTTTTTGAACGTGAAGGCAAGTTCGTAATTTGTGCTGATTTACCGGGGTTGCGGCGTGAGGACGTGAACGTCGAGATAACAGACAACGAGGTCATTATTCAGGGCGAGCGGCGTCACGAGCACGAAGAAGAAAAAGGAGGCTACTATCGCAGCGAACGCAGTTATGGCACCTTCTACCGCTCCATTCCTCTGCCGGAAGACGTTAAAGCCGATGAAGCGCAGGCCAGCTTCCGCGACGGAGTGCTCGAAATAACGATGCCGGCTCCTGAACGTACCGCGCGCCGTCGCCGACTTGAAATCCAGGAGGCGGGGAAAGAGAGACAGCGAGAAGAGGAACCGGCTCGCAGATAGCAGAAAGGACCCAAAGGACTCAAAGGACTCAAAGGACTCAAAGGACGCAAAGGACAGCGAAGGACAGCAAAGAAACCAACGACAACGCTTTCAGCAAGAGCGTCTTTTAGTTCCCTTTTGTCCTTTTAGTCCTTTTAGTCCCTTGCGTCCTTTCTGGCCGCTACAGCCTGATCACCTGCCCGCGATCCGCCGCCTCTCGGGCCTTTAGCACAATCTCGTTGACCCTGTAGATTTCCTCGAATGAGAGAGCGTGAGTCGTGTTGCCGTATATCGACTCCAAAAAATCGACAAATAACATTTTCGGCGCCGGCAAGTCGGTAACCGATTTGGGACTCACTTCGCCTGTCATCAGCGTCAACGGCCTGCTTTCCTGATACTCGATAATCCCTTTCGTGCCGGCGATTCGCAGGCGATCATCTCCGTGGGTGGGTGCTGTTTGCGGACGCAAATAATCCAGGCGTAAGGAAGCAGTTCCGCGGTTGTCGAGTTGAAAGGCAAGGACCGCATTGTTCTCCATCTCACGCATTTCCGGAAATCCGACCTGCGAATGAAACGCCGCTACCGATTTAAAGTCGCGGCCTCCAACGAAAAGCATGAGGTCCACCATGTGAATTCCAATGTAGGGAATCGTGCCGCCGAACTTTGCCCTCTCCTTCATCCAGGATGGGCGCGAGCCCAATTTATAGGATTTCTGAGCGGCCATCATGACCACCTCTCCAATTTCGCCGCTGGTGACAATGGAGCGCATTCGCCGGTACTGTGGATCGAACCTCATGGGAAGGAGCACGGTCAGGGGAACCGAGGCGGATACGATTGCCGATCTCACGCTTTCAAGTTCCTCCAGAGTCAGGGCAAGAGGCTTTTCGGCAACAATCGGCACTTTGAGCGAAGCGCAGTCCCTGATAATGGAGGCGCGCGGCCCGTTTTCTCCGAAGACCGCCACGATATCCAGCTTTTCACGCTCGATCAGTTCCCGATAGTCTCGGTAAAGTCTTGCTTGCTGGAGAAGCGGATTTCCTCGTATCCGACCCTGCACTTCTTCGCGATCATCGGCGATGGCTGTGATCTGGACTTGAGGAACTGACCGCGTCGCGTTCAGGATTTCGGATAAATGCCCCTCAAAGCCAATGATGCCAACTCGAATACGTTCGGGGAATCGAACCGTCGTGGGATTTTGTGCCGCTGCACCCGCCTGGACTCGATGCGAACCCGCCCCCGCAACGGTTGCCAGACCAATTCCAGTCTGAAGGAGTTGCCGTCTGTTTAAATTCGATTTCATTGGCCACCTCATGATTTTCGACCTGAGTATACTTGCTGCGCACTCTTTCGAACCACTCCTTGCAAGCGACTCGAGGGGCAATTAGAACTCTGATGAGCTTAAACCGACCTGCCAACGAGGTCGCTCAGGGCGAGCCGGAGGAACCGGTTTCGTCAGGGCTCAACCGGTTTAGTTGCTCCTGTACCTGTCGGAGTCTCTCCATTGCTTCCCGGAGATCACGTCGGATCTGGTCGAGCTGATCC